>Ga0307502_10000372_pt1 | contig 11868 bp, 10 predicted proteins | sample 16_S_MG_FD_201364 | JGI IMG/M metagenome (GOLD analysis project Ga0307502, IMG submission 201364) | Soil microbial communities from Populus trichocarpa stands in riparian zone in the Pacific Northwest, United States - 16_S | ecosystem: Environmental > Terrestrial > Soil > Riparian zone > Trees... | reverse complement strand
TACCGGCGCGGGCGGCGAGGACTCGGACCAGCTCGATCATGAAGCGGTTCCAGAGCGCCGGGGCGTGCCAGTTCCACAGCACCGCACCCTCGTAGTCATACGACGCCTGATCGATCGCCTCGCCGAGCCGCTGGTCGTCGGCGCCGTGGCGCTTGCCGCACCGGCACCGCCTGCCGTCGTCGGGTCGGCTGTGGACGGCTCCGAACGACGGGGCCGTCAGCGACGCGAAGACCTGGGGGTGCTCGGCGACCTGCTCGGGCACGCCCTTGCGTCCGCCGGCCATGCCGGCGTAGACGAGCTGCCACATGTCGCCGCGGTACTCGTGCGCACACGACGGACAGCATGCCTCACGCCGGTTGCCGCAGCGCACCATGAGCACGCCGTCCGGCTCGCTGGCGGTCGAGTACACCGGCTCGTCACCCCGGAGCACGACGCCGCGCAGCCGGACCGGATGCCGGCACGCCCCGGTGCGGCGGATCTGCTGCAGCCAGCGCTCGCGCTTGGGATCACCCGCCCGCGCGACCAGCCCGCGGACGGTCGCGGGGTCCAGTTCGGCGACGCTCACGGCGGTCATCGGCGCGCCTGCCGACGCGGACACAAAACGGACACATCAGCCCGCGAACAAGCCGAAACGCGCGACACCCAGCGCTCATCGAGAAACCCCCGCGGGCCGGGCGAAAACGTCTCGCTCATGACCCCTCACCATCAGGCGTTTCAGGCCCTGAACTCCATGGTAAGGAAGGGGTCATCGGTTCGAGTCCGATGGAGGGCTTGCCTGCAAACCCGCCGCTTACCGGCGCAGCCCGCCCCGCTCCTCGGATCGCAGCACGAACACTGCGCGAACACCAGCAGCAGCCAGCGGTCATGATCGGCCCGTCTCAAAGAGCGCCTGGACACCGCTGACGCCGGGCTCGCGGGCGGCGCGGATCGCCTTCTCCGCAGACGTGCGGTTCGCCGGGTCGAAGTCCTCGAAGATCTTCAGGTAATGCCGTTCGGCAGTCGCGATCGAGTGGCCAGCGTTCTTGGCGATGATCGCCATCGGCTCGCCCTCCCACGCCAGCAGCGACACGAATGAGCCGCGCAGATCGTACGGCCGCGCCGCGTCCAGACCCACCTTCTCAGCGGCAGGGCGGTACACGCGGCGGTGCCAGTTGCGCCAGTCGTGCTTGCGCCACGGCTGTCCATCAGCGCGCGGAAACAGCAGCCCCGTCCGCCGGCCGGTCGCCAGCATGTACTCGCGCACGTCCTGCGCAAGCGGAGCGAGCAGTCGGACCGAACGGTTGCGCCGCGTCTTCGTATACGGCAGTCGCACGCCATCAACGACCTTCGCCCGGATCCGCAGGGAGCGCTCCCCGACGTCCTCGCAGTACAGCGCGAACGCCTCCTGAGGACGCACACCCGCGTAGGCCAGCAACGAGACCAACGTGGCGTCGCGCAGCACCATGCCGGCGCGCATCCGCTCGACCAGCGCCGGCGCCACCGGCGGCACCTGACGATCAGCGTGCTGGGACGGCTTCTTGACGCGGTCGACCGGGTTGGCGTCGATGCGGCCCTTCAAGACTGCGAAGCTCATGATGCTCTGCAAGACCGTCAGCGCCTTGACGATCGTCGGGTCGCCCACGCCACTGCGCTGCAGGCGACCGCGAAAGTCGAGCACAACGTCGGCCGAGATCGCCCGCAGCTCGTTACGGCGATGTGTTCCGAGACGTGAACGGCGGCCACCGGTCGCGCTGCGCGTGTGGCTGGAGCTCACGCTCGTTACGAAGGGGCGGTGATCTTGACAATCTGCTCGGCCAGCTGTGGCGCTACAGCACGATCTACCTCCCCCGCCAGCTCGCCGCGCTGGCGGGGATCACGCAGAAGCGCCTCCACGAACTGGTCCGCGTGTCCTACGTCAAGGCGTCGGAGTACCAGCGCCGCGGCCTGGTCAGGGCATCCATCAATGACACGATACGTCGCCCGCTAACGGAATCTTCCATCAAACCAGCACACTCCCGCCAGCACTTCGAGCGGGCCGTATGCCAACCGCGGCGGCGCCGGCGAACTCCGGCCTTCCACCCCCCACAGTCGACGGTCCATGCGCTCGCAACAGCCTTATCTGTCGCATTGCTTATCGAGTCAGCGGTCGAGGCCCTCGAACAGCTTGCCAGTCCGTCGACGGGCCTTTCTACGGCCATCTCAGGGATGACCCTTCAGTAACTGAGTGGTGCCGTCGAGCGTCGTGGTGGACTAGTCAAATGTCGTGGTGGACTACGCCCGGCTTGGGTTACGGTTGAGGTGTGGATGAACTGCGTCTCGAGGTCTTTGATGGCGGGCGTTCGCTGCGTCTCGTCGACGCGACGGATCGGGTATTTGGACGCCGCAATTTGGCGGCGGGTGCTATAGACGAGGTCGTTGATAGCGTCGCGGGGGCGTATGAGTCTGCGGCACCAGACCTTGGTGTTGTGGGTCGTCGGCTGTTCGCTTGGCTGGATGGGCCGGGCCAGCGCTGGCTTGGATCCGCGCTTGAGCACGCGCGGTCGGGGCTGACGCTACGTGTGGATGTGGAGGCGCGGTTGCGTCATCTACCGTGGGAGGTGCTGTTCGTTCCGGGCGGTGCGTTTGTGTGTACAGATGTCGTGCGGCCGGTCGCGCCGGCGCGCCAGGCCAGCAGCGCGAGGGTTGTGTGGGAGCGCTCAAACCGGCCGTTGCGGGTGTTGTTCATGGCGTCCTCTCCGGTCGATGTCTTACCCGTGCTGGCGTATGAGGTTGAGGAGCAGCGGATCCTTGCGGCTGCTGGGAAAGCCGGGATCGAGTTGGTGGTGGAGGAGAGTGGCAGCCTCGCCGGGTTGCAGGAGCGTATCCGCGAGCACGATCGGGGCTGGTATGACGTGATCCATCTGACCGGGCACGCCGATGTGCATGACGGGCGGGCGGTGTTCTTGATGGAGTCTGAGACGGGCGAGGTCGACTATGTGGACGCGGATCGGCTGGTCCGGGCGGTCGGTGGGCGCTGGCCGCGGGTGGTGTTCGTGTCGGGCTGTCGGACCGGGACCGCCCCGCAGTTGGGGGTGCAGCCATCCTTTGCCGAGCAGCTGGTCCGGGACGGCGCGTCGTGCGTCTTGGGATGGGGGCAGCCGGTCGGAGATGTCAGCGCGACCGTTCTGGCGGCGGCGCTTTATGAGCAGCTCGGTGTGGGCGAGTCGCTTGATGTGGCGATCGCGCGTGCGCGATCGAAGCTATTTGAGGACGGCTCGAGCTATTGGCATCTTCTGCGCAGTTACGTGGACGGATCGTCGCTGGGGCCGGTCGTGACGCCGTCTGCGACCAGAGGACGCGCGCGTCTGCGTATCCGCAAGGCCGAGCTGGATTTCCTGGATCCGACCGATCCGTCCAAGAGCCGCGTGTGTCCGGGCGCGCTGTTTGTTGGTCGCCGTCGCGAGTTGCAGCGTTGCCTGCTGATCCTGACTGCGCAAGACCAGGCCGACGCGGCGTACCGGGAGGGCATCGTGATCCATGGCATGGGTGGCCTGGGTAAGAGCAGCCTTGCAGCGCGGCTGTGCAGCCGCCTACCTGACCACAAGCGCCTGGTGTGGTACGGCGAGATCGACGAGGGCGCGCTGCTGCACGGGATCGCCGAGCGTCTTGGCGGGGCGTTCGCGGCCGCGGCCAATCAGCCCGGACTGTTGCACCACCGCCTGGCCGCCGCGCTGGCTCGGTCTGACGACCCGATCGTGTTCGTCCTCGATGACTTCGAGCGTAACCTTGAGCTTGACCCGCACGGCGCACCGCTAGTGCAGGAAGATGGACGGGCGGTCGTGCGACCAGCCGCGCTCGCGGTCCTGGCGGCGCTACTGGCCGCGATCCGCGACACTGGATCCCCGAGCCGCGTTGTTGTCACGTGCCGCTACCAGGTCGCTGCGCCAGCGGGTCCGACGCGGCTGGGTGAGGTGTCACTTGAGCGCTTGGCGGGCGCGGATCTGACCAAGAAGACCGAGCAGCTCGCCGCGTTGAGCACCACAAGCACAGGCGATCTGCGCGAGCACGCGCTGGCGGTCGCCGACGGTAACCCCCGCGTGCTTGAGTGGTGCGATGTCGTGCTCGCGACTCCGGCGCTGGACCCCGACGCGGTCTTCAGTGAGCTTGAGGGTGTCGCGGCACGCTTTCGCGAGAACGTCCTTGTAGCGGCGCTGCTCGCCGCTTTGCCTGCTCCCTGCCGGATGCTCCTGGGGCGCTTGGCGGTCTGTCACCTACCAGTTGACGAGGCAGCTGTCGATGCGATTGCCCGGCAGCCAGACGTCCAGGTCTGCCTGCAGCGCGCTGTGGCGTCGGGGCTCGTCGAACTCGGGCGCGACACCGCTGCCGGTCCGGCGCGTTATCGCGTTCCGGTCATCGTCAGCGAGCTTACGCTCGATGCACTCCCGGAGAGTGATCGCACCACGGCCGGCCGCGCAGCGCTTGAGCACCTATACCGTGCCTGGTGGCAGGCCGAGACGGTCTGTTCAGAACCCCAAGCGCTAGAATTACTGCGACTCGCCCTCAATGTCGGCGACGGCGACGGCGACGGCGACCGCGCAGCCACGTTGGCCGAGGCCATCACCAACCGGTGGATTAACGCTGCTCGCTACCACGAGGCGGTCGTACTGTGTGCGCACACACTCGACGCCGTCGAGGACTACCGCATCCGTCATAACCTCGCCCGCGCCCAAGAGGTTCTCGGAGACACCGTTGCCGCGAGCACCAACTACGAGCGCGCGCTGGTCGCTTGTCCCGACGACGACCCCAAGGAACGCTCGGCAATCATCCACAACACCGCGGTCATCCACGACCGACAGGGTCATCCCGCGCGCGCGCTAAAGCTCTACGAGCAGTCGCTGGCCATCGACGAGCAAATCGGTGAGGTGGGTGGGAAGGCCGCGACGCTGCATGCGATGGCGGGCATCCGCGACCGGCAGGGTGATACCGCGCGCGCGCTAAAGCTCTACGAGCAGTCGCTGGCGATCAAAGAGCAAATCGGCGACGTGGGTGGGAAGGCCGCCACGCTGCATCAGATGGCGGGCATCCACGACCGGCAGGGTGATCCCGTGCGCGCGCTAAAGCTCTACGAGCAGTCGCTGGCGATCAAAGAGCAAATCGGCGACACCCGCGGCAAGGCCGCCACGCTGCACGCGATGGCGGGCATCCACGACCGGCAGGGTGATCCCGCGCGCGCGCTAAAGCTCTACGAGCAGTCGCTGGCGATCTGCGAGCAGATCGGCGACGTCGTCGGGAAGGCCTCGACGCTGCACGCGATGGCGGGCATCCACGCCCGGCACGGTGATCCCGCTCGCGCGCTAAAGCTCCACGAGCAGTCGCTGGCAATCAAAGAGCAGATGGGCAACGTGGGTGGGAAGGCCGCGACGCTGCATGAAATGGCGGACATCCACGACCGGCAGGGTGATCCCGCGCGCGCGCTAAAGCTCTACGAGCAGTCGCTGGCGATCAAGGAGCAAATCGGCGACGCCCGCGGCAAGGCCGCCACGCTGCATCAGATGGCGGGCATCCACGACCGGCAGGGTGATCCCGTGCGCGCGCTGAAGCTCTACGAGCAGTCGCTGGCAATCAGCGAGCAGATCGGCGACGCCCGCGGCAAGGCCTCGACGCTTGCGAATATAGCCGCGCTGCAGGCCGATCAGGGCGCCACGGGTGCAGCGGTCCAGACCATGCTGGGTGCGGCCGGTCAGCTCGCGGCTGTGGGTGCATGGCCCGATCTCGTGATGGTGCTGACCAATCTTGGGGCGTTGTCAGAAGATGGGAGTAGCTATTTCGCTCAGGCCGTGTGGCTTGCGAGCCTCGTCGCCGTCCCGCTGGAAGGCAGCGTCAGCCCCGCGTACGCGTTGAGCGCGAGGGTCGGTGCCGAGCACGACGCGGCCCCACTGCTTGCCATCTTTGCCGTAGACCAGATTGCGGCGCGCCAGCAGCCCCCAGAACAGATGGTCCGTGCGGTCAACGCGCTGCTCGACGCATGCCTACAGGCGCGCGGGATCGCCGACGAGGACGCCGTACGCTGGCTTGCCGAGCAGACTCCTGACGACGCGGCTACGTTTAGCGCGCGGCTGCGCGAGCAGGTCGCATCGCTCGTTACTGATGAGGAGTGGGTGTTTGAGCGGTCCCTTCTGCCTACGGAGGACGGGTGAGCGGCGGCTGGGGCTAATTGCCGCCCACGCCTGGCGAGGTTGCCGCGAAGCACAGGCCCCTCATATCGAAGGTCCAACCGTTCCGACTGAGGGAGAGGAGCCAGTGCGGGGCACGCACGCAATCTTGGAAGGTTTCGTGCTGCTCGTCGCCCGGGTCGCGGGCCGATCCGTCGATGCTGTTGCGGGCGGGCTATCCAAAGTCGGCAGTTCGTGGCTCCGCCAACCATCGTTAACCAGAGGTTTGCGAGGCCGGACGCGGCTCCGATATGGCTTCGCCCGACGTCGTCGCCTTCATCGAGGGCAAGCAGCGCGAGCTGCGCGGTGACACCGCCAAGGCCGCCGAATACGCCAAGGGCCGCCGACCACGACCCGTCCACGGCCGACGTGTCCTGCCGTGCCTTGGCCACGTCGCCGCGGCGGTCCGCACGGCGCTCCACGCACACAATGGCCTGTCGAGTGTCAGGACGTGGCGACACCACGACGACCCCGCCCACTGATGGCGGAGAAGCGCCGCAGCAGAGTCCGTTCTGATGCATGGAGCATCCGCCGGTCTGCCCGAGCAGGCGTGCTCAGCCTGCGGCGGCGTTGTGCTCTGCCTCGCCGTGCGCCACGCCACAGCCGCAGCCGCCGTTGCCCCCGGCGCGCGCACGGCTCTCGCGCTCCGTCTGCTCGGCGGCGACGAGCGCGAACGCGATGCGCTCGATGAGCTCGCCGGCGCCGCGAGGGTCGGCCATCAGGTCGGCGGACACCTGCTGGTGAAGCTCGGTGCGCGACGCGCCGTCGTCGGTGTCGGCCAGGACGATGATCGTGGGCATGGTCTGCTGCTCCTATGCGGTGGTCGTGGCGCACAGGTCGAGCGCCTGAAGGCCGAGGATCAGTTGCACAATCTAGCTAATCTTGATTGAGATTAAGGACAATAGCTGGCGGTCGTTGCGGCTCGGCTTCGACAGCACCGCGCCTACCAGTCGAACTCCGGGGAGGCGACGTCGAGGCCGAGCGCGCGCAGTTGGCGCGCGAGCTCGTCGGCATGGGGGACGAGGCGCAGGCTCGACACGCCCGCGCCGCGCAGCAGGCACGCGGCGGCAGTCGCTTCGACCGCTGGTGCGCCGGCGCACGTCGCCCCGTTCGGCCGGGCCGGGACCGTGTAGATCAGCACGCCGGCGCCCTCCCCGACCATCCGGCCGATCGCCGCTTCCAGGCTGCGCCACGACGTCACGCTGGACGCGTCGCCCGGCACGCGGGTCGGGACGACGTGCACGAGCGGATAGTTGCGCACGGCGACCGCGCCATGGATCACTGCCACCGTTGCACCGCCCTCGGGCGTCGGGATCTGCCCGACTGCCTCGAAGGGTGCCGCGCTGTGCCCGAAGCCGGCGTTGCCGGGCGACACGGCGCGGCCGGCCGGGAGGTCGGCGGCGGGCCGCGCCCACCAGCCGAGCCGCGCCGTCATCGTGCCTCCACCGGGATCGGGCTCGTACTTGCTCGCGGCGACGCCACGAAGCGTGCGGGCGGTCGCCCCGTGACCAGGATGTCGGCGCGGGCAAGCTCCGAGCGCTCCCAGTGCGCGCGGAGCAGCGAGTAGACCATGACGTCGCGCGGTTGATCGCCGTGGCGGTGGAAGGCGCGCAGGACGCCCTCGCGCTCGAAGCCGATGCGTTTCAGTGCCGCCTGGGAGCGTTCGTTGCGAACGTCGGCGTAGGCGCCGAGGCGCTCCATCCGCAACGCGCTGAACGCGAGCCGCGCAATCAGCGCCTTGCTCTCACGGTTGGCGCCGGTACCCCAATGGGCGCGCCCGAGCCAGGTTCCGACGCAGCAGCGGCGGTCGCGCAGCGAGACGTCGTTGAGCAACGTGATCCCGATCGGCTGGTCGGTTCGATCGACGATCGCGAGCTCCAGCGCGATGCCCGCGCGGCGGCGTGCCGCGAGGGTCGCCAGCCAGGCGCGCGCCTGATCCTCGTCGCGGTAGGGGCCCCAGGAGAAGTACCGCGTGACCTCCGGATCGCTGGCCAGCGCGTAGAGCGCTGGGGCGTCGGACGGTCGCGGATAGCGCAGGCCGAGCGTGGCGCTGTGGGCTGTGATTCCGCGGGAGCGCGGTATCGATGGCGGCCGGCGGTCCGCTGATGAGCCCAGAGACGTGGGCGCGTTGGATGGGGTGATCGTGGTGGGCATGTGTGGTGGTGCCGGTGCCGGGCGGCGTGTACGAGAACCGCGCCGCCCGGCGCGAGACGGTCGCGCGACGCTCGGCGGCCGACTCCGCTGCACCGGCAGAGGCTCATGCGGTAACGGAGGAGAGACTATCCGCATAAACTCGATCGAGATTACATAGAATACGCGTCGCCAACAACCAGGGAGGCACCGAGAGATGAGCACGACCGATGAGCTGTTGCGCAACGCCGAGGCCTACGCGGCCTCCTTTGACAAGGGCGCCCTGCCCTTGCCCCCCGGCCGCAAGATCGCCGTCCTGGCGTGCATGGACGCGCGCCTGAACCCGTATGGGCTGCTGGGCCTGCAGGAGGGTGACGCCCACGTCATCCGCAACGCCGGCGGCGTCGTCACCGACGACGAGATCCGCTCGCTGGCGATCTCCCAGCGCCTGCTCGGCACCGAGGAGATCATCCTCATCCACCACACCGACTGCGGCATGCTCACCTTCACCGACGACGAATTCAAGCGCTCGGTGCAGGACGACGTCGGCATCAAGCCCGAGTGGGCCGCCGAGGCGTTCCCCGACCTCGACGAGGACGTCCGCCAGTCGATCGCCCGCATCAAGGCCAGCCCGTTCATCCCCCGCAAGGACTCGGTGCGCGGCTTCGTCTACCAGGTCGAGACGGGCAACCTGCGCGAGGTCGATCCGCCCGCGGAGGGCTCGGTCGGCGGCCGCCTCGCCGGCGCGCTCGGCTTCGGCAGCTAGCGGACGCGTCCGAGCTTCCGGCCACATCCACCAGCGGCGCAGATCGCGCGCCCCGCGTCCGCCGCCGTTCAGGCGGTCGCGGGGCGTCGATCTGCGCGGCGCGCTAAGCGCTGGCGTCAGCGGCGACCGGCGACGGGATCACCGATGCCGCCGGCGCACGCTTGGGCGCGGCCTGGGCGCGCGCCTGCAGCCGGTCGAAGAGCACGATCCCGAGGACGAGCCCGACCGTCGTCGGGATGCCCCAGGCGATGCCCTGGCCGAGCTGTGTCGCGATCGGGCCGGGGCAGGCGCCCGACACGCCCCAGCCGATGCCGAAGATCAGGCTGCCGGCGATATGGCGCCGCTCGGGCTTGATCGTCTCCCACTGCACGGGCTCGCCGGTCAGCAGCGCGCGCGGCGCGCGGCGGCGCAGGAGCCAGAGGCCCACGAACGCCGTCGTCACCGCGCCGCCGAAGAACAGGAACAGGTAGGAGCTCTGGAAGAGCAGGCCCTCGCGGATCACGTTCGGGCTCGTCATGCCCGACCACGAGAGGACGACGCCGAACACGATGCCGATGACGAGGCCTGCCACGCGCGTGCCGGCCATCTAGATCAGCGCCTCGGTGATGAGCGTCACGGCGATCCCGGTGACGAAGAACGTCATCGTCGCGACGAGGCTCGCGGGCGACGCCATCGCGTTGCCGCTCAGGCCGTTGCCCGACGTGCAGCCGCCGGCGATCTTCGTGCCGAGGCCGATGAGCACCCCGCTTGCAAGCAGGATCGCGACGATGATGAGGGTGCCGTTCGGTCCGGTGAACGTGTCGGTCAGCCAGCCGTAGCCATGGAAGTCCGGCCCGCCCGCGACGAGCGCGAAGGCGGCGGCCCCGGCGATCAGGCCGAAGAGCATCCAGCCGAACGGGCCGAACGACAGGCGCCGCGCGGCGACGGTGTGGACGACGTCCGACCAGGCGCCCATGACGCCGAGGCGCTCGTTCATGAGCCAGCGCATCGCGACGACGCAGAGCCCGAGGATCGGGCCGCCGATGAACCAGGGCAGTTGCGAATGCAGCATGCGCGCCTCCCAAGCGCCGCAGGAAAGGGAAATACCCGATCAAGAATAGCTACTCTCTGGTGGGAGCCCAGCCGTTGACACGCCGCGGCTGCGACCTATCGCTCATCTCATGGAGACAGGCGTGGAGGCCGGCTACGTCGCGGCCGGACCGGAGATCACGGAGAGCCTGCGGCGGCTCGGTGCGCTGCGCCCGGGGGTTCCGGTGCTCAGCCTGTACCTCGATCTCAACCCGACCGACTTCGGCACGCAGCGGGCGCGCCAGTCGGCCTACACCTCCCTGCTCGACGAGGCGCGCAAGCGCGTCGAGGAGTACGGCGCCGATCACGACGGCCGCGTCTCGCTGCGCGCCGACGTCGAGCGGGCGAGCGCCTTCTTCGACGACTACCAGCCCAAGGGCGGACGCGGGGTCGCGATCTTCGCGGCGTCGGCGGCGGAGCTGTTCGAGCCGCACACGCTCCCGCGCGCGCCGCACACGCAGGTCGTCATCGACAACTCCCCGTACGTCACCCCGCTCGTCGAGGCAGCCGACACGCGCGACTGGGTCATCGTGCTCGTCGACTCGCGCCACGCGCGGTTCCTGCACGGCAACACCGATCACATCGAGGAGTTCGAGCAGGTCACCGACAGTGTCGCCGGCCAGCACGAGCGCAGCGGCCCGACCGACCACCAGCGCTGGGTCGAGCACGAGGTCGACCAGCACCTCAAGAAGGTCGCCCACGAGCTCGACGTGCACCTCGGGCCGGGGCGCTTCGACAAGGTCCTGATCGGCGGCCCGCCGGAGATCGCCCCGCGCTTCGAGCAGCAGCACATGAGCAACCCCGCGCGCGAGCGGCTCGCCGGTCGGTTCGAGGTCGAGGTCCGCGACACCGTGCCCGACGACGTCCGCAAGGCCGCGATGGCGTGCTTCGAGGACGATGAGCAGCGCCACGAGCGAGCCGTCCTCGACCGGCTCGCCGAGCGCCTGGGCCGCGGCGAGCGTGCGGTCGCCGGCTTCGACGACGTGCTGGCGATGCTCGAGCAGGCGCGCGTCGAGACGCTGCTCTACGAGGAACGCTTCGCGTGGCCGGAGCCGGGCCTGTTCGAGGAGGCGATCGAGAGCGCGGTCGCGCAGTCGGCCGAGATCCTGCCGGTCCTGCATCACCCCGACGAGCTGGCGCAGCGCGGACACATCGCGGCCGTGCTGCGCTTCTAGCGCTTACACCGCCGCTGCGCTGAGCGGCGGCGGTGCGGCGTCGCCGCCGGCCACGAGCGCCGCGTAGCGCCCGCCGGCGGCGAGCAGCTCCTCGTGCGTCCCGCGCTCGGCGATCCTGCCGGCATCGAGGACGACGATCTCGTCGGCGTCGCGGACGGTCGACAGGCGGTGGGCGATCGCGATCGTCGTGCGGCCCTCGGCGAGGCTGTCGAGCGCCTCCTGCACGGCGCGCTCCGTCTCGGAGTCCAGCGCGCTCGTCGCCTCGTCGAGCACGAGCACGGGCGGGTTTCGCAGGATCGTGCGGGCGATCGCGATGCGCTGCTTCTCGCCGCCGGAGAAGCGGTAGCCGCGCTCGCCGACGACGGTGTCGTAGCCGTCGGGCAGCCCGGCGATGAGATCGTGGATGCGCGCGGCGTGTGCGGCGTCGACGAGCTCGTCGTCGCTCGCGTCCGGGCGTGCGAAGCGCAGGTTGTCGGCGATCGTCGCGTGGAAGAGGTAGGTCTCCTGCGAGACGAGGCCGACCGTCGCGGCGAGCGACTGGAACGACAGGTCGCGCACG
>Ga0307502_10000371_pt1 | contig 11873 bp, 9 predicted proteins | sample 16_S_MG_FD_201364 | JGI IMG/M metagenome (GOLD analysis project Ga0307502, IMG submission 201364) | Soil microbial communities from Populus trichocarpa stands in riparian zone in the Pacific Northwest, United States - 16_S | ecosystem: Environmental > Terrestrial > Soil > Riparian zone > Trees... | reverse complement strand
TGCACGATCCCGCGATGCGTACCCCAGCCCGCTGCCGCGCGAGCCCAGCGTTCGAGGCTCGACTGGCGGTAGGCGACCGGGTCGTGGTCCATCACGGTCTGCGCTGCCAGTCCACTATTTGTTGGTCAGCGTGAACCTGATGACCTTGTTCTTGGGTGCCGAGTTTCCGAAGGCGCCCGAGTTGTCCGTGCCGTAGGCGCTCACCCGATAGGTGCCGGCGCTGAGCCCCTTCTTGAGCTTCTTGAGCGGTTTGTAGGCCCAGATCCCCCGGCTTACGTGGGGCCTGATAAGCACCGGCTTGGCGCATGCGCGCTTGACGAGGCCCTTGGTGGGATCCAGCCATGTGCACTGCGCCTTGGTGCCCGTGCTGGCGCTGCCCAGCTTCTCGATCGTGATGACGACGCTCTTGACGCCCGACTTGTCCGTCGCGGTGCCGCCGATCGTGATCGGCGTCAGCTTCGTCGTCTTGACCTTCGTCTTCTTGCCGTTCTTCGTGACGGTCTTCGTCGTCCTCTTCGATCGCTTGGCCTTCTGGTTGTCGACGGGAACGGTGATCGTCACCGCCGGCGGCGTGCCGTCGCCGAGCGACAGCGGCACGGACACGGGTTCGCTGGAGGCGCCCTGCTTATCCACGACGCTGAGGGTGACGACGATCGCTCCCTCAGCGGCATAGGTATGGCTTGTCTGCGCGGTGGTCGTCTCCGCGGTCTGGCCGTCGCCGAAGCTCCACCGGTACTTGACGATCTCGCCACCGAGGCCGGCCTCGCGGTCAGTGGAGCCGCTGGCGTCGAACAGCACCGGCGATTGGCTGCGCGGGGCAGGCGTCTTGACGGCGAGAAGCGCCTTCGGCGCGGTGTTGACGAACTCGTCGGCGCCCTGGTCGCTGCTGGCCCCGCTGGAGCGCGGCTGGCCGTCGATGTCCGTCGGCGAATCGCCGGGCGTGATCTGTGCCTTGTCGATCGCCGGCGCGTCGGCGCGAATGTGGAAGTTGCGCTTCGCGGGGTTGGCGAACAGCGTCTCGGCTGCGGTCGTCTGGTCGGTCCGGGTGAACGCGAGCGTCGCTTGGTTGGCCGGGAGCAGCGGCAGGGGCAGGCCCGCGTAGTTCTTCGTCGAGCTGGCGCCGAGCACGATCGAATCGGTCACGGTCGCGGCGATGTTCCCGACCCCGCCGACACCGCTCGCCTTGCTGGAGTCGAGCACGATGCCGTTCGCCGAGCCCGCGACCGTGATGTGTCGCGCGGTGATCGTGGCGTCGCCGGTGCCCGCAAGCAGGCCGCTGCCCGCGCCCGTGTTGACCGTCAGCCCGGAGCCGCTCGGTCCACCGCTGAGGATGGTCGAGTCCAGCGTGAGGTTCGTCGCCGCGGAGCCTGGTTGGACGAGGACCGCGGTTCCGGCGCCGCCGCCCGACACGACGGTGCTCCGCGTGAGCGAGTTCTTGTCGCCATTGCCGATCGTCATGCCGGTGCCGCCCGTGCTGACGAGCAGCGCGTCACGCACCGCGACGCCGGCGGTTCCGGTGACGCCGACAGCCGGCGAACCCTCGCTGGACGGCGCGACGACGACCTTCTCGAGGACGCTCGGGTCCGCGCCGTTGCCGCTGAACGTGATCGAGCCGGTGACCAGGACGCCGGTGCCAGCAGTGGAGCCCGTGATCGTCACACTCGGGACCGCGAACGTCGCCGACTCGGCATACGTGCCCGGCGACACCGTGACCGTGTCGGCGGCTGCGACCACACCGGCTGCCGCGGCCAGCGACTCGCAGGTGTGGTCGGTGCCGCCGCACGTCCCGTTGCCCGCAGCGACGGTATAGGTCGTCGCCGCCTGGGCAGCGGCTGGCGCTGCCAGCGCTGCAATCGTCGCGGCGGCCGCGATGCTCAGGGATCTCACGTCCATCAACGTCACTTCTTCAGCGTGAATCGGATGATGGCTTCCTTCGCGGGCGCGGAGTTGCCCGCAGCACCCGTGCCATCGACCCCGGAGGCGATCACCCGGTAGGTCCCCGCCGAAGGCTGCTTGATCTGCGTCGAGATGTTGTAGGACCACGTCCCGTCCTTCGCGAGCCGTGCCAGGATGAAGAACGGCCTGGAGCAGCTGCGCTTGATCAAGCCCCGCTTCGGATCCAGCCAGGCGCATTTCGATGCCTTCGCGGCCTGGCTGGCCTTCGCCTTCGTCGTGCCCTGGCCCGCGGCCGATGGCGCGGCGAGCTTCTCGATGAACAGCACGACGTTGGCAACGCCCGCGCTGTCCTTGGCGGTGCCGGCGAAGCCCAGCTTGAGCCGCTTCCGCGTCGTCTTGGTCGTCTTCTTGCCCTTGTTGTTGGTCTCCGACGACTTCGTGACCGTCACGAGCTTGAGGGTCTGGTTGGCCAGTGGCTTGGTGATCCTCACCTCTGGCGGCGTGCCGTCGCTGATCGTTATCGGCGCCGTGGCGACGCCGCTGGCCGCGCCGAAGTTGTCGACGACCACGAGTTGGACGACCGTTGTTCCCTGTGAGGCGTAGGTGTGCTGCACGACCGGGGTGGCCGTCTCCTGCGTTTGCCCGTCGCCGAAGTTCCACTGGTACTTGACGATGCCTCCGCCGTAGCTGGCCTCGCGGTCACCGGACCCGCGACCGTCGAAGGTCACGGGCTTTCCGTTGCGCGGCGTGGGGGTGGCCACCTTGATGGCAGCGGTCGGCGGGGCGTTGATGAACTCGTCGGCACCGAGGTCGGTCGTGGGGCCGGGACGCGGGTCGCCGTCGATGTCGGTCGCCGACTCACCGGACGTGAAGCCGCCCTTGTCGATCGCCGGGGAGCCCGGCCGCAGGCGGTAGTTACGGCTCGTCGGAGCGGCGAACAGCGTGCCCTCGTCAGCGGTCTGGAGGCTGCGCGTGTCAGCGCTGATCTTCGCCTCGTTCGCGCCGCCGAGCACCGCGTAGCGCGTCGTCTTGTTGTTCAACGCGATCGAGTCCGTGAGCGACGTCGTGATGTTGCCGGCACCGGCGCTGAGCGTCCGCGCGGCATCGCTCGAGTCGAGCACGATGCCGTTCGACGAGCCGGCCGCCGTGATGTGGTGAGCGATGACGTTCACGTCGCCGGCCGGCGCATCGAGGAGCGCGAGGCACTCCGTACGCACGCCCAGCCCGGCAGCGCCGCCGGTGAGAATCGTCGACTCGAGCGTCAACCCCTTGTTGAGGTCGTTGTTCGGGTCGTCACGCTTGGTCTCGATCCGTACCGCGCTGGCCGAGGCGCCGCCGGTGACGATCACCGAGCGCACGATCTTGTTCTTCGTCCCGGCCGTGATCAGAACCCCGTGTCCATCTTTGCTGAGGATGATCGAGTCGCTCAGCTCCAGACTCGACACGCCCTTGACGAGGATGCCGGGCGCGGCCGCCGTGCCCGAGCTGAGCGCGACCTTCGACAGCTTGTTGACGCCGCCGGTGGCGGCGGAGAACGTCATCGTGCCGTTGATCGCGACGCCGGGCTCGCCGCTGATCGTCAGCCCGCCCTTCTTGAACTCGGCCGCCTCGTACGTCGCTTTCGTGAGGTTGAACGTGTCCCCGTTGGCCGCCGCGGCGGCCGCCTCGGCGAGGTTGCCGCAGACGAGGTCGGTGGGAGCGCCGCATGAGCCGTTGCCGGGCTTGACGGTGTAGGTCGCCGCCGCATGCGCAGCGGCGGGTGCGACGAGCACCACGGCGACCGCGGCAGCGGAAGCCATAAAACGTCGGCGGCCCATACGTGACAATTCAATCCTCCAGGTTTCGGCGCAGGAGCTTCCCGGTGGCCGTCCGCGGTAACTCTAATGAGAACCGGACGACTTTGGGCACCTTGTATCCAGCAAGGCGGACGCCACAATAACCCCGCAGTTCGTCAGGAGTCGCGGTTGCCCCCGCTCGCAGGACGACGGTGGCGACGACGCGTTCGCCCCAGGTCGCGTCCGCGACCCCGTATACCCCGGCCTCCGCGACCGCCGGATGGGACGCCAGCACGGCTTCGACCTCCGCCGGCGCCACGTTCTCGCCGCCCGTCACGATCGTGTCGCCGGCGCGGCCGGTGACGGTGAGGTGGCCGTTCTGGTCGAGCGCGCCTTCGTCGCCGGTGTGCAACCAGCCGTCTTCGGCCACGGCTCGTGGAGAGACGGTCGGCCCCTGGACGAGGATCTCCCGCGCGGCGCCGATCCTGACCTTGGTAGGGAAGAGCGCCGGCCCGTTCGTCGTGACCTGCGAGCAGGCCTCGGTGAGGCCGTAGGTCGTGGCCGTGGGAATCCCCGCATCGGCTGCTCGTCGCAGCAGCGCGGGCGCGATCGAAGCGCCGCCGACGAGCGCGGCCCGCAATGCGCGCGGCTCGTGCAGACCGGCGTCGAGCAGCCGCGCGAGCGTCGTCGGGACGACGGAGACGAGCGTCGCGTCCGTCGCGATCTCATCTGCCGCGCGTTGCGCGTCGAAGCGCTCGTGCAGGATCGCGGTGGTCGCGTAGATCGCGCTGCGAATCAGGATCGAGAGGCCGCCGACGTGCGAGAACGGCAGCGTGCACAGCCAGCGCTCGTGTCGGTCGAGGCCGAGCGCTGCGGCGGAGCCAAGCGCGCTCCATAGCCAGTTGCCGAACGTCAGCTCGATCGGCCTTGGACCCGCGCTCGTACCAGAGGTGTGGACGACGATCGCGGTCGCGTCGAGGTCGTGCTCGTGCTGAAGCTCGGCGCCAGGGTCGTACAGGCCGTCCAGCGGCGCACCGACGACGGCGGTGCAACCCTTCCAGCGCGCGGCGCGCTCGGCCTGGGTGAGGCGCAGGTCGATCGGAACGGCGATCGCCCCCAGGCGCAGACACCCGTGCAGCGTCTCGACGAACGGCGCTCGCGCCGGCAGCGCGATAGCGACGCGCTCGCCGGCTCGTACGCCGAGCGCGCTCAGGCGACTGGCCGCGACCGTCGCTGCGCGGTCGAGCTCGGCGTAGGCGAGGGTCTCGTCGTCGGCCCGCACCGCGATCGTGTCGGGACGCGTTCGTGCGGCGCGGGCGAGCCAGGATTCGACGAGCACGCCACGGAAAGTAGCCTGCACGCCCATGGCGATCGAGTGGACCCCGGGGGGCGACGGCTACGCCGACATCCGCTACGAGCTCAGTTCGGACGGGATCGCGAAGATCACGATCGACCGGCCGGAGGTGCGAAACGCCTTCCGGCCGCAGACGATCGTCGAGATCTCCGATGCTCTGGAGCGCGCGCGCGAGGACACCTCGGTAGGCGTGATCGTGCTCACCGGCGAGGGCGAGATGGCCTTCTGCTCGGGCGGTGACCAGCGCGTGCGCGGCGACACCGGCTATCTGTCGGAGCCGGACAAGCCCGGCGCCCTCGGGCGCTTCCACGTCACCGACCTGCACGTCCAGATCCGCCGGTTGCCCAAGCCCGTCGTGGCGATGATCGCCGGCTTCGCGATCGGCGGGGGCCACGTCCTGCACCTCGTCTGCGACCTGTCGATCGCGGCCGACAATGCGCGCTTCGGACAGGTCGGGCCGAAGGTCGGCTCGTTCGACGGCGGTTTCGGGGCAGGGCTGCTGGCGAATCTCGTCGGGCCGAAGAAGGCCAAGGAGATGTGGTTTCTGTGCCGGCAGTACGACGCTGACGAGGCGTTGTCGATGGGGCTGGTCAACACGGTCGTGCCCTTGGCGCGGTTGGAGGAGGAGACGGTCACGTGGTGTCGTGAGATGCTCGCGATGTCGCCGTTCGCGCTGCGATTGATGAAGGCAAGCTTCAATGCGGCCGAGGACGGACTGAGCGGAATTCAGCAGCTCGCCCATGACGCGAACCTCTTGTTCTACGAGAACAGCGAGGCACAGGAGGGGCGCGACGCATACAGGGAGAAGCGGCGCCCGGACTTCTCGCGCTTCCCGAAGAGGCCGTAGTTGGCCGTGTCGACGTTCATCGAGACGGGCCAGTAGATCGTGAGCGCGGTCGCGAGCGGAGGCGCCGTGCGCATCTGGTTCATGGCCGCGCGCGTGCGGACGCTGCCCGCAGCCGTCGCGCCGGTGCTGGTCGGGACCGCGCTGGCGATCGAGCGCGGCGTCTTCCGGCCGGGGGCGTTCGTCGCTGCGCTGCTCGGCTCGCTGCTGATCCAGATCGGCACGAACCTCGCCAACGACTACTCCGACGCCCGCCGCGGCGCCGATACCGAGGATCGCGTCGGTCCGGTCCGTGTGACGGCCGGCGGGCTCGTCCCGCCGCGCCAGGTGCTGGTGGCGACGTATGTCACGTTCGGTCTGGCCGTGCTGTGCGGCGTCTACCTCGTGGCGGTGGCCGGGATCGAGCTGCTGTTCGTCGGCATCGCCTCGATCGCCGCGGGCGTGCTGTACACGGGCGGGCCCAAGCCGTACGGCTACGAGGGGCTCGGGGAGATCTTCGTCTTCCTGTTCTTCGGCGTCGCCGCCGTGGCCGGCTCGGCATTCGCGCAGCTACGGACGTGGCCCTGGGAGGCGTTCGTGCTGGCCGTACCCGTTGGCCTGCTCGCGGCGGCAATCCTCGTCGTCAACAACGTGCGCGATATGGACTCCGACGCTCGCGCGGGCAAGCGCACCCTGGCGGTGCGGCTCGGCCGCGACCGCGCTCGGACGGTCTACGGCTTGATCGTCTACGGCGCGTACCTCGTCGCGCCGCTGCCGTGGCTACTGGGGTCGCTCTCGCCGTGGTTGTTCCTGCCGTGGCTGACGCTGCCGCTGGCCGTGCGGCTCGTGCGGACGGTGCGCGAGCATGCCGACGGCCCGACGCTGAACGAGGCGCTCGCGCAGACCGGGTTGCTGCAGCTGGCGTTCTGCCTGCTGCTGAGCGCGGGGGTGCTGGCGAGCTAGACGTTCGTCGTGTCGTGTGCGTTCGGACGGTCACTGGCGGCGGCGGCGGATGGCTCCAGGGGTAGACGCCGCGATGCCTCGGATGCAGCAGCCCCCCTGACGCGAGAGGCGATCCCCCGCGCGCAACTCCGCTCGTGACGAGCTGCCGCCACGTGACGGCGTCCTGCTGCGCAGCTGCGACCGCCGCGATCACGCGATCGAGAGGCATCTGTGCCAAATCCGCGCCCTGAGCGATGAGAGTGGCGATCACCGAGCGGCACAGGCGCAGATCAGACGGCTCGGCCGGCCCCGCACCGCCGACCACCCCGTGAGCATCACCAAGATGCACCACAGACGGACCGCGCGCCGGCGCTTCGTCATGTGTCACTTGTGGATGCGATCCGGGCACTCTCGAGCATCCCCTCGCGCAACCACGCGGCGGCCGCGCGCGCGCAAATCGACACGGAGCTGACGCACTTCCGGCACAGACACGTCGCGCCCCCGCGCGAGGCCGCGCGACGCCGACCGGCCGCACGCGATAGGAACCCCGGCGTGCGCGTCACGATCGAGCACCGGACGCTGCGGCTTCGCACCCCCCTGCAGACCTCGTACGGCTCGGTCGCCGAGCGCGAGCTGTTCGAGCTCACGATCGAGGGAGCGGACGGGGTTGTCGGGCGTGGCGAGGCCGCTCCACTCGAGCCCTACGACGGCGTCAGTCCGGCCCGGACCGAAACGGCCCTGAACGCCTACCGCAACGTCCTCATGCAATCACGAGACGATCTCCCCGGCGGTGAGCTGCTCGATGCCTGCCGTGCGGCCGACGATCTCCCGCAGGCGCTGGCGGCGGTCGACCTTGCGCTGTGGGACAGGGCCGCGAAGCGCGCCGGTGAACCCGTCGCGGCGCTGCTCTCCGACACCCTGCTCGGCGCCGTGCCCGTCAACGCGACGATCGCCGCACAGGACCGTGCCGGCGCAGCCAACGCCGCCGTGGACGCCCGCAACAACGGGTTTCGATGCGTGAAGCTCAAGGTCGGGACCGGCGACGACGGCGGGCGCGTCGCCGCGGTCCGCGCGGCGCTCGGCCCGCAAATCGACCTGCGACTGGACGCCAACGGCGCGTGGACTCCCGACGACGCCGTCAACGCCATCGAGGCGCTCGCGCCAGCCGGCCTCGAGCTCGTCGAGGAGCCGGTACACGGCATCGACGCGCTGCGAAGCGTCCGCGAGCGCGTGGCGGTCCGGATCGCGATGGACGAGACCGCCGCGCAACCGGGCGCGCTCGCGTCTGGCGCGGCGGACGCCGTGTCCCTGAAGCTCGGGCGCTGCGGCGGCATCTCCGGCCTGCTCGCCTGCGCGGCGCTCGTGCGCACGAGCGGCGCCGAGCCCTACGTCGCCTCGACCATCGACGGCCCGCTGGGCATCGCAGCGGCCGTGCACGCGGTCGCGGCGCTGCGGCTCACGACGCCCTGCGGCCTGGCGACCCTCGAGCTGTTCGTCGACGAACGCGAGCAGCACCCGCAGCTGATACCGCACGCGGGCGCGATCCAGGTGCCGGCAGGGCCCGGCCTGCTGAGCCACAGATGACCTCGCTGGCACTGCTGATCGCTCGTTCGGCCCTGCGCCGTCCGCCTCAGCGCCATCGCTACGGCACGCATCCGCGGCAGATCGCCGACCTGCACGAGCCGCGCTCACCCGGTCCCCACCCCGTCGCGGCCGTGCTGCACGGCGGCTACTGGCAGCCGCCCTACACGAAGCTCATCATGCGCCCACTGTGCGTCGACCTCGTGCAGCGCGGCTTCGCCGCGTGGAACGTCGAGTACCGGCGCCTGGGCAGGGAAGGCGGCGGCTGGCCGATGACCTTTGACGACGTCGCGACCGCGATCGACCACCTCGGGCAGCTCACAGACCACCACCTCGACCTCGAACGAGTCACCCTCGTCGGCCACTCGGCCGGCGGGCAGCTCGCGCTGTGGGCCGCCGGGCGCCCGCAGCTGCCCGACGGCGCGCCCGGCGCGCTCCCGAAGGTCAGCGCCACGGCCGTCCTCGCGATGGCGGCCGTCACCGATCTCAGCCGAGCCGGCGAGGTCGCCACGCGGCTGCTCGGCGGCAGCGCCGACGAGGTTCCCGAGCGCTACGCCCAGGCCGACCCGATCCGGCGGATCCCGCTCGACGTCCCGGTCGGGCTCGTGCACGCCGAGGGCGACGAGACCGTGTCGGTCAAGCGCTCGCGCGCGTACGCCGACGCGGCGCTCCGCGCCGGCGCAGACGTAACGCTGGTCGAGACGGCGGGCGGCCACCGCGACCTGATCGATCCCTCCAGCGCCGCGTGGCACGCCGCAGCGGGCTGGCTCACGCAGCGTCAGGCCTAGCGCGCCAGCCTCGCCCGCATCCGCAGCACCCGCCGCGCCTTGTCGCGCAGCACCCCGAGGTCGAGGTGTGCCGACCGCGCCGCCGCCACGATCCCGTGGAACGCCTCGACGCCCGCGCGGTAGCTGCCTGCGAACAGCGGGATGTCGATCCCGGCCTGGACGGCCAGCGCCGCTCGCCGGCCGTTGGAGCCGAACGGCGCGACGGCCGGCGTGCCGAGGTCGTCGCTCACCGCGACGCCGCGGAAGCGCAGGTGGCGGCGCAGCTCACCGCGGACCCACAATGGCGAGAGCGCCGCGGGCTGCTCGTCGAGTGCCGGATAGACGGCCGTCGAGACCATGACGGCGGGCACTCCATCTGCGATCAGCGCGGCGAACGGTGGCTCGTCGACAGCGCGCAACGTGTCCAGCGAGGACTCGATCCGCGCCGGCGCGGCATCGGTGTTCACGTCCGACGCCCCAAAGCCGGGGAAGTGCTTGGGAGTCGCCAGCACACGACCGGCGCGCAGACCGGCGGCGAAGGCGCTCGCGAGCCGCGTCACGTCGTATGAGGTCCGCCCGTACGTGCGCCGCTCGGCCTCCAGCGCCGCGCCCGGGCGCGCGACGTCGGCCACCGCGGCGAGGTTCACGTTCACGCCTGCACGCAGCAGCGTCCGGGCGGCGGCGCGGCCATCGGAGCGCGCCTGCGAGACCGTGTCGACATCGGCCGCCGCGCGAACCGGAGCGCCTGGGATCCGGCGCACGCCGCCGCCCTCCTGGTCGGCCATGACGATCAGCGGTGCCTTGAAGCCGCGCGGGCGGCGGATTTGCTGCAGGCTTCGCATCGTCGCACGCACCTGCGCCGTCGACCCCACGTTGCGCGCGAAGAGGATGACGCCCGCCGCCTCGCCGCGCGCGATCCGGCGGCGCAGGTCCTGCGGCGGCACCAGCCCGTCGTAGGCGAAGACCATGTGCTGCCCGGCCGCCTGGCGCAGCGTCATCGCGCGCGGCTGGGGGGCCTTCAGCGGCTCGGCCGGAAGTTGGCCGATGCCGATGATCGACAGGAGCGCCGCCAGGAGATGGCCCATCACGAGGCCATACGTGGTACACGACATCATCGCCACGCGCGTTGCCCTCCTGCTGATGCTGTCCGCTGCGCTCGCGATCGCGCCCCCGCCCCGTACCGTGGCCGCCGCGGGCTCGTGCCCCGTCCTACAGGCAGTCCGCTGCTTCAGCCTCACGGTGCCGCTGGACCGCGCCGGCGCACTGGCGGGCACGATCCGGCTGCGTGCCGCGCGCATCCGCTCGCGCCGCCCGAGCCGGCCGCCGATCGTCGGCCTCACCGGCGGCCCCGGGCAGGCCGGTCTGCCATTCGCCGAGAGCTACGACGTCATCCTGCCGACCGCCGGCCGCGACCTCGTCATGTTCGACCAGCGCGGGACGGGCGGTTCGGGCCTGCTGCGCTGCCGAAGCTTCGAGCGCCGTCTCGGGTCCTCGCTCACGATTCCAGCCGGTTCGTGCGCGCGTAGTCTCGGCGACCGTCGCTCCTACTACACGAGCCCCGATTCGGCTGATGACCTCGAGGCGCTGCGAGCGCGCATCCACGCCGACACGATCGCGCTGTATGCAGTCTCCTACGGCTCGCGCGTCGCGCTGGAGTACGCGCGCCGCTACCCGCAGCACGTCGAGCGCATGATCCTCGACTCACCGGTCGCGCCCGACGGCCCGGATTCACTCGCGCGCGAGACCGTCGGCGCCGTCGCCCGGGTCGTGCGCTCGGCGTGCCGCAGCGGCTGCGGCGGAGCCGCGGCGCATCCCGTCCGCGACCTCGCCCAGCTCACCCGGAGGCTGCGCCGTTCGCCGATCCGCCGGCTCGTACGCCGCAGCCGCCACCGCCTCGCGGTCCGCGTCGACGCCGACGACGTGCTGTCGCTGCTCGTCACCGGCGACCTCGACCCGGACCTGCTGCGAGCGGTACCGCCGGCCGTGAAAGCCGCGCTACGCGGCCGCAGCGCGGCACTCGTGCGGCTCAAGCTCACCGCGATCGCAACCGAGGACGGCGGGCTCGTCAGCGAGTTCAGCCCCGCGCTGTTCGCCGCCACGACGTGCGAGGAGTCGTCATTCGCGTGGGATCGAGCCGTCGACCCCGCGACGCGCCGAGCGCAGGCGAAGGCCGCGATCGACGTGACGCCGGAGAAGGCGCTTGCGCCGTTTGACCGCATTGCCGCGGTGCGCGCCGGCCTGCTTTCGCTGTGCGAGGACTGGCCCGCTCCGAGCCGCGCCGTTGCCCCCGCGCCCCCGCTGTCCGGCCGGATCCCGACGCTCGTCCTGTCGGGCGATCTGGACCTGCGCACGCCGCTGGAGAAGGCGCGCGCGCTCGTTGCCATGCTCCCCGGCGCGCAGCTCGTCGTCGAGCACGGCGTCGGCCACGGCGTGCTCGGCGCGGACCCCAACGGCTGCGCCGAGCCTGCCGCCGAGGCGTTTCTCGCGCACAGGCCGCTGCCGGCCTGCCGGCACGACGTGAGCATCTCCATCGCAGCCCGCACATCCGGCCATTAGGAACCGTCGACAAGCACGTGTCCGAACCGTGCTCATGTTGCTCGACGCTGCTTAGACGGAAGTTTTCGAGGGGTTGAGGCCCGATTCCCAGCGTTTATGGGGGTCGGGCCTTCTCTTTGGTCGGTAGATGTAGACACTAAATAGCTTGATCCCGGGTGCTGTGTATGGGATGATCAGCG
>Ga0307502_10000370_pt1 | contig 11909 bp, 13 predicted proteins | sample 16_S_MG_FD_201364 | JGI IMG/M metagenome (GOLD analysis project Ga0307502, IMG submission 201364) | Soil microbial communities from Populus trichocarpa stands in riparian zone in the Pacific Northwest, United States - 16_S | ecosystem: Environmental > Terrestrial > Soil > Riparian zone > Trees... | reverse complement strand
TCTTTGTCAAGAAAGCGCCGATGTGGGGTCTCCATGCAGAATTCAACCGGCACCGCGGTGCAGCCGCACTTATCCGTGTCGCAGGAAACGCCGCCGGCCGGCGGCAGCACGCACGGCTCGGACCGGGCGATCACGCTCGGTCTGCTCGGCCCGCTGCTGCTGATCCGCGGCGGCCGCCAGATCACCCCGTCCGCGCCCAAGCTCCGCCTCGTGCTGTCACTGCTCGCCGTGCAGGCGAACTCGGTGACGAGGGTGGACCAGCTGGTCGAGGAGCTGTGGGGCGAGTCGCCGCCGCCGAGTGCGCTGACGACCGTGCAGACCTACATCTACCAGCTGCGCAAGCTGCTGAAGCTCGACGACACGGCGCCGGCCGACGACCCGGCCAGGCCCGCGTTGCTGAGCCACCCCGGCGGCTACATCCTCCAGCTGCCCGACCTCGCCGACGTGGACGCGAACCTGTTCGAGCTGCTCGCGCGGCGCGGCCGGACCGAGCTGCTCGGCGCGCACGCGGAGGCCGCGGCCGAGACGTTCCGGGACGCCCTGGCGCTGTGGCGGGGCAACGTGCTGGAGGGCGTGCCGACCGGGCCCGTGCTGTACGCGCACGCCACGCGGCTGGAGGAGCTGCGGCGGAGTGTGGTGACGCTGCGGATCGAGGCGGACCTTCAGCTGGGCCGCCACCACGAGCTGATCGGCGAGCTGGGCAGCATGGTCGCCGCGGAGCCGACCCGCGAGGACATCTGCGCGAAGCTGATGATCGCCCTGTACCGGAGCGGCCGGCGGGTGGACGCGCTGAACGTGTACCAGCGGATGCGGACGGTCCTGATCGACGAGCTGGGCCTCGACCCGGCCGCCGACCTGCAGCGGCTGCACCAGCTGATGCTGGAGGCGCACCCCGAGCTTGACCTGCCGGAACGGCCGGTGGTCGTCGAGGCGCCGGCCGCGGTGGTCCAGCCGCAGGTGCCGGCGCAGCTGCCCGCCGACATCCCGGACTTCGTCGGCCGCGAGGCCGACCTGCGGGCGCTGACCGGGCTGCTGTCCGGCGGCGAGACCGTGCGGGTCGTCAACGTGGTCGGCCGGCCGGGCACCGGGAAGAACGCGCTGGTGGTGCGGGCCACGCGGGAGGTGCGCGGGAACTTCCCGGACGGTCAGCTGTACGTGGACCTCGTCGACGCGGCCGGCCGGCCGGCGCCGGCGGGTCAGGTGCTCGGCGGGATGCTGCGTGCCCTCGGTGCTTCTGACGTGCCGGAGAGCCCCGGCGAGGCCGCGTTGCTGTTCCGCAGCTGGACCGCCGACCGCCGGCTGCTGGTGGTCCTGAACAAGGCGTCCGACGAGCACCTGCCACACCACCTGTTCCCGACGGGCGCTGGCTGCGCGGTCGTGGTGGTCAGCCGCGCACCGGTCGCCGCCCTGTCCGGCGCCGTGCGATTACGGGTGCCGACACTGTCCACTGTGGAGGCGGTGGAGCTGCTGGCGGCCATGATCGGTCAGGGGCGGGTGGACCAGGAGTGCGCCGCGGCGGTGGAGCTGGTCGAGCTGGCGGACCGGCTGCCACTCGCGTTGCGGGCCGTCGGCGCCCGGTTGGCGGCGCGGCCGGGTTGGCACCTGGCCCGCCTGGTGGAACGCATGCGCGACGAGAACCACCGGCTGGCGGAGCTGAGCTACGGCGGCTTCGACGTGCTGGACCGGTTCGCCGCCGTGTTCCAGACGCTGAGCGCGCGGCAGCGGTGGGTGCTGCGGCGGCTGGCCGCGGCGGACGGCGAGCCGCTGACGGTCGCGGAGATCGCCGAGCGGGTGAGCATGAGCGTCGCGGTCGTGCACGACACGCTGGACGAGCTGGTGGACGCGGACCTGGTCGAGGAGCTGGACGTGCGGGAGGAGGACCCGCGGCACCAGGTGCCCGAGCTGGTGCGGCTCGTGGGCCTGTCCGGCCTGGCCGGCACCCGGTGGCGCCGTCGATCTGTCTAGCACCTATAGACGTTTCGCTGTTCGTCTAGCTACCCTAGACGCCATGGATCTCGACAACCCCGTGGTGCGACTCTGCGGCGAGGGCATGCTGGCCGAGTCGGAGGGCCGCGCCGCCGACGCGCACGCGCTGTTCCGGCAGGCCTGGTACGCGGCGACCGACGACTACGACGCGTGCGTCGCGGCGCACTACCTGGCCCGGCACCAGAGCACCCCCGAGGACACGCTGAGGTGGAACAAGGAGTGCCTGGACCGGGCCGACCGCGTCGGCGACGACCGGGTCCGCGGCTTCTACCCGTCGCTCCACCTGAACATGGCCCGCGCCCATGCGGAGCTGGGCGACCAGGACCAGGCCCGCGCGCACTACCAGCGTGTGGCCGAGTGTCTCGACGACGCGCCGCCCGGCCCGTACCGGGAGGGCATTCGCTTCGCGGCCGCCGCCGGCCTGCGGTCGGCGGACGAGGCACCGGCCCTTCCGGTCCTGCTGTCCATGCTGTGTGCCAGAGCGGACCTCACCGCGCTGGGCCTGCTGCTGCCGCCGTATCTCGGCGACCTCGGCACCCCGGCGGACCGGACCGCGCTGCTGACCGCGCTGCAGATGGTGCACGCCGACCGCGCACTGCCCGAGGACGAACAGACCGTGCTGCGCCAGGCGATCGGCGAGCTGACCGCCGCGGCACGGGCGTAGCGCATGACACTCGACGAGGAGTTGCTGCGCCAGGCGCAGGCCGCCGCGGACGGTTGGGCAGACGCGCAGCAACACGCGTCGCAGGCCAAGGAGGCGTACCACCAGACCGTCCGGCGGCTGTACCTGACGGGGGCGTCGATGCGGGAGATCGCCGAGGCGCTCGGGCTGAGTCATCAGCGGGTGCACCAGATCATCGAGACGTCCGGCGGCACCGCGGGTTGGAAGCCCCGGTCCGGCACGGGACTCGCGTGCAGTTTCTGCGGCGCCACCAGGTCGGACGTCAAGTACCTCGTCGCCGGCCCCGGCGTCTACATCTGCGAGGCGTGCGTCGCGTTGGCCCACCAGGTGGTCCGGGAGGCCGACGAGCAGAACCGCCCGAGGACGCACCTGGATCCCCTGCCCGCGAACAGTGGCCTGGGCTGCTCGTTCTGCGCCAAGACCGACGGCCGGCGGCTGGTGGCGGGACCGGGGGTGCGCGTCTGCGACGAGTGCCTGGAGTTCTGCGCCGAGGTGATCGCCGCCCAGACTTCTTGAGCGGAGTTCGAGCGAGTCTCGTGTTCGCCGTCTTTCCCTGAACCAACTGGCTTCTGGGAGGAACTGTGAGCGGCGAGACGCGGCGGGCGAACGAACAGCCTTCCAGACCGGATGCCGAGATCATCGTGCTCACCGGCGCGCGGGTGGGTGCCCGGCTCCTACCGCTGACCAGGTCGCTGTCGCGCCGGCCGGCGGTGGTCGGGGCGGAGGTGGCCGTCACCGCGGACCTGGCCGACCAGCTGCCGCTGGCGCGGTCGGTCGTCGTGGTGGTCCCGCCGGACCTGCCCGCCGAGTCCTGCGTGCTGCCACCCACCGCGTTGCCGGCCGAGGCGCTGACGGTCACCGTGACCCGCCCGGCCCCGGCACCGCACGGACCGGGCGGCACGCTGTCGATGTACAACCAGTACGCGGACGCGCTGCCCGAGGCTCTCGTGGAGGCAGTGGCCGCGGCCCGACGGTGCGGACTGGTAACCCCACTTGGCAACGCGGTCTTGCTGTTACAGGAGTTCGTCCCAGCAACGGCGTCCGCGGTGGTACGGGCGACCGCGACCACGGTGCACATCGACGGCCGCTGGGGCCTGGCCGAACAACGGTCCGCGGCGGACACGTTCGAGGTACACGCGGACGGCACCGTACGCGAAACCCTGGCGTGGAAGCCGACGGCCAGCCTCGCCGCGGCCGGCGGCACCCACACGATGCCCGTGCCCGAAGACCTGCAACGTAAGTACTCGATCGAGCGGGACACGATCCAGCAGCTGGCGTCCCTGTCCCGAGCGGCGGCGGCACACACGGGGGTGACGCTGTCGCTGGACATCGTCCTCGGGGATCGAGGCCCGGTCGTGCTGAGGTGCCGGCCCAGCACACCGTGATCTCGGCGGCCCGGTGGGATTCCGCGTGGTCCCACCGCGGTTGGGATGTTGTCCCGGGTGGACGCTGACGTTTGCCTCAACGGTGTGCTGCTCCGGCGTTGAGGGGCGCTCCAGGTCGGCGGCTGACCATCGGGACAGCTGACTCAGCCGCCGGAGGTCGTTGTGCCGTATGGAGTTGCCACTGGACACCGTGTCGCCCGGGACTCGTGTGGTGCCGAGTGCACGCACCACCGGGAGTTGGCCCGGCTGCGGCGGGACCTGCATGACGGGCTCGGTCCCAGCCTCGCCGGGATCCTCATCCGCGCCGACCTCCTGGCGCGACTGATGACCGGCGAGGAGGATCCCGGACAGGAAGTCCTCCACGACCTGCGACGCGAGGCATCCACGTTCCTGGCCGAGATGCGGCGACTGCTCACCGACCGGGGCCCCGTCGAGCTGGACGGCCACGACCTGGCCGGCGGCTTGTCCGTTCTGGCCGAGCGGATGAGCCGAGCCCCGCTTGGCCCGTCCGGACAACGCCTGGTCATTCGCGTCGACGTTGCCGACGACGTCGACACGATGAACTGGGCCGCCCAGGTGACGGCGTTCTGGATCGTCAAGGAAGCACTGACCAACGTCGTCAAACACGCCCACGCAGACGTTTGCACCGTGCGCGTCCGGGTCGACCGCGGCCTTCGACTGTCCGTTGTGGATAACGGCCACGGCGGACTGACCGAGTCCGGGCTGGGACTCGGCTCCATGCGGGAGCGGGCAGCCGAACTGGGCGGCTGGTGCGACGTCACCGACACCGGCCAGGGGATCGCCGTGACGGCACACTTACCGGAAGGGCAGGCATCCCATGACCGCGCAGCTTGACGCACCACCCATCCGGGTGGTCATCGCCGACGACCATCCCGTTTATCTGTCCGGACTGCGCATGTTGCTCAGCAGTATCGACGCCGTCGAGGTGGTCGGAGAGGCCCGGTCCGGCACGGAGGCCCTGGCAGAGGTTCATCGTCTACGACCACATCTAGCTCTGGTCGACGTGAACATGCCGGGCGCAAGCGGCATAGAGGTGGCCAAGACCCTGTCGTCCCGCTGCCCCGAGTCCGCTGTGATCGTGCTGAGCATGCTCGAGGACCGCGACACGTTCTTCGCCGCGATGCGTGCCGGCGCGCGCGGATACCTGGTCAAGGGAGCGAGCACCGACGACATCAGCCAGGCCATCGGAACCGTCCACCGTGGCGGGGTGGTGTTCGGCCCCGAGGTGGCCCCGTGGGCACTCGACTACCTCAACAAGCCGCGCGAGTCCAGCAAGCCGTTCCCGGAACTGACCGACCGAGAACGAGCCGTACTGGAACTGGTCGCCGACGGAATGGGCAACGCATCCATCGCACGACGACTGGGCCTCTCCATCAAGACCGTACGCAATTATCTCTCAAGGATATTTTTCAAGCTGCAGATAGCGGACCGCACAGAGGCCGCAGTAGCCGCCCGAAGGGCAGGCCTAGGAAGCTAAAAGAAGTAAGGCGCAGAACCCAAAGCCCCACCTTGCCGAGCCGCGCCCCCGGCGGACCGGGCCAAGCGGCAAGACCAAGCGACCACGTTGCCAAGCCGTGCCCCTCCATCCCCCCGGGCCGCCCCGGAGAACCTAAGCCGCAGACCCACGCAACTCGGCTAATCGAGCCACAGCACGCTCCTGCAACAAGTCAATCTTCTCGCGGCGACGATCCAACTCATGGGTGAGTTCGAGAGCCTCCTCCTCGGAGAGACTCTCGATGAACGTGGCGACCATTTCGACCATGCGTTCGACACTACACCGAAGGGCGGAGATCGCAAAGTCGGCGCGGGTAGGCTTTCGCGTATGTCTCCATTCGTGAAGATCTGTGGCCTCCGGACGGCCGCCGACGTGGCCGCAGCGGTGGCCGCGGGGGCGGACGCGGTCGGCTTCATCTTCGCGAGAAGCCCCCGCCAGATCGACGCGGAAACCGCCCGTGAGCTGGTCGAAGCCGCCGGCGACGTGCTGACCGTCGGGGTGTTCAAGGGCATGCCCCCGGCGGAGGTCCGGACCGTCGCGGCAGCCGCCGGCGTGCGGGCCGTGCAGCTCCACGGCGACTACCCCAAGGACGCCTTCACCGAGGTCGCCGACCCCGCCTGGCGGCTGATCCGCGCGGTCCCCTACTCCGCGCCCGACCTACGCGTCGGCGCCTACGGCGAGGACCTCCTGCTCGTGGACGCCCCCAAGGCCGGCTCCGGCGAGTCCTGGGACTACCACCTGGTCGCCGGGCTGTCCGGCCAGTGGCTCCTGGCCGGCGGCCTCACCCCGGACACCGTCGCCGGCGCGTGGCAGACCGCCGGGGCGTGGGGTGTTGACGTCTCCAGCGGCGTCGAGTCCAGCCGTGGCGTCAAGGACGCGGCGCTCATCGCGCGGTTCGTGGCCGCCGCCAAGGGTTAGGACTTGCTCGGGCTTCGAGCAGGCCTGGTGGCGGCAGGCACACGCTACGACCATGACCCTCTTCGAGGTGCGGGTGAGTGTGCCGGTCGCCGCCTCGCCGGCTGACGTCTACGCCGTGGTGTCCGACCTGCCGCGCAGTGGCGAGTGGAGCAGCGAATGCCGTGGCGGCACATGGATCCACGGCACGCCGGCCACGGTAGGCGCCGTGTTCCGCGGGGTGAACCACCGGACCGCGGACGTCGTCGAATGGGCGCCGGTCGTGCGTGGCGAGTGGACCACCGAGGCCGAGGTGGTCGTCGCCGAGCCGGGCCGGAGATTCAGCTGGTCGATGCGGAACAGCAAGGGACACAAGCAGGACAGCGTCTGGACGTACGAGATCGAGCCGGGCGTGCTCACACACCACTTCCGGATGGGTGAGCCGACCGAGGGCATCGAGGGCATCACCGCGGACATGGACGACGCGGACAGGCGGCGGTTCTTCAGCGAGTGGGGCAAGAAGCTCGAAGGCGACATGGCCGCGACCCTCGATCGGGTGAAGGCCGTCATCGAAGAGGTGAACTGATGTTGCTGCAGCGCATCGGAAACCGGGGCATTCGGCTCGGGCGCATGCTCGAACGGGCGGCGGCGAAGCACCCGACCAACGTGGTGCTCCTCGACCACGACCTGGACATCGCACCGGAGCTGGGCCGGCGGGTGACCGTGCCGGAGCTGGCCGACCTGGTCGACGACTTCGCGGCACGCCTGTGGGCGGCGGGAGTGCGGCCGGGCGAGCGGGTGGTCGTGCACAAGTCGGACGGGTTCGACATCACGCTGCTGGCGCTGGCCACGGCGCGAATCGGCGCGGTGCCGGCGTTGCTGTCGCCCAAGCTCGACGGTGCGACCGTGCTCGCCCTGGTCAGCCGGGCCGAGCGACCACACCTGGTCACAGATGGCGCCAAGATCACCGGGCTGCCGGCCGAAGTGTTCGACGAGGCGGCGTCCGTGCTGCTCACGTCGGGTAGCCATGCCGGCGCGGTCGAGCTGCGCGGGCTGGCCGGCACGCCCCGGGTCGCGCCGGTGGACAACCCACCGGACCACCCGACGCTCATCACACACACGTCCGGGACGACCGGCCTGCCGAAGCTCGCCGTCCATACGGGACAGACGTTGCAGGCGCGCTACCGGCCGCAGTACCTGGTCACGAGGCCGGTCCTGCCGCGCCGGGAGACCATCGCGATCCACGTCTCGTTCGTCCACTCGCGACTGTTCACCGCGCTCGCGATCTCGCTGTACCGTGGGTTCTCGATCGTGGTGATGGTCGACTCGGATCCGGGGCGGGCCGCCGAGCTGTTCGTCCGGGTGCGGCCGGGGATTCTCGAGGCGCACCCGAACTCGTACATGGCGTGGGAGGAGCTGGCGGACGACCCGCGCGGGCCGCTGGCGAACGTGAAGCTGTTCAGCAGCACGTTCGACGCGATCCATCCGCGGACCGTGCACCGGTTGCTGCACGCGTCGAGGCGGCGGCTTCCGCTGTGGGGCCAGCTGTACGGGCAGAGCGAGATCGGCCCGACGGTGGTGCGTGGGTACACGAAGCGGCGGTCGCTGGACGCGGACGGACGGTGTGTGGGGATGGCGTTCCCCGGGATGACCGGTGTGCGGGTGGTGTCCCGCGACGGGAGGCCACCGTCCGCGGACAACCCTGGGTACGTGGAGATCCGCAGCGACGGGCGGGTGGTCACCTACCTGGGTGAACAGGAGCGTTACGACGGGCAGTTGTTCGACGGCTGGTGGCGGATGGGGGACGTCGGGTACCGGACGCGGTGGGGTTGCCTGCACCTGCTGGACCGCGAGGTGGACGTGATCGACGGGTTCGGCAGCACGCTGTCGGTCGAGGACACGCTGTTCACGCGGCTGCCGGAGCTGGCCGAGGTGATCATCATTCCCGGCGTTGGTGGGGCGGTGCCCGTGGTGTGCACGAAGAACGACGTGCCGCTGTCGCTGGCCGCGTGGCACGCGGCGGTGGCCGATCTGCCGGCGATGGCGGAGCCGGTGCAGCTGCGCCATGAGGAGCTGCCACAGACAGCGACGACGAAGATCAAGCGGCTGGAGCTGGCTCGTCGGTTGGCCGCATGATTTTGTCGGTGGTCGTGGTTAGGTTGGGCGCGTGACGGTTCAAATCGCTTTTGAGGGGGAGCCCGGGTACGCGGTACCCAGGGCGAACACGATCGTGGCGGAGCGGCCGGCCGGTGTGGTGACGGCGCGGTCGGCTGCCGATGTGCAGGAGGCCGTGCGGCATGCGGCGGCGTCCGACCTGCCGGTGGCGGTACAGGCGACGGGGCATGCGTACACACTGCCGGCAGACGGGGCCCTACTGGTCAGTACGCAAGAGATGTCCGGAATCACGATCGACGCGGAGGCCCGCACGGCGCGGGTGGAGGCCGGGGTACGGTCCGGTTCGTTGATCGCGGCGGCGGCTGAGCATGGGCTGGCGCCGATCAACGGAGCGTCGCCGACTGTGGGTACGGTCGGCTTCACTCTTGGGGGTGGTCTTGGGCCACTCGGTAGGTCGTACGGGTATGCGGCCGACAACGTGCGGTCACTGGAGATCGTGACGGCGGATGGTTCGCTGCTGACTGTGTCGCCCTCTGACGAGCTCTTCTGGGGAGTGCGGGGTAGCAGAGGGAACCTCGGGGTGGTGACCGCGCTGGTCACGGATTTGGTGCCGGTGACCCGCTTGTACGGCGGAGGCCTGTTCTTCGACGCGGCGTCCACTGTTCGGGTGCTGGAGGTGTACCGCGAGTGGGTGACGACGGTGCCCGAATCGATGTCGACGTCGTTCGCGTTCCTGCGGTTGCCGCCGTTGGAGGTGCTGCCTGAGCCGCTGCGGGGGAAGTTCGTCCTGCATGTACGGATCGCGTATACGGGTACGGACGGCGAGGCGCTGGTCCGGCCGCTACGCGCGGCGGCAACTCCGGTGATCGACGGCGTCGGGGAGATGCCATATACCGAGGTGGGGACGATCCACAACGACCCGACGGAACCGGCGCCGTTCGTGGAGAAGTCGGCGCTGCTGCAGGAGTTCTCGGGTGAGACGTTGAAGGTGTTGCTGGATCTGGCGGGGCCGGATGTCGATGCGCCACTGACGATTGTCGAGCTGCGTCAGCTGGGGGGTGCGCTGGCTCGGCGGCCATCAAGACCGAGCGCGGTGGGGTTCCGGGACGCGGCGTTCAGTGTTTTCGTGGGGACGGCTGGACTTCCGGAGCTGGTCGAACCGGCGCATGAGTGCCATGCGCAGCTGGTGGATGCACTGTCGCCGTGGCGGGTCGGCGGGCCGTACGTGTGCTTCCTGAGCGGCACGGACACGGATCCGTCGGTCGTCGCAACGGCCTACGAACCAGCCGACTACGCACGACTACAGGCGTTGAAGTCCACGTTCGACCCAACGAACCTGTTCCGGATCAACCACAACATCCCACCCGGCTAACACAGTTCGCGCGAAACAGGAACTCATGACTCACTGGTCAACCAAAAAATTCGGAAACTTAGAACACAACGGCCGCCGTGGGTTTGACTTGGCACTCCACCTTCATCAAACCCACGACTCCGCAAGCCCCATATGCAATGGAGCTACTTTGTCCGATCTCGAAGGATACGTGCTATCATTTTCTGGAAGAGGCGCTCTTGTCGTCGAATACGATCGTTTTCAGCACGTTTTCCAACAATCTTCTTGCGAGGTCGCCGCAAAGCATAGTGCCTCCTAGGTGGTTAATGTTATACCCATCTATAATTGTTAACACAGGGCCAGCCGAGCAGGCATGCACATCATTACAGTATGGTCATACTTCAGCCCAGCATTCGACCCAATTCTTCCTTCTAAGAGGAAAAGTCCGCGATAGACGAAGTGGCGGTCAAGATGAAGGATCGCCAGCTCTCCGAGCAGAAGACAAGCATCGGGCTGGAAGATCCCAGCTTAGTGTCACGAACCGCACGCTCGCCGGGAGCAGCGCCTACCTCGACGCAGTTGCCGGAGGTGGACGCACTGTACGTGGACTTGTGCCAGTGCGTGAAGCGGCTGGGGGTCATCGCTGGATGGCTCCTCGTTGGTCAGTATGTGCTGGCCAGTCGGAGCACCATCTTCCTCGATTCGGCAGGTTCGACGGACGCTCCGACGAACCGTTTCCACATGTCAGAGTAGGTTTCTGTCGAATCTAGGTCGTCACGATAGCGGCCATCGTCGTAGTCTTCAATATAGACACACGACAGCGACTCGATCTTCCCTGGTGACGGTATCCCAAAGATGGTGAAGGAGCACATACTAGCCGGCGGAAAGGTTTTCGCCCGGAAGGGCAAAACTTGCACGCAAACGTTTGGCAACGTAGCCAGCTCTGCGATGTGCCGAAGCTGATCCCGCATGACGGCTTCGTCGCCAACCATCCGAACGAGGGCCGACTCCGACAGGACGAAGCCAACCCGAGGAGGGTTTGCCTTCGTCAGCACATGCTGGCGCTCCAGCCTCGCCTTCACACCTTCGTCCACTTTGTCACACGACAGTGGGTCTGCGGCGAAAATCACTCTCATATAGTCCTCGGTTTGCAACAAACCCGGGACTATCTCACTCTGATAGTGATTGATAAAGGCGGCATCCTGCTCTAGATCGACAGCCATCCGATAACTCTTGTTGTACGCGGAACGATAACCGGACCATCGGCCCCGCTGATTGCAGAACCTTGCCGTCTCGACTGCCCATTCTGTTTCCCCCGGCGTAGCTCCCAGCGCCTCACAAAGAACCCGGATATCCAACGGGCGGACGCTTGACTGGCCGTTCTCGAGGCGGGACAGCTTGGTGGCCTTGTTGCCCAACACCTCTACGGCTTCCGCCAGGGTCCAGCCGCGGGCTTCACGGAGGCGTTTGAGTTCCTTACCCAGTTGCAGCTGCAGCACGGTGGGGGTAGCCATTTGATCAACTTCCCATCTCATGCCGGTCGGGCCGGTAGGTCAACGATAGGTGGATTCTCGACAACACCTCGGGGGTTCACCCGATCGGGTCAGGAGATATTGCCCTATGAGATGTTACGGTGAAATCGCTCGCCCGTCGATAGGATCTCATCGTAGGAACCTGTGGGGCGTGAGGTTCTTCGGCGGGCGCGCTTTGGGGGTGCCTGCTAGGGAGGCGGCAGATGGAGACCATCAGCGGCGGGTCTTGGGTCACTATTGGGGACGGGTGTCCGTTGCGGGCTATGGCGTCCGGGAGTGATGAGGGCTGTTTGATCTTTGGGCAGCCGCCGCATGAGCATGAGCTTACGTTTTCCATGGGGGCGCTTCGGGAGTTTGTTGCCAAAGGGGTCGCTGTTCTTGCTCAGATGGATGCCTTGGCCGCCAAGGAGCGGGCCGAGTGGGAGGCGGCCGCCTCGGTCTGATCTTCATGCCGAGGCGGCTATCTCCG
>Ga0307502_10000369_pt1 | contig 11930 bp, 8 predicted proteins | sample 16_S_MG_FD_201364 | JGI IMG/M metagenome (GOLD analysis project Ga0307502, IMG submission 201364) | Soil microbial communities from Populus trichocarpa stands in riparian zone in the Pacific Northwest, United States - 16_S | ecosystem: Environmental > Terrestrial > Soil > Riparian zone > Trees... | reverse complement strand
CCGAGGCGGCGCGCCTGGCCGCCGACCCCGTGTTCTACGGGGTCGGGGTCCCGCACGGCGACGGCCGCCCGGTGCTGTTGCTGCCGGGCTTCATGGCGGGCGACTACACGCTCTTGCCGATGGCCCGCTGGCTGAGGCGGATCGGCTACCGCCCCTCCGTCGCCGGCTTCGTCGCCAACGTCGGCTGCTCCGAGCGCGCGGCAGAGCGCGCCGCGCGCCGGCTGCGAGCGCTGCACGCGCGCAGCGGCCGGCGCGTCGCGGTCGTCGGCCACAGCCGTGGCGGCCACTACGCGCGCGTGCTCGCCGTCCGCCATCCGGAGCTCGTCGCGCACGGCATCGCGCTCGGCGGCGGACTGGCCTCGCAGCAGGCCGTGAGCGCGCCGACGCAGGCGGCCATCTCCGTCGTGCGCGCGGTGCACCGCCACACCACCGACCGCGTCGCGCGCAACGGCTGCCTCGGCGACGACTGCGCGTGCGCGTTCGGCACCGACTACCGCGCGGCGCTGCCCGGCGACGTGCGGCTGACGAGCATCTACTCGCGCGGCGACGGCGTCGTGCGCTGGCAGTCGTGCCTGTCCGACGACGCCCGCTGCGTCGAGGTCACCGGCAGCCACGTCGGCCTGATCTTCAACCGCAAGGTCTACCGCGCGATCGCCGACGAGCTCGCGCGCTGAACACAAGGAGAACCCCGATGACACCGACGACCACCCTGTGCGAAGCGTTCGCGGCGACGGCTGCCGCGCACGCCGACGAGCCGGCTCTGCGCACGACCGACGGGGCCATCGCCTGGACCTGGCGCGAGTACGCCGACCGCGTGCGCGCCGCCGCCGCCGGCCTGGCCGGTATGGGCGTCCGGCACGGCGACGCCGTTGCGCTGTGGCTCACCAACCGACCCGAGTTCCATGTCGCCGACACCGCCGCGAGCCACCTGGGCGCCGCGCCGTTCTCCGTCTACGCCACGTTCACCGTCGAGCAGGCCGAGCACGTCATCGGCGACGCCGGCAGCCGCGTGCTCGTGACCGAGCCGGCGTTCCTCGAGCGCGCGCTCGCCGTGCGCGAGCGCGGCCTCACGCCGCTCGAGGTCATCGTCCTTGCCGACGAGCTGCCGACCGCCGCGCCCGCGGATTTCGACCTGGAGGCGGTCAGCGCCCAGGTGAGCCCCGACGACCTGGCGACCCTCATCTACACGTCCGGCACGACGGGCCCGCCCAAAGGCGTCGAGCTCACGCACCGCAACGTCGTGGCGCAAGCCGGCGCGATGCGCGAGGTGCTGGGCCTCGCGCCGCGCCAGCGCGCGATCTCGTGGCTGCCGATGGCCCATATCGCCGAGCGGCTGTGCACGCACTACGTCCCGATGCTGCTCGGCTGGTCGGTCACGTGCGTGGACGAGCCGCGCGGCGTCGCCGCGTCGCTGCCCGAGGTCCGGCCGCAGTTCTTCTTCTCGCCGCCGCGGCTGTGGGAGAAGCTGCGCGCGACCGGGCGCCCGCTCGCCCAGCTCGGTCTCGACCGGACGCGGGTCGCCGTGGTCGGCGCCGCGCCCTGCCCGCCCGAGGTCGTCGGGTACTTCCACGGGCTCGGGCTGCCGCTGTGCGAGGTCTACGGCATGTCGGAGACGACGGGCGTGGCGACCATCAACCCGCCCGCCGCCATCCGCGTCGGGACGGTCGGCACCGTGCTGCCCGGCGTCGAGGTCGCGCTCTCCGACCAGGGCGAGATCCTCATGCGCGGCCCCGTGGTCATGCGCGGCTACCGCAACCGGGCCGATGCCACCGCGGAGGCGATCGACGGCGACGGCTGGCTGCACTCCGGAGACGTCGGCGCCTTCGACGACGACGGCTACCTGCGCATCGTCGACCGCATCAAGGAGCTCATCATCAACGCCGCGGGCAAGAACATGTCGCCCGCGAACATCGAGGCGGCGATCAAGAGCGCCGGGTCGGTCATCGCCAACGCGTGCGCCATCGGCGACGGGCGGCCCTACAACGTCGCGCTCGTCACGCTCGATCCCGACGCCGCCGCGGCGTTCGACGGCGATCTCGCCGCCGAGGTCGAGGCGCAGATCGGGCGGGCCAACGAGCGCCTCGCCCGCGTCGAGCAGATCAAGCGCTTCACCGTGCTCGAAGCCGACTGGGTGCCGGGCGGCGACGAGCTGACGCCGACCATGAAGCTCAAGCGCAAGCCGATCGCCGCCAAGTACGCGACCGAGATCGCCGCGCTGTACGGCTCGTAGCCGTCGCCGCCATATGCGCTGGGTCTGGCGGCGCGGCGACCGTCGTCTTGCGGCACGGGCGCAGCGGGCGAGGCTGGATCGACCGACGCAGGAGGACACGATGGCCGACGACATCACCAAGCGCATAGCGGGCTTCATCGAGCCGTTTCAGGTGACCCCCGGGTCGCACGTGAAGCTGGCGAAGGACTTCGATCCCGCCTTCAAGGCGGGCATCCAGAAGAAGAAGGACGGGGTGGGACTGCTCGACGACGGGATCACGATCCTGGCCGACTACCAGCAGCGGCTGGCGGCTGAGGCCACCCGCGGGGTGGTGGTCGTCCTCCAGGCGCTCGACGCCGCGGGCAAGGACGGGACGATCCGTCACGTGATGAGCGGCGTCAATCCGCAGGGGGTCCGGGTCGAGAGCTTCAAGGTCCCGTCGGCGGCCCAGCTCGGCCAGGACTACCTGCGCCGCTATCAGGAGCGCCTGCCCGCGCGCGGCGAGATCGGCATCTTCAACCGCTCCCACTACGAGGAGGTGCTCGTCGTCCGCGTGCACCCCGAGAACCTCGTGGCCCAGAAGCTGCCGCCCGACGCTCGCGAGCACCACGTCTGGAAGCACCGCTACCACGCGATCAACGAGTGGGAGCGCTACCTGACCGAGAACGGCTTCCGGATCGTCAAGCTCTTCCTCAACCTGTCCAAGGAAGAGCAGCGCAAGCGCTTCCTGCGGCGCATCGATCTGCCCGAGCACAACTGGAAGTTCTCCGGCCACGACGTGCAGGAGCGCCGGCACTGGGACGCCTACCAGGACGCCTTCTCGGAGATGTTCACGCACACGAGCACCGAGTGGGCGCCGTGGTACGTCATCCCCGCCGACCGCAAGTGGTTCGCGCGCGTCGCCGCCGCCGCGGTCATCGCGCAGGCGCTCATCGACATCGACCCGCGCTACCCCGTGCTCGGCGACGACGCGCTACGGGACCTCCAGGCCGCCAAGCGCGAGCTCGAGGACGAGGCGCCCGACGGCGCGCCCGCGGATCCGTTCGAGACGCCAGCCATGGAGCGGGCCGCATGAGCGCCGCCAAGCTCGTCGCCGCGATCGACCACGGCACCACGAGCACGCGCTGCATCCTCTTCTCGCGCGACGGCACGCCCGCGGCGATCGCGCAGCGCGAGCAGACGATGTACTACCCACGGGCCGGCTGGGTGGAGCTCGACATGGAGCAGGTCTGGCAACGGACCCAGGAGTGCATCCACGAGGCGCTCGGCACCGCGGGCGCGGGCGCCGCCGACGTGGCGGCGATCGGCATCGCGAACGAACGCGAGTCCGTCGTCCTCTGGAACCGGCGGACGGGGCGCCCGGTGGCTCGCTCGATCACGTGGCAGGACACCCGCACCGCCGGCGCCGCCGACGCGCTCGCGGCCGACGGCGGCATCGATCGCTTCCGCGAGCTCACCGGCCTGCCCATCTCGACCTACTCCTCGGCCCTCAAGCTGCGGTGGCTGCTCGACCAGCATCCCACCCGCCGCGCGGCCGCCGAGCGCGGCGACCTGCTCTTCGGAACGCCGGACACGTGGCTGCTGTGGAACCTGACCGGCGGGCCCGACGGTGGCGTGCACGCCACCGACCCCACCAACGCCAGCCGCACCCTGCTGATGGACCTCCACACGCTCGACTGGGACGACGGCCTGCTCGACGCGATGGCGATCCCGCGCGCCATGCTGCCCGAGATCCGCTCATCCAGCGAGGTCTTCGGCCCGGCCGCCGGCGAGCTGTCCGGCGTGCCCGTGGCCGGGATCCTGGGCGACCAGCCGGCGTCGCTGTTCGGTCACACCTGCTTTGACCACGGCGACGTCAAGAACACCTACGGCACCGGAGCCTTCCTGCTGTCCACGCTGGGCACGGAGCCGGTGATCTCCGAGCACGGCCTGATCACCACCGTCGCGTGGAAGCTCGGCGATGCCGACGCGGTGTACGCGCTCGAGGGCTCGGTCGCCATGGCCGGCGCGCTCGTGCAATGGCTGCGGGACAACCTGGGCCTCATCGACGACGCGCCCGAGGTCGAGCAGCTCGCGCGATCCGTTGACGATTCGGGCGGCGTGGTCTTCGTCCCCGCGTTCTCCGGGCTCTTCGCCCCGTACTGGCGCGACGACGCACGCGGCGTGATCGTCGGTCTCACGCGCTTCGCCAACAAGGGCCACATCGCCAGGGCAGCACTCGAGGCGACGGCCTATCAAACCGCCGACCTCGTCGAGGCCATGCTCGCCGACACCGGGCTGGCGCGCCTCGGCGAGCTGCGAGCCGACGGCGGCATGACCAAGAACGAGCTGCTGATGCAGTTCCAGGCCGACATCCTCGGCTCGCCGGTGGCCGCGCCGGCCGTCGCCGAGATCACCGCCACGGGCGCCGCGTACGCCGCCGGGCTGGCGACGGGCGTCTGGTCTGGGCTCGACGAGCTGCGGGCCAACTACGCCACGGCGCGGCGCTGGGAACCTGGGATGGACGACGACACGCGCACCGCCGGACTGGCCGGCTGGCGCCGAGGAGTCGACCGAACGCTAGGGCTGGCCGCACCCGAGCCCGTCGCTGCCCCTGCCTAGTCGGAGAGGACCGCGGAGCCGAGGGCGACGGCGAGCGTCAGCGCGCAGGTCAGCTCGGTCGGGCTCTCCGTGACGCGCCGGCCCAGCAGCTCCTCGGCGCGCTTGACGCGGTAGGCCACGGTGTTCTGGTGGATGTAGCGCTCCCTGGCGACGCGGGTCGCGCTCCCGCCGGCCGCGAGGAAGGCGAGGACCGTCTCGCGCAGTCGCTCGGCCGGCTCGTCGGGCGAGGCGAGCGGTCCGAGCTGCCGCAGGACGAACGCACGGGCCCGGGGTAGGTCGGTCGCGAGAAGGGACACGAGCTCGACGCGCGGGTAGCCGGTGACCGGCCCGGCCGTCGCCGGTGCGAGGCCGGCGATGCGCGCCGCCTGCAGGGCCTCGGCGTGCGAGCTGCGAAAGCCGGCAACGCCGTGGGCCGGAGCGCCGAAGGCGACGCGGATCCCCTCGGGAGGCTGGTAGTCCTCGAGCCCGTCCACGCTCGGCGCCTCGTAGGCACCGCACCAGACATCCAGGCTCGCCGCGCCCGACAGGACGACGAGCGGCGCGCTGGGCCCGAGAAGCGCCGCGGCCTCGGTCGCGGCGCGCTCGAGGCCGCGGACCTCCGCGACGCCGCTGGTGAGGCGCAGGGCGACGTGATGGCGCCGCAGCTCGTAGCCGAGCCGCCGGTCGGCGACCTCCTCGTCGATCGCCTCGCCGGCGAGGATCACGCGCACGGTCTCGGCGCGCACCTGGGCGGCGCCGCGCATCATGCGCTCGCGCTCGGTCCCGTAAGCGTCGACGAGCACGCCGGAGATCCCGTCGATGTAGGCGAAGAGGAACGCGGAGCTGCGATCCTGGGCGACGAGGAGCTCGGTGGGATCGGCGACGCGCTCCATCAGGGCCTCCGACCAGACGTCCCAGAACCACGCGTGCCCGAGCCGGTAGGTGCGCAGAAGCACCGCGAGCGTGATCCCGCGGCGCACGAGGCCGCGCACGTACTCCGCGGCGTCGGGCGGTACGACCAGCGCGTCGGCTCCGGCGCCGAGCTTGTACAGCCGCAGGACCTGGTCGACGTTGCCCTCGACGCTGGCCCGCGTCTCCTCGCGCAGGTCGTCGTCGCCCGCGGAGAGCTCGGGCATGTTCGCGACCAGATGGTCGGTCATGTCGCGGGCGAGCTGCGGCGCGCGAGGCAGGAGCTCGGCGGCCAGCGCGCGCACCGCCGGCGGCATGCCGCCCTGCTGGGCGAGCTCCGCACCGGGCGACGCCAGGGCGCTCATCTGCAGCCGATCGTACTCCCGGCATCACTGCGAGCGATAGCCGGCGTCGGCGAGAGATCTCGGTGCATTGCGCGCGCGTTCGTACGATCGCTGCCACCTCGTCGAAAAGGAGCTTGACATGACTGATCCGCGCCACCTGCTGCTCGTCGGCACCGGTCCCGGCCTGGGGGCGGCCGTCGCGCGACGTTTCGCCCGCGAGGGATACCGCCTGACGCTGGTCGCGCGGTCCGAGGAGACGATCGCGACGATCGCGCAGGAGTTGCGCGCGGCGGGAACCGACGTCGCCGTCGTCCAGGTCGACGCCGGCGATCCCGAGCGCCTGCGCGCGGCACTGGCACCGCTGTTCGCCGCCCCGGGCGCCCCGGGCGTCGTGATCTACAGCGCGGCGCTCGCGACGGCCGACGAGCTGCTGACGGTCAGCCCGCAACAGCTCGCCGACGCCTACGCGGTCGACGTGATCGGCGGGGTGCTCACCGCGCAGCTCGCCGTGCCCGCGATGCGCGCCGCGGGTGGCGGCACGCTGCTGTTCACCGGTGGTGGATTCGCCGACGCGCTCCCGGAGACGCTCGCGACGCTCTCGCTCGGCAAGGTCGCGCTGCGGGCCGTGGCGACCATGCTCGCCCGTCAGCTGCGCGACGACGACATCCACGCCGGCAGCCTCACCATCCTCGGGCAGATCGTCGCCGGAACGCCGTTCGACCCGGACAGCATCGCCGACGCTTACTGGGCGATCTGCAACGAGCGGCCCGACGCCTGGCGCGAGGAGTACCGCTTCGAGGGCGCGGGGCAATCCGCCGTGACGGCTTGAGCCCGATCACGACCCCGTTCGGCTTGCGCTCCACCGCCGCCGAGGTGGTGGCGGGTATCGACCTGACCGGCAAGCGCGCGATCGTGACCGGCGCCTCGTCGGGCATCGGCGTCGAGACCGCCCGCGCGCTTGCCGGCGCCGGCGCCAGGGTCACGCTAGCCGTCCGCAACCTCGACGCGGGCGCCGGGGCGGCGGCGGACATCACGGCGACGACCGGCCGCGACGACGTCGCCGTCGCCGCGCTCGAGGTGACCGACCCGGCCTCCGTGGCCGCCTTCGCGGCGGCCTGGGATGGCCCACTCGACATCCTCGTCAACAACGCGGGCGTGATGATGTCGCCCGAGCAGCGCACCCCCCAGGGATGGGAGCTGCAGTTCGCCACCAACCATCTCGGCCACTTCGCGCTCGCACGGGCCCTCCACGGCGCGCTCGCGGCCGCCGGCTCGGCCCGCATCGTGGTCGTCAGCTCCACGGGGCACCTCTACTCGCCTGTCGTCTTCGACGACCTGCACTTCCGCTTCCGGCCGTACGACCCGCTGCTGGCCTACGCCCAGTCCAAGACCGCGGCCATCCTCTTCGCCGTCGGCGCGACCGTGCGCTGGGCGGGTGACGGGATCACCGCCAACGCGCTGAACCCGGGCGCGATCGCCACGAACCTCCAGCGGCACGTCGGCGGCAGGCTGGTCACGCCGCCAGAGCGCCAGAAGACACCACAGCAGGGTGCCGCCACCTCGGTGCTGCTCGCGACGTCGCCGCAGATCGAGGGCATCGGCGGCCGCTACTTCGACGATTGCGACGAAGCGCCGACCGTCGACCATCGCAACGCCGCAGGCACGGGCGTGGCTTCCTACGCCGTCGACCCTGCCAACGCGGACCGGCTCTGGGAGGCGTCAGAGATCCTCCTGCAGCATCGATGAGCCTGCCGCCGTTACTTCGCACCGTCGCCGGACGTGCTCGACGAGCGCGCCGGACCGGACGTCGACCGGTAATGGGCGTGGACCTCTTTGGTGAGGTCGAGGATCTGCTTTGAGAGGTCCAGCAGCTCCTGGTTCTGCCTGTCCTCCTCCTGCACCGTCTTCCATTGCGCGTCGGCGAGGACCTGGCGCTTGGCGTCGGCGCGGTTCTGGCTGATCATCACGAAGGTCGACAGGAAGATCGCCTCCAGCGACACGATCATCGTCAGCAGGCCGAAGGGGTACTTCTCGACTCCGAAACCGATCCAGCAGGCGAACCAGATGACGTGCAGGTAGACGAACGCCATCGAGCCGGAGAAGGCGGTGATGCGGTCGGCGATCCGGTTCTGGACGTTGTCGGCACGCTGCTCGGCGTGTTCCAGCAGCGCCGGGTTCAGAGGGCGTGGCGGCGGGAGGGGAAGCGCTCCGCGCCGGAGGCGGTCCGCGAGGGTCGAGCGATGTCCGTTCGTCGTCCCGTCGGGCGCGGCGTTGTTCTGCGGCATGGGATCGTCCCTCCTCGGCCGGGATCGCCGGTGTATGGCCCGCTCGAGCCGCGCCATCTCCGCGACGACACGGCGTTGGAATCGGGGGTCCAGCGCCACCCGGCCATTTGACCGCCGTCGCGCCCCTGGCCGCAGATCGGCTCGGCGCGTCCGCCAGACCGGCCGGTTATGGCCGGTGGACGGTGTGTATCGCGCGATCGGGTCTAGGATCGCCCACTGATGGTCGGCGGCCGGTCGGATCCCGTGGGGGTGATGCTGCATGGTCGGCAAGAGCAGTCTGAGGTGCTCGACGGGCTGCTCGAGCGGGCGCGGGCCGGGCAGAGCGGTGTGTTGCTGGTGCGTGGTGAGGCGGGCGTTGGGAAGACGGCGCTGCTGGAGTACGCGGTCGGGTCGGCGTCGGATTTCAGGGTGGCGCGGACCGCGGGCGTGGAGTCCGAGATGGAGCTTGCCTTCGCGGCGCTGCATCAGTTGTGCGCGCCGCTGCTCGACTGGCTCGAGCGCCTTCCGGGCCCCCAGCGCGGCGCGCTCCGGACCACGTTCGCGCTGAGCGACGGAGCGGTGCCGGACCGCTTCCTCGTCGGTCTGGCGACCTTGAGCTTGCTGTCGGAGGTGGCAGAAGAGCGCCCGCTGCTGTGCGTGATCGACGATGCGCAGTCCTTGGATCGGGCCTCCGCGCAGGTGTTGGCGTTCGTAGCGCGGAGGCTTCTGGCAGAACCGGCGGTGCTGCTGTTCGCGGCGCGTGAGCCGAGCGAGGAACTGACCGGCCTGCCGGAGCTGGTGATCGAAGGGCTGCAAGACGCCGACGCACGACAGCTCCTGGCCTCGGTGATTCCCGGGCGATTGGACGAGCGCGTGGCCGATCAGCTCGTCGCTGAGACGCGGGGCAACCCACTCGCGTTGTTGGAGCTCCCGCGGGGGCTGTCGGCCGCACAGCTGGCGGGCGGGTTCGGGTTGCCGGTCGCGGTATCGCTCGAGGGCGGGATCGAGGAGCGATTCGTGCAACGACTTCAGGACCTGCCGGTGCAGACCCGCCAGCTGTTGCTGGTGGCTGCCGCGGAGCCGCTCGGCGATCCAGCGCTCCTCTGGCGAGCGGCGGAGCGACTCGGGATCCCCGCGTCCGAGCTCGAGCCCGCCGAGCACGCCGGGCTGCTCCAGGTCGACAGCAGGGTGCGCTTTCGCCATCCACTGGTGCGCTCAGCCGTGTACCGGGCGGCGGAGCGTGCCGAAAGGCGACGAGTGCACTTGGCGCTCGCGGAGGCGACCGACACGGAAGTCGACCCCGACCGGCGCGCCTGGCACCTGGCCGAGGCGACCGCCATGCCGGACGAAGACGTTGCCGCCGACCTCGAGGCGGCAGCCGCCCGGGCGCAGGCGCGGGGTGGTCTGGCCGTGGCCGCCGCCTTCCTCGAGCGCGCGGCCATGCTGACGCCCGCGCCGTCGCGCCGCGCGCGGCGTGCACTGGCGGCCGCGCGGACCAAGTACGAAGCAGGCCGCTTCGACGACGCCCGCGCCCTGCTCGCCACGGCCGACGCAGGTGCCCTCGATCACCCCGATCGCGCCGGAGTGCATCTCCTGCGCGCTCAGATGGCGTTCGCCTCCAGGCGCGGAAGCGACGCCCCTCCGCTCCTGGTGCGGGCCGCTCGCGAGCTCGAGACGGTCGACCCCGACCTGGCGCGAGCGACCTACTTGGAGGCTTTTTCGGCAGCAATGTTCGCCGGCCGGCTGGCGCGCGGGGGCGACGTCGTGGAGGTGAGCGAGGCCGCGCTTGCGTGCCCCGCGCCACCTCAGCCGCCGCGCCCGCCCGACCTGCTGCTCCAAGGGCTGGCGGTCCGGTTCACGAAGGGGTACGCCGCGGGCGCACCGATCCTGAAGGAGGCTCTCAGCGCTTTCCGGCGAGAGACAACATTGCCGCCGCAGGAGGCTCGCTGGCTGTGGTTCGCCGGCTGGGTCGCGCTGAATCTCTGGGACGACGAGACCTGGACCGAGCTCACCACGCGGCAACTCGAGCTCGTCCGAGGGGCGGGGGCGCTGACCGCGCTGCCCTTTGTCCTCACCATTTGCACCAGCGTCCATGCCTTCTTCGGCGAGCTGACCACGGCCGCGTCGCTGGCCGAGGAGACACGAGCCGTCACCGAGGCGACCGGCATCGCCGCGGCCCTCTACGGTGAGCTCTCGCTTGCGGCTCTACGCGGTCGCGAGGCCGAGTTCTCGGAGTTGATCCAAACGTCGGTCAGCGAGGCCCAGGCCCGAGGAGAGGGGCTCGCGCTCGGCGTCAGCGAGTTCCTGGGCGGAGTCCTGCACAACGGGCTCGGTCGCTATGACGCGGCCCTGGCCGCGGTCCGCCAGGCCGAACGCTGCTACGAGGAAGGCCCGGCGACCTGGGCGCTGCCCGAGCTGATCGAGGCTGCCGCCCGATGCGAGGAACGCGACCTCGCGGAACACGCGCTCGAGCGGCTCACGGAGACGACCCGAGCCAGCGGCACCGATCGGGCCTTGGGGATCGAAGCGCGCTCGCGCGCCCTGCTCAGCGCCGGCGATGCCGCAGACAGTCTCTACCAGGAGGCGATCGAACGGACCGGACGGACACGCGTACGCGTCGATCTCGCGCGCGCCCACCTCCTCTATGGCGAGTGGCTGCGGCGCGAGCGCCGACGGGTCGACGCGCGCGAGCAGCTGCGCACCGCGCACGAGATGTTCACGAGCATGGGCACCGAGGCGTTCGCGGGGCGCGCCGAGCGCGAGCTGCTGGCAACGGGCGAACACGTCCGCCGGCGCAGCGTCGACACCCTTGACGAGCTCACCGCGCAGGAGGCGCAGATCGCGCGACTCGCGCGCGACGGCCTGTCGAACGCCGCGATCGCAGCGCGCCTGATCATCAGCCGGCACACCGTCGCCTACCACCTGCGCAAGGTCTTCAGCAAGCTGGACATCACGTCGCGCAATCAGCTCGAGTGGGCGCTGCCCGATAGCGCCAGCGCACGCCAGCCGGCTTGAGGCTTGCGGCTCATCCCTGGCTCTAGGATTGGCGGTCCTCATGCCTGTCGGTTCTTCCGCTCCGCTAGAGCCGATGCTGCGGGGTCGGCGAGACGAGTGTGCCGTCCTCGACGCGCTGCTCGAGGGCGCGCGGGTTGGGCACAGCGGGGTCCTCGTGCTGAACGGCGAGGCCGGGGTCGGCAAGACGGCGTTGCTGGAGCATGCGGCGGGCTCGGCCTCGGACATGCGGGGGATCCGCGCCGCCGGGGTGCAGTCCGAGATGGAGCTCGCCTTGGCGGCACTGCATCAGCTCTGCATGCCGCTGCTCGAATGGCTCGAGCGACTCCCGGAACCGCAGCGCAACGCCCTCGCGACCATTTTCGGGCTGAGCGAGGGCGCGGTGCCGGATCGGTTCTTCGTCGGCCTGGCGGCGCTTGGTCTGCTGTCGGAGGCGGCCGAGGAGCGCCCGCTCGTGTGCGTGGTCGACGACGCGCAATGGTTGGACCGAGCCTCGGCGCAGGTCTTGGCGTTCGTAGCGCGCAGGCTGCGAGCGGAGCCGGTGGTGATGCTGTTCGGCGCCCGCGAGCCAAGCGAGGAATTCGCGGGGCTGGCGGAGTTGGTGGTCGAAGG
>Ga0307502_10000368_pt1 | contig 11942 bp, 14 predicted proteins | sample 16_S_MG_FD_201364 | JGI IMG/M metagenome (GOLD analysis project Ga0307502, IMG submission 201364) | Soil microbial communities from Populus trichocarpa stands in riparian zone in the Pacific Northwest, United States - 16_S | ecosystem: Environmental > Terrestrial > Soil > Riparian zone > Trees... | reverse complement strand
ACGCCTGCAACCCTCCGCTTCGTGAGGACTTTCTTTACGTCCTCAGCCGCCGCGTCATACCGCGAGCGCTGTCGCGCCGCACGACGCGACATCACCACGACCAACGAGCGTGCGCCGTCAGGTCACCTGTTGGCGGGCTTCGACGTAAGCGCATGCGTCATGCAGGGTGGCGTGGTCGCCGTGGTGCATGCACCAGCCCGATCCACTCGCCCGGCGTTCGGCGACGAGCCAGCGATGACGTAGCTCCGTCGCGAGCTTCCAGGGGTTTGTAATTCGCCATTGGCCGTCAGCGGACTCAAACAGTCCCCGGTCGATCTTGCGCCAGCCGTCAGGCATCGGTGTTCTCCTCGCTGGGAGCAGCGTGCAGCTCGCAGCCGTCCGCGAACGCCTTGTCTTGCAGGATGCGCACGGCTCGCACGAGCGCGGCGCGCCGGGCGTGCTGACGGCGCGACAGGTCGCCCTTGTGTGCCCAGCGGGCGAGCTGGCGATGGGCGGCGAACTTCAGTGCCACCACCTCGTTGCCCGACAGGCGCTGCGCTGGCGGGTCGGTCACGACGGCTCGTGTAGCTCGAACTCGATCTCGTGCAGCTCGCCGTGGCGGCGCTGCGGCGGCTGGACCCAGCCGACGATCCGCTGCAAGCCCCCGGAGGGGTCATCGAAGACGATCTCGATCGGCTCCATGCGCTCGGCTGTGCGCCGGGCGATCATGCCGCGATGCCGGACAAGCGCTGTCAGCTCCGTGCGCAACGCGGGATGCACATGCGCCACGAAGCGCGCAGCCACGCGGCGGCGTTCGCGCGGTGCCAGGCCCAGGCGCGTGTCCGCCCTGACGATCAGCTCGACGCGACCGCAGACGACCATGCCATCACGACAGGCGTGCGCCGAACAGGAGTGTCGCCCGTCGCTGTAAGTGCGTCCCCATCGGGAGTGCTGCTTTACGTCCACACGCCGAGCAAACCGCATCACGGCGAAGAGCTGAATGGCCCGAAGTTGACTGCGACCTGACCCGCATTGACCCGCAATCGTCAGGCGTCGTAGGATCGCGACCGGTGAGCCTCCAGCTCAAGGCGTATCGCGAGGATCGTGGCCTGACCCAGACTCAGGTCGTGGACGAGATATACAGGCGCGCCGTCGCCCGCGGCGACAAACCGCCTGGCTTGTGCCCGGCCGCCGTCTCAAGACACGAGAACGGCCACAAGCGACCGAGCCTCTACTACCAAGCGTGGTACTGCGACATCTACCGGGCCACGCCCGAGCAGCTCGGGTTTCGGTCACCGCTTCCCGGCGAGGCCGCACATATGGCGACCGCTAGCCTGTCTTCGACGGAGGATGAGGACGTGAGGCGGCGCGGATTTCTTGCATTGCTGGGCGCGACGGCGCTCAGCCCGTTCGAGTCCAAGCTCGAGAGCATCAGGCGCGGCCTCACGCTTCCCCGGAGAGCATCCGACCGCGATCTCCACGAATGGGAGCGCACGGCGTACGCCTACTGGGGCGAGCTGAGCGCGACGCCACCCGCGCAGTTCTTGGTGCACCTACTGGCCGACTTCGATGAGGTTGTCACGGTTCTTGACCAGTCCTGGCCTGACATCGAGCGACGCCGCTTGACGCACGTCGCCGGGCAACTTGCCGTGCTGATAGCGCATTCGCTCGTCAGCCTCGGTGAACAGCAGGCTGCTCGTCGCTGGTGGCGCACCGCTCGGGCCGCCGCCGACTGCGCGGGTGATCCTGTCCTGGCCGCGTTCGTTCACGGTCAACAGGCAGTGCTCTCGTTGTACGGCAGCTACACGCCGGCTCAGGTCCGCGACCTCGTGGACGAGGCAGAGGCAGTGGCCCGCGGGACGGCGTGCGCAGGACTTGCCTCAGCGCTTGGTGCGCGCGCACAAGCCCTCGCGACCCTTGGACGCACGACGGCGGCGCGGAACACGCTCAAGGACCTCCGCACGGTCCTCCAACGGCTCCCAAACCACGTGACCGGCGAGCAGCACTTCTGCTGCGGGTGGCCCGAGCATCGCCTCCATCACATCGAGAGCTATACCTTCACGCGCCTCGGTGAGCTACGTGACGCGGAGGAGGCCCAGGACAGGGCGCTTGCGCTGTATGAGCCCACGAGCTGGCGAGGCCCGGCACAGATCGGGCTGCACCGGGCCGCGTGTCTCGTAGCGGGCGGCGAGATCGCGGGGGGCGTGGATCACGCTGCCGGCGTGCTCAAGACGCTTCCCGACGAGCGCCGCCGCGACGGGTTCATCGAGCCGCTCGGGCGTGCCGTGCTCGCGCAGCTTCCCGAGCGCGCTCGCCGGCTGCCGGTCGTCCGGGACTACCGCGAGCTGCTCGCCGATCCAGCACGCGCGCAGCCAGCTGTCCGATGACCGACGAGCTCAGACTCGAACATCTCGACGCGGCCGGCGCACGTCGCATCTCGACGGACGTGATCGTGCCCGTCTATGAGGCCAGTCACGCGGATGACCTCGACCCGTTCCGCTCAACTCAGCGCTTCCTCGAACGGCTCGACGCCTACACACAGCGCGACGGCTTCGAGATGGTCGTCGCGTACGCGGATGACGGCGAGCCCGTGGGACTGGCCTTCGGGTTCGCGCTGCCAGAGACCACGGGGTGGTGGCGGGGCCTCATCACCTGCGTTCCGGATGGGTTCACCCACGAAGACGGGCACCGCACGTTCGCCGTAAACGAGATCATGGTCCGTCCGGAGTGGCAGCGACGAGGAGTCGCACACGCCGTGCATGCGGAGTTGCTCTCACACCGGCCCGAGCAACGCGCGACGCTGCTCGCCCGCCCGGACAACGCGCCCGCGCAGGCCGCATACGCCCGGTGGGGATGGCGCAAGGTCGCCAAGCTCAAGCCCTTCCCCGACGCGCCGGTCTACGACGCCCTCATCCTCCCGCTGGCGCCCGAATAGCTCGCCGACCGGTGGTATTTGGTCCGACTTGCCGACGACCTCGTGCAATGCCGCCAGATGGACGAAGCCGTCGCCATCGCCAAGCGGGCCATCGATGCTGTAGCCGGAATTGAATCTCCGCGCATCACGCACGCCCTTCACGCCGTCACGCAGCGCCTCGCCCCCGTTCAAGGCCGAGTCACTTGAGCGTTTGGATCGCAGGGCCTGCGGGCCTGCCTGCGTGGCACCGATCGCTGCGATGATGCCGGTCGAGAACTAGCTAGACGTTGGCTCAGAGCGGCCTCGACAGACCTTTGGTCTTCTACACCCGACGGTCAATCTCCACGTCGGCCAGATGCGCAGCCGCCTGCAGAACACGCCGCGGCTTTGAGCCTCGCTCTGATCTCATTCAAATCGGCCAAGTCCGCCCGCGACACATGTATGCGGGCCACACACCAGTGCAGTTCGCAACCTCCTACGTCCCCTGGTCGATCGCCCAGGGCACACAGCTTGAGCAGACAGACACCGGCCCCCGGCGGAACCTACTCGCGCCTAGCCGAGCTCGGCCACGCGCCCGCGCGGTTTACGGAGTCGATCGCACTTCGGCCGCCGACGTCGGAGACAGCGGACTTCCTCCGGCTCTCCGACCAGCTGCACGTCCTCGCGATCTTCCACGTGGCATGGACGAGCGATGATCGGCCGATCGCGGTGACCATCCACGCGCTGCCTCCCCATCAGTGGGAGTTACACTACGATTGGCCCGCGGAGCCATCGTGATGTTCGCCAACCGCCCCCTCCTGCGGTACGTGTAGATCACGGTTCCGTCCTGTCCGAATCGCGCGAAGGCCGCATTACCAGCGCTTTGTGCCTAACAAGAGCCGAACACCCGTCGTGATGGCAAGAACCGTCGCTCTAGCAACGACGGTAGCCGCCGTCAGCGCAACGACGTTTGCCGCCGGAGCATCGACGGCCCGGCCTACGCCCCCTATAGGACCGGTCGTCAGCTTTCAGATGCTCGTCCGCGGGCCTGACGACAAGAACGTGTTCGACATCCGAGGCAAGCCCAACGATTCGACCGACGTAACGCCTCCGCTGATCATGCACGGGACCATGAAGCTCTCGCCGAAGCTGTGCGAGCATGGTTACCAGCTCCGCTATGCATTCACGCTAGCGAGCGGCTACGTCGGTGAAGACTCATACGACGCAAAGGTCCATACAGCACGACTCGACGGACGGCCACGAGGCTGTCTCTACCTCGGGTTGCCCCGGCGCGGGCTGCGCTCATTCCGAGTGCTCGTGACCCTCAAGGGCGAGAAGCTCTTGGCCTTCAACGCTAGGCCTCGGACTAGCGCGGGCAAAACGTTCAGCCATCTGTCGATACCAAGCCTTAAGTACTACACCTTCGCGAGGCTTTCGGGACGCGCCCGAGTTCGCGTGCGCGCGAGATACCAGACCGGGAGGGTTCACATCGCAACGTTCTTGGCGGATCTATCCGCGGCGACCGTGCGCAGGACTTCCTCGTAGAGCCCAACGAGGACCGGCCGGGTGCCACGTCTTGGTCCGATTGCCGCCCTAGGGTGTGCGCTTGCAGCGCTGGTGTGTCTGTTGCTCTGGCTGACCTTGACAGCGCGCCCTGAGAGCTGGGCGGTACAAATTAAGGTCACCGAGGTCGATGACGCGCTAGCTGTTCAGACAAAGCCCTGCTCGACCGCATATCCACAGGTGCGTCTAATCGCCGTAACGCCGGATCGCGTGCCCACGCTGAGGGGTAGCACCGTAGGGCCCGAACGTCCCATCGACCTGCCTTCCGTCACCGCCAACACGGTGATCACCTTGCAGCTCTACAACGATGGGGGCGTCGGCGATCTGCGCGGAGCAGCGAGCGACCGAAAAAGCAGACGGGTAATTTTCAGGTTCTCGTCGCCCCACATTCCCGAGGGTGTGTTCGAGCGCGTCTGGGCTTCGAGCTGGTTCGGTGACGGTCGCCCTGCACCACTCGCCGATGGCTGCGAACGCGGACTGGACGCGGAAGTTGTACGCGCCGCGGCGCCCAGTGCGCGGCCTTCCATTTCGCCTTTTCGACCCGATGGACAGCGCCGCGATTGGCTACTGGCATCGTCTCTCGCGCTGCTGGCTTTGGGGACCGCGCTGCTGCTCGCAACGATCGCGATACGTGGCGTCGACAGCCCGGACGATCTCGCGAAAATTCGCAATGTCGTAGCCGCTATCGCAGGCGTGATGGGTGCACTGTGCGCTCTGGCAGCACTCTTTCGTGCCCCGATAGAGGTACAGGCTGTCCCGGCCGTACTGACCTTGATTGGTGCCATAGTGGCCGCGATCCTCGAGTGGCAGGCGCGGACCCTCCCGACAACGTCCCCGAGCGGCCCAAATGACCACCGCTCGCCGGCCGCGTGACCCGTCCATCGCCCACCATCAGCCTCTGGCCGTCAGGGCAAACCGCCATCCTCGCTTAGCCGGACAGTTCTTGACGGGCGGCGCCTGGCGCTCAGATCCCTGCGAGTAGACGTCGGTCAGATCACAGACCCCTTTCAACGATCATGCGCCCGTGACAGAACCATCACAGCCCGCCCCGATACCGACACTCGCGCTACGCGTCGAGCACGCCGCCGCATCCCTCGGCCTATGCGAGAGCACCTTCCGCCGCGACGTGCTCCCCAACGTCCGCTCCGTCAAGGTCGGACGCATCCGCATCGTCGCAATCACAGAACTCGAGCGATTGCCGCTTGGCATGGAAGGCAGAGTGACTAGGCATGGTACGCAAGTTGCGGACCACCGTGTCAAAGGGTCACGACTCGTCGGCTGCTAGCGCGGCCGCACGCCCCCCGGGTCGTAGCGGGTGCACATCTTGAGAATCGTGGCCGACGGCAGCGTCGTCGTCACCCGCCTCGGGTTGGTCGTCGACCATACCCGGAACTACAACACGCTGCGCGATCTGCTCCACAAGCCGAAGGGCACCTTCGTCGATGCTCGCTCTCGCCATGCTCAGCGCCAACACCGCCTGGAGCCTGTCCCCGAGCACGCGATCCTGCATCTCCGCTGCGATTTGTTGTGCGGACGCTAGATCCCGGTCAGCCCGACCCCGGTCGAAGTTCTCGTCCATCCTCTTGCCGGCTCTGTTCGCCGACACGAAGAGCAACGCTGCTAGAGCCTCAGGAATGAGCCCGGCGACAGCGGTGAGAGCCGCCGTCGTTGCTTCGCTGCCTGAGTCTGCAAAGAACAAGGCCTTAGCCGCCCCTGCGAGCACGACTAACGCGCCGAGCGCGCCGAAGACATAGCCGAGCATGAAACTGACCTTCGACTGCGCCAATCCAAGAGAATGGTACTCGCGCTGTACCGCGAACTGCCGTTCGCTGGCTTCGTGCCCGACCTCCAGTGCTGCGAGACGAAGCTCAAGGGCTTGGAGCCGCGCGGGGTCCGGATCCTCCATATCCTCGGAGTTGGCCGCGGCCTCGGCAGAAATCCGGTCCAGCAGTTCCCGAATCCCCTGCAGATCGATCGACTCTTGGGGCTCGATGCGGACCTCGTAGTTGTCCCGTTCCTTCGTCACCAACCGGTTGAAGCGATCCCCGAGAAGCTTGCCAAGCATCGCGAATATCGCGCTCGCTACCGAAAAGATGACAAATGGGTCCATGAGCCAAGGCTACGACGAGCACTACTGACCATTCGAGGCTCACAGGGTCGCGGGCTGTTCTCATCGGCCCCGATGCAAGCAGCCAGATAGCGGGGCTGGGGTGATGCCTTCCGTGGGGCCATCGTGGCCACTGTCTTGCGTCCGTGTCCAATAGCTGGAACGCGCTACCTGGCTCGCGGTTGGCCGATGACGAAATTCTTTTGCGGCGGCGGTTGCCGGCCAGGGGCAGGGACGCGGCGGGAGCGGCGTATGGGTTCTCGGAGCTTGGCCGCGGGTAGCGCAGCCCTCAGACCATCCACCGCCAGCCTCCTGACAAGGTGACAGGCCGAGCAAGGAGGCCGTCGAGCGAACCCGCAGGCTAGCCCCGCGCGGGCATGACCTCCGGTCTTCTACACCGCAGGTCACGGATTCGGAGAACCGCGTGCTGTGGACGATGACCAGCTCAACGCCGAGCTACATCGCCACGGCTCGTGTCCAACGTCTTACACAACCCACCCTTGAGATGTACGCCGACGGCTCACGCGGAAACCCGACGCCGTTATTCTCGGCCGGCACATTCCGTGAAATTACCAGCCGGGGACCAACGGCCGAGGCTCTCGGGGCAGCTATGAACTAGTGCGCCGCGCTCTCACCGACCGATTCAATGCGTCCACGCACACACTGCACAGGTCCTGTGCTTCATGGATGTCATACACGGCGTCCGGATGCTGAGTCGGATTACGAAAATTGATGCGAATCCGATCAAGGTGATCGAGCAAGACAGTTGGCGGGCCAGCGCGTCGTTTACGAAGATGATTGATCATCGCAGCCCACATCCACGGCTCCTTTAGGCGTTCTCGCTTAACCCATGTGCGATACAACTCACGCAGCTCCGCCTCGGTCGCACGCATCAGATGGAAAGCCGCAGCTGTCGGTTGCTCGAACGCGATGCACCGAGCAGCCCGGCGGAAGTCCTCCTGCGCATGGTCAGTCAGGTCGGCGAAGACACCCGGTGCAAATAGCTGCTCTGGCGCGTCAAGTAGCTTCGTCGTATCGAGTCGTTTGTCCGAAACAATGAATGCATACACACCGCTCGCTTCTGCATCCACAATCGACCACATCTGACCCATCGCCGCATTGAGTTTCGTCCTCTGCTCCACAGTCAGAGTGGCATCATCGTCTTCAATCGCTTCCATCTCCTCGATGATCCTGTCGACGCGCGCCGTGGCAGCCGCTCGCATCGACACGGGCAACCCCGCGCGCTCCAGCGCCTCATGCAGCGTCTTGAGGTTGGAAAGGACGTACTGCTCGCCCTTGATTGGAGCACCCGGTTGAACATCCTGCAGGAAACGTAGAAGCGCTCCCAACCAGATGTAGTCCATCGTTGGACGCTTTTCCATGCCAACGGACCGTAGCTAACCGCGCAGTCGAGCCATGGCACGGCTCTGCGCATGCGGCAGGAGAGCTCTCCGCGAGCCACGCGAGACCCTCGCAAGGCCTAACCGCACCGCCTTGTCCTCCTCCAACCCTCCTCTACGCCGCAGGATCCACACGCTCGGTCGTCTTCCCATAACACAGCTCCTACTAGCCGGCGCCAACGTGTTCTACGGACCGACGGCTGCTCTCTACCAGCTCGTCAGCCGTTCGGCGCCAGCGAGGCGGATCGAGTCCAGGGATCGTCCAGTCCTCGGCTTTCTCTTGAAGGGCGGTTAGCAACTGCATCAAGTCGGGGGTCGGGGGACGGCGCGGAATGCGGGTCGAGGGCGCGATCGGCGCAAGTGTCTGAGCCGCATCTAGCAGATCGGACACGGTGACGAGCACAACCTCGCATTTGCCAGTCGCTTTGGCACGCGCCGCTTCTTCGTGCGCAGGACTCGTGAAGCTGAACGCGACGATGTAGCCCTTATGTTTACCGTCGCGTTCAACAGCGGTCTCGAAGTTGTCTACGACATTACGACCAACACCATCCAACCGTTTAATTTGAATCGGCAGGTGCTCAAGGAACGAGTAGCCGTCAATTCCCATGTCCTTGGACTTCCGTGGGGCACCATTCCCATGAATATGGCGAATTACCCAGTTTTGAAACTCAAAAGGCTTGAGATCGCGGAGGCCCGCGTCTGTGACTGGAACACCGATCACCTTGGCCGTGGCTCCAAGCTTTGCCATGCGTCGTTGCATTACCCCGGTGGCTGTCGGACTTATATCGATCCCTAGCCATTGACGGCCCAGGCGATGCGCGACCGCCACGGTAGTGCCGCAGCCGCAGAACGGATCCAGGACAACAGCACCCGGTTTAGAGCTCGCCATAATGATGCGCTCCAGCAACGCCTCCGATTTTTGCGTCGGCCAGCCAAGCTTTTCCCGGTCGTTTGGACTTGTGATCTTGGGAACGTCAGTCCACCAGTCATTGACCGGCGTGCCTTCTGCGCGCAACCCTTTATCGAAATATTTGCCCTTTACGGCTGTGCGTCCCCTCTGAACCGTTCCCGCGCTATACGGACGGTAGATTGGCGCGAAGTAGTAATCCTTGCCCTTGGTGTAGCGCAGGATCGTGTCGTGCTTGCGCGGGAAGTCGTTCTTCGGAATGCCGCCACCCGCGTAGCACCAGACGATCTCGTTCCGGAAGTTACGCGACCCGAAGATGCCATCGCACATCACCTTCAGGTAATGGCCCGCATGCCAATCACAATGGAGATAGAGGGTGCCAGTAGGCTTTAGGATGCGATGCAGGTGCCGCATGCGGTCACGCATCCAGCCCGTGTAGACCTCGATGCCGCCCTCCCAGCGGTCCTCGAACGACCGGACCTCAGCCTCGTCGCCCCAGATGACCTCGTAGGTCCGGTTCGAGAAGAAGGGCGGATCCAGATAAATCAGATCGACGCAGTCGGCGGGAAACTCCGACAAGCGGTGCAGATTGTCGTCGCAAAACAGAACACCCGATTCGAGGTAGGCCACAGGGTTCACGGTGTCCACGACCCTCCCCCACATGCGTCATCCGAAGCAATGGTCATTCGTACAGTTCTTGCAAGGTCGTGGGTGCGACCTAATCCGGAGCACTTCGCAACGCGCCACCGTGCAACACCCCGCACACCGAGCCATCGGAGAGCCCCACGGTGCCCAGCCGGTGAGCACTTCTTTACGTTCTAAGGGCGGCGCTTCGCGCCGCACCGAGCGGTCGGGTCCGGCAGCGCAGGGCGCCGACGGTCGGACCACTCAGCAACGCTGCCTCGTTGGTCGTGGTCTTACCTCCACGGTGGCCCGCAGCGTAGATCGAGGAGTGCTTCGCGGCTGGCTCGTAGGGAAGCTTCGACGCCGGCTGCGAGGAGTACGTCGCCGGGGTTGAAGTAGCCGGAGCCGATGTACTGCCAGACGGACAGCACGACCGTGGAGTCCTCGTCGTTAATTTCAGCGGTGTCGGGCGGTTGGTGTTGGTGGGCGCGGTAGGTGGCGCGGGCGGCGCGCAGTTCGCCGAGGGTCGTGGAGTAGCCGCGGGACTTGGTGACGAAGTGCCCGCGGAAGCCGAGCATGTGCACCCACCGACCAAGATCTTGTAGCCCTGGGCGTTCCGTGAGGCGCAGGGCGGCGGCGGCCATCTGGACGAGCTGCTCGGGGACACCGCGGTCACGCCAGCGATCGGGATCCGTGTCGCGACCGGTGATCTGTTCGTGGCTGGCCTTGCAGGAGTACTTGGCGACGTACGCTGCGACCTGCCCGGGGCTCAGCTCCCGGCCGTCCTCGGCCCCAGCGAGGATGCGCGTGTGCAGTTGCTCCCCGAAGCGAATGTCGATGGTCTGGCCGTCTGCGGCATCACCATCCAGGCGGGCACTGGCGGCGGCCTGGCGGATCGCGGCGCACAGCTCTACGGCACCGACCGCGACGGCGGGCGCGGTTGCGCGGTCCTCAGCGCCATCCAGACGGATGATGGCGTGGAAGTGCACGAGGCCGCGTCCTTGAAACTCGGCGACCTTCGCATAGGCCACGCGCACGCGCTTGCGCCACTCACGCTCGCTCAGGCCCGTACGACCGGCGAGCACCCGGACCAGCTCGATCATGAAGCGATTCCACAGCGCCGGGGCGTGCCAGTTCCACAGCACCGCACCCTCGTAGTCATACGAGGTGGGGTCGATGGCCTCGCCAAGCAGCGGATCGTCAGCGTCATGGCGCTTGGCGCATCGGCACGGGCGCCCGTCATCGGGTCGGCTGTGGACCGCTCCGAACGATGGCGCCGTCAGGCTCGCGAAGACCTGCGGGTGCTCCGCGACCTGTTCAGGCACGCCCTTGCGGCCGCCGGCCAGGCCGGCGTAGACGAGCTGCCACATGTCGCCGCGGTACTCGTGAGCGCACGACGGACAGCACGCCTCACGGCGGTTGCCGCAGCGCACCATGAGCGTCCCATCGGGCTCGTCGGCGGTCGAGTACACCCGCTCGTCACCATGCAGCACGACTCCGCGAAGCCGCACGGGATGCCGGCACGCGCCGGTTCGGCGGACCTGCTGCAGCCAGCGCTCGCGCTTGGGATCACCCGCCCGCGCGACCAGCCCTCGGACGGTTGCGGGGTGCAGCTCGTCGGCGCTCACGGCGGTCATCGCCGTGCCTGCCTACACGGACACAAAACGGACACATCGGCCCGCAGATACGCCGACACGCGCGACAACGACAAATCATCCAGAAACCCCCACGGGCCGGGCGAAAACGTCTCGCTCATGACCCTTCGCCATCAGGCGTTGCAGGCCCAGAACTCCATGGTAAGGAAGGGGTCATCGGTTCGAGTCCGATGGAGGGCTCTCCGGAAACACTGGGGATTCGGCGGTGGGGCTCGGCGATCAGCAGCGAGCAGAAGGCGTGGCGCAGGTCGTACGGATGGCTACGGTGGCCCCTTCTGGAACGCGCCCGCGTCGCGAAGACATTTCGTCCACATCCGGTGTTCTCCGCTTTCAGTCGCCTATCGTCGGCGCATGAAGAGACGATCTCGCATGAATAGGAGACGATCCCTCATCGTCCTCGTGGCCGCGGCCCTCATTGTCGCTTGCGTGACCCAGGCGGCGGCACAGGCGCCGGCGAAGTTCCAGGCTGGCGCGCGCGTCGAGGTCAAGACGTACGGCACCGATGGGACGTACCGGGGCGGGACCATCACCACGGTTGACGACCAGCGCCCCTCCGGCGGCAATCTGAAGTACCTGATCCACCTCGATGTGCCGTCCCCTGACAGCAAGACCAGCGACGTCAGCGCCTTCGAGAACGAGGTCCGTGCGCTCGTGGCATTCACGCCCTTCAACGTCGGCAGCGTCGTGGATGTCTACTACTCGCCGGGCGTCGGGCGGGATCGGGGGATCGTCAAGGCCGTAACGGCGGACGGCCGCTACCGGATCCACTTCCCGGGGTGCAACCCCACCACCGACCCACTCGTCGACCATGCTC
>Ga0307502_10000367_pt1 | contig 11946 bp, 13 predicted proteins | sample 16_S_MG_FD_201364 | JGI IMG/M metagenome (GOLD analysis project Ga0307502, IMG submission 201364) | Soil microbial communities from Populus trichocarpa stands in riparian zone in the Pacific Northwest, United States - 16_S | ecosystem: Environmental > Terrestrial > Soil > Riparian zone > Trees... | reverse complement strand
CGTGATTGCCGGAGATCCGGCAATCACGGCTAGCGGCAACCAGATGCTTAGCCGGCTGGCCCCTTGGGTTGAGCTGGACTTCGTCATCGACGCGTATCATGGCGCGAATTCCGTGGCTTCCGGAACGAGGCTCGTTGGTGCAACCGGAAACACCACCTCCCTCGCTCGCGCTGCTGGACGCGCGCCCGGCGATCGTCCAACTCGCTGGTCCACTGCAGGCTCTTGAATCGCGGCGCTGGCCCCTTGATCTGAGGCGCACAGTGCTCTGAGTTACACGAGCAGACCAAGCTGCTTCAGAGCCCTCCGCCGTCCATCGCGTCGCGATCCTTGTCCATGAGCTCTTGAATCTGGTCTTGGCTTACCCCTTCGGTAGCGACCCACCACACACCAAATAGCGCGAAGAGCGCGGCGGCGATGTACCCCACCTCGGGCACCCCAGCAACCGCACCCACGACACCCACAATCAGCAACACCACTGCCACTCCCGCGTAACGCTCGGCCGGCGGCAGAAACCGCCCGAAAAACCTGAGGATTCCGAACCCCAGCATGAGCCCCAGCCCGACCAGGACAAAGCCAGCGATGGCCTCGATCGACTCGCCAATTCCGGCGAGCATGCTGACTGCGGGGACAGCAATCGCCGCGTAGTCTCCACCTAAACCTCGAGGTGATGCGAATGGGGCCACCGTCGACTCATCCCGACTAGGGCAAAACCTTCCGCAAAGCATGCGCGGGCGCGGAGCGTCCATCATGACCTCCTAGACGAGAGAGCGAACCTGGTGATTGTCCTCAAGTTCCAGCGCGGCGACTGTGATCTACGTCCTCCATGAGCTTCGCGAGCCCCTCGGAGCTCGAGGGGGCCCCCTAGGCTGCTCGCGTGCTACCCGCTGCACGCCGATACCGGCGGCCACGACCGCACGGATCAGCTGAGCCGCGCCCCCCTCGACAGCCACGGGCGCGCCGTGGCAGTCATAACCCGAATTTTTACTCAGGGGGCGCGCGGCGGGTCCGGTGACCAGCGTCGCCCGGCGAGGCACGACTCGTCGGCGCTGGGCGCTCGTTTAGGGTGGGCCGCTCATTTAGGGTGGGCCGCGACGTAGATCGAGCAGCGCTTCTCGTGCGGCTCGTAGGGAGGCTTCGACGCCGGCTGCGAGGAGTAGGTCGCCGGGGTTGAGGTAGCCGGACCCGAGGTATTGCCAGACGGACAGCACGACCGTCGAGTCATCGTCGTTGACCTCAGCGTTGTCGGGCGGTTGGTCTTGGCGGGCGCGGTAGGTGGCGCGGGCGGCGCGTAGCTCGCCGAGCGTGGTGGAGTAGCCGTGGGACTTGGTGACGAAGTGTCCGCGGAAGCCGAGCATGTGCACCCACCGACCAAGGCCTCGAAGCCCTGGGCGTTCCGTGAGGCGCAGCGCCGCGGCGGCCATTTGGACGAGCTGTTCGGGGATGCCGCGGTCGCGCCAGCGGTCCGGGTCGGTGTCGTGGCTGGTGATCTGCTCGTGGCTTGCCTTGCAGGAGTACTTGGCGACATAGGCCGCGACCTGCCCCGGGTTCAGCTCGCGGCCGTCTTCGGCGCCGGCCAGCACGCGGGTGTGCAGCTGCTCGCCGAAGCGAATGTCGGTCGTCTGGCCGTCGCCGGCATCACCGTCGAGTCGGGCACTGGCGGCGGCCTCGCGGATCGCGGCGCACAGCTCCTCGGGCGAGATCGTCACGCCGGGCGCGGTCGCGCGGTCCTGGGCGCCGTCGAGGCGCACGATCGCGTGGAAGTGCACGAGGCCGCGGGCTTGGAACTCGGCGACCTTAGCGAACGCGACGCGGACGCGCTGACGCCACTCCCGTTCGCTGAGTCTCGCCCGTGCGGCGAGGACTCGGACCAGCTCGATGATGAAGCGGTTCCAAAGTGCGGGGGCGTGCCAGTTCCACAGCACCGCGCCCTCGTAGTCATACGTCGCCGGGTCGATCGCCTCGCCGAGCTGCGGGTCGTCGGCGTCGTGGCGCCTGCCGCAGCGGCACGGCCGTCCGTCGTCGGGTCGGCTGTGGACGGCTCCGAACGACGGCGCCGTCAGCGACGCGAAGACCTGGGGGTGCTCGGCGACTTGCTCGGGCACGCCCTTGCGGCCTCCTGCGAGGCCGGCGTAGACGAGCTGCCACATGTCGCCGCGGTACTCGTGCGCACATGACGGGCAGCACGCCTCGCGGCGGTTGCCGCAGCGGACCATCAACGCGCCATCGGGCTCGCTGGCCGTCGAGTACACGGGCTCGTCACCGTGCAGCACGACGCCGCGCAGCCGGACCGGGTGGCGGCACGCCCCGGTGCGACGGACCTGCTGCAGCCAGCGCTCGCGCTGCGGGTCGCTCGCCCGGGCGACCAGGCCCTGCACGGTCGCGGGGTCCAGTTCGTCCATGGCCACGACAGTCATCGGTGGGGTCCGCGCACCGCGCACACTCCGCGCACACCAGCATCCCGGCTCGTGCCGACGCCGGCATCCGCGAGCTGATGAGACCGAGCCGGCGTTGGTCGACGTTTGCAGGCGTTTTGATGTGCTGACGCATGCTGGCGTATGCAGGCGCGGGACGCCCGTTTTTGGCTCGTAATGAAGGGGTCAGCGGTTCGAATCCGCTCGTCGGCTCTCCCGCGAAGACGCTGCAAGGACGGGCTAATCAGGGGTGCCGCCCGTCGCGGTCCGGCGTCGGCCGTCAAGGCGAGGCGTATATGGACGTATACGACGTCACGATCCGGCGCCCTCGGTCACGTCGAAGAGGCGCGCGACGCCGCTCTGTCCTGGCTCGCGTGCGAGGCGGATTGCGTCCTCTGGGTCGACCCGGTTGGCCGGGTCGACGTCGTCGAAGATCTTCGCGTAGTAGCGCTCGCACGTGTCCACACTGTGGCCAGCGCGCCGCGCGACCTCGAGCAGCGTGTAGCCGGCTGCCGCGTAGGAGCCCCGCAGGTCATATGGCCGCGGCGCCGGCAGTCCGACCGCCTTTGCGATCGGCTGATAGACGCGCTTGCGCCAGTTGCGGTAGTCGTGCTCACGCCAAGGATCGCCGTCAGCGCGCGGGAACAGCAGGCCACGACGGATTCCGGCCGCCAGCTGGTACTCGGCGATGTCCTGGCGGACGGTGGCGGCGGTGAACGGCACGCTGCGCTTGCGGAGGTTCTTCGTGTACGTTAGTGCTGGACATGGAGCGCCGCCCCAGGGCGGACAAGGCGACCGGCGAGCTGCTGTTCGGCCTTGACCTCGTCGTGCTGGGCGGCGAGGACGGCGCCGAGGTCTGGCCCGTCCGGATCGCCGGCGAGCCGAAGGGCATCGAGACCGGCCAGACCCTCCGCGTCGAGGGGCCGACGGCGATGACGTGGGAGATCGACGGCCGGCACGGCATCAGCTTCCGCGCCCGCTCGGCGAGCACATCGAGCAGCTCGTCCGCATGGGCGAGCGGATGCTGGTCCTTGCGCTCAAGCTGATAGCGCAGCTCGTCCTCACCGATCCTGACCGCGCGATCGACCGCCCAGCGCCGGCGGTCGGGCTCGTCGACCGGGAGCTGTTGGACGTCGAGCTGCTTGCCCTCTTTTTGGGCCGACGGAGCGCTCAATCAACGGTCGCATCGCGCGCTTAGCCCGGACCACTTCGAGCTCATGTGCCGCGTGGCCTCGGTGAAACACGCCCGCGCCGGTGGACACCGTCCTACGGCGACGGCAAGATGCCTGTGTGTCCGGCGGTTCGCATCTGGCAAACGAGTTCCAGCGCTTGGCCGCGACGGTCGTTCCGTCGCTGACGAGCAACACGAAGTGGGATGCGATCGACGCGCTGCTGGCCGATGAACTCGGCTTGGACGACAGCGACGTGTATACCTCGACGGTAAGCAAGGCTGGCAACTTGAGCGTGCGGGCCGAGCAGTCCAAGAACGCCGGCGCCAGCGTGATGGTGGTCATGTGGACAGGCAAGAACGAGCGCGACTTCGACCACACCGAGGCTGCTGTTCACGTGCACTGCGCCGATCGCGATCTCGTCCTGCTGGCCGTCCGCAGCCAGACACTCGACCAGGCCGGGCGTGGCCTTTGGACCGTCCGAGCCATCATGCCATCGGGCAGCCCGCCGAGTGTCCTCACGAGGGCGTGGCCGGCCGCCACCGTGATCCCGCTCTGAACACTCAGAGGGCGGGGAGGCGCTCGTTCCACACAGGGGCGAGTTCGGCACCGACGACCGCTTCGTAGTCACGGATCCACCCGAGATCCCTGGGTTCGTCGACCAGCAGCGCCCACAAGCGCTGCCAGCGCAGCGCCTTGGTCTGGTCGGGTTCGGCGAGGTGCTCGGCGATCCGGCAAGAGACCCCGAAAGGATTCGTCGGGCGGTACACGGAGCCCACGTACAGGACGCGGTCGTGTAGGTCGCAGGCGACATAGACGCCCGCGCCGCCGTGAATCATCGGGTGGTCGGCGATCGGACGTAGCTTGAGAAGTGGCCTGCGGATCGCGGCGCCGCCGTGGCGGGCCAGCGCGCGGCGCATGCGCTCGTCCAGGACGATCACAGCCCGTCTTCCTCCTCAAGCTCGTCCAGCGGTGGCTCACCGTCCAGTTCGTCGTCGTCGAACTCCTCGTCGTTGCGGCGCCTCCAAATGTCCTCGTAGAGGAACAGCTTGCGGTCCAGATCTCGCAGGGACTTCTGCATCTCAGCGACAGCGCCGGTGCTGATTCCCTCCTGATCGACCAAGGGGATGCCGACGGCGTCCGTCACCCCACGCAACTGCCGGTGTTCCTCGACCAGGCCGTCGACGGCGGTGCGCAACCGCTGGACACGCTGCAGCAGCTGCCGTGTCGGGAACGGGTCCGCCTCGGGACCTTGGCTCCTCGTGCGCCCGCCGGCGGGGACGACGTGCTGACGCAGCCAGGTCGATGACATCGCGATGAGCTTGCCGCTGCTGGCCTTGCGGCGCCGGCCCTTTTCATCAACGGAGATGGGAGGTTGTCCGTCACGCCCATCGACCATCGCGCGGTAGAGCACGTGGATGCCGTGGGGCTCGCGAACGAGGGCCTCAAGGATCTTCTGTGGCGACCGGCCATCGCGTTGGTCGCGCTCGGCGAAGAAGTGCGCCTCGCGCAGCACGCGGTGTATCGCCAGCCAGAATCCGCCCTTGACGGCCAGGCGCGCACAGGCGGCGCCCGGCTGACCCTCGTCCTCGATCTCCGCGAGCGCAAGGTCCCGCAGCTGCTCAGGGGTTTCGCCAGCCTCGACCCCGAGTCCCTTTGCCCAGATCGTGTCGCTCTGCAGTGCGCTCTGCAACGCGAGACGAGCCGCCTTGACCTGGCTGGCGGGGTACGAGGCCCGGACGGCGCGCAGCCCGAGCTCGACGGCGATCTGGGCCTTGACCTCCTTGCGAACCGCTCTGCCGCGAGTCAGCTCAAGCACGCCCGCGCGAACAGCGCGTTTGATGGCCGCGCGTTCGGACGAAATCAGGTGGACGAGCCAGAGTGCGCGTTCGTCGGCCTCACCACCGAGGCCTCGTTCGGTCGCCTCCTTCGGAGTGAGCATTCCGTCGGCGTAGGCCTTACGTGTCGGCGTGAGCTGACCGACCTCATAGAGGGCGGTGATGACCGAGTCAGCCTTCGCATCCAGACTGGCGGCGTCGTCCCATTGCTTGGCCGGTTCGACATGCAACAAATGCACAAGTGCCTCGACGGCCTTCGCGAAGCCGCTCTCAGTCTGGTTGTCGGGCTCGAAGCGCAGCAGGATCCGCGCGGGAATCTGCACGGCGCGGATCCGCCGTAGCTCGTCGTCGGCGACCTCATCGGCAGGCCTGTCAAGGGCGGCGAGGATCTCCGCCAGTTGGCCGCGGGCGTTTCGCTCATTGGTCGGCAGATTGATCAGGACGTCTTGGGGCGTCAGGCCCATCAGATGGTGGGCACTGGCGATCCGGCTCGAGCCGTCGGCGGTCGCCAGGATCGTGATCGGTTGGCCATCACTCGGACGAATGGTCATCGGAACGGCGATGACCGGAACCATGACCCCCTGTGCGGCGATCGATTCCACCCAGTTGTTCTTGTCGAGCAGGTACTGCACCGAGCGTTCCAGCGACCACACGGCGTGGTCGATGGAGCCCGCGTGTTGTTCGAGACGGGCCGAGCCGTCGGGAGCGTCCTGCGCGGGCCGCAGCGGCCGGTACCGGGTCGCCTCGGTCCCTTGGTCACCGCCAGCCGGAAACGTTCGTGAGGTGGCCTCACGGTTGTTGACCGGGAAGTTGGCGATCATCGGCGCCCAGACCAGGACATCGAGGCTAAACAGCCGGCCGCCGGGCACGCGAACGGGGACGAGGCGGTCCAGGCGCTGGCGCGCGTCGGCGGGGTCGACGACGGCCCGGGCTACAACGACGGCGACGGGCTCGTCGATGCCCTCCTCGACCAAGCGACGGTACAGCGCATTGTGCGCGGGCTTCTTGGCGAGCGGCTGGACAACCGGAATCAAGAGGGCCGGCGCGTCGAGATTGCTGGTGGCGGACATACGGGTCTCCTTGGAAGACGGCCCCGAGGGCGATGGTGAGTGCTCGGGGCCGGCGGGAGACCGCTTCCCCCCTCGGGCGTTCCGGCCGCGGCCGGACGTGCACGAGGCGGAGGACGTCGAGGCGGGCTGGCGTCCAAGGCGTGATGACCATGTGGTCACCGTTGCCGCCGATCCCCCGGTATGGGGCCGTGATGCTCCCGGTCGAAGACCGTCGCACTTTGAAAGTATCAGCTGTGTCGGCGGAGTTCTCGAAGTCTGTCCTGCACGCGATCGGCGACCTCCTCGGGATCCTCGTGTTCCCACGCGCGTAGGACGTGCCATCCCGCATCGGCCAGCCGTCGATCGGTGTCCCGATCGCGATCGCGATTGCTCTGCAGCTTGTCTTGCCACCACTCCGCGTTGGCCTTCGGCAGCGTGCCGTGGAGCGGACAGCCGTGCCAGAAGCACCCGTCAATGTAGACGGCGAGGCGCTCGCTCGCGAACAGCAGATCGGCGCGTCGGCGAACCCCGGGTAGGGGTGCGCGGTCGACGCGGTAGCGCAGCCCGCGGCGATGCACAGCCGAGCGCACCCGCAGCTCGGCTTGGGTGTCGCGTCGCCGGGTGCGTTGCATGCGGCGACGGGTGGCCTCGTCGGTAGCGGGAGGTGGCCGACCCGTCACGCCGCAGCGGTCATTTGCCTGGCGTGCTCAGCGACGTCGGCGAGAAACCCGTTGGGGAAATGCAGGCGGCCGCTGCGCGCACGCTTAAGGAAGCCGGTCGCCGCCCGCGCCGATAGAGGCTTGAGCGGATGCTCCAGGTACTCAAGGAGCTTCGGTGCGGGGCGGTGGATCGGCCAGTCCGATACGACGGCGCGATAGTGACCCTTGGGGCCGCCCCAGGCGGCCTTGGGCCAGCGATCTACTGGCGACAATTCGACATCCAGGGCGTCGCTATAGGGGCGAGGTCGTTGCAATCGCTCGCCGAGCCACTCGGCGACCGGAACGCTGACAGCGTTGCCGATCAGCTTCCATCGCGCGCCGACCCGGCGGCCGTCGGCGTGGGCCGGTGCAGTCCAATCGGCGGCAAAGCCCTGCAGGCGCTCGGCGTCGCGGATGTCTGGGGTGAACAGGCCCTCGCCCGGAATCCATATCGCCGGGGGCGACGGAATTCCGATCGAAGAACCGCCCTTGAGCGTTGGGACTCCCTCGACGGCGAGCCCAAGCCCGCGAATTCCCTCGGTCCAGTAGAAGCCGCATGCGCGGCCGTCGGGATCCTTCGGTGGTGGAGCGCCGGCGTCCTGCGCGAGTAGCGGCCCTCGTGGATCCTCCGTGGTCGATGCCAGAAGAAGCACGCGTCGACGCCGCTGCGGCAGACCGAAGGCGTTGGTGTTGACGATCCGGTATGCCCATGAGTACCCCAGATCCTCAAGACCCGACGTTAGAAGATGCATTGCCGAACCGCCGTCGAGCGAGAGCATGAATGGGACGTTCTCGAGCACCAGCCACCGTGGCGGGTCGTCGCATCGTTGTTCGAGCAGGCGAAAGACATGCCCAACCAAGCCGGATCGCAACCCCTCGATGCCTGCGGTGCGGCCTGCCTGGCTGAGATCCTGACACGGAAAGCCGGCCGTAACCACGTCGGCCGACATCGGGAGCTCCGTGAGTTGCGCCACGTCCTCGGAGATCGTGTCCCTGATGTCGAAGTGCGCCTGGAGAACCGCGAGTGCTGCCGGGTCAGCCTCACACCACAGCAGCGTATCGTGCCCTGCTCGGTGCAAGCCGAGCTCGATCCCGCCGATTCCGGCGAACAGAGCCGCGACGCGAAAACTCAACGCCTTCGTCGTGGCCGGTACGGCGACCGAACTCGTCGTGCTCGCCGGAGACACCAGTCGGGGCGAGGCGACCGCAGAGTTCGACACCCCCGTACCTTTCCTCACCGCTCGGACGGATGTCCGGCCGCGCTGCGCCAAGCGCGCGACCCTTGGCGCCGATCTCGAGGCCGCTCGCGGAAGCTGTGGTCCGCATGTCTGCGCTCCCACTGAAGGGACCGTGTCGGCGCGCAATGAAGCTGATTGGCATGGTGGCCGCTGCCTGATCTAGGCTCGCGGCATGTTCACCTCGACCAGCCTTCCGATCGTTGGCACCACAGGTAGCCCAGGCTTGCTGGACTTGGCCCACAGCGGGCAGCTCGTGGTGCCGCAGTTTCAACGGCCGTTCGTATGGACGCACGTGCGCATCCTCGCCCTCATTCGGTCGATTGCGCGCAGTTGGCCCGCCGGCGCACTGCTGGTGATGGAGGGGAGCCGCGGATTCCCGTCAAGAACACTTGACAAGGTCGGCGCTACGCCGGCCGCCGATCCCGAGTACTCCGTGCTGGATGGGCAGCAGCGACTCACGGCGCTCTATGCCACCCTCAATGGCCTTCATCCGCGCCATGTATTCCACGTACACCTGGCGGGCATCATCACGAGCGGCGCGGCGAGCGAAGACCATTTCGGAGTTATGACGCAGCGCGCGTGGCGCACGCAATACCCGACAGTGGCCGACGAAGCCCAGGCCGGCGTCATCCCGGTAGACGTTCTTGCCGCCGACGCGAAGTTCTTTGACTGGCTCAAGCATCTGCCAGCCGCTGCTGATCCGACGGATTACGTGAACGTCCGGCAGAACGATCTCGGCGGCCTTTCCTCCTACCAGTTCCCGGTATCGATCGTGTCGCGCCACGCGCCTCTAGAGGTGCTCACGGCGGTCTTCGTGACCATCAACCAGCAGGGGCTACGCCTGACCGTCTTCGACCTGATGGTCGCGAAGTCATGGCAGGACCCGGCAACAACTCCCCCTGGCTACGACCTAAGGGACAAATGGACCGTTGCGACAGGTCGCGATCCGCGGTACAGCGCGAGTCATCAACGGGTCGCCAACTTCAACATCGATGAGGTCTTGCCACTACGACTCGTCAAGCTCCTGCATGCTGCAACGGGCAGCGTGGCGAATGCCGAGATCATCGCGCTCGATGGCGCCGTCGTCCGAACGCACTTCACGCCAGCACTGACAGCGATCGAGCGTACATTGGAACTGCTTGAGGCGAGGTGCAGAGTCATCTCCGAAACGTTGCCCAGCCCAACGGGGATCCTTCCCATCGCTTACGTTCTCGCGAAAGACTCGACGGCCGCCACGAATCAAGTACGGGCCGACAAGCTCGTGCGGTGGTTTTGGGCAGCAACCTTCCAGCAGCGATACGGCCGCGGCGGCACGAACACGCTCGTCGTCGGTGACGCCACGGAACTTGAGGGATGGGTGCTCGGGACGGAGGCGGAGCCAGCGTGGATCACCAACTTCTGGACGCACTTCGATGAACTCGTTCTGATCGAGACGCAGACGACCAACGAGGTCTTGCTTCGCGGGATCCTCACGCTCCAGTCGTACAAGGACGCGCTCGACTGGCTCACCAGCGACGCGATCCGCGAGTTCGGTCGCGCGCCATCAGCGGGTGGAACCGATCCGGTATCCGTTCTCGACGCTCATCACGTCTTCCCGACAGACAACCCCCTTCCTGGCACGGGCGGCCAGCTCGCTACGGGCGAAGACATCCCGCAGGAACACGACCTCCTCGTCAATCGGGTAATGCTGAGGAAGACCACCAATCGCAAGATCCAGGCGACGCCTCCCAACGCGCTCACCGGCCGTGGCGTGAACCTCACGGCCGTCGAGACGCACCTGATCGACGCTACAACGCTCAACTCATGGGATGACTTCGTCCGGGATCGCATCACCAAGATCGTCGAGGCTATTCGAACTGTACTTCCATAACCGGTCTCCGCTTGAACCAAGGGCGCCGGTCGAGCTCCCCGACGCCGGCGGAGCGTTCGACCTGATTGCTCGCGTCGAGGCAATCGGTCACCGGGCCACCGACGTTAGGCGAGGCACGCTCCCCATGAGATCCAGCGCTCGCCCTCCCGACCAAGCGTGTCTGCCCTCCGCGTTCATGCACCCGACGCGTCACCGCTGTCCTCGATCTGATCGAGTGGGCGTCGATCGACGGTCGGCAAGACGGCTGGTATTGGCCAAGTGTGGTGTAGCCCCCGAATTCGTGCTTCAAGCGATGCGGACGGCCCAGATGATGCGCCTCGAGCGACGGATCCCGCCCATGTCGCAGCAGGCAGCATCAGGTCCAGAGCCTCGCGCAACGGATCAACGGCCTGTGGCGGCAAGATCGTCATCGTCGCCGCTAAAGCTGAGGCTACGAGGTCGAGGCGGAGTGCGAGCGTGGCGACACGCTGGCTCCATGTGCCAGGTGCCTCGTCCGCCTCGTCGTACGCGTCTACAGCGTCGTCGACCGCTAGCCAAGCGGTCGCCAGCGCACTGGCGTCGGGCAGCTCCACTTGAAGGCGGGCCTCGGCGTTGGCTGGAAGGAACGTGCTAAGCGGCATCGCAGCGAAATGCATCCGCGCCTGCCACCAAACAACAAACGTTGCGTCTAGCGCGGGACGTCTTAGGTCGAGCGCGGCGCGCGATAGGCCTGGGAGCAGCACTTCAAAATGCGAAGCATCCGCCAGATATCGCGACGCCCACGTAACCGCTTGAAAACAGGGATTGATCAATTGCGATGGCAGCTCGTCGACAGTAACCGCGAACCTCCCCCGTTCGTACTGCCAATCGGCGACTCGCAGACCGTTGGTACCGAAGTGCGCCAAGGCTCCCAACATGTTCATGGTCCTTAGACCGCCGGGCGGATCTTCCGCATCGAGCAGGGTCGCCAGGTGCGGCCAGCGTGCGCGTGCACAAGCCCACGCGGCCTCAGCTCCGCACATGAACGCGTAGGCGCGTTCCGTGGCATCCTCCAGCTCGCCCACGGTCACGGCAGCGTCGCCAATTCTCAGGATCCGTGCTGCATCGTCCCACTCAAAGTCCTCGTGGGCGCCTGCGTTGCGAGCCGCCGGCAGGATCGCGTCCGCGGCATCACGGAGCAGAGGCAAACCATCTTTAATTAGCTGCTCACGCAGCGTGTTGAGCGGGGCTCTTTTCGACACTTGTCGGCCGCGAATCCGAAGCAAGGCCCTCACCCAAGGCCGGAGCTGGCTCTCCACCATACGACGGTAGAGGTCGAGGCTGATGCCAGCGCGTTCAGCATCCGTTTGAACCGTTTCCAATGCTCGTCCGGTACGAATGATCCCGGCGTGGCTTGAGGCGCTTCGCTCGATGCCCAGTTTCAGCTCGCGTAGCGGTACCGCGAGGTTGACGGGGTCCTCGCTGATGTGCTCTGACAGAAGCGACATGACATCGACGGCCGCACGTAGTGAAAGCAATGGTCGTGCCGTCAGTACCAGAAATCCTGCTGCCTTCGTTGCGTTGAGCAGATCCGGCGGTTCATCGGTCAGTGGTGCGAGCACGTTGGCGACGCGCTCCGCCAATTCCTCGTAGCGTCCGTGCCACGCGGCCAGCAGGCGGGCCCGTGACAACACGCCGCGCACATCGCGAGCCGA
>Ga0307502_10000366_pt1 | contig 11970 bp, 8 predicted proteins | sample 16_S_MG_FD_201364 | JGI IMG/M metagenome (GOLD analysis project Ga0307502, IMG submission 201364) | Soil microbial communities from Populus trichocarpa stands in riparian zone in the Pacific Northwest, United States - 16_S | ecosystem: Environmental > Terrestrial > Soil > Riparian zone > Trees... | reverse complement strand
ATCGGCACCGGCGGGTCCTCCGTCCTGGCCCTCCTCCGCGACCACCTCCTGCCCCGCCTCCTCGGGATGGACAGCCGGCGGACGGAACACCTCTGGCACGACCTGTTCGCCGCCACCAGGGCGACCACGGTCGGGGCCATCAGCTCGCTTGCCCTCGCCGCCGTCGACACCGCCCTGTGGGACCTGCGGTGCCGGCGCCAAGGCGAGCCGCTCTGGCGCGCCGCCGGCGGCTTCCGCTCGCGGGTTCCCTTGTACGACACCGAGAACGGCTGGCTGCAGCTGTCGACCGAGGAACTGGTCACCGGCGCCAAGGCAGCCGTCGACGCCGGGTGGCACGGCGTCAAGGTCAAGGTTGGCAAGCCCACCGCCGTCGAGGATTTCGAGCGGCTGCTCGCGGTCCGCGAGGCCGTGGGGCCGCGCTTCGACATCATGGTGGACGCCAACCAGTCGATGACGTGCGCGGAGGCCATCCGCCGCGCGGAGCTGTTCGCGTCGCTGCACCTCGGCTGGCTGGAGGAGCCGCTCCCGGCGGACGACGTCGACGGTCACGCGCGGCTCGCCCGCGCCACCAGCATCCCGGTCGCGGTGGGGGAGTCGCTGTACTCCCTCGCCCAGTTCCGGGAGTACCTCCAGCGGGGCGCGGCGTCGATCGTGCAGGTCGACGTCGCGCGGATCGGCGGCATCACGCCGTGGCTCAAGGTCGCGCACCTCGCCGAGGCGTTCGGCGTCGACGTGTGCCCGCACTTCCTGATGGAGCTGCACGTGAGCCTCGCCGCCGCCGTGCCAAACGGCCGGTTCGTCGAGCACATCCCACAGCTGCGTGCGATCACCACGCGTGAGATGTCCGTTGTGGACGGACAGGCCGTCGCCCCGGACGAGCCGGGCCTCGGGATCGCGTGGGACCGAGACGCCATGGACGACCGCAGAGTCGCGTGAGTCAACGAAAGGTGCGCCAGGAATGAAGAGATGGGTCGCGGGGCTCGCCGCGCTCGCGTTACTCCCGGTCGTCGGGCCGGCTCCTGTGGTGGCGGAGCCCGGACCGGCGCCGGTCGCGGCCAAACCGGGAGACAAGCCCTACATGGGATGGAGCAGTTGGAGCCTGCAGGCCACCAACTATCCCGGCGTCAACCCGAACGGGTCGGCGAGCTGGCTCAACGAGGCCAATGTCGTGAAGCAGGCGGACGTCATGGCCGCCAAGCTCAAGAAGCACGGCTACACGTACGTCAACGTGGACGCGGGCTGGCACAAGGACTTCGACTCCTACGCCCGGCCGGTGGTCGACCCGGCCAAGTTCCCGCACGGCATGCGCTGGCTCGGCGACTACGTGCACCGCAAGGGCCTCAAGCTCGGCTCGTACCTCGCGGTCGGCCTGTACGAAGGCGCCTACAACAACGGCGAGTCCCCGATCTACGGCACGGCCGACTGTCACACGCGTGACATCGTCTACCCGGACCTGCGCAGGACCAACGGCTGGGACCAGGCGTACAAGATCGACTTCAGCAAACCCTGTGCCCAGGCCTACATCGACTCGATCGCCGACCTGCTCGCCTCGTGGGGCGTCGACCTGCTCAAGCTGGACGGCGTCGGCCCCGGCTCGTTCAAGGGCGGCCCGAACTACGACAACACCGACGACGTCAAGGCGTACCGGAAGGCCATCGACCAGACCGGCCGGCCCATGGAGTTCCTTATCTCCTGGGCGCTGTCGCCGACCGCGGTGGACACCTGGACGGCCAACACGAACGGCTGGCGCGTCGACACGGACGTCGAGTGCTACTGCGACACGCTCGTCACCTGGAACAACTCGGTCAAGCAACGCTGGAACGACGTCGTGCAGTGGATCCCGCACGCAGGCCCCGGCCACTGGAACAACCTCGACTCGCTCAACGTCGGCAACTTCGAGATGGACGGCGTGAACGAGGCGGAACGCCTGAGCTACATGACGTTCTGGGCGATCGAGTCCTCGCCGCTCTACATCGGCGACGACCTGACCAAACTGGACGACGACGGCCTCGCGCTGCTCACGAACGACGAGGTCATCGCGATCGACCAGGCCGGACGGCCGGCGAAGCCACTCAGCCAGGCCACCCGCCAGCAGGTGTGGTTCTCCCGCCAGACCGACGGCAGCTTCGTCGTGGCGCTGTTCAACCTCGACGACGTGCCGAAGCGGGTCACCGCGAGCTGGGCCGACCTCGGCATCACCGGCAAGGCCACCGTGCGGGACATCTGGAACAAGCGCGGCCTCGGCTCGACGGACGGCATCAGTACGGTCGTCACCACGCACGGCACCCGGCTGCTGCGGGTCACCCCGCGCGATGCCGGCAAGCTCCCCGCGACGCCGACCCTCGTGCGCGGCACGGGATCGACGGCGTCGAGCGTGTCGCTGACCTGGGACAAGTCCGAGTACTCACGCGGCATCGCACGCTACGAGGTGCGTGCCGGCAACCGGGCGGTGTCTACCGAGGACACCTCGGTGACCGTGAACGGCGTGACGGCGAGCACCCCGTTCAGCGTGGTCGCGGTCGGCAGGGACGGCAAGAAGTCCGCGCCCAGCAAGGCGATCGAGCTGACGCCACACGCGGCCGTGACGTACGAGGCCGAGGCGCCCGAGAACGTCCTGGAGGGCGGCGCGTCCCGCGGTGGCTGCGGTGGTTGTTCCGGCGGCGGCAAGGCCGGCAATCTCGGCGGCAGCGGATCGTTGACCTACAACGACATCACGGCGCCAGCCGACGGGACGTACCTGATCACCATCGGTTACGTGGATGCGTCGTCGAGTCGCACGATCGTGGTCACGGTCAACGGCGTGGGCTTCCAGCTGCCGACGGCCGGTTCGGCGGACGACAACTGGGACAGGGCGCAGACGGTCGTCGTGCCGGTGCGGTTCAAGGCCGGCGCCAACACCGTGAAGTTCGGCAACCCCAGCGACTACGCGCCGGACATCGATCGGGTCACCGTGTAATGACCAGCAGGCCGAAGGTGCCCGCGGCCCGGCGCGGGGACGCCCGGGTCGCGTGGCTCCTGGTCTCGCCGGCCATCGTCGGGTTCGCCGCGTTCTACGGTTTCCCGCTGCTGCGCGGGATCTACCTGAGCTTCACCGAGTTCCACGTGCTGACCCCGCCGAAATGGGTCGGGCTGGCGAACTTCCGCGAGCTGCTCGCCGACGACGTGTTCTGGCACTCGCTGGAGATCACCGTCTACTTCGTACTCCTGCAGGTGGCGATCGGCACAGTGGTCTCGCTCGCGATCGCCGCGGTCCTGCACCGGCTGACCCGGTCGGCGCTCGTCCGCGGCGTGATCCTGCTGCCGTACCTCATCTCCAACGTGATCGCCGCGCTCGTGTGGCAGTGGATGCTGGACCCGCAGCTCGGCATCGTCAACGTGGTGCTGAAGGCACTCACCGGCGACACCGTGCAGTTCTTCGGCAGCAGCACGTGGGCGATCCCGACGCTCGCCGTGATCAGCGTGTGGAAGTGGATGGGCTACTTCGCGATCCTGATCTTCGCGGGACTGCAGACCATCCCGCCCACGGTCTACGAGGCAGGACGGGTCGACGGCGCGAGTGAGGTGCAGATGTTCTTCCGGCTCACGCTTCCACTGCTGCGGCCGATCCTCGTGATGGTCGTGGTGCTTTCGGTGATCAACGCGTTCCAGGTGTTCGACATCGTCCAGGTCACCACGCAGGGCGGCCCGGCGAACGCGTCGAACGTGCTGCAGATGTACATCTTCCAGAAGGCGTTCGGCCAGTTCGACTTCGGTTACGCGGCAACGATGTCGCTCGCGTTACTAGTGCTGCTGGCCGGCATCACGTTCCTCCAGCTGCGCATCGCGCGGGCCGGGCATTCGGACCTGAGCTGAGGAGGTGGTCATGAAACCGCGGTTCGGACGCGTGGTCGCCTGGTTGTTCCTCGCGGTCGTCCTGTTCGTGACGCTGTTCCCGTTCTACTGGATAGTGCGTACCGCGCTGTCCAACAACTTCGCGCTGGCGACCGAGCCGTCCTCCCTGCTGCCGGTGGACTTCACGTTCGGCCCGTTCCGGCGCGTGCTCGGCCTGGCCACGACGGCGGAGGCGCAGGCCGAGGGCGGTTCCGGCGCGTCGCTGGACGTGTTGCTGTACCTGCGGAACTCGGTGATCTACGCGGCCGGCCTGACCGCGGTCATCGTGGTGTGCTCGGCGGCCGGCGCCTACGCGTTCGCCCGGCTGTACTGGCGGGGCCGAGACGTGGTGTTCTCGATCCTGTTGTGCGCGCTGATGATCCCGACGGTGTTCACGATGCTGCCGAACTTCGTGCTGGTGAAGGATCTCGGGCTCACCAACACGTTCGCCGGGCTGATCGCGCCCAACGCGTTGTTCTTCGCGTTCGCGCTGTTCTTCCTGCGACAGTTCATGATCGGCCTGCCGACGGAGGTCGAGGAGGCGGCGATCGTCGACGGTGCCGGCCACTTCCGGATCCTGTGGCGGATCATCCTGCCGATGTCGAGCGGGCCGCTGACCACGCTGTCGCTGCTGATGTTCATCGTGGCGTGGAACGACTACTTCTGGCCGCTGCTCGTGACCAGCAAGAAGTCGGTGCAGCCGCTCACCCTGGCGCTCGGCGTGTTCAAGCAGTCGTCGCCGAACACCGCCCCGGACTGGGCGGGGCTCATGGCCGCCACGCTGGTCGCGGCGCTGCCGATGCTGGCGTTGTTCGTGGTGTTCGGGCGGCGGATCGTCAACTCCATCGGGTTCACGGGGTTCCGGTGATGGGCGACCTCGTGCTGTCGTGGCCGGCGCCGGCCACCGGATGGGTCGAGGCCGCGCCGGTCGGCAACGGGCGGATCGGCGCGATGGTCCTCGGCGACCGGATCCTGGTCAACGACTCGACCGTGTGGTCGGGTGCGCCAGGGCAGCCGGCCGAAGGCCTTGCCGCGGTGCTGGCCGCCGGCGCCGGGCCGGAGCGGCTCGCCGAGGTACGGAAGGCCGTGTGGACTCGGGACCACCGGCGCGCCGAGGAACTGCTGATGACGTTCCAGGGCCGGTACAGCCAGGAGTTCCTGCCGTTCGCCGAGATGCGGCTGACGTTCCCCGGCACGCCAGGGCCTCGGACACTCAACCTCGACACCGGTGTGGCGCGCGATGTGTGGACTGTGGACGGTGCCGTGGTCGAGCGGCGTGTGTGGGTGAGTCATCCCGCGCAGGCACTGTGTGTGGCGCTGACGGCGGAACGTCCCGTCGATCTGGCCGTGGCGGTCGACTCGCCGCTGCGGGTGGTTCATCGGGCCGGTCTCACGCTGGGTGTGGAGATCCCGGTCGACGGTGCGCCGAAGCACGAGCCGCAGGTGCCGGAGCCGTTGCGGTACGGCACGGTCGAGGGTTACGACCCGTTCGGCGCCGTGGCCGTCCGCGTCGACACCGACGGCCGGTTCGACGCCGGTCAGGTGACCGGAATGACCCGCACCCTGATCGTGCTGACCACCGCGACCGCCGCCGCCGACTGGTGGTTCGGCAGGTCCACACGGGACCGTCGAGAGTACCTGACCGAGGCCGACGACACCGCGAACCGGGCGGTCGAGCTGGGTGCCGGCACGTTGCTCGCCCAGCATGAGGCGGACATGCGGGAACTGCTCGGCGCCACCTCGGTGCGGATCGGCGAGCTGCCGGAGATCGTGCCCGTCGCCGACGTCCTGTCCGGGATGGACAGTGGACTTGTCGCGATGGTGATGTGTCGACTTGGCCGCTACCTCCTTGCCGCGTCGTCCCGTCCGGGCAGTGGGCCACCGGCCAACCTGCAGGGCGTGTGGAACGCCGACCTCCGGCCGCCGTGGTCCTCGAACTACACCGTCAACATCAACACCCAGATGAACTACTGGCCGGCCGAGCCCGCCGGCCTGCCCGACTGCCACCTGCCGCTCGTCGACCTCCTCGAGAAGCTCGCGGTGACCGGCGCCGACGTGGCCCGCGAGCTGTACGGCGCGCGTGGCTGGGTCGTGCACCACAACACCGACATGTGGGGCTGGGCGCTGCCGGTCGGCATGGGCCACGGCGACCCGTCGTGGGCGAACTGGCACATGGGCGGCGCCTGGCTCGTGCAGCACGTGTGGGACCACTACGAGTTCACCGGTGACCGGGAGTTCCTGCGCGACCGGGGCTGGCCGTTGCTCCGCGGCTGCGCGGAGTTCTGCCTTGACTGGCTGGTCGAGGGCCCCGACGGCCACCTCGACACGGTGCCGTCCACCTCCCCGGAGAACCTGTTCCTGGCCGACGGACCGGAGTCCTTGACCTACTCGTCCACGTTGGACATAGCGTTGGTTCGGGCACTGTTCACGCGGTGCCTGCGGGCTGTCGACACACTCGACCTCGACGACCCCATAACTACACAGCTCACCGAGGCGCTGCCCCGGCTGCGGCCGCCGCACGTGACGGACGGCCGGCTGGCGGAGTGGGCCGAGGACCTGCCGGAGACCGACCCACAGCACCGGCACCTGTCGCCGCTGGCCACCGTGTACCCGCTTGGCCAGATCGACCCGGACACGACCCCCGAACTCGCCAAGGCGGCGGCCCGGTTGCTCGACCGCCGCGGTCCCGGGGCCATGGGCTGGTCGTGGACCTGGAAGATCGCGTTGCGCGCCCGGTTGCGCGACGGCGAGACGGCGCACGCCCTGTTCCAGGAGGCGACCCGGCCGTTCACCGGCGACCCACGCGCGGACGCGCCCGTCGACGGCTCGCAGTGGGGTGGGTTGCTGCCCAACCTGTTCTCGACCCACCCGCCGTGCCAGCTCGACGGCAACTACGGGTTCACCGCGGCACTGCTGGAAATGCTGGTGCAGAGCCACAACGGGATCCACCTGCTGCCCGCGTTGCCGTGTGCCTGGCCCGACGGCGAGGTCACCGGCGTGCGGTGCCGTGGCGGTCTCGCCGTCGACCTGACCTGGCGCGACGGCCGGCTGGACGCCGCCACGGTGCGGCGCCTCGGCGGCGACCAGGACGAGCCGGTGACCGTCCGATATGGACAGAACAGCGTGAAGGTTTCCGTCAGCCACGAGATCCGGCTCGACCGGACGCTGACGCCGCAGGGAAACGAGGGACAACAATGAGGTTGAGGAAAGTCGCGGTGCTGGGCGCCGCCGCCGCGCTCGTCATGGGCGCGTGCTCGTCGAACGACGCCGAGGCCGGCGTCATCAACTGGTGGACCTGGGACGACAAGCAGGCCGCCGCCTACCAGTCGTGCGCCGACGCGTTCCACAAGGCCAACCCCGACCTGACGGTGAAGATCTCGCAGTACGCGGTCGAGGACTACTTCACCAAGCTGACCGCGGGCTTCGTCGCCGGCGACGCGCCCGATGCGTTCCAGAACAGCGTCCAGTTCTTCCAGACCTACACCGCGCAGCACCAGCTGCTGGCGCTGGACGACTACATCAAGAAGGACGACTTCGACCTGTCCCGGTTCTCCGTGGGCACCGATGCCTGGAAGTTCACCGACGGCAAGCAGTACGGCCTCCCGCTGGACTGGGCCGCGACCGGCGTCTTCTACAACGCCGACGTCCTCGCGAAGGCCGGCTACACCCCGGAGGACGTCGCCAAGCTCACCTGGAACCCGGACGACGGCGGCACGTTCGGCAAGATGGTCGCCCACCTCACGCTCGACGAGAACGGCGTGCGTGGCGACCAGCCGGGGTTCGACAAGTCGAAGGTCGCGCAGTTCGGCTTCGGCCAGATCGCGGCCAAGGACTTCATCGGGCAGACCACGTGGAGCTCGTTCGTGTCCACGACGGGCTGGCGTCAGGGTGACAAGCCGTCGTGGCCGACGAAGTTCAACTACGCCGACTCGCGGTTCGTGAAGACCATGGCGTGGGTGCGCGGGCTGACCGACGCCGGCTACGCGCCGAAGATCGGCGAGTTCACGACGAGCGAGGTCGAGCAGCTGTCGTCCGGCAAGGTCGCGATGCTGACCGCCGGGTCGTGGACCGCGTCGACGTTCGCGAAGATCCCGAACATGAAGGTCGGCATCGCGCCGACGGTGCTCGGTCCGGACGGCAGGACCCGCGCGGTGCTGTCGAACTCCAACGGCAACAACATCTGGGCCGGCTCGCCGCACCCGGACCTGGCGTGGAAGTGGGTGTCCTACATGGGATCCGAGGCGTGCCAGACGACGGCGTCGAAGACCGGCACGTTCTTCCCGTCGATCGCGGCGTCCATGGACGCGTCGGCCACGGCGTTGAAGTCGCAGGGCATTGACCTCTCCGTGTTCACGACGGCGCTGAAGGACGGCGTGCTGTACCCGTCTGTGGTGTACGGCAATGGCGCGGAGTTGCAGAGCGTCATGGAGCCGTTGCTCGAGCAGTACTTCGCCCACCAGCGCGACGCGGACGTCTTCCCGGAGATGGAGCAGAAGAGCGAAACCATCCTGGCCAAGTCCGCGCAGTCGTAGATCCTGCGGGATCATGGAGGAGACGGACGAGGGGAGGGACCATGGCGGAGACGCCGCGAATCGCGGTGCGACCGAGCCGGCAGGTGCTCACGGACGGCGTGTACGAGCAGATCCGCGCGCTGATCATGAACCACGGCATGGCGCCGGGCGCGCGGGCGAACATCGACGAGCTGGCGCGGGAGCTGGACGTGTCCGGCACGCCGGTCCGCGAGGCACTCGCCCGGCTCGAGTCCGAGGGTTTGGTGTCGCGGCTGCCGCTGCGTGGCTACCGGGTCACGGAGTTGTTGACCCACAAGGAGGTCGAGGACATCTACGGGCTGCGGCTGCTGCTGGAGCCACCGTCGGCGGCGGCCGCGGCCCGGGCGATGACCCCGTCGTTCGCGGTGCTGCTGGAGGAGGAGCTGGCCACGTGCCCGTCGGCGCCGGCCGGCTCCACCTACGAGGGGTACAAGGCACTGACCGCGCACGACGCCAGGCTGCACGAGCTGGTCCTGCACATCGCCGGCAACGACGCGGTGGCGCAGGCGTTCGTCCGCACCCACTGCCACCTGCACTTCTTCCGGCTGTCGTACAACCAGCCGTTCGGCGAGCAGACGATCCGCGAGCACCGTAAGATCGTCGCGGCCCTGGCGGCGGGCGATCCGGCGGAGTCCCACGCCGCGATGACCCGTCACCTGGAGACCGCCCGTGACCGGATACTGTCGAGGTTCTGATGAGCTGCCGATTTTCTGAACTCGTGATCGACTGCGCCGACCCGGTAGCGCTGTCCCAGTTCTGGGCGGCGGTGCTGGGTTACGTCGAGCTGAGCCGCGAGGAGCCGGACGACGGCATCGAGATCGGCCCCGCCAGCGGTTTCGGCGGTGCGGCCCCGACACTCGTGTTCAGCCGGACTTCCACGCCGAAGACGGAGAAGCTGCGGCTGCATCTCGACGTGAACCCCGTGGACCGGGACCAGGACGCGGAGCTGGAGCGGCTGCTGTCGCTGGGCGCCCGGCCGGCCGACATCGGCCAGACGGGCGAGGAGGCGTGGTACCCGCTCCAGGACCCGGAGGGCAACGAGTTCTGCCTCCTGCGGCGACGGTTGCCAGAGCTGTAAGGCCGCTAGGCCGTGTCCTCAAAGTGGGTTCGGCTGAGCTGGTGCGGGAGGTTCGGGTGATCGCGGAGGCTGTCGACGAGTTGGATCGGGAGGTGTCGGTCGATTCCTCGATCGTGCGGGCGCATCAGCATGCCGCTGGCGCTCGCCGTTCCCGTGCTCACACAGGGGGCCGATGAGCCCGATGATGGGCAGACCGAGCCAGATGATCATGCCATTGGTCGATCCCGTGGTGGTCCCACCACCAAGATCCATCTCGCGTGTGATGGTCATGGCCGGCCGCTGTCGGTGCTGCTCACCGCGGGGAACGTCAACGACTGCACCATGTTCATCCAGGTCATCACCGGGATCAGAATGCCTCGCCGCCGTGGCAGGCCCTGGACCCGACCCCGCCGGGTGCTCGCGGACAAGGCCTACAGCACCCGGGCCATCCGCACCTACCTCCGCAGTCGCGGCATCGTCGCCACGATCCCCGAACGCCGCGACCAGCAAGCTAACCGACGCCGCCGCGGCCGCGTTGGTGGTCGCCCACCAGCGTTCGACCCCATCGCCTACCGCCGCCGCAACGTCGTCGAACGCTGCTTCAACCGGATCAAGCAATACCGCGCCATCGCCACCCGCTACGACAAACCGCACTGTCCTACCAAGGCTGGCTCGACCTCATCACCACCCTCATGTGGCTTTGAGGACACGCCCTAGACCCGTTGCAGGGCGCGGAGAAGAACCCGTGGCCGGCCGCCGAACCCTTCGGCTTCCATGGCGGCCAACGCGATCCTGGGCAGCTCCCGGGCAGCCGGGAACGCGATGAAACGCGGCACCCAAGTCGGCTGGAACTTGGCGTTGAAGCGGTACAGGCTCTCGATCTGCCACCACCTCGAACCCAGGCGCAGCAGCGACGCCCACGCGCGTGCCACCGGCCCCGCGCCGATCCGCTCCCCACGTTCCAGCGCCGCCCGGAACACCGCGAAGTTCAGCGAGACCCTCTGCACCCCAAGCGAAGCGCACGCCGCCAGCACCGACGTGATCATCAGCTCGTTCAGCCCACCCGTCGCCGCGCGGTCGCGGCGCATCACGTCCAGTGACAGCCCGTCCGCGCCCCACGGCACGAACTGCAACAGCCCGTCGCACCGGCCCTCTCGCTCCGCGGTCACCAGCACGCAGTCCGGGTCGTCCGCCGCCGCCGTGCGGCACAGTGCCATCGAGAAGCCGCGTTCCGGTTCCGTGCCGCGCCATTCCTCGGCCAGCTCGGACAGCCGCGCACGCTCCACTTCGGACAGTTCGGCCGCGCGCCGCACGCGAACCGTATAGCCGGCACGGCGGGCACGCGCCGCCAGCTGCCGCACGTCCCGCATCGCGCGGCCGTCGACCGTGAACGTCGTCGCGTCGACCACCGCCTCGTCGCCCAGTTCCAGCGCGCGCAGGCCATGCCTCGCCCACACCGTCGCCCCGCGTTCCGAGCAGCCCAGCACCGCCGGCACCCAGCCGTGTCCGGCGCACGTCACCAGGAACGCCTCGATCGCGCCCGGCCACGCCTCGGGGTCGCCCAGCGGGTCGCCGGACGCCAGCGCCACCCCGGCCAGCACGCGGTACGTCACCGCCGCCTTCTCCGACGGCGAGAACACCACCGACTTGTCCGGCCGCAACGCGAAGTACGCCAGCGAGTCCTGCGGCCCCACCAGCCGCCGCAGCTTGGCGTCCGCGCACCCCAGCGGCGCCGGCTCCGCCGACCGCAGCAGGAAGTACCCGCCCAGCACGGCCGCCGTGATGCCGCTCGCCAGGCCGATCGCCGACGTCAGGTCGTCGAGGAACTCCACCCGGAACCCGACCGGGCCCTCGATCCCGACCAGCGACAGCGCCGCGTGCGTCAGCCGGTCGTCCACCGACGGGTGGCCGAGCAGCCGGTGCCGCGCGAACAGCATGATCACGAAGTTGATCAGCACGCCGCCGAGCGCGATCTGCAGGAACACCCGGATGCCGAGCCACCGGCCGGCGACCGGGTCCGGCCTTGCCATGAACTCACGGCGGTACACCACAAGCGCCACGAACAACGCCGCCGTGACCACCGGCGCCACGATCGCGTGCCGGAACACCAGCTGCAGCCCGGAGATCAGCGCCGTCAGGGATACCGCGACCTGCCACGCGCGCCGCTTGCGCCGCCGCAGTCCGGTCGCGAGCATCAGCAGCCCGACCCCGGCGACCGCGGTCACCACCAGCGCGCCGACGTGCGCCTGGTACGGCACGCCGAAAAAGGTCGCGAGCGACGGCCGGAACACCCGGCGCCCGAACGGCAGCGTGACCACGAGGATCGCCAGCAGGCCGGCGACCCGTGTCGTCGTCGCCAGCACCCGGACCGCGCGTCCGTCGTAGACACCCCAGGTGTTTCGCATGGCATTGCCCCTTCGCCGCCTCAATTGATACGCCCGGAAAAGCGTGATCGCCATCCCGAAGTCCGTATTTCAGCCAACTCTCAGGAAT
>Ga0307502_10000365_pt1 | contig 12036 bp, 13 predicted proteins | sample 16_S_MG_FD_201364 | JGI IMG/M metagenome (GOLD analysis project Ga0307502, IMG submission 201364) | Soil microbial communities from Populus trichocarpa stands in riparian zone in the Pacific Northwest, United States - 16_S | ecosystem: Environmental > Terrestrial > Soil > Riparian zone > Trees... | reverse complement strand
CCTGCCGATCATCCGCCCGCTGCACCTGACGGATCCCGGCGACGACCGCGGCTGGACGGTCGCCGACGCCTACGGCTTCGGGCCGGCGCTGTGGGTCGCGCCGGTGCTCGACGAGGGCGCTCGCGCGCGCGAGGTCGCGCTGCCGCGCGGCGACTGGATCGAGACGTGGTCGGGCGCGCACGTGCGCGGCGGCGGCGAGGTCGTCGCGCCCGCGCCGCGAAGCACGATCCCGGTCTGGGTGCGCAGCGGCTCGATCGTCGTGACCTACCCCGCCGCCCACGTCGCGACCGGCCTGGGCGACACGCCCGAGGCGCAGCGCCCGCTCGAGGCGACGCTCTGGGGCGAGCCACGGCTCGGGCACGCCGCCGTCCGGCTCGCCGACGGCACGAAGATCGCGTGGCGGCGCGGGCAGTGGTCGGTCGACCGCGAGCGCGACGTGACGTTCGGCGAGCGCTGAGGGGTCAGGACCCGGCGCCGCGGGAGGTGGGCGTGCTGGGTCCGTCGAGAAGCGACACTCTGTGCATCGGTTCTCGACGCGCCGCTGTCGCCCGTTTGAGGAACGTCTACCGAGACTCGTCCATCGAGATGGTCGTGATCGCGAAAGCGCGCCCGCGCCCGATGGGGGAACGCCCCGCAGCGCCCTCGGCGACGGCGCCCCCGGGCGTGCCGGCCGCGGGCGCCGGTGGCCGCCGGCGGTGGTAGATCGTTGCCGGTGCCGCGCCCAACGCGCGACAGGCCAGCCTGGTTCCGATGATCGTGGTGAGGTCGTTGACGGTCTGCTCGATCGTTCGGTGCTCCCCTGCGCGCCCCTGGGCTCGAGCAAGTCGCCCAGCAGCGCCGAGACGTTTCCCTGCACCTCGATTACCCTGCGGGCCTTCTCAAGCTCGCGCTCGGCACGCTCCAAGCGGCGCTGCAGCCCCGCGACTGCGCCTCGCGCGGATCTCGCTTTTCGGACGCCCACGGGGACGATCGAGCGCGGCGAGCGACCCGCGCTCGCGCTCGCGGCGCCACTCCGTCAACAACGACGAGTACAAGCCCTCGCGCGACAGCAACGCACCGATCTCACCGGGTTTGGCAGACTCGGCGGCCTCGCGCAGGATCCGCAGCTTGTACTGCGCCGTGAACCTGCGTCGTCGAGCGCGCTCGACGATCTCGGGATCCGGTGGGGGCACCGCGACGTCCTGCGCGCGATCGGTTCCCTTGCGGGCTCGCTCCAGGGAACCGATCGCGGCCCCGTCCTTCGTGTTCTCCGGCGTCCCAGCAGACTCCAGTTCTCGCCCTCAAACACAGTAGAAACGTCCCGCAGACCGTCTCACACGAGCTTGGCAGAGAGGGCCCCGGCAGCACTCGCTCGTGTTGGCAGCCGGTGCGGCATGCAACCCATACGACGGCGGCGGTGGTCCTCGTCCCACATCCGGGACAGTCACAGGGTTGAGGATCTGACAGCGAACAGGATTGGACACCGGCGTCCATCTCAGAAGAGGGATGTGGCGGGGCCCGTCTGGGCCTTCAGTAGCCGGTCGACAAGGTCGACGTATCCTGCGGTCTGTGCGGCGAGGCTGCGAACCGCGCCTGGGCGGGGTGGGTGGACCCGCAGTTCACCGGCGCGCCAACAGCGGACGGCTGCGATCAGATGTTTCGTTTCGCAAGTGACGGCAATCTGGCTGTGCCTGCGCAACAGGGGGCCTACGGCCGGCGAGTCGAAGCCCAGGACCGGCACTCCGCAATTCAACGCTTCCAGCAATGCAAGGGGAAGCCCGTCGGCGCGCCAGTAGGGCGCGATCACGAGGTCGGTTACGGCGAACAAGGCCAGCAGCTCAGCATCGGGTAGACACCAGGAATAGACGATCTGGTGGTGTCGGACATCTGGTGGGATCGAGACCGTGTTCGCGTGGAGTTCGACGTTGTCGTCACGCAGGGCGTCAGCGAGGCGAAGAAAGACCGGATACCCCTTCGACGGCGTGGGCCGGCCGATGTAGAGCAGGCGGCGGCGCCCACGGCGACGTGGTGTCAGGTCGGTGAGGCGAGCACCGTTTTCGATGAGCAGCGGCTCGGCGCTGCGCCGGGCGTTCGCCATGAGGCCGTTGATGGAGTCGATGACTGCCGTCGATGCTCCGATGACGAGGTCGCTGCGGATGATGAGGCTTGTTAGCGAGCGCGCCTGGTGTGGTGCGGCAACAGCGGCGGGGGTCGAGTGCGCAGAGGTTTGCAGCACCGTTATCGTCGGGACGCGCATCTCGCTGAGGACCTCCTCGGCTTGGCGTGCGAGCAGTCGCATATTGAAGCTCGTGACGATCACGACCGCATCGGCTCGGGCGAAGGACGACCAGACCTGCAGGACGTCACCATTGCTGACGGCGGTGCGCGTGATGCCATCCGGGTATGGGGCAGCACTTCCAGACCAGGTCAAGAGCTCGGTGTCAAAGGCCGAGCGCAGAGTGTCAAGAAGCGATCGCGTGAACTGTTCGGTGCCGCCGGTGGGCCACCCGTAGTCGCTGACGACAAGAACGCGGCGTCGCATCGCGTCAGGTGTAATGCATGAGAAGCGCAGGGCAGTGCTCGCGGGCGAGGCTCATGGCCTCGCTCGTCTGGCGGACCGGTGGGACGCGCAGTGTCGCCAGATTTGTCGGGTCGAGGCGGCCGGTGCCCCATCGGGTGCGCCAGTGCTTCTCGCACCACGACGAGTGCTCACGAGCGTACGCGACTACCTCCTGCACGCTGCGCGGAAACAGGTGCGCGTCAGCCGGCAAGGGAAGCCCGGTGTTTCGCAGTGCCGCGGCCACGCTTGAGGGGCCGGCGATGAGTTGCTCGTAGGAGACCACCGCGTCGAAGTCATCGGCGTGCGCGAACACGCGGTCAAAGGTCCGCAGTTTCGCCTCGATCGGCAGGGCATAGTCGCGAAAGCTCTCGTTTCCGAGCACGGAGATCTGGTCGAATGGATGGCGCAGCATCAACACCAGCGCAGTCGGGCGAAAACGTGCAATGTGCGCGGTGAGCGATACGGGGCCAGTTGTCGCCTTGAGCACGATCGGCCCGGCATGGCTGATCTCGGGTGCGACCTCGGGGTTCCAGAGATCGATGACGGCAAGCGTCTCGGAGGCTTGGGCCGCGAGCAGTGCGAGCAGCGATGCGCCGCTGGATTGCATGCCGTAGATGAGCACCCGCGGCTGCGACTCGGCAGTCATCTGTCGTCCTCGTTCAGGGCGTAGGTCGCTTCGAACTCGGCCGCGCCGATGGGGTACGGGTATCCCTGAGAATCGATTGCAAGCCACCCGTCGGCGCATGAGACGACGTTTCCTTCGCCGGTCAAGCACTGAAAGGGTCCGGTCATGCGAATCGCTTTCGGCCGGAAGCACTTGCGGTAGGTGCGGTAGCTGCCTTCCGGCAAATCGCCCCGCGTTACGAAGACGCTATCCATAGCGTTGTTCTATCAGCCTCCGTGTGATCGTAGGATACGGCTGACGTGTCCGTCGAGCCTCGAAGAGGGACGGTGGCCTTGGACCTGGACGTTGTCGGCCGTCCCCGCGTTCCAGGCGGGCCAGGCGCTCGGCCTCGAAGACGATCGCGGATCGCATCGTCGGCGCCAGACCTCGATCTCGTAGGAGGCCCGCCTGGCGTTGGGACGTAGCCACATGCGCCCGGGCATGCCATCGAGCGAGCCCCGGGGTCGCATTGCGATCCCTATCTCGCAGTTGCCGGCGACTCGCGCAGCGTCCCCGCGTAGCGCTATGGCGGTGCGGTGGGCGTCTTAGATCGACCAAGCTCGCGCAGCAGGACGGCGGGGTCACCGCACCGGCTGATCTCCTCTGCGTCTGCGAGGCGCGGCAATCCTGGCCCTTTCTTCGCCGCATAGATGTCAGCCACTGTCGGGTGCTTTTCCGCCAGGTCGGCGACGTGCTCGACAAGCGCTCTGCAGGTCTGCGCCGGCCGGTCGGGCGGCTGTGTAAGGAGCTGTACAGCGGCGAGCGACAACGTCCCGCAAAGCGCGAGTACCGCCGGGACGGTCGCCACGAACATCGGTAGGCGACGATCTCCGCGACGCAAGCCCTCCCTCTCCAGTCGCGCGCACGCATGCGGCGACTTCGGCCTCCGCACGAGCGCGGTGGTGCACCTCCCATTGGGCTCCTCCATGACCGATATGGCACACGCTGGCCGGGCCGACTGCCAGGACAGTCAAAGGCACAGCTGCCGGGTCCCGCTGGGCGGCGAGGAGTTGGCGTGGCTAGCGACAGCAGGTACAACGCGACGCACTCACAGGTACATGCTGGTACGTCCGGGAACCATGCTGGTAGGTTCGCCACAGATGCCCCGTGCATGGAAAAGCCACTTTGAAGACGACCCCGAGAAACATGCGGTCTTCAACGCCCTGAAGACCGTCAAGAAGAAGGGTCTTCACAAAACGCGGGAACATCAGCTGGGTGCTTTGGCGCACGACGCCGCCGGCCGCCAGCTGCCGCGGTGGGCCGTGATAGAGCGACTAGAGGATCTCCTTGCAGATCCTGCGCTCCAAATGGTTGCTAACGAGGCCCGTGCGCAGCTGATGCTTGGCGGACGGCGAGACCAAGTGGACGTTGATGCTGCGGGCCTCGGCGCCAGCGACGAGCCGAAGGCTCGTATAGCGCTGTTTCGTGCGGACCGCGAGAATGCCCCGCTCAGTTTGGCCGCCGCGCGCGCCCAGATGGCGCGATGTCTGGGGGTCATGGACGTTCCCGACGAGGTCATTTGCGAGCGGTCACGACAGTCTCTCAGTGCCGAGTGGGAGATCATCCGGGGCGTAGCCAACGAATGGGTTGAGCGCTTCAAGCCCACCACGACGACGACTCCCACGAAGGGTTCGGACGGTCGGACCAAAGCGCCGCGACCTACGGTCGAGCGGGTGTATCGCCGCGACAGCCTGGACGACCTGAAGCTGGGTTTCTGGTGGCGCACGAGCACGACGAATCTCATCTCCACGATCGCCGACCAAAAGGACCTGACGATCTACGTGGGTTCAGACGGGCCCTCTGACGCCGGGCGATCGCTGCACCAAGACCTGTTTGGCCAGCTGATCGCCGAACGCTCCTCGCAAGAATGGCCGCAGCTCGCAAATGAGATCGAGTCAGCGGTCGCCGAGCTTAGAGACACCCGGTCGGCGGCCTTTCTCGGTTCGATCGTTCGCGAGCTGCACCGAGCACCCGGCTTCGGGATGACGACCAAGACCGAAGGGGACCTCGAGCTGGCGATCCAGCGAGCAATGACCACCCGAAGCTCGCGCGGCGGTGCGCTGGCGCGCGCCGCGACCTACCTCGCGTTTGCGTTGAAGTACGCTGGAAAGTCCACACGAGTGTTCAGCGCCCGCCTACATGACGGACTGGACGCGGCACAGGAAAACCGCCATGAACACTACGCTTGGTCGAGGTCGATCGGCTACCTCGACCTCGAAGACCGCGACCAGGAAAGCCAGGAGGGCTCCGTCCCCGTGCTGCGGGTCCATGGCCGTCCGGCCGACTCGTCGACGCAGACTCTTTCCCTGGGTGAGTCAGACTTCATCGCCGATGAGGCACCGCGTGAGCACACGGCCACGCACGTGCCGCGACATGAACGGCTTGTGAAATGCCTACGGGCCGGCCCGGTACTTTTCGTCGGGACCGAACTGGACGAACCCGGCGTCCTCTCAGCGTTGGCCGCTACCAAGGACGCCCGGCAGCTGCGATTTGCGATCGTGCTGGCGCCGGGCACACCCGGCGCAAACAACAATCGCAGAGCCGCCGATCGGTGGTTGATGGAGGCGCGGTACCTGCACCTCGGCATTGTTCCCATCGTGGTCGACTTGCCACAACAGATACAGCAGTTCCTCCGAGAAGTTGGCTCCGCGGTCTTGCCCGAGCAGCACGGCTCATACGCCGAACGTGCCGAGAAGTGGTGGAAGTCCTGGTCAGCGACCTTGTACGGCAGCGACCAGGCCGTCACCGACAAGAACAAGCGCGTCACGCTCGCCTGGAAGCCGATGCTCGACCGGCTGCTTCATCGCCTTGAGGTCGAGGCCAGCGGCTACGACGATCCATTCCAAGTGGAGGTGTGGCTCCGAGACCCACCGCACCGAACGTTGCGGCTGTGGGCGGCCACGAAGCCACCGGCCCACGACGCATTGCGCGGACGGAAGCTAGCCGAGTACACCGAGCACATCGCCACCCGCGCCTTCGCACTGGGACAACCGGTACACGAGAAGCACGAAGAAGGCGTCCGCGTCGCGACCAACCTGCTGCTTTACGGATCGTGGGACCGACTGCCCGTCGGCGTGATCGTTACGCACTCCCCAACACCGCACGAGTATCTCTCCGCGCTCATCCGAGCCGACGAGCTCGGACAGCTAGAGGACACGCTGGCTCGCGAGCTTGACCAGATCCTTGATCCGGACTTCACTGCCTCGCGCAGCGATGACGTAGTTCCCTGAGGGCGGCGGTGTAGAGGCCCGCGCGCAAATGGCGTGCGGGCGCGTCCGCCGCGGCCACCTCCCTACCGGGGCCGCTGTGCCCACCGCCGGCGCCGATCCGGAGTGTCGCTTGTCGCGCACTGGGCAGGTGTCAAAACGTCAGGCGCCCGGGCCGTCAATGGCCAAGCCGTGGTCATCGTGGACGCGCCGCCGGAAATCCGCGTGGGTCACTCGGGTGTAGACGTACGGGTCGTCGCGCGAAAGCGGGTGATACAGGAGACCGAGGCCGGCGTGCGGAAAGTGGAGTCCAATGACGCCGATCCCAGACTCCACGGGCACGAGGAGCATGTAGCCGAAGCCGCCGTTGGCGACCGTTCCCCAATCGGCAGCGACCCAGCCTTTCGTCGGCAGCAATCACCTGCTCGTTGTCGACCGCCAAGAACGCCTGCTGGCTGTAACGAAACCCATCCCTTGCCGAGGCGAAGGCGCTGATGACCGCCTCCCCGACACTTGGGACCAGGGTGTCGCGTTCAAGTGCGTGTAGGGCGTTCGCCATCCGCATCGTCTCCGCGAGTTCCTCCTCGGAAAACGGCAGTGGAATATCTGAGCTCACGCCCGGGGCTCGGCGCACCGGCCCTACTGGCACAGTGTGGTAGACCCGTTGGTAGTGCTCGAAAGCATCCTGATCACCGATCCATGCGTTGTCCGCCGGGCCCGCTGCCCCATCGCTGGTGATGCACCAAACGCCGTGGCCCACCGCGGCAACTAGGAAGGCGACGGCTCCGGGGCCTGTGCCTGCCGACTCGGCGCTCGCCGTCAGCGCGGGCAGCACGTGGTCGGGATGGACAGGCGTCGGGGAAAGTGCGCGCGGCGTGTGCATCGCGAGCTCGAGATTGCCCGCGCAACCAACCAGGACGGCGTCGCTGAGGATCACGGCCTTCAGCACCGCGAACGGGGTATCCGCGGCGGATGTCATTGCTGTCGGTCGCGCGGAGGTCTCCGCCTACGCGCACCCGGCCGCTCTCAAACCGTCGCGCGACAATGACGGTCATCACCTCGAGTATCCCCAGCCCCGACCGGTAAGGAGAGCGCTCCTTCTCGCGGTGGCTGTTGTGTAATTGCCGTGAGGCGCTGGCGGGCTCATCGTCGGGTCGCCGGCGAGGTAGGAGTCGAGTTGCCCGCAGTGGCCGGGATGCCGTCTCAGGCGGCTGCAAGCGCGAGGTGGTGCTTGTGCAGCTTGAGGAGGTTGTGGGTGGCGGTGATGAGGCGCCATTCCGAGCGGCAGGCTGATCGTCCGCGGCGCGCGAAGCGATCGATGCGGCGGTTGAACTTCGTGTTGGCGAAGACGGGCTCGATCAACTCCTGGCGTTGGCATAGAGCGCGGCGCCGATGTCGGTCGCAAGGACGCGGCGCATGAACGCGTAGCGTCCGCCGTCCCAGCCCGGCCGGGTGTCTTTGCGCTTACCGGCGTCGGGCGGGATGAGCACGGTGATGTCGTTGAGCGCGAGCTCGTCCATCTGGACCTGATGCCAATAGCCGGTGTCGGCGACGACAACCTCAAGCGAATCAGTGATCCCGGCAGCGTGGAGTTCACGTTGGATGGCGATGATCATCGGCTGTAGGTGTCCGAAGTCCGGTGAGTCGCCGGTGATCTCGGCGGCGATCACGATCTGCTGCTCGTTGCAGACCGCTTGGGCGTTGTAGCCCTGCAGGTAGCCGCGGGGCGTCTTGACGTTCCTGGAGTCCGGATCGGTCACGTTGATCTTCCCGGTCGGCGTGTCCGGTGCCACCCACGGCTTCGGGACCGTGCTCGGTCCCAGCCGGCGGCCGTTGCTCATCACGCCACGCGCCCGGTAGGCCAGGTACTCCTCGTTGGCGCGCATCTCGGCCCATAGCTCCTCCTGCAGCCGGCGCTTGGATTCCTTCAACCGCTCGGGGCGTGATGCCGGGATTGACTTGGCGTCGGCGTCGCGCTGGGCCTCCAGGCGCTTGCGGCCCGCGCGCAGCCACTCCTGGCGCCCGCGGCCGGTCTGCAGCTCCAGCGGCAGCTCATCGCCGCGCCGGTCACCGAACCGCTCGTCTTCCTGCGCGTCGATGGCGTCGGCCTCGGCGAGGATCTCCTTGGCGATCTGCTCGTAATCACGATTGGCGTGATGCGACGCGTCAGCGTGCACCTTCGTGCCGTCGACGGCGACCAGGCCGATGCCCGCAAGGCCGGCGTCGGCGCACAACCGCAGCACGTCGGTGAAGAGGCTCGCGATCGCGTCCTCATGGCGCTGGCGAAACCGTGCGATCGTCGTGTGATCGGGTGCCTCGTTGACGCAGATCACCCGGTGGGCGATGTCCTCCACGCAGGCCTGCTCGATGCGCCGCGACGAGCGCTGCCCACGCGAATACGCGTACAACAGCAGCGCCACCATGACCGCCGGATCGTGCGCCGGGCGCCCGACACCGTCACCGCGATACGCCGCGTAGAAGCCCGTCAGATTCATCTCCTCGACGGCCGCGAGCACGAACCACGCCAGATGGCCTTGCGGCAGCCACTCCTGCAGACTCGGCGGCATCAACAGCACCTGCCCGCGATCACAGCCAATGAAGTTCTGAGGCATACCGTCATCGTCATAAACCCGCCGGACGCCAAGCAGCGGGATTACGCAACAGCCACCGCGCAAACGAGCGCCTGCCGACGCCCCGCGGACCGCTGCTCGTCCTCGAGTGCGGTAGCTGGCACATTGCGCGCGGCGTACGCAACGGCGCCTCGCCCGCCGAGGATCAGGCGGGCCAGCCGAGGGTTCCCAGAGCGCGTGTCATTGCCTCGACGAAGCGTCGCTGCTGACCGCTTCCGGGGAAGGGGATCCGCTCGTCGATGACGTTGAGGCCAGCGGCGCGAAGAGGCTCTTGGCAAAGGCTGCAAACGTTCGCCTTGATCGTGATGACGTGCTCGGGGGCGAGCGCCCTGGCACGCTTGACGAGATCGGGTACGTGCTGGTCGAGTTGTTCGTCTCCGACTTTGGGATCGGTCTTAAGATCGATCAGGAAGACACCTTGATCGCGCAACCGTGACAGCTGAGCCGGCTTGTGGCTCCGCGATGGCGTTGCGCCCAGCACCGTCTCAACGACGTACCGGAAGAGGCTGTCCTGGTCGCGGACGTCCGCAAAATAGAAGTAGCGATCCAGCGCCGACGGCGGTGCCTCCGCCACGAGAAGCAGGCGAACGCGCTGCGGGCGGTAGAGCGCTGCGGCCACCTCGCGTGCGCGGCGTGCGGCGATTGAATCTTCCATCGCTCCAGAATGCCAGCCCTCGTATGACGTCGAGCGCTTGCTCTGCCGCTTGTCGTCCAGAGCGGTAGCGCGCGCCAGCCGTGTCCGTGGCCGTCGGTAGCATCGGTTCATGCGGTGCACTGCACCAGTACAAGGCCATCGCACGGCGAGCGGCAGAGCGAACTGCCCTGTGTGCGGATCGCGGTCTTCTTACCGGCCCTCCTACGACACCCCACCGGCTCCCCGGTACTCGAGCAGTGGAGGAGGTTCGTACAGCCGCGGGAGGCGGATCAGATCGGTGGGCGAGAGATCCGTGTTGGTCACGGCTGCCGAGGAGCGCACACTCGCCCCCGTTCGGGATGCAGTCGAGCAGCAAGCGCCCAGCTCCTACCCTGAACGTCGCGACCTCTTTCTTTGCCACGCCTGGCACGATCGGCGCGGTGCCGCAAAGGAGTTGCACGACCACTTGGAGTCCCTTGGCGTGACGGTCTGGTTCAGCGAGAAGGACGTTGGCCTCGGCAAGCCGTTGCTTCGTGCGATCGACAAGGGGCTCGGCAACTCTCGGGCCGGAATCGTCCTGGTGACGCCGGCGCTGTTGAAGAGCCTCCGAGCCGAGGGGATCGCTGACAAGGAACTCTCCGTGCTGCTCGCGACCGACCGCGTCATCCCCGTTGCCCACGACACTACGTTCGAAGCTCTCCGGGACGTCAGCCCCCTGCTTGCCTCGCGTTCTGGATTGAGCACCGCGGAGTCATCGCTAGTAGACGTCGCCGCCAAGATCGCCGACACGGTCCTCGTCGACGTGGTCCTCGTCTAGCCCGTTCCGGCCGAGCCCGTCGGTGTGGCATGGGCGGTTCTCGCGGTCCTGCGTGCCGCCTCTCCGGCTTTCATCCGTCACGCAAGGCGACACCCGACTTGGCCTTCGGGATTACGTGAAGCGGATGCTGCGAAACGCGAAGATATCGGCAAGGACATCGAAGTGGCGATCGACGTGCAGGACGTCGGCGCCGTGCTGTTGTGCGCAGGCACCGATCAGTAGGTCGGGCAAGGAGATACGGTGCTGTCCGCGCTCGGCGAGATCGCGCTGCGCTGACTCGGCGCTCGTGAGCGTAGCGTGGTCGATGCGTAGGTCGCGGTAAGCGCTGAGATCGTCTTGCAGGGTTGCGAAGTCCTCGGCCGATCGTGCGCTGTAGAGGATCTCCATGCGGGTGATCGCGCACATGCACAGCTCTCCGTATTCCAGTAGGTCCGCGCCGCCGCGTACCCAGGCGGACTTGTCCAGCAGGATCAACGCCATGCACCGTCGCCGATCAGCTCATCAACGTCGACGAGCTCGGCGGCACGGTGCAGGCCGGCCCTCTGGCGCTCACGGCGCGACCGCTGGTCAGCGATCTCCGTCTGCAACACCCGCGCCCCCATCTCGGTGAGGCGAAGCAGCAGCTGGCGGCGATCGGTGACCTCCGGCCACGCCTCGGCAGCCAGATCCAGCAGCTCCGCGGTCTGCCCGGTGTCGGTCACGGTGTATCGCGGGTGGGCTGTCGGCACTCCCATCAGTGTAGCACCGACATCAGCCAGGTGCGACACCCCAGAGCACGCGCGGCTGAGGTGGATCACCCATATCAACGCGCTGTGGACAACGCCCGCGCCGCCGCCACCCGCTTCGCATGCGCCGCCCGCGCGGCAAGCACCCACGCGTGTTCGTCGAAGCCGGCGAGCAGGGGGCCGCGGCACAGCGTGAGCGCGGCCCCGGGCTCACCCGCCGCGAGGTGGCGCTCGAACACCTGCAGGTCGGTCCTGCAGCGCAGGCCGATCGTCTCGCGCCCGCTGAGCACGAGGCGCTCGTCGGGTCCGAGCGCGCGGCGCAGCGCCCATGCCGCGCTGCGTAGCGACGTGCGCGCGTTGGCATGCGGCACGCCCGGCCACAACAGCGCCGCGACGGGCCCACGCGAATGCTCGCCCGGGTGCAGCGCAAGCCACGCGAGCAGCGTCAGACCCTGCGGATGCGCAGGAGCCGGCAGCAGCGTCCCGCGCGCCTCGGCTTCGAGCCTGCCGAGCAGCCTGACCTCCAACACGAACGAATCGTACGTCCCGTCCACGTACACTCCGCGCGCACGTGCGCCGACTCGTCCTGTCCGCTTTCAGCCTGGCGTGCTGACAAGCCCGCAGCTCACGGCACGCGAGCTGCTCGGCGTGGCGCTGCTCGCGATCGCGCTCGCGCTCGCGATGCACTGGCCGTTGCCGCTGCACATGGGCCGCGACATCGCCCAGGACCTCGGCGACCCGCTCGTGCAGGCGTGGCAGGTCGCCTGGGACGGCCACGCGCTCGCCCACCAGCCGGCGCAGCTCTTCCAGGCGAACACGTT
>Ga0307502_10000364_pt1 | contig 12047 bp, 15 predicted proteins | sample 16_S_MG_FD_201364 | JGI IMG/M metagenome (GOLD analysis project Ga0307502, IMG submission 201364) | Soil microbial communities from Populus trichocarpa stands in riparian zone in the Pacific Northwest, United States - 16_S | ecosystem: Environmental > Terrestrial > Soil > Riparian zone > Trees... | reverse complement strand
ATCGGCGTGATGTTGCCGGTCGGCAGCGTGACGCCCGGGTTGTCCGCGGCGAGGGCCGCGTCGTTCCAGGTGGTGATCTTGCCGTCGAAGATCTTCGCGATCGTCGACGGGGACATCTGGAGATCCTTGACGCCCTTGAGGTTGAAGATCACCGCGATCGGGCTGATGTACAGCGGGAGCTCGTAGGCGTCGCCGCCACCGCAGCGGTCCTTGGCGCTGGTGCGCTCATCGGGCTTCAACGCGGAGTCCGAGCCGGCGAACGCGGCGCCGCCGTCGAGGAACGCCTTGCGGCCGCCGCCGGAACCGATCGGGTCGTAGGACAGGTCGACGTCCGGGTTCTGCTCGCCGAACTTCGCCATCCACACTTCCTGCGCGGACTGCTGCGAGGTGGCGCCGGATCCCGCGAGCTTGCCGGACAGGTCGCTCTCGGCGGCGGGGGTGTCGTTGCCGTCGCTGCTACCGGAACTCGGCGCCGGGTCGTTCCCACAGGCCGTCAGCGCGAGGGCGGCGGCAGTGACGATGGCCGCGATTCGGCCGTAGCGGATGCGCTTCACTGGATCCTCTCGGGGCATCTCGATGCACTACTTGTGCACGACCCGTTGGTGTGCAGCGCGGACGCTAGGGAGCGGGAATGGACAGCCCCGGGTATCCAGGTGAACACAGGGTGAACAAGACCAGATTGTGACCTTTGTTGCTTACGGTGACGGTGACTGATTTATTACCGCTGGTAGGCGACATTGGTGTACGCGAGGGTGAACCCCAATCGGGTGTACACCGCGACGGCCGGTTTGTTGTCCGACTCCACGTAGAGGATGGTCTCGCGCACCCCGCGTGCCCGCAGGTAGTGCAGTCCGGCGAGGGTCAGCGCACGGCCGAGCCCGCCGCCCTGCGCGTCGGGGTCCACGCCCACGACGTACACCTCGCCGGTGCCGTCGCCGTGCACCTTGGTCCAGTGAAAACCGACGACCTTGTCGTCGTCCGTGGCCAGGAAGAAGCCGTCCGGGTCGAACCAGGACTCCTTCTCGGTGGCCTCGACGTCCGCCGCCGTCAGCATTCCCTGCTCGGGATGCCAGTCGAAGGCACGCTTGTTGACCGCGACCATCGCGGCCTCGTCCTGGCCGGGGACGAACGTGCGGACGTGGATGCCGTCCCGCCACCGCGGCTCGGGCAGCTCGACGTCGTTGTCCATGCGCATGAGGAGCAGCTCACGGACCCGCGCGAGGTTCTTTCGTTCGGCGATCCGCGCGGCGGCGGGGTGGTCGCGGTGGGACCACAGGCGCAGCGGGCTGTCGATGGCGAGGACCTCGTCGACCAGCGCCGTGCCGACGCCGTTGTCGCGGTGGCCGGGGTGGACGAGCAGCTCGACGATCTGGTTGCCGAACGCGTCGCCCTCGGTGTCGACGTGCGCGTACCCCACGAGGGTGTCCTGGTCGTGGGCGAGCAGGTGGCGGCCGCCGCGGAACTCCCGTGGCAGGGGTCCGCCGGCGTCGACCTCGGGGGTGCCGTCGACGTCACGTGCGGCGAGCAGGAGTGAGCGAACGGAGTCGTCGGGCTCGTCTCGCCAAGTGATCTCCACGAGCCCGACGGTACCGCTTCGTTCAGAGCTGGGCGTCCGCCGCCTCGTCGACGGTCTCCTCGTGCAGCGAGGACTTCGGGGGCTGGACGAACTTGTAGCCCACGTTGCGCACGGTGCCGATCATCTGCTCGTGCTCGTTGCCGAGCTTGGCGCGCAGGCGCCGGACGTGCACGTCCACGGTGCGGGTGCCGCCGAAGAAGTCGTAGCCCCACACCTCCTGGAGCAGCTGCGCGCGGGTGAACACCCGGCCGGCGTGCTGCGCCAGGTACTTCAGCAGCTCGAACTCCTTGTAGGTGAGGTCGAGCGGGCGGCCGCGCAGCCGCGCCATGTAGGTCGCCTCGTCGATGACCAGCTCGCCGAGACGCAGGGCACCGTCGGCACCCGGCGCGCCGGCGGGGCCGCGTGAGGTCAGCAGCCGCAGCCTGGCGTCCACCTCGGCGGGGCCGGCGGTGGGCAGCAGGATGTCATCGACCCGCCATTCGGAGTTGACGGCGACCAGGCCGCCCTCGTTGACGATGGCGATGACCGGTGCGCTGTCACCACCCGACGTGAGCAGGCGGCACAGGCTCTTGGCGGCCGCGAGGTCGGTCCGTGCGTCGACGAGCACCACGTCCCTGGACCCGGCTTCGAGTAAAGCCGTGACCTCGGGCGCCTGGGTGCGCACGTGGTGGGGCAACAACATGAGTGATGGCACAACCGAGCCCGGCGTTGGGTCCGCGGTGAGCAGCAGCAGGTCGAGGCTCATCAGGGCCCGCCTCTCTGGATACGCTCCGTGGCTTTTTGGGAGAATAACCGGTGTGGCCAGGATATGTCCTGGTCGTGACACATGAGTCACACGACTGCACCAACGCGAGAGTGAACTTTGGACACTCCTGTGACTCCTGTGACCACGGAAACATGAACGTAACGTGACAACGGCCGCACATGTACCCCGGTAAGGTCGGTTGTCCCCGTCCCCAGGATCATTGGTTGCCATGACGACGACAGACACGCCGCCCCGACCCGTGACAGGCAAACGCCGGTCCAAGAGGGTGCGCAGACTCGTCATCACCCTCGTCGTCCTCATCGGCCTGCTGGTCGTCGCGGACTTCAGCGCGGCCGCGATCTTCGAGTACCAGGTGTCGAAGCGGGCGCGCGACCAGTTCGACCTCTCCGACGACCCGGCGGTGAAGGTCGGCGGCTTCTCCTTCCTCGCCCAGGCCATCTCCGGCGAGTACGGGCACGTCACGATCGACGCCAAGGGCGTGCCGGTCGAGGACACCCTGCGCGACCTCGAGGTGCACATCGAGCTGCGGGACGTGCAGGCCCCGCTGGGAGACCTCGTGTCCGGCTCGCTGAAAGAGGTCAAGGTCCGCGAGGTCGAGGGCCAGGTCAAGGTCAAGGCCTCGGACGTCAACCGGGCCATCGCGAGCAACAAGAACAACCTGATCCGGTCGATCACGAACGTCAAGATCGACCCGATCAGCGAGCAGGACGCGATCACCGACCCGGACACCCGCACCGACGCCGAGCAGGAGGCCGCCGAGCGCGCGGCCGAGGCGGAGATCGAGGACACCACCGCGGGCGCCCGGGTCTGCGCGACCGCCAACATCGGCGGCGACGACACGGAGATGTGCGCGTACGGCATCATCTCGCTGGTCGAGGGCGCGAAGATGACGTTCACCCCGAACCGCATCGAGCTGAGCAACTCGGTGCTCGGCGGCGGCCAGCTGTCGCCGGACGCCGACGCCCTGCTCAAGCAGATCCTGAACTTCACCCTCGACCCGGGCAAGCTGCCGTTCACCGTCACACCCACCGCGGTGACCGTCGAGCCGGGCGTACTGTCGGTCAAGGGCACCGCGAACGATGTGGTGTTGGGCGCTCAGTAGTTCGAGGTGAGTGATGGTCGGGGCACTCGTGCTGGTGGGCACGCTGGTGCTGGCCACCGTCGTCGGGCTGGTGTTGAAGGCGCGTAACGGGCGGGTGCGCACGGCACCCGCGAGCGCGCTGCCCGCGGACGTCCAGGCCCTGGTCGAGCCGGCCGGGGTCACGCTGGTCCAGCTGTCGACCACGTTCTGCGCGCCCTGCCGGCAGGCCCGGGCCCTGCTGTCCGACCTGGCCGCCCGCACCGACGGGCTGCACCACACCGAGCTGGACCTGACCGACCGGCCAGACCTCGCGCGCGAGCTGTCCGTGCTGCGCACCCCGACCACGCTCGCCGTCGACGGTCGCGGAGTCGAGCTCCTGCGGGTCGGTGGCGTGCCGAAACGGGACGAGCTGCTCGCCGCGCTGACCCCTCACCTGTCATCCCATTAGGTGGACAGACCGCCCACCACCAGGGAAGCGGCGGTACTGTGCAAGGCGTGTACGCATTGCTGACCAGGCGCCGCGCGGTGGACTACTGCCGCGTCGACTCCAGCCTGTGTCTGGCATCTGACTGACCGGGCGGCCTGTCTCTGTCGGCTACCCGCGCTGGCTTCCCAACCTCACCCAGCTCGCGCAGTCAGGAGGCGTCCATGTCCGCTGGTCCGGCCCAGGTTGATCCCCGGGGTCCACGCTTCGCCGCGTGGGTCACCACCGTCGTGCTCGCGGCCGTGCTGGTCACCGGCTGGTGGCCGCTGCTCGCCGCGCAGGCCGTGGTGTTCGCCGTCGGCGCGTTCGCCGGCTTCGGCGTCGCGCCCTACTCGATCGTCTACCGCCGCCTCGTCGCGCCCCGGCTCGGGCCAACCGACGAGCGGGAGGACACCGCCCCGCTGCGGTTCGCGCAGGGCGTCGGGTTCGGGTTCGCCGTCCTCGGCGTGCTCGGCTATGCGACCGGCCTGACCGCGCTCGGCATCGTCGCGACCGCGTTCGCGCTGGCCGCGGCGTTCCTCAACGCGGCGTTCGCGTTCTGCCTCGGCTGCGAGACCTATCTCTTGATCCGCCGATTCACCCCAACGAAGGAGAAAGCGCTCCAATGAGCCGCGAAGACGTGCTGGTCACCGCCGAATGGGCCGAAGAGAACCTGGAGACCCCGGGGGTGGTGTTCGTCGAGGTCGACGAGGACACCTCGGCCTACGACGGCGGACACATCCCCGGCGCGGTGAGGATCGACTGGAAGACCGAGCTGCAGGACCCGGTGCGCCGCGACTTCGTGGACCGCGCCGGCTTCGAGAAGCTGCTGTCCGCCAAGGGCATCGCCAACTCCGACAAGGTGGTTCTCTACGGCGGCAACAACAACTGGTTCGCCGCGTACGCGTACTGGTACTTCCGGCTGTACGGCCACCAGGCCGTACAGCTGCTCGACGGCGGCCGCAAGAAGTGGGAGCTCGACGGCCGCCCGCTGTCCAAGGACGCCGTGACCCGCGACGAGACCAGCTACTCGGCGCAGGAGCAGGACAAGGCGATCCGCGCCTTCCGCGACGAGGTCGTCGAGGCCATCAACGCGAAGAACCTGGTCGACGTGCGCTCGCCCGACGAGTTCTCCGGCAAGCTGCTCGCGCCCGCCCACCTGCCGCAGGAGCAGGCGCAGCGTGCCGGGCACATCCCGTCGGCCATCAACGTGCCGTGGAGCAAGGCGGCGAACGAGGACGGGACGTTCAAGTCCTCCGACGAGCTGCGCGAGCTGTACAAGGAGGCCGGGATCGACGAGTCCAAGGCCACCATCGCGTACTGCCGGATCGGTGAGCGGTCGTCGCACACCTGGTTCGCGCTGCACGAGCTGCTGGGTTACTCGGACGTCAAGAACTACGACGGCTCGTGGACGGAGTACGGCTCGCTGGTCGGCGTGCCGGTCGAAATCGGCCCTGGCGCCAAGTGACTAAGGAGTACGGGATGACGGATGGTTGCGGCGCGCCGGAGCAGACGGCGGATCTGACCGCCGGCGTCGACCTCACGAAGGAGATCGTGCTCGGCGGCCAGGTCACCGCGGACGGCACGCCGGTGGGTGGCGCGTTCGTGCGGTTGCTCGACGCGAGCGGCGAGTTCACGGCCGAGGTCGTGTCGTCGGCCGAAGGCAACTTCCGCTTCTTCGCCGCGCCGGGCCAGTGGACGGTGCGCGCGCTGCACCGCTCCGGCAACGGCGAGGCGAAGGTGACGGCGGACGGCCCGGGCCTGCACCCGGTGGCCGTGTCGGTCGGTTAAGTCGTTTTCCGAGACGCGGGGCGGCCTGTTCATCGGCCGCCCCGCGTTGCCATATCCTCCTCGGGTGGAACTGTTCGTCACCCTGCTGCTGATCGCCGCCACCCTGGCCGGCACTGTGTCTTTGGGTCTCCTGGCCGTCCGAATCGCGGGGCGACGCTCATGAGTGCGCCTGAGCCTCCCGTCCCCGGCAGCGGCGACGCGGCCGTGCGCGCGGCGGCGGAACGTGCGAACAGCACCCGCGAGCGGAACATGCCGCAGTGGGAGGACCTCCCGATCCCGAACGACACGGCGAACCTGCGCGAGGGTGCGTCGCTACACGACGCGTTGCTCCCCTTGCTGCCACTGATAGGCGTGTGGCGCGGCGAGGGCGAGGTCGTGTACCCGACGATCGAGTCACAGCACTTCGGGCAACAGGTGATCTTCGCCCACGATGGCCGGCCGTTCGTGTACTACGAAAGCCGGGCATGGCTGCTGGACGCGGACGGCAAGGTCATCCGTCCCGCGGCACGCGAGGTCGGCTGGTGGCGGCCACAACCAGACGACACGATCGAACTGCTGCTGGCCCACGCGACAGGCGTGATCGAAATCTTCTACGGCGAGAACCGAACCCAGACGTCATGGGAACTGGCGACGGACGTGACCATGCGCACGGCGTCGGCCAAGGAGGTCAACGGCGCGAAACGCCTGTACGGCTTGGTGAACCAGGGTGACCTCGCGTATGTGGAGGAGCGCGCCATGATGGGCCAACCCCTCCAGCCACACACGTCGGCGTACCTACGCAGGGTGGCCGGATAGACCCGATCGTGGTCACGCGCCCAGCCTGAATGATGGCCGCCGTGACCGTGCACGCCTTCGTCGACGAATCGGCCAGACCCCCGCAGTACCTGATCGCAGCGGCGATCGTGGAGCCGTCGCAGGTCCGTCTGCTGCGGGACATCCACGATGAGCGCACCTTGCGGCGGCTGCTCGGCTCGCATCCGAGTGCCAGCCGGCTCGTCTACGAGCACGTCGACAGCACGAGCGAGTCGTTGCTGTGGATCGCGGACATCGTGGGCTGGTGTTTCGGCGCCGGGCGGGAGTGGCGCAAACGCATCGACCCCATCGTGACCGCGGTTGTCGATGTCGAATGACCCCGGACAGCGCAAAGCCCGTGACACGACCGTCCGGACGCACCACGGGCCCACTTCCTCGGCCTACAGGGCCTCGGCAGAACGGATTCTATCACGCACGGCGACTGTCGCCATCGGACCGACGGCGACCAGCCAGCGGCTCTGCCCTAGTACTCCGACTCGTACAGGGCTGTCAGTTCCTGGTGCAGGGAGCCGGTGTCGGGGAGTTCCACGCCGTCCAGGGTGTGGACTCGGGTGATCTTGCGGACGCTGGATGCCATGAACAGGGCGTCGGCCTCGCGGAGTTCCGTCTCCGTCACCGGTTCGACCTTGGTTACCCAGCCGGCCTGCTCTGCCGCGCGGAACAGGGCGCCCTGGGTCGTGCCCTTGAGGATGCCGCTTGACGGCGGAGTGGTCCGCAACGTCCTGCCCGACACCAGGACCACCGACGACGTCGGGCCCTCCAGTACCGAACCGTCCGCCGCGATGAACACCACCTCGGACGCGCCCACCGACTCCGCGTGCCGCAGCGCCGCCATGTTCACCGCGTACGACAGGGACTTCGCGCCCAGCAGCAGCCACGGCGCCTCCGACACGATCGACGGGTCGTAGCCGCGCGCCAGAGTCACCGCCGCGACGCCTGTCGAGCGGGCCTGTAGGACCTTCTCCCCGATCGGCAGCCCCATCGCGTAGCCGGTCGGAGTGCCGTCGCCGAACTCGGGGCCCCGCGTGTAGACCAGCTTCAGGGCCATCTCCTCGCCGCCCTGCCAGTTGTCCAGCACCAGCTGGACGACGCGCTCCCACGCCACACGGTCGGGCACCGGCAGCTGCAGCATCGCGGCCGAGTGGGCCAGGCGGTCGAGGTGCGGCCCCAGCTCGCGGGGCTTCCCGTCCACCACCAGGATCGTCTCGAAGACGCCGTCGCCGCGGGTGACTCCCAGATCGTCCACCCGGATCAGCGGCGTCGTCGGGTCGGCAAGGGTTCCGTCGAGCATCGCCAGCACGCGCATGACAAGAGCCTACGATTCAGTGTGTGGCAACCAACATTCAGGAGCTGAAATCCACGCTGCACGAGCGTGGGATGCGGATGACCCCGCAGCGTCAGCTCGTGCTCGACGCGCTGCTCGAGCTCGAGCACGCGACCCCTGAGCAGGTCTGCCAGCACGTCCAGCGCTCGACCCCCAGCGTCAACATCACGACCATCTACCGCACGCTCGAGCTCCTCGAGGACCTCGGCATCGTGCGGCACACCCACCTCGGCCACGGCGCGCCCAACTACTCGGTGCACGAGCACCAGCACGTCCACCTCGTCTGCCACCGCTGCGACACGGTCATCGAGGCGCCCCGCGAGCTGATGGACGACCTGCGCGGAACACTGCGTGCCCGCTTCGGGTTCGCACTTGATGCCAGCCATCTCGCTCTGTCCGGGCTGTGCGCGAAGTGTCAGAAGGAGATCCAGTGATCCCGACCCCCGAGGGCTCGCCAGACGCGGGCATGCCGTGGCACTACGGCGACCCCTTCGCCGAGCAGCGGGCCGCGGCACGCAAGGTCGCGGTGGTCGACCGGTCCAACCGCGAGGTCGTCGCGGTCACCGGGCCGGAGCGCCTGTCCTGGCTGCACCTGGTCATCTCCCAGCACATGACCGAGCTGGCCGACGGCGCCGCCACCGAGGCGCTCGTGCTCGACAGCCAGGGCCGCGTCGACACGCACATGGAGGTCGCGCACCTCGACGAGACCGTCTGGCTCGACACCGAGCCGGGCGCGCACGCGACCGGCGCCCGCGGCGGCACCCAGCCGTTCCTCGAGTACCTCCAGTCGATGGTCTTCTGGTCGAAGGTGGAGCTGCGGGACGCGACGGCCGAGCGGGCCGTGCTGACCCTCCTGGGCCCGGCGACCGACGACCTGCTCACCAAGCTGGGCCTTCCGGTTCCGGGGCCGCACGAGGTGGCCGGCGAAGACGACGTCATCGTCCGGCGCGGCGCGCTGGGCGTCGACCTGCTCGTGCCCCGCGACGCCGGCTGGTGGGAGCGGTTGACCAACGCCGGCGCCCGGCCCATGGGCAGCTGGGGTTACGAGGCGTTCCGCGTCGAGGCGGCGCGGCCACGCATGGAGCTCGACACCGACGAGCGCACGATCCCGCACGAGGTCGGCTGGGTGCACGTCGCCGCGCACGTCGCCAAGGGCTGCTACCGCGGCCAGGAGACCGTCTCGAAGGTGCACAACGTCGGCCGGCCGCCGCGGCGGATGCTGCTGCTGCACCTGGACGGCTCGCCCGAGGTGCAGCCGGAGACCGGCGACCCGGTGGTACACGGCGAGCGGACGGTCGGCCGGGTGGGCTCGGTCGTGCGGCATCACGAACTGGGCACGGTCGCGCTGGCGCTGGTGAAGTACTCGGTGCCGCTGGACGCCGAGCTGCTGGTCGGCGCAGAGGACCGGGTGGTGCAGGCCGCCATCGACCCGGACGTCGTCCCCGAGGCCACGCCCGGGCTCGGCCGCGAGGCTGCCCGGAAGCTGCGCAGCTGATTAACATCCTGGCCATGCCAGGCACGCTCATTACCGTCGCGCCCACCGGCGCGGAACTCGCCAAGTCCGACGTCCCCAACCTCCCCGTCACGCTCGACGAGCTGGTGCGGACCGGCAAGGACTGCGAACGCGTCGGCGCGGCCATGATCCATGTCCACATCCGGGGTGCGGACGCCAAGCCGACGCTCGACCTGGGCCTCCTGAAGGAGACCGTCGCGGCGCTGCGGGGCGAGACGTCGCTGGTCGTGCAGCTGTCCACCGGCGGCGCGGTGACCGACCCCGAGGAGGACCGGCTGCGGGTGCTGGAGGCCATGCCGGACTCGGCGAGCTGCACGATGGGCACGGTCAACTTCGGCGACGACGTGTTCATGAACCGCTGGGAGTTCGTGGTCGAGCTGCACAGGCGGATGCAGGAGCGGAACATCGTGCCGGAGTACGAGATCTTCGACCTCGGCCATCTCGCCGCGCTGAACCGGCTGCTCGACGAGCACGGCCTGCCCGCCGGCGGCCACGTGCACGTCGACCTGGTCATGGGTGTCCCGGGCGGCATGCCGGGCGACGTGGAGACGCTCGTGGCGGCACTGCGGCTGATGCCGGCAGGCGCCAGCTTCTCAGCCACCGGGATCGGCCGGACCTCGCTGCCCGTGATGCTGGCCTCGCTGTCGGCCGGCGGACACCTGCGGGTCGGCATGGAGGACACGGTGTCCTACGCGCGCGGTGAGCGGGTCCGGGACAACGCGCAGCTGGTCGCGAGGGCAACCGGCCTGGCCAAAATCGCTCAGCGCCCGCCGATGTCACCGGCCGAGGTACGTACCCTGTTGAGCGTCGCGCAAAGCAACTGACTGTTCGTGGTTGGCGCTGGGGCCATCGGTACCGGAGGATAAGCCTGTGATCGAAGTCCGTCCTGGGGGACGAAGGCGTATCGACCGGGTGCTCGCGCCGGACTACCTGCGCGACCTGGGTCAGCTCGACCTGGCAGAGGTCCGCGGCCGCCGGGACGACGCGGCGCAGGAGGAGACCGATCTCTCGTACCTGCGCAGGCTGCTGCACGGGCGGATCGACATCGTGAAGGCCGAGCAGAAGCGGCGCCGCGAGGGCGGGTCGAGCTCCGTCGTGGAGCGGCTCGCGGAGATCCTGGCGGACAACGTCGGGGGCAACGCGCCGTCGGGGTCCGGCCGGCACCAGCCCCTCGAGCCGTCCCGCGCGGAGGCGCACCGGCGGCACGTGGAGGCCCTGGTCTCGGACGCGGACCTGTCGGACGTGTCGTCCCTGCCGGACGAGCGGCTCGACCTGGCCCTGCGGACGTACTCGGCGGAGGAGGAGTCGGTCTCCAAGCGGCGCCGCGAGGTCCAGAAGGTCGTGGACGCACTGAACGACGAGATCGGCGCCCGCTACAAGGCCGGCAGCGCCTCGGTGGACACCCTCCTGGCCGCCGAACGCGGCGACGAAGCGGACCGTCCCTGAAAGCCAACGTCGCAAGGGTGCCCCTCGCGACGCAGAAGCTCAGTTGAACCGTTCGCGGACCGCGAGGTCGCCCCAGAAGTCGCGGAGGCTTTCGAAGCGGGCGGCGATCTCCTCGACGTCCTCGCGTTCCAGGGCGTCGACGATGGCGTTGACGTCCGCCGCCGAGGTGTCCTCCTGGAGCTGCTCGTCGGTCATCAGCTGGACGAGGCCGCCGTAGTCCAGCTCCACCGCCGAGGAATCGTGGAAGTGCTCCAGCCAGCGGCCCGTGTCCTGCAGGACCTTCGTCGGGCCCTGCTCGCCCATGGCACGCTCGGCCAGCTCATGTGCCTTGGTCACCCGCTCGCGGGCGTCGGAGATCGCCACCCGCCAGCACACCCGCCGCCGCGGGTCGTCCCGTGTGGCCAGGACCAGGTGCCGCCGCTCGGGGTCCACCAGCGTGAACCACGGCAGTGGCACGGTCCACGTGGTCGACACCACGTGCACGGCCCCGCTGGGCAGCTCCGCCAGCACCCGCGTCGCCTTCTCCCGCACGGCATCCGCGCCGACGGTCAGCGCGGCCTCCCGCAGCACCGGCTGGGACGTCGAGAGGAAGCCGACCAGGGCCGCCGCCGCTCTGGCTCGGACGTCGAGCGGGCACACCAGCGGCTCCGAGCCATTCAGCCCCGGAACCAAGGACGGGGACAGCACCAGCACGTCCCGGAGCGCCCGCGGCGACGGCGAGCCGTTCGCCAACTCGCCGGGCAGCAAGGTCGGCGGCTGAGACAGCTGTGATCTGAACCACAGGTCTCGCTCTCGGTCAGCTACCGTCGAGTAGTCGATTTGCGGTGTTTGTATCGATTCTCGGACGCGGTCGGCTACGGCCGAGTCGAATGAGGACAACGGTTCGTACACCCTCAGGTAGGCGACGAACGGTCGGGGCACGTGCGCATGGTTTCACGGTTCCGCCGATCGCGATCAGTCGGCACTCGAACGCCGTGCCCCTTCGCGCGGAACCCCCTCGGCACGGTACGGTAGTTAACAGGAACCAGTTGTCGAGATCAGCGGGGCCGCCGTTTCCCCGGCCGCCCCGCACTTGTGCGAGGGGGTCGAGCCATGGGGCGCGGCCGGGCAAAGGCTAAGCAGACCAAGGTAGCCCGAGAGCTCAAATACAGCACTCACCAGACGGACTTCGACGCGCTGCAGCGAGAGCTGTCCGGCGGCAAGTCCTCTGAGGGCGGCAACGGCGACGAGGCCTTCGACGACGACGATTATGACGACGACGATTACCGTCGCTG
>Ga0307502_10000363_pt1 | contig 12053 bp, 8 predicted proteins | sample 16_S_MG_FD_201364 | JGI IMG/M metagenome (GOLD analysis project Ga0307502, IMG submission 201364) | Soil microbial communities from Populus trichocarpa stands in riparian zone in the Pacific Northwest, United States - 16_S | ecosystem: Environmental > Terrestrial > Soil > Riparian zone > Trees... | reverse complement strand
GAGGTCGTCGCGAACCTCGCCAACCATCCCGCGCTCGGCCGGCTCGAGTCGCTGAACCTGGTGACCGCCCGCGAGGACGTGTGGCACTTCGAGAAGCCGCCGTTCCGCCCGCCGGCCGGGCAGCCATGGCGGCTGCGGCACGCGGGGCTGCGCGCACCCGACCTGGTCCACCTGATGCGCTCGGGCCTCGTGCCGGAACTGCGTTCCGCCGAGGTGCTGGTGTGCGACACCGACGAGGCGCGGGAGCTGGCCGCCTGTCCGGAACTGGCGCGCCTCGACCGCCTGGCGATCGGCTTCCGCTGCGGCCGGAACGGCCGGCAACCGATGGGGAAGCCGTACTTCGGCAACGTCATCGACGAGGACGGCGAGGCCTGCGAGACGTTCTTCGCGCAGGCCGACCTCGCGGGCCTGCGTGGCCTCACGGTGCGCGGCACGCGGATGGGGATGGGCCGGGAGGGACTCGGCGCCCGTGGTGCGCGCGCGATCGTCGCGAGCGGCGTGCTGCGCCGGCTGACCGAACTGACCCTGGAGCTGCTGCCCATCGGCGACGCGGCCATCACGGCCGTCCTCGGCGGCATCGACCCCGAGCACATCGAGAAGCTGGCCCTCACGGACCTGGTCGCGACGGACGTGACGGCCGCGGCGTTCGCCGGCGCCTACCCACGCCTGCGCCACCTCGACCTGAGCCGCAACCGGTTGGGCCCGAAGGGAGCACGTCAGCTGGCCGACGTCCGGCTGCCCGTGCTGGAGTACCTCGACCTGAGCGGCCGGGAGGGCGGCTCGCCCTACTACGGGCGGCCCGACCTCCAGCCGATCGGCGACGCCGGCGCCGAGGCATGGGCGTCGTCGGACAACGCCCCGAACCTGACACACCTGAAGCTGGCGGCCACCGGCCTGGGCGTGGCCGGCGTCGCGGCGCTGATGACGTCCGAACGGTTCGACGCTCTCGACCTGTCCTGGAACCCGGTGGGCAGCTGGCCGGAAAAGCTCGCGAACGCCCCGGTCTGGCGCACGTTGCGTACGCTGGACGTCACCGAGTGCGGCCTCGGCGACGACGACATGGAAGCACTGGCGGCGACGCCGTCAGCACCCAACCTGCACGGTATTTCGCTGGCCTACAACAACATCGGCTCCCGTGGCGCGCGGGCGCTCGCGTCATGGCCGGTACTGCCACAACTCTGGGAACTGAACCTGCACGACAACGTGATCGGCGACGACGGCCTGATCGAACTGGCCAGCTCCGAAGCGGCGCGACGGTTGCTGGAACTGGACCTGGAACAGGACTGCTGGAACGCCAACGCGAGGTACGGCACATCACTGCCGGCCGAGGTCATGGAGCAGGCATCGTTCCCGAACCTGGACGCGATCTTCCTCGGCGTCGTCGACGAGTACCACGGCGCGCGATACTCCAGCGGCTTTCCCGCCCACGTAAGGGAAACTCTGGCCTCAGCGGACACCACCCGCCCCGAGCTGGTCGCGTTCCTGACCCACCTCGACATGGAGGAACTGGAAGACGACGTGCGGGCACCCGACGACCGCGACTTCCGCCCCGACCGCGCCACCTACCACGCCGAGCGACTCGACGAGGCCCAGGCCTTCGCCCAACGCATGATCGACGGCGACATCGACTGGCCCTAGCCGCGTCCCGACCTGGTTGCCGCGCGCAGCACGTCGCGGTTCAGGCGTCCGATCGTCTCGAGTGGAATCCCCTTCGGACAGACGGCGGTGCACTCTCCCGAGTTCGTGCAGCCGCCGAAGCCCAAGTCGTCGTGGGTCGCGAGCATGTCCAGGGCGCGGTCGTGCCGCTCCGGCTGTCCCTGTGGCAGCACGCCGAGGTGCGTGGTCTTAGCGGCGGTGAACAGCATCGCCGAGCCGTTCGGGCACGCGGCGACGCACGCGCCGCAACCAATGCACGCCGCCGCCTCGAACGCCGTGTCCGCGTCGGTCTTCGGTACCGGGACGGCGTGGGCGTCCGGGGCGCTGCCGGTCGGCGTGCTGATGTAGCCGCCCGCCTCGATGATCCGGTCGAACGCCGAACGGTCCACCACCAGGTCCCGCACCACGGGGAACGGGCGTGCCCGCCACGGCTCGATCGTGATGGTCTCGCCGTCGGCGAAGCTACGCATGTGCAGCTGGCACGTCGTGGTCGCGCGGGCGGGCCCGTGCGCGACGCCGTTGATCATCATGCCGCACATCCCGCAGATGCCCTCGCGGCAGTCGTGGTCGAACGCCACCGGCTCCTCGCCCTCGCCGATCAGCCGCTCGTTCAGCACATCCAGCATCTCCAGGAACGACATGTCCGGCGACACATCGTCCACAGTGTACGTCCGCAGGCCGGCGAACTCGTCGTTCTGGCGCCAGATGCGCAGCGTGAACCTCACCTGTAGCTCCGCTGGCTCGGGGTGACGTCGGCGAACCGCAGCTCCTCGCGGTGCAGCACCGGCGGCGACGCGTACTCCCACGCGGCGACGTAGCCGAACTCGGCGTCGTCCCGCAACGCCTCGCCGTCGGGCGTCTGGCTCTCGGTCCGGAAGTGCCCGCCGCAGGACTCCGTGCGGTGCAAGGCATCGATGCACATCAGCTCGGTCAGCTCGAGGAAGTCCGCGACCCGGCCGGCCTTCTCGAGTGACTGGTTGAGACTGTCGCCGGTGCCCAGCACGCGCACCCGCCGCCAGAACTCCTCGCGCAGCGACGGGATCCGCGACAACGCCTTGCGCAGCCCGGACTCCGACCGTTCCATCCCGCAGTGGTCCCACAGGAGCTGCCCCAGCTCACGGTGGAAGTCATCCGGCGACCGGTCACCCCGCACCGCGAGCAGACGGTCGACCCGCGACCGGACGTCACCTTCCACCGCCGCGATCGCTTCCCCGGACACCACGGGGAAAGGACCGTCGGCGAGGTAGTCGCCGATCGTGTTGGGCAGGATGAAATACCCGTCCGCCAGGCCCTGCATCAGCGCGGACGCGCCGAGCCGGTTGGCGCCGTGGTCGGAGAAGTTGGCCTCACCGATGACGAACAGGCCGGGAACGGAGCTCTGCAGGTCGTAGTCCACCCACAGGCCGCCCATCGTGTAGTGCACGGCCGGGTAGATCCGCATCGGCACCCGGTACGGGTCCTCGCCGGTGATCCGCTCGTACATCTCGAACAGGTTTCCGTACTTCGCCGCCACGGCAGGCTTTCCCATGCGCTCGATGGCGTCGGCGAAGTCCAGGTACACGCCGAGGCCGCCGGGGCCGACGCCGTGCCCGGAGTCGCAGATGTGTTTGGCGGCACGGGATGCGATGTCGCGTGGCACGAGATTGCCGAAGCTGGGGTACATCCGTTCCAGGTAGTAGTCCCGCGCGTCCTCGGGAATCTGGTGCGGCTGCCGCGTGTCACCCGCGATGCGCGGCACCCAGACCCGCCCGTCGTTGCGCAGCGACTCGCTCATCAGCGTCAGCTTCGACTGGTGCGTGCCGCTCACCGGGATGCAGGTCGGGTGGATCTGCGTGAAGCACGGGTTGGCGAACAACGCGCCGCGGCGGTGCGCCCGCCAGATCGCGGTGGCGTTGCAGCCCTTCGCGTTCGTCGACAGGTAGAAGGCGTTGCCGTAGCCGCCGGTGGCCAGCACGACCGCGTCCGCGAGGTGCGTGGTCACCTCGCCGGTGACCAGGTCGCGGGCCACGATCCCGCGTGCCCGGCCGTCGTCGACGACGAGGTCCAGCATCTCGGTCCGCGGGTGCATCTCGACGCGCCCGGCGTGGATCTGCCTTGCCAGCGCCTGGTAGGCGCCGAGCAGCAGCTGCTGGCCGGTCTGCCCGCGCGCGTAGAAGGTTCTGGCGACCTGCGCCCCGCCGAAGGACCGCGTGTCCAGCAGCCCGCCGTACTCGCGGGCGAACGGCACGCCCTGCGCGACGCACTGGTCGATGATCTCGACGCTCACCTCGGCCAGCCGGTACACATTGGACTCGCGGGACCGGAAGTCGCCGCCCTTGACCGTGTCGTAGAACAGCCGGAAGACGCTGTCGCCGTCGTTGCGGTAGTTCTTGGCCGCGTTGATCCCGCCCTGCGCGGCGATGCTGTGCGCCCGGCGCGGGCTGTCCTGGTAGCAGAACGAGATGACGTTGTAGCCCAGCTCGGCCAGGGTCGCGGCCGCCGAGCCGCCCGCCAGGCCGGTGCCGACCACGATCACCGTCAGCTTGCGCTTGTTCGCCGGGTTGACCAGCCGGGCGGAGAACCTCCGCTGCTCCCAACGCTTCTCGAGCGGACCGTTGGGCGCCTTCGCGTCCACAATGGAGTCACCAGTCACGTACATGTCTATCCAACCAATCCGGTGAGCACGGCGAACGGCACGGACAGGAAGCCGACGGTGATCGCGACCGCGACGCCGGCGGAGACCGCCTGTATGGTCCGCTGCCTGGCGGCACTGGACGCCCCCAGTGACTGCAGCGCGCTCCACAACCCGTGCCGGATGTGAAACCCAAGCGCGACAACGGCGAGCGCGTAGAACAGGGTGACGTACCAGTGCTGGAAGTCGGCGGTGACGTTGTCGTACACCGCGAGGTGGACGCCGTTCGGGTTGAGCACCCCGGCGGTCAGGTCGAGGATGTGGTAGACCACGAACAGCGCCAGGATCACGCCGCCCCAACGCATCGTGCGGGCCGCGTAGCTGCCCTGGACCTTGCCGCGGTGCTGGTAGCCGGCCGGGCGGGCCTTGTGCGCCCGCCGAGCCAGCTGGATGGCGGCCGTCATGTGCAGCACCACACAGAGAACCAGGCCGACCCGCACGATCCAGACGAACCCCGCGTAGCCGAGCGCGCCGTCGAGGAACGTGCGCAACCAGACGGCGTACGAGTCGATGCTGTCCCGGCCGAGGAAGATCCTCAGGTTCGCCAGCATGTGCACCACGACGTACAGCAGCATCAGCAGGCCGGTCACGCCCATCACGGCCTTCTTGCCGACCGTGGTGGACCAGATCCCGCGCCGGGTCACTTCGAGCACCCGGCCAGTAGAAGCCCGCCACGGTCGAGTCGTCCAATATATCGAAACGCTGAAGTCGATAGACTGAGACTATGGAGAGAGCCGACCGGCTGACCTTGCAGCAGCTCAGGTACTTCCTCGCGGTCGCCGAGACGAGGCACTTCACGAAGGCCGCCGAGCTGGTTCGTGTGGCGCAGCCCTCACTGTCCAAGCAGATCCAGGGGCTGGAGGCCGAGCTCGGCGCGCCGCTGTTCAGCCGGGTGCGCGGCAACGTGACGCTGACCGCGGCGGGGGAGACGTTGCTGCCGGTGGCCCACCGCATCCTGGCCGACGTCGACGTCGCCCGCCTGGAGGTGGGCGAGCTGGTCGGCCTGAAGCGTGGCCGGGTGCGCGTCGGCGCGACGCCGAGCCTGTGTGTCAGCGTGTTCGCCGACGTGCTGCGGACCTACCACGACCGGTACCCCGGGATCCGGCTGCTGGTCGAGGAGGGTGGCTCGCGGGACCTGTCCGCGTCGCTGGTGCACGGCGACCTGGACCTGGCGCTGGTCATCGTCCCGCCGGAGGGCACGGACCCGGCGCTGACGACGCGGGTCGTGCTGGCGGAGGACCTGGTGGTGGCGTCGGCCGCGGACCGCCCGCCGCTGGTGAACCGCGCGACGATCCGGCTGATCAACCTCCGCGACCGCCCGATGGTGATGTTCCGCCGCGGCTACGACCTGCGGGAGACGACCCTGCAGGCGTGCCGGGCGGTGGGCTACGAGCCGCGGCTGGCGGTGGAGGGCGGCGAGATGGACGCCGTGCTGCGGTTCGTCGAGGCCGGGTTGGGCGTGGCCATCGTGCCGAGCATGGTGCTCGCGGGCCGTCCGGGGTTGCGTGGCACACCGATCGCGCCGCCGGGCCTGCGCCGCACCATCGCCCTGGCCCACCGGACGGACGTGCCACCGACGAACGCCGCCCAGGCCTTCAGCGATGTCCTGCTGGACTACCTCGCGACGAAGACGCCCATGTCCTCCCACTTCAACATATAGCGCACCGGGGGGCTTGCGGCAAGACCCCGGTCGTGGCTCACAATGGCCCACCGTAAAGCTGTGACCAGGGGAAATGGGGATGCAGAGTGCGTGTTCTGTTGACGACATGGGGATCGCGTGGGGATGTCGAACCGTTGGTGGGGCTCGCGGTGGCGTTGCGGGAGCTTGGCGCGGAGGCGCTGGTGGCCGCGCCGCCCGATGAGGACTTCGTGACGCTGCTGGCGCGTGTCGGCGTGCCGCTCGTGCCACTGGGCCCGACGGTGCGGTCGGTGGTCGCCCGCCCGAAGCCGCCGGACGCACAAGCCGCGTTCCGGCTCGCGCCCGAGCTGGTCGCGGCGCGGTTCGAGGTGCTCGGCGCGGCGGCGCCGGAGTGTGACGCGCTGCTGGCGACCGGCCTGCTGCCGGCCGGCGCGCGGGACGTGGCCGAGAAGCTGGGCATCCCGTACGTGCTCGCGGGTTTCCACACCATGGGACTGCCGTCGCGGCACTTCCGCCCGGGGCGCCGGCCGGGCACGCCGTCCTCGGAGGACGAGACCGACTACCAGGTGCTGTGGCAGCAGGACGCCCAGCGGGTGAACGACCTGTACGGGCCGGCGCTCAACAGCCACCGGGCGGCGATCGGCCTGCCGCCGGTGGACAACGTCCGCGACTACGTCTTCACCGACCGGCCGTGGCTGGCGGCGGACCCGGTGCTGTGGCCGTCGAAGGGCCTGACCGAACTCGACGTCGTGCAGACCGGGGCGTGGATCCTGCCAGACGACCGCCCGCTCCCGGCCGAGCTGGAGTCCTTTCTGGACGCCGGCGAGCCACCGGTGTACGTGGGCTTCGGCAGCATGGCCGCGTACGTGTCGACCGACATCGCCCGGGTGGCGATCGAATCGGTCCGCGCGCAGGGCCGCCGGGTCCTGCTGGCCCGCGGCTGGGCGGGCCTGTCCGCGATCGACGACGCCGAGGACTGTTTCGTGGTCGGCGAGGTCAACCAGCAGGCGCTGTTCCACCGGGTGGCCGCGGTCGTGCACCACGGCGGCGCGGGCACCACCACGACGGCCTCGCGGGCCGGTGTGCCGCAGGTGGTGGTGCCCCAGATCGCGGACCAGCCGCACTGGGCCGCCCGCGTGGCCGAGCTGGGCATCGGTGTGGCACACGAGGGCTCGACGCCGACCGGCGACTCGCTGTCGGCCGCCCTCGCCGCGGCCCTCGCTCCCGAGACCCGGGCGCGAGCCGGGACCGTGGCCGGCACGATCCAGTCCGACGGGGCGACGGTGGCCGCGAAACTGCTCCTCGACCTGGCCGGCCAGTAACGGATTCCTAGGCCGCTGTGTGCGCCAGCCAGTGGTCGGCAAGGCCGCGGTCGCCGGTGATCGTGACCTGGTCGGCCGGCAGCCGCCGGGTGAGCACCAGCAGCAGGTCCTCGACGGGACCGGTCAGCATCACGTCCGCGGCGTCGGTGGCACGTGCCCACCGCACGCCGTCGGGGACTCGGGTGATCAGCCAGCCCTCGTCGGCTTCGGGACGGAGCTGGAGGGTTTGGCCGGTACCGCGCAGCTCGGCGAAGGCCGGTTTGATCGTCGGCGTGACCGGGTCGGACAGCACCTCCAGCCACTCGCTGATCGCGTCGGCCGCGAGGTCCGGCGCGACCTCGAACGCGGCACCCGTGGCGAGTGCCGCGTCCGCGTGGTGCACGGTGGTGTCGTGGAGCATCCGGCGCAGCCAGAACCTCGCCGGCTGCGGCCCGAAGAACGTCCACACCGGACTCTCGCCGGCGGCCGCCACCGCGTCGGCGAGGTTCGTGGCACCCTCGTGCAGCCAGTCGGACCAATCGTCCGGGCTGCCGGGGTCCGCGTCGAACGGGTCCGGCACCGGGGTCGGTCCGGACGTGACGATGCCCGTGGCCCAGCGGTGTGACTGGCCGATGTGTCCGACCAGGACCCGCAGCGGCCACTCCGGACACGTGGGCACCGGCGCGTTCGGGTCGGCGCCGGCCACCGCCTTCGCGAACCCGGCGGTGTGCTCGTGCAGTCCCTCGGCGAGTCGTGCGTTCTCCATGGCCGTACCGTAGGAACTCCACTCGGCTGGAGGTTCGACCGAAGGTGACCGGAGACACACTCGGGATCGGCGACCTGGCGCGTCGGACCGGCGTGCCGGTGCGCACGATCCGCTTCTACTGCGACGAGGGGCTTCTGGAGCCCGCGCGCAGCGTCGGCGGGCACCGCCGGTTCGACGTGGCCACGGTCGACCGGCTGAACCTGGTCCGGCGGCTACGCGGGCTCGGGCTGGGCCTGCGGTCGATCACCGACGTCCTCGCCGGCCGGCGTTCGCTCGACGACGCCGTGGCCGCCGAGCGGGCCGCGCTCGACCGCGAGGTGGCGACGCTGGCCTGGCGGCGCTCGGTGCTCCGCGCGGTCGAGGAGTCGGCACCCACCGACCGCGCCATGCGGCTGGAACTGCTGTCCGCGGTGCAGGACGGGTTCTCCGCACACGACACCCTCGTCCGCCTCTGGCATCCCATGACCACCGGCCCGATCCCGCCGGACACGGCAGGCATGTTCCTCGACATCAGCGCACCGCGGCCGCCGGAGCTGCCGACTCCCGCGCAGGTCGTCGCGTACGCGGAGCTGGTGCTGCTCGCCGCCGACCGGGAACTCACCACCCAGCTGCGGGCCAGCACGCTCGTCAACCACGACCGGATCGCCGACCTCGGCGCGCTGCACGCCGCCGTCGCCGAGGCATGCGTGCTGGCGTTCCCCCAGGTGACGGCCGGGACGCGACCAGAGCCGGGGCCCGCACTCGACCGTTTCGTCGCGGCCCACGCCGCCGCGCTGGGCGCCCACGACACCCCGGCGTTCCGGCGCGCACTGAACCACCGCACCGCCGCCGACCGGCACCCGCGCCTACGCCGCTACTGGCACCTCACCGGCGAGATCACCGGCGAACCCGCACCGGTCGGCGTCACACACACCTGGCTGCTGGACGCCCTGAACCACTCGATCACCTGAGCCCGCCCTGAAGGACCCCTTCAGGGCATCTCGCCGGGGCGTCGGTTAGGCGTGTGGTGCTGACGTGTCGAGGAGGGACAGCTGGGTGCGGACCCCGTCCGCGTCCGGGACGCCGAGCTGGTCGTAGATGGTCAGGGCCTGCTGCCAGTGCGCACGTGCGGCGCCGGGGTCGGTGCCGAGGAGGGCGTGGCCGATCCCGTTGTGGGCTCTGGCTTCCTCCTGCCGGTAGCGGCCGTCGCCGGCCAGGCCGAGGGCCTGCCGGTGGTAGGTGACGGCCTCGTCGTCCTGACCGATGGCGAGGTGGACGTTGCCCAGGTTGTTGAGGATCGAGCTCTCGGTGGCGCGTTCGCCGACGTCGCGGATGAGGGCCAGCGCCCGGCGGTGGTACTCGATGGCCTCGGCGTGGCGGCCCAGCTTCTGGTTGACCGCGCCGAGCGAGGTCAGGAAGTTCCCGGCGACCCGCTGGTCACCCGTCCGCTCGGCGATCGCGCACGACTGTTCGAGGCAGTCGACCGCCTCGTCGTACTGGCGCATGCTCTCGTGGACGATGCCGAGGTTGCCGAGCACGATGGCCTGCGCGCGCTGGTCCTCGAGGTCCCGGAAGATCTCCAGTGCCCGGTGGTAGTGGCTGAGCGACTCGTCGTACCGCCCGAGGTTGTCGTACATGTTGCCCAGGTTCTGCAGCGTCGCGCCCTCGCCTCGGCGGTTCCCGTCCGCGAGGCGCAGGGGGAGGGCCTGCTGGTAGTGGTTCAGCGCCTCCTCGTACTGCCCGGTCCGTTCGTAGATCAGCCCCAGGATGTTGAGCGTGTCGCCCTCACCGGCATGGTTGCCGGCCGCGCGGTAGAGGGCGAGGGCCTGTTCGCTGTGTTCGAGCGCGTCCTCGGACTTCGCCTCGAGCCAGTAGGCGATGCCGAGGTTCTTCAGCACCTCCGCCTGGGCGTGCTCGTCGCCGAGGTCGCGTGCGGCGGTGAGTGCGGTCCGGTGCGTGGCGATCCAGTCGTGGAGCCGGCTCCTGATGTCGAAGTAGTACTGGAGCAGGTGCGGCAGCCGCCACGCGTGGTGGTACCAGCCGTGCCGGGCCGCGTAGGTGGCCGCGGCGATCAGGTTGGGGTACTCGGCGTCCAGCCACTCGACGGCCTGGTCGCCGTCGGCGAAGGCAGGCGTGTGGCGGGGCGGGGTGCCGATGTCGGGCACGCCCCGCGGGTCGACCTCCGTCATGGCCAGGCCGGTGGCGTACAGGTAGTAGTCCAGGCACCGGCGGGTCGCCTCGGCGTCGTCGCCGGCCAGCTCGTCCGCGTAGGTGCGCAGCAGGTCGTGGAACTGGTAGCGGCCGGGCTTGTGCTGGCGGAGCAGGTTCACCTGCGTGAGCTCGGTGAGCAGGTCGCGGGTCGGCTGTTCCGGCAGGTCGGCGAGGCTCGCCGCGGCCTGGACGCCGATCTCCGGTCCCGGGTGCCGGCCTAACAGCCGGAACAGCCGGGCCGCCGCCGGTGACAGGGCACGGTAGGACCACGAGAACACGGTCCGCAGATCGGTGTCCTGACTGTCCCTTGTGGACAGTGCGGTGAGCGTCTCCCGTTCCCGGCGCAGCTCCGCCACGAGCGCGCTGAGCGGGAGGTCCGGATCGGCGCCCGCCCTGGCGGCCGCGATGCTCAACGCCAGCGGCAGGTGCGCGCACCGCCGGATGATCTCCTCGACCGCGTCGGCCTCCGCCGCGACCCTTGCCGGGCCGAGGAAACCGGTCAGGAGCTCCCTGGCCTCCTCGGTGGACAGCGTGTCCAGCGTGATCCGCCGGGCGTGGTCCCGCACGACGAGCCCGGTGAGCTGGTGGCGGCTCGTGACCAGCACCAGGCAGCTCGGGCTGCCGGGTAGCAGCGGCCGCACCTGGTCGGTGTCGCGGGCGTTGTCCAGCACGATGACCAGCTGCTTGCCCTCGACCAGGCTGCGGTACAGCGCACTCTGCGCCGCCGGCTCGGTGGGGACGTTCCTCGCCGGCACCTCGAAGGCGTCCAGGAACCCGCGGATCGCCTCGGCGGGGTCCACCGGCGGGCCGCTCGGGTCGAACCCGCGCAGGTTCACGTACAGCTGCCCGTCGGGGAACCGGTCGACGTGGTCGCGGGCCCAGTGCACGGCCAGCGATGTCTTGCCGATACCCGGAATGCCGCTGATCGAGGTGATCACGACCGTGCCGCGCGCCTGGCTCGCGGTGTCCAGCCGCGCGGTGAGCTGGTCCAGCTCGGCGGTGCGGCCGACGAAGTTCGGGATCGACCCGGGCAGCTGCCGCAGCCGCGGCGAACGCGCCGGTCCTGGCTCGACGGCGAGCGCCAGGTCGGCGGCGAGGATGCGTCCGTGCAGCTCCCGCAGCGCCACGCCGGGATCGACGCCGAGCTCATCGGCCAGCCGCCGCTGGATCCGCCGGAAGTGGTCGAGGGCGTCGGCCTGCCGGCCGGACCGGTACAGCGCGAGCATCAGCTGCCCGGCCAGCCGCTCGTCGAGTGGGCGCTCCGTCGCGAGGGTGGACAGCGTGGCCACCAGGTCGCCGTGCCGTCCGCGCCGCAGGAGCAGGTCGTTGTGGTCCAGCTCGGCGGCGGTGCGCTCGGCGTCCAGGGCGTCCCGGACACCGGTCAGCCACGGGGTGTCCAGCCCGGCGAACGCCTCGCCGTGCCACAGCCCGAGCGCCCGGTCGAACAGGTTCGTCGCCGCCTCTGGATCGCCCGTCGCGCGTGCCTGCCCGACCAGCTCACGGAAGCGGTGCAGGTCCACGGTCGCGGGGTCGGCGGTGAGCACGTACCCACCCGAGCGGCGGGCGATGTCCACCCCGCCGGTCGTGAGGATCCGTCGCAGCCGGGACAGGTAGCTGCGCAGCGTCTCCCGTGCCCGGTGGGGAACCCGGTCGCCCCACACCCGCTCGACGAGCTGGTCGGCCGACACAGGTTCGTCGGCCTCGACGAGCAGCGCAACCAGCACACACCGCTGCTGGGCAGGCCCCGCGTCGACCCGCCGGCCGTCGATGCGCAGCTCGACGCTGCCCAACAGCCGGAACTCCACCGCCATCCTGTCTCCCTTCCCGGTC
>Ga0307502_10000362_pt1 | contig 12063 bp, 10 predicted proteins | sample 16_S_MG_FD_201364 | JGI IMG/M metagenome (GOLD analysis project Ga0307502, IMG submission 201364) | Soil microbial communities from Populus trichocarpa stands in riparian zone in the Pacific Northwest, United States - 16_S | ecosystem: Environmental > Terrestrial > Soil > Riparian zone > Trees... | reverse complement strand
CCCTCGCCGGCGGCCACGCCGTGCGCGGTGCGCTGGCGCTGGCGGCCGAGGGCGGCGCGCCCGGCGCCGCCGGTGCCGAGCTGCGCACGGCGGCCCGCGCGCTCGCGCTCGGCGCCCGCACCGAGGACGTCCTGGAGCGCCTGCGCGGGCGCGCCGGCGCACCGGCGTGGGACACGATCGTCGCCGCGATCCTGCTGCAGCGCGACGCCGGAGGCGACCTCGCCGGCCTGCTGCGCTCGATCGCGGGCGGGCTCGAGGAGGCCGCGCGAGTGGAGGCCGACGCGCGCAGCGCCACCGCACAGGCGCGCTTCACCGCGTGGCTGGTCGCGCTGCTCCCGGTCGGCGCCGCGGTGCTGGCCGAGCTGGCCGACCCCGGCTACGTCGCCACGCTCGTGCGCGCGCCGCTGGCGCCCTGGCTGCTGGGCGCCGCCGCCATCTGCCAGCTCGCGGCGTGCGCGCTGATCAGCCGCATCGCGCGGGTGGGGGAGGGCTGGTGAGCACGGCGCTGGCGCTCGCGGTCCTCGCCGCCACATGCGCCGCCGCGGGGATCGTCGAGCTGGCCGCCGCCGGCGTCCGCGGCGACCGCGGTGACGCCCAGCGCCGCCGCGCCGGCGCCGGCGCCGGCGCCGGAGCCCGCGTCCGCGCCGCGCTGGCGCGCCTGGGCCGGCGCATGGGGGTGCCCGCGGCGCCGCGCGACCTCGCGCGCCGGCTCGACGCCGCGGGGGCGCCCTCGAGCGTCGGCGTCGGCGAGGTGATGGCGCTCAAGTGCGGGGCCGCGGTCGCCGCTTTCGTGGCGGCGCTGCCGGCCGCTGCGCTGCTCCCCGGCCGGCTCGGGCCGGCGGCGATCCTGGCCGCGCCGGCCGGCGCGTTCGTCGCGCCCGACGCGTGGCTGGCGCGCAGCGCCCGGCGCCGGCGCATCGCGATGGCGGCCGAGCTGCCCGAGGTCCTCGACCTGCTGCACGTCGCCGTCAGCGCCGGGTTGCCGGCGCTGCGCGCGCTGGGCGAGGTCGGGCGCCGGCGCGGCGGCCCGCTGGCGGCCGAGCTGCGCACCGTCGCGACGCGCGCGGCGCTCGGCGTCCCACGCGCCCAGGCGCTCGAGCGGCTGGCCCGCCGCTGCCCGCTGGAGGGCGCCGCCGCCCTGGTCGCCGCGGTCGGGCGCTCCGAGCGCCACGGCGTGCCGCTGGCGCCGGCGCTGCGCGCGCTCGCCGCCGACGCGCGCGCTCAGCGCGCCCAGCACGTGCGCGAGCGCGCGGCGCGCGCCGCGCCCAAGATCCAGCTCGTGGTCGCGCTGCTGCTCGTCCCCGCCGTCATGCTGCTCGTCGGCGCGTGCCTGTCGGCGGCCGTCCTGGCGCGCTGACGCGATGCCGACGAGACAGGTCTGTACCATCGCCACGATGACGACGGGAGGACGTGCCACCGGCGGGCGCGACAGCGGCCGCGAGCGCGTGCTCGAGACCGCCTATAGGCTCTTCAGCCAGCACGGCACGCGGGCGGTCGGCGTCGACCGGATCATCGCCGAGTCGGGCGTGGCGAAGATGACCCTCTATCGCAACTTCGCGTCGAAGGACGAGCTCATCCTGGCCTTCCTGGAGCGCCGCGAGGAGCGCTGGACGCGCGATTGGCTGCAGGCCACCGTCGAGAGCCGGTGCTCGACGGCGGCGCAGCGGCTGCTGGCGATCTTCGACGTCTTCGGGGAGTGGTTCGCGCGCGATGACTTCGAGGGCTGCTCGTTCATCAACGTGATGCTCGAGCTCGACGATCCGGGCAGCCGGGTCCGGCAGGAGAGCGTGCGCCAACTGTCGGAGATACGCGGCTTCCTGAGCGGGCTCGCGAAGGAGGCCGGGGTGGACGGCGTGGACGGCTTCGCGCGCCAGTGGCACATCCTCATGAAGGGCTGCATCGTGGCGGCCGCCGAGGGCGATCGGGAGGCCGCGTCGCGAGCGCGCGAGCTGGGCTCCCTCCTGCTCGCCCATCACGGGATCGCGGTCTAGCGACGAAGCGCTGCCGGCGGCCGCGCCCGGGGTTGACGCGTCGGTTACGGTAGTCGATTGAGACAGGTCTGTCTCGCCGTTCGTTGTCCGGCCGCGCAGAGGCCCGGAGGACTCGGTCGCGGCGTTCACTGCAGTGGGTCAGTAGAGGAGAGAGCATGCCGATCCCGACCGAGCTCGTGGGTTCCCTGCCGAGGCCGATGAAGCTCCAGGAGGCCTACGAGGCCTACGACCAGGGCGACATCACCTGGGACCAGCTCAAGGAGGAGCAGGACGCGGCCGCCAGGGACTCGATCGAGCGCCTGGAGGCGACCGGCGAGCCGATCGTCACCGACGGCGAGCAGCGCGAGTCGAGCTTCGCCACCTATCCGATCACCGACACCCTTGCCGGTACCGGCCTGGCCGACAACCTCGCGGGCGACGGCCAGTTCTTCGCGATCTTCGACGACGGCCATCACCGCCAGCTGCCCCGGCTGACCGGCGGCCCCTTCCGCTACAAGACCTTCGCCTCGGAGTTCGTCGAGCAGAACAGGGCGATCGCGACGAAGCCCGTCAAGCAGGCGGTCATCGCGCCGTCGATGCTGATGCTCCTCTATCCGCTCGAGGGCGAGATCCAGGGCTACTCGCGCGACCAGTTCCTCGACGACCTGTGCGACGAGGTGGAGAAGGACATCCGGCAGTGCTTCGACGCCGGAGCGGTCCGCGTCTCGATCGACTTCACCGAGGGCCGGCTGGCCAACAAGAACGACTCGCGCAATCCGTGGACCAACAAGGACATGCTCGACGAGTTCATCGCGCTGAACAACCGCGTCATCGACCGCTTCTCGCCCGAGGAGCGCGCGAACATCGGCATCCACACCTGCCCCGGGGGCGACTGCGACTCGGTGCACAGCAAGGAGGTGCCCTACGAGAAGCTGCTGAGCAAGATGTTCGACCTGAACGCCGGCTACTTCCTCATCCAGTGCTCCAGCGAGGAGGACAAGGAGGAGGTCTACCGGCTGTGCGGTCGATACAGCCGCGAGGACGCCAACGGCGTGGCGCAGGTCTGCTTCATGGGCGTCATCAACCCGCTGTCACCCGAGGTGGAGACCGCCGCTCAGGTCGCCGACGACCTGGTGCTGGCGGCGCAGTACATCCCCAAGGAGCGCCTCGGCGCCACCGACGACTGCGGCTTCTCGCCCTTCAGCCGCGACGTCAAGCCCAGCCACGCCTCGCCGGACTTCGCACGGGACGTCGCGATGGAGAAGATCCAGGCGCGCTTGGAGGGGGCCCGGCTCGCGTCGGATCGGCTCGGGGTCTAGGCGGGCGTTACTTCAACGTCACGACGAAGCGCGAGCGGGTGACGCCCGAGCCTTCGTCCTTGGCGCCGGCGACGATCGCGCCGAAGGTGTCGAGGTAGGGCTTGGCCTTCTGGAAGTCCTGGTCGCTGCCGGCATAGGCCTCGATCAGCTTCGTAACCTGCGTGAAGTCGAGGTAGAACGAGGGCCGCAGGCCGTTGCCGAGCTTGCCCGCCGCCGCGGTGAAGGCCGGGGAGGAGCCGAGCTGCTGACGGGGCGAGATCGCCTTCGCCAGCACGTCCTTGCTGCCGACGGCGACCACGAAGCGGTCGCCCGCGAGGGCGACCTGGACGGCCGGCCCGCTCGTGTCCTTGACCGTGAAGCCCTCGTCGATGGCGCTGCCGTGCAGCGTCGCGACCTTCGTCCCGCTGCTCTGGCGGACGAAGCGCTCGAGCACGGCCATCGTGCGCCTGGTCTTGGCCGGGTCGGTCGTCTTGATCACCAGCGCCCCGCCGAGGTCGGCGGTCGACGTCCCGCTGACGAAGACCCCCGCGTCGCCCATCCAGCTGAGCACGTCCTTGCGCAGGTCGAGCCCAGTCTGCTTCTGGAACTGGCCGAGCACCGCGTTGACGCCGACGCCGGTGATCCCGCCGCCGCCGGCCACGGCCTGCACGATGCGGTCGAGGGTCTGGCCGAGGTTGGCCACGCCGAGGCCGAGCCAGGCGTCGCCCGGCAGCGTGGCGACGATGTCGGCGCCGCTGCCATTGGTCGATGCCGACTTCGGCGTCCCGATGCTGACCGCGTCGATCCGCAGGGCGTCGGGCTGCGCCTGCAGCGCCGCGCCGATCGTCTTGGGCAGCGCGCTGGAGAAGGACTGGACCATGGCGCCGACCTGCGGATCGCTGCTCGCGGACTGCGAGACGGTGCGCAGGAGGCCCTGAACGTCGAGGTAGAGGAGGCCGATGCGGTCCTGGGCGACCTTGGAGCGCACCGCGCTCAAGGCGTTGGACTTGGCCAGCGTGTCGCCGCCCTTTGCGTCGACGACGGCCTTCAACCCGCCCTCGGTGCCGATCACGACGCGATGCTCGACGACGGCCGCCGCGGTCTTGTCGTTGCGGTCGAAGCGGTAGTCGACGCCCTTGTAGGAGCGCTCGACGACGTCGTCCTTCATCTTCTCGAGCGTCGCCTTCGCCTTGTCGTCGTCCGTGGAGGAGATGACGGCCACGTAGTCGGCGTCCTGGCCGCTGTGCAGCGCGGTCACCGCGACGCCGACGCGATCGCCCAGCCATGGCTCGACGTCCTTGAAGGTGACGTCCTCGCCCTTGTCGGCGTCGTCGATGAGCTTGCCGATCCTGGCGCCGGGGTCGTCGGTGCGCAGGATCTTCTTCAGCGCGCCTTCGACGTCGCTGCGGACCTTGCCCTCGGGCCGCACGGTGGCCTCGACGTAGACGGGGGCGCCGGCCGGGATCAGCGCGGCGGGGTCATCACTGCCCCCGCTGCCGCTGGAGGAGCCGCAGCCGGCGACGATCGCGGCGCACAGGGCGAGCACCAGAGACAGGACGAGCAGGCGCATGGTCTTCATCGCCACGCATCGTAGGAGACAGCGCCAGCGCCAGCGCAGGTCGATGGACGGGTATTCCCACGGCGCCCCACGGAAGGCACACGCCTCGGACGGAAGCGCCCGCAGGCGGCAAGGACTCGTGCAGAACGGCGATCGGCACGTCGTCTTGCACAGGTTCGCCGCCGCTCGCTCCACGATCCCCCACCGCCGAAAGCCCTGCTTTTTGGCGCTTTCGGGCACAGCGCGACGGCCGAGGGTGGACATCGGTGGGAGGAAATGTGCAAGTTGGGTTGCGTTGTGGGGGAAAGTGGGGTAGAACGCCGATATCGGACCGGGGTGGAGGGGCTCCTCCCACTCCTCCACCTCGGCCCGAACTTCCTTTCGCGACACGGCGCATCCGCTCGCGCAACGCTCATGGCCTTCCGCGGCACCTTCGACTACAGCCTCGACGCGAAGAACCGGCTCACCATTCCGGCCAAGTTCCGTGCTTCGCTGTCGGAGGGCGTCGTCCTTGCCAAGGGCATCGAGCGCTGCGTGCAGGTCTGGACGCCCAACGGCTTCGAGGCCTACACCGGCAGCGCGCTGCAGGGCGTCCACCCGCTCTCCGATCAGGCGCGCAAGCTCCAGCGCTTCTTCAGCGCCAACTCCTTCGACACCGACCTCGACGCCGCCGGGCGCGTGATGGTCCCCACCGTCCTGCTCGAGCACGGCGCGCTGCGCAAGGAGGTCGTCGTCACCGGTGCCGGCGACTGCCTCGAGGTCTGGGACCGCGGCGCATGGACCGACTACAACGCCGCGCTCTCCGACGAGCTCCCCGACATCACCGCCGCCTTCGGCCATGCTGGTTGACATGTCCACCACGCACGTCCCGGTCCTGGCCGGCGAGCTGATCGACCTCCTCGACCCCCAGCCGGGCGAGCTCGCGGTCGACTGCACGTTCGGCGGCGGCGGCCACGCGCGCCTGGTGGCCGATCGCCTGGGCCCCGGCGGCGAGCTCATCGCCATCGATCGCGACCCCGCGGCCGAGGAGCGCTTCGCGGCGCTGGCGGCCGACGTCGCCTGCCGCACGCGCTTCATCCGCGCGCCGTTCGCCGACGCGCTCGAGCAGCTGCGCGACGAGGGCGTTCGCGCGGACCTGGTCTACCTGGACCTCGGGATGTCCTCCATGCAGGTGGACACGCGCGAGCGCGGCTTCTCCTACGCCTACGACGCCCCGCTGGACATGCGGATGGACCCCGACGACGAGCTCACCGCCGCCGACGTGGTCAACACCTGGGACGAGCGGCGCCTGGCGACGCTGCTGCGCGACTACGGCGAGGAGCGCTACGCCCGGCCCATCGCCCGCGCGCTCGTCCGCGCACGCGCCAATGCGCCGCTGGAGACGACCAACGAGCTCGTCGAGATCGTGACCGGCGCCGTGCCGGTCCCGGCCCGATTCGCCTCCGGGCACCCGGCCAAGCGCGTCTTCCAGGCCATTCGCATCGCGGTCAACGACGAGCTCGGACAGCTCGACGCCGCGCTACCCGCGGGCTGGGAGCTGCTGCGCGTACATGGCCGGTTTGCAGGGATTTCCTTCCATTCGCTGGAAGACCGCCGCGTGAAGCGCTTCCTGGTCGCCAGGGCGCGGGGCTGCATCTGCCCGCCGGACTTCCCGGTGTGCGCCTGCGGTCGCGTCCCGGAGGCGGAGCTGCTCACGCGCCGCGCAGTGTCAGCCACGCCCGGCGAGGTCGCCGCCAACCCCCGCGCGCGATCCGCCCGGATGCGCGCAGCACGGAAGCTCGAGGAGAACGAAGCATGACGCCCCCCGCCACCATCGCCGCACGCCATCCGACGCGCACCGTGCGCCGCGCGCCCAAGCCGCCGCGCCCGCCGCGACGGACCTCAGGGCCTTCCAGCCCCAAGCGCGATCCGCGGGCGAACGCCACGGCCGCCACCGCGGTCGCGCGGGCGCCGTTCGCGATGCGCCTGGGCTCGCGGGCGATGCGGGTCGGCGACGCGCGCCTGCTCGACCGCCTGGTGCGCGGGCGCGCGTGGATCGCGCTGATGGCGATCGGGCTGCTCGGGATCGTCTTCATGCAGGTCTCGCTGCTCAAGCTCAACGCCGGCATCAGCCGGGCCGTGACGGCGGCGGACACCTTCGACCGCCAGAACTCGAGCCTGCGCGAGGACATCTCCAAGCTCGACTCCGGCGAGCGCATCCAGGCCGTCGCGGCGAAGCTCGGGATGGTGACGCCGGCCGCCGGCGACGTGCACTACCTCGACGGCCGCGGGGCGGACGCCGCGCGCGCCGCGGCCGCGATCAAGCCGCCCCACCCGGTGACGCCGGCGGTCACGGCGCCGGCGACGACGACCACGGCGCCGGCCGCGACGACCACCGCGCCGGTGACGAGCACCGCCGCGCCCGCGACGGCGAATGCCGTGGCGGCGACCAGCAACACCGTGCCGGCGACGACGAACGCGGCGCCGGCGACGACCAACACGGCACCTGCGACGACCAACACGGCACCTGCGACGACCAACACGGCACCTGCGACAACCGCGCCACCCGCGGCGGGATCTCCCGCCGTCGCGGGCGGCGCAAGCGCTCCACAGGGCCAGGGTTAGCCGGTGGCGCTGCTCGAGCGCCGCATCGGCCTCCTCTTCGCCGCGTTCCTCGCGCTCCTGCTCCTCGCCGCCGGTCGCGCGGTCTTCCTGGGCACCGTCAAGGGCTCGAGCCTGGCCACCGCCGCAGCCAGCCAGCAGGTCACCTCGCTGGAGCTGCCGGCGCGTCGCGGCACGATCGTCGATCGCCACGGCTTCGAGCTCGCCGCGTCCGAGCCCGCCGACGACGTCTCGGCCACGCCGTACCTGGTCAAGGACCCCATCAGAACGGCCGCGAAGCTCGCGCCGCTGCTCGGAGTCGACGACGACGCGCTGGTGCGCAAGCTCGCGCAGCGCAACAAGGGCTTCGTCTACCTCGCGCGCTCGCTGCCGGCCAGCCGCGGCACCGCCGTGCAGAAGCTCGACCTCCCCGGCATCGAGCTCACCGCGGCGCACCGGCGCGTCTATCCGCGCCAGTGGCTGGCCAGCCAGCTGCTGGGCTCGGTGGGGATAGACGGCAACGGCCTCAGCGGCATCGAGTACTCCCAGGACAAGGTCCTTCAGGGCACCAACGGCGAGCGGCGCCTGGTCAAGGACGCGCTCGGCGACTCGCTCTCGACCCACGACACCAAGACGGCCAAGGCCGGCTCGCGCCTGGAGCTCACGATCGACGCCGCCATCCAGGACAAGGTCGAGCGCGTGCTCGCCGACCTCGGCGCGACCTATCGGCCCCACGGGGCGACCGCGATCGTCATGAACCCCACCACCGGCGAGGTGCTCGCGCTGGCCAACTGGCCGCGCATCAACGCCAACGCACCGGGCGCCGCGCCCAGCTACGCCACGCAGGACCGCGCTGTGGGCTACACCTACGAGCCGGGCTCGACCTTCAAGTCGATCACGGTGGCGGGCGCCCTGCAGGACGGCACCGTCACGCCCCAGACCCCCTTCGGCCTGCCGCCGCAGATCCAGGTCGCCGACCGTGTCATCGGCGAGTCGCATCCGCGCGGGCCGGTGACGCTGACGACCTCGCAGATCCTCGCGCAGTCCTCGAACGTGGGGGCGATCAAGGTCGGCCTGGCGATGGGCAAGGATCGCTTCGACTACTGGGTGCGCAAGTTCGGCTTCGGCAAGCGGACCGGCGTCGACCTGCCCGGCGAGGAGCGCGGCCTCGTGCTGCCGGTCGACAAGTACTCGGGCTCGTCGATGGGGAACCTGCCCATCGGCCAGGGCCTGGCGGTGACGCCGATGCAGATGGCGCAGGCCTACGCGGCCATCGCCAACGGCGGCGTCCTGCGCTCGCCGCGCGTCGTGCGCCGCGTCGACGGCAAGCTGGTGGCCCAGCCCAAGGGCACGCGCATCATCTCCCGCACCACCGCGGCGCACCTGCGCACGATGCTCGAGGGCGCCTTCGCACCCGGGGGCACGGCCAGCGAGGTCTCGATCCCCGGCTACAAGCTCGCCGGCAAGACCGGCACGGCGAACAAGATCGACCCGGCCACGGGCGAGTACTCGAAGTTCCACTACATCGCGTCGTTCATGGGCTTCGCGCCCGCGCTGCACCCCAGGCTGCTCATCGGCGTGATGGTCGACGAGCCCCAGGGCGCGATCTACGGCGGCGTGGTGGCCGCACCCGCCTTCGGCAAGATCGCCTCCTTCGCCCTGCCGTACATGCGCATCCCGCCGCAATAGGCTGAGGGCCGTGCTGCTGGCAGACGTCATCGGCTCCGACGCGCCCGCGGTCGACGTCACGGCGCTCGCCTACGACAACCGCGTCGTGACGCCGGGGACCCTGTTCTTCTGCGTGCCGGGCTTCACGCGCGACGGCCACGACTTCGCCGATGACGCGATCGCGCGCGGAGCGGTCGCGCTCGTCGTGCAGCGGCCGCTTGACCTCGGCGTGCCGGAGATCCTCGTCGACGACGTGCGCGCCGCGATGGCTCCCGCCGCAGCCGCCCTGGCCGGCGACCCCACCGCACGCCTGACCACGGTGGGGATCACCGGCACCAACGGCAAGACCACGACGGCCTTCCTCGTCCGGGCGCTGCTCGAAGCGGGCGGGCGCTCGACCGGCCTGCTCGGCACGGTGACCGCCGTCGTCGGCGGCGAGGAGCACGCCGTCGCGCGCACCACCCCCGAGGCCATCGACCTGCAACGCACCTTCGCCGACATGCTCGCCGCCGGCGACGAGGCCGTCGTCATGGAGGTCTCGAGCCACGCACTCGCCCTGCACCGCGCCGACGCCATCCACTGGTCGGCGGCCGTCTTCACCAACCTCACCCAGGACCATCTGGACTTCCACGCCGACATGGAGGACTACTTCCTCGCCAAGCGCCGGCTCTTCGAGGCCGGACCCGAGGTCGCCGTGATCGACGTCGACGACCCCTACGGCGCGCGCCTGGCGGCCGACCTGCCCGATGCGGTGCGCATCGGCCTCGACGCCCCCGACGCGCAGGTCCGCGCGCGCGTGGTGGGCGCCGACGCGAGCGGCTCGCGCTTCGCGGTCGGCGAGCTGGAGCTGCGGACCGCGCTGCCGGGCCGCTTCAACGTGCGCAACGCACTGGCGGCGGTCGTCGTCGCCCGCGAGCTGGGCGTCGACGACGCGACGATCGCCGCCGCGCTGCCGCGCGCCGGGCGGGTGCCGGGGCGCTTCGAGCCCGTCGAGGAGGGCCAGCCCTTCGCGGTCATCGTCGACTACTCGCACACCCCGGACTCGCTCGAGAACGCGCTGCGCGCGGCCCGCGAGATCGCCGACGGGCGGGTGATCGCCGTCTTCGGGGCCGGCGGCGATCGCGATCGGGCCAAGCGCCCGCTGATGGGCGCCGCGGCAGCGGGCGGCGCCGACGTGGCCATCATCACCTCCGACAACCCGCGCAACGAGGACCCCGAGGCGATCATCGCCGCCGTGGCCGAGGGCGCGCCGGAGGCAGAACGCGTGGTCGACCGGCGGGCCGCGATCGAGCGCGCCGTCGCCCTGGCGCGGCCCGGCGACGTCGTGGTCGTCGCCGGCAAGGGCCACGAGCAGGGCCAGGAGTTCGAGGGCGGGCGCAAGGTGCCCTTCGACGACGTCACCGTGGCTCGCGAGGCGCTGCGTGCACGCGTGGTCGCCTGAGCAGGTCGCCCAGGCGGCGGGCGGGCGGCTCGTGGCGCCCGCGCCGCATGCCGGCGGCCCGTCGCGCGCCGTCATCGACTCGCGCGCGGCCGGGGCCGGCGACCTCTTCGTCGGGCTCGTGGGCGAGCACGTCGACGGCGGGCGCTTCGCGCCACAGGCGCTGGCCGGCGGTGCGTGGGGGGTGCTCGTCGCCCCCGAGCACGCCGACGCGGCGAGATGCGCGAAGCCGGGGGCGGTCATCGCCGCGGACGATCCGCTGGCCGCGCTGCAGCGTCTGGCCACCGCCTGGCGGCGCGCGCTCGGATGCCCTGTCGTCGGCATCACAGGCTCGGTGGGCAAGACCTCGACGAAGGACATCCTGGCGGCGATGCTCGCCCAGCGCCTGCGCACGGTGGCCAACCGCGAGAACCTCAACACGGAGATCGGCCTGCCCATGACGGTGCTCGAGGCGCCGGCCGGGACCGAGGCGCTCGTGCTCGAGATGGGGATGCGCGGGCCGGGCCAGATCGCCGAGCTGACCGCGATCGCCGAGCCCGACGTCGGCCTCATCACGGCCGTCGCGCCCGTCCACCTCGAGCTCATGGGCTCGATCGAGGCGATCGCGGCGGCCAAGGCGGAGCTGGTGGCGGGGCTGCGCCCCGGCGGCACCGCGATCGTGCCCGCGGGGGAATCGCTGCTCGACGCTCACCGCCGCGACGACGTGACGACGGTGACCTTCGGCCCGGGGGGCGACGTCGACGCGCTGCCCGAGGGCCTGAAAGTGGCGTTCACCAGCGCCCACATGCTCCGCAACACGCTCGCGGCGCTGGCGGCGGCGCGCGCCTTGGGCGTGGAGCCCTACGGCCTGTTGGACGTCGCGCTCTCGAGTCTGCGCGGCCAGCGGATCGAGCTGCCCGGAGACATCGTCGTCGTCAATGACTGCTACAACGCCAACCCGATGTCGATGCGCGCCGCACTCGACGACCTCGCCGCGTCCGCGTCCGGCCGCCGCGTGGCCGTGCTCGGGGACATGCTCGAGCTCGGGCCCGACGAGGATCGCTTCCACGCCGAGATCGGCGCTCATGCCCGCGCGGCGGGCGTCGACGTGCTCGTGGCCGTGGGCCCGCGCGCCGCACATCTGGCCGACGGCTACGGCGAGCTGATCGCCGTGGCGGACGCGCAGGCGGCCGCCGCGGTCGTCCCGGGACTGCTGGAGCCCGGCGACACCGTGCTGCTCAAGGGCTCGCGCGGGGTCGGCCTCGAGGTCGTCGCCAGAGCGCTGGAAGGCGCCTGATGGGCGAGGTCCTCATCGCGGGCACCGCGGCGCTGCTCATCTGCATCTTCCTGTCGCCGCGCTTCATCGCCGCCCTGCGCAATCGCGAGTTCGGCCAGTTCATCCGCGAGGAGGGCCCGTCCGGCCACCACGAGAAGGCCGGCACCCCGACCATGGGCGGGATCATCATCTTCCTGGCCATCTCGGCGCCGTTCCTGATCCTCAGCGACTACGACTGGCGCTCGGTCGGCGTCTACGGCGCGGCGGTGGCCTGCGCGCTGCTGGGCTTCGCCGAC
>Ga0307502_10000361_pt1 | contig 12076 bp, 11 predicted proteins | sample 16_S_MG_FD_201364 | JGI IMG/M metagenome (GOLD analysis project Ga0307502, IMG submission 201364) | Soil microbial communities from Populus trichocarpa stands in riparian zone in the Pacific Northwest, United States - 16_S | ecosystem: Environmental > Terrestrial > Soil > Riparian zone > Trees... | reverse complement strand
GCCGGCGCCGCCTATAGTAGGCACTCGCTCCTGCCGGAGGTCGTGACGATGCGCGCTGCACCTTCATCCGACACCCATTCCTCCATGCCCTCCGAGCGTGCGATGCGATCGGTCTGCGTGATCCCCGCGCTCGACGAGGCCGGGAAGATCGGCCGGTTGATCCGGCGCTTCGAGGGCTCGCCCGTCGATCTCGTCGTGGTGGTCGACGACGGTTCCACCGACGGGACCGCCGAGGAGGCCCGGGCCGCGGGTGCCGTGGTCGTCACGCACCCCAAGAACCGTGGAGTGGGAGCGGCGATCCGCACCGGTATCGGGTACGCCGCCGAGCACGAATTCGATGTCGTCGTGGTGATGGGGGGCGACGACCAGGACGACCCGGGCGAGATCAGCGTGCTGCTGGCTCCTATCGCGGCCGACGAGGCGGACTTCGTGCAGGGCTCGCGCCGGCTCGACGGCCGGCGCACGGTCGACATGCCCTTCTTTCGCCGGGTGACGACCAAGCTCTACTCAGCGATCTTCCGCGCCGCAACCGGCTTCAAGTCGACCGACGCGACCAACGGCTTTCGCGCCTTCCGCACATCCATCGCCGACGACCCGCGCATCCGGCTCGACCAGGAATGGCTGGACGCGTACGAGCTGGAGCCCTACCTGCTCTACCAGGCCATCCGGTCCGGTTACCGCGTGCGCGAGGCGCCGGTCACCAAGAGCTACGATCGCGAGCTGGGGTATTCAAAGATGACCCCCGGAACCGACTGGTGGCGGATCCTGCGCCCGATCATCTTCCTGCGCATCGGCATTCGCCGCTAGGTCGTGCCGCGAGGCGGCCGGTGACCGCGCCCGCCACGCCGGAAGGGTTCACAAGGCGTAGCGCTCGGCGATCGTCACCGTCGCCTCGCGATCGAGGTCCCAGAGGGGCATCTCGGCCAGCAGCGCGAGCCGGTCGCGGTGGTCGGAGACGTACGTGAGCTCGCCATCCGGACCGCGCGACTCGCGGAAGCGGCTGGCCGCATAGGCCTCGGCAACGGTCAACTCGGGAATGTCGCCGAGAAGGTCGCGGCGCACGAAGAACGCGTTGTTGCCGGCGCGGTTGCTCCCCACCAACGCACACCCCTTTCGGTTCGCGAGGCGCGTGAGCGCGGCCAATGAGGCACCCCAGTAGAGCGAGGACGAATGGTGCTCGCTGCGAACGAACCCAGGGTCGTACGGCACAGTGACGGCCGCCTCAGGCCCGAAGGTGCTGTTGTACTCCACCGACAGGATTCGCGGCGAGACCACGTCGATGCGCTCGAGGACCCAGTAGTCGTTGCCGTCGATGTCCACCGACAGCAGACCGATGTCGCCTTCGATGCCGGCCGACCGGATCAGGTCGTTGATGTTGTCGCGGTCGATGAAGGCGCTCACGCCGTCGATCTGGTGGCGCCACCCGAGCGCTGTCGAGCGCAGGTACTCGAGGTGGCCACGGCCACCGTCGATGATCAGGCCTCGCCAGTTGTCGTGGACCAGCAGAAACCGCGTGTTGGACTCGTGGTAGTCCTCGACCCCGAACTCCACGAAGATCTCGCGCTCAACCGGCACGCGCTGGACGAGGAACTGCAGGATCCCGTCCTCGCCAAACTGCGAGAACACGGTGAACTCTGCGTCCCTGATGGCACTCGGCGGCAGTGTGGCAACCAGACGGCTCTCCATCCCACCGAGTTGGGTGCGCAGCGCATCCAGTTCGTCATGCACCCCCCGGATCTGCTGGCCGGCGGTCAGCAGACTCCCTACGGCAGCGCGCGCGACGTCTAGCCGACCCACAGGGAAGACCTCCTGATCTCAGCGCGCCCGTGAGGAGCCGCCGGCCAACAGGGCAGCGTCGGCGACGGGCAAGGGATATCGCGGAAGCACGACTGCTCGCGCAGGAATGGCTGCTGGCTCATGGGGCGGAGGATTGTGCCACTGTCGATGCCGTCCACGGCGACCAGCTCGTGCAGCCACAAACCGCGACGGCTATTGTCGTGCCCCGTATGAACGTCGCGGTGGTCTTGGGCGCACGTGGCAGATGAGGTCGCCTCCACGTCGCGGTTTCTGCTGATCACCGACGCGATCGGCGGGCTATGCAACCAGCTCTTCCGGTTTGCCCATATCGCGGCCCACGCCGCCGAAACAGGTGCAACTCTCGCTTATCCGGGCTTCGCGCACGCCGATGCGTTCCCAGCGATCCGCGCAGACCCGCTGTGTCGCTTCCCGGCTCGTCGGCCCGGCGCTACGGCCAGCCGTCCGGCGTACCGCGTCCTGGCACGGACAGCAACGCGACTGCTCGCCAAGGGGCCGTTGCCGAGGTTGGCAGCGGACACGGCCACCATCGACCTCGGGCGCAGCGAGGTGCGTTCGCTCCTTGCGAGGAATCGTCTGACGCTTCTCTCGGGCTGGGCGCTGCGAGATCCAGTCGCCCTACGCGCTCGCGAGGACCAGGTGAGGGCGCTGTTGGCCCTCGACCCAATGCATGTGGCAGCGGGTCGTGCGGCGGTCGAGAGAGCCCGAGCGCAGGGTGATCTCGTCATCGGAGTGCACGTTCGCCAAGGCGACTACGCCTTCTGGGAAGACGGCCGGCATTTCTACGACGATCGGCAGTATGCGGAGATGATGCGCGCCGCGCAGGCGGCGTTTTCAGACCGGACGACCGCGTTCGTTGTCTGCTCGACTGAGCCCAAGACGCAGGAGGCCTTCGAAGGACTGGCAGTGCACCTGGCGCCGGGGGATCGCTACGGCGATCTCGCGGCGCTCGCCGCGTGCGACCGCATCATGGGTCCTCCGAGCACCTTCAGCGCTTGGGCGTCCTTCGTCGGCGGCGCCCCGTTGGCTTATGTCTTGGCCCCCGCGGACCCGTTGACGCGCGCATCGTTCGAGCCCTGGCGCGTGACGTGAGGGTCGGCGCCACAGCGGCGGTGCTCATCATCTACGAGCGCGGGTACCCAACCGCTGTTCGATGATCGAGGCGAGCTCCTCCATCCGCTGGGCGAAGGTGTGCTCTGTCAGCGTGCGCTGCTGCCCCGCAGTCGCGATCTTCAGTCGCTCGTCCTCGTGTGCGAGAAGGCGATCGATCGTTGCGGCCAGCTCAGCCACGTCGCGGTACACGGCGACCTCGTGCACCGGGTCGAACAGCTCGGCGAGATTGGTCCCCGCATCCGTCACCAGTGCTGCGCCCATGCCGGTCGCCTCGTACAAACGCATGTTGTTCGCATAGCCCTCAGCGACATCGATGTGCCGGTTCAGCGCGACCTTGGCGCTCGCCAGAACGCTGTACATCTCGAGCCCCCACGCCTCGCCGCGGTAGCTTCGAGCAATCGCGGAGTCCGGTGCAAGCTCGCTGGCGCCGTATCCCCAAACGTCGACGCGATGGTTCGCGCAGAGGCGCTCGAGCAGTTCGGTCCCGGCTCGGTGGACGCCGGGGTTCACTCCGCCGACGAAGACGATGTCGTTCTCACGTCGAGCACTCGGAGCGGGATCGACGCCGCGCTCCCGAACGCGGTCCAGGATCCGCGGGTCGAACGCGAGGCGGAACTCCTCGCTGTCGACGCCCAGCGCGCGGAACCGGGAGACGAAATGTGGAAACGAGCTCAGAATGAGGTCGTAGCCCTGAAGCTGACGATCCTCTGGGGCAGGGGAAGCGATCTGACCGACCACGAGGGCTCCGCGGGCGCGCAGGGCATCGAGCTGGCGACGGGAGAGAAACTCGAGGTTCTGGCAATAGATGACGTCGGGGTCGAAGGCCTCGATCTGCGCCATCGCGATGCGTTGCAGCAGCCAGCGCCGCGCACGCTGTCCGGCTGGGCCGGGGATGCGCCCGACCAGCTGGCGTTCGGCCACGAAGCGCCCTTGTTCTGTCGCCCACCGATACTGGAGCGGTTCGCAGTCTCCGATGAGCTCAACGGCCTCGTGGCCCAACACGCCCAGGAAATGGGAGTACGCGTCGCTCACCCCAAAAGCCCGGGACATGAGCGCGGCGTGCTGCTCCAGATACGGCGCATTTGCGAGCGCCGGGTGGCGCCGGTAATGATCAGCCACAAACGCTGCGTAGTACGTATCGAGGATGACTACGCGCATCACCGACGCCGCAACGGCTGGCCGCCGAGCCGGCGGTACAGTCGGGAGGCCGCCCCGGTGAGACGGTACGCGCCGACCCCAACAAGCGCCTGCGCTACCCGAACGCCGATGCGCTCACGCCGGCTCATCTGTGGCCGGTAGAGAGCGACGAAGCGCTTCTGCTCCCGGGTAAAGCGGCTGCGGTCCCACGACTTCGCCTCGGGGTGGATGACGCGCACCGCCAGTTCGGGCTCGACCATCTCGGGCATGTGCCCGGCGTAGGCCAGGCGCAGCCCGTACTCGGTGTCGAACACGTAGTGCATGTCCTGGCGGAAGTAACCGAGCTCTTCGAAGACGTCACGGCGCCAGAACGTGGCCGCCTGAGGCACGCCCCATGGGTCCAGCAGCCACCACTGCCGGCGTTGGGTCCACGGCGGCGCCGGGCGCCAGACGTCCTCGAGCTCCCCATGCTGGTCCACGTAGCGGCACGCTCCCGCCAGCCACCGCTTGGTGCTGCGCTCGAGCCCGCCGACGGCGACGTCGAACGCGCCGGGGAGGTAGTAGTCATCGCTGTTGATGTAGGCGACGATGTCGCCCGTCGCGCGGCGCAGCCCCTTGTTGAGCGCGTCGGTCTGACCTTCGTCAGGCTCGCTCACCCACCACGCCAGGCTGTCCTCGTAGCGCCTGATCACGTCGACCGAGTCGTCTGTCGAGCCACCGTCGACGATCATGTACTCCAGGTTCTCGTAGCCCTGGTCCAGCACCGACCGGATCGTGCGCTCGATGAACGTCCCCTGATTGAACGAGGGCGTGATGATGGTGAGTTTGGCGCTCACGAGTCCCGCGGGCGGAGCACGTACAGGCCGAGCGAATAAAACGACTCCGACCCCTCCGTCGCCAGCGCGTCGGCGCGGCCGGTCTGCACCCATGCCGCGCCCTCTTTGCGCCAGTACTGCTCTTCCAGCACCTCGTAGGCCTCGAGGAGCCGAGGAAGCCGCTGCTCGCCGTAGATGCGGTGCTGGGGCGGGCACACCAGATCGCGGCCCACGGGCAGGGTCATGATCATCCGGCCGTCGGTCGCCAGCATGCCAGCCATTGTCGCCATGGCGTGAAGATCCCCGTCCGGCGCGTCGGAGCTTCCGTATCGCCCGGATAGACCGACATGCTCGACGGACGAGCAATTGATGATCTGATCGAAGCGCTGCCCGGCGAGCGGGCGGTCGAGGATGTCCGCCGTCACGGTCGCGATGCGCGGGTGCTGGAAGAGCAGTGGTATTGGCTCGCGATCGAGGGCCACGACGTCGTGTCCGCGTTGCGCCGCGCCGAGCGACAGAAACCCGATATCCGCACCGAAGTCCATCGTCGCGCCCTGGCCCTCTGCCAGGCGGGCCAGACAGAAGGACCACTCGACCCAACGGTCGCCTTCCAGAGTGGCCCCGCCGGTGCCTGCCGTGAGCCTGCGGGACGCCCGCAGGGCGACGTCCGCGCCGACCGCGATCGCGTAACCGGCGCGCTTGCGGACCGACTTGCGCGAGGGCTGGGCCTGAAGCACGGCGCGCAAGGTTAGCGGCGTGAGCGTGGCTAGACTCGCCCGCCTGTGGCGCGCCTGTCGGTCATCACCCCGGTGTTCAACCCGGGCGGCTACTTCGCGGACATGCTCGACAGCGTGGCTCGGCTGGCGACCGAGCACGACCACATCGTGGTCGACGGCGGCTCGACCGACGGCACCGTGGAGCTGCTGAAGGGGCGCTCGGACGACCGCCTCACCTACCGCTCGGAGCCCGACCGCGGCCAGACGCACGCCGTCAACAAGGGCCTCGCGCAGGCCCGCGGCGACCTCGTGGTCTGGATCAACGGCGACGACGAGGTGATCCCCGAGGGCATCGACGCGGCCGTCGCCCACCTCGACGTGCACCCCGACTGCCAGGCGGTCTACGGCGGCCTGGACTTCACCGACGCCGACGGGACGCTGCAGCGCGCCTACCGGCCGGCGCCGTGGAGCTTTCGCCGCTACCTCTTCCTCGGCGACTACGTCCCGACGCCGACCATCGTGTTTCGCCGCGCGCGCGCCGAGGCGGTCGGCCCGCTCGACGAGCACTGGGTCGACGCGGCCGACTATGACTTCTACCTGCGCCTCCTGCACGGGGTGCGCGTCGACCGCCTCGACCGCGCCCTCGTGCGCTTCCGCTACCACGCGGATTCGAAGACGGCCCGCGACGTCTGGCGCCAGCAGGACGAGGCGCTCGCCATCAGGTTGCAGTGGGCGCGCAACGCCCGCGATCGCGCTGTCATGACCGGGTTCGACCGCCTCAAGCGGCGATCTCTTCCCATCTTCACGCGAGGGCGCTGGCCCGCGCCGTACGGCTAGGCTCGGTGGTCACGATGGAGGTCCGCAGCCAAGAGCGCGACTGGAACGAGCTCGCCGAGCTCGATCCCTACTGGGCGATCCTGACGTCCCCGGGCACGCGCTTCGGCGGCTGGGACAGCGACGAGTTCTTCGCGACCGGCACCGCCGAGATCGACGGCGTCATGCGCCGCGCCGCCGAGCTCGGCCAACCCCAGGGCCGCGAGCGCGCGCTCGACTTCGGCTGCGGGCTCGGCCGCCTGACCCGCCCGCTCGCCGGCCACTTCGAGGCGTGCGTCGGAGTCGACATCTCCGAGGGCATGGTGCGCCAGGCACGCGAGCTCAACGCCGACGTCCCCGGCGCCAGCTTCGTCGTCAACGCCGCCGACGACCTGCGCCGCTTCGATGACGAGAGCTTCGACCTCGTCTACTCGGTCATCGTGCTGCAGCACGTGCCGGACCGCGGAGCGATCGAGTCCTACATCGCCGAGTTCTGCCGCGTGCTGCGCCCCGGCGGCCTGGCGATCTTCCAGCTGCCCAGCCACATCCCGAAGATCTTCCGCCTGCAGTGGCGCCGACGGCTGTACCTGGCCCTACGCCGCATCGGCGTGGGCGCCCCCTTCCTGTACCGCCGGCTGCGGCTGCTGCCGATCGCCATGAGCTCCATCCCCGAGGTCGACCTCGTCGCGCTCGTCACGTCGTGCGGGGCGCGGGTGCTCGACGTCGAAACGGTTGCGGCATCGGGCCTGCTCAACGCCGGCCTGAAGAACAGCACGTACTACGTCACGCGCTGAGCCAGCTCGAGCTCGGCCAGGTCGGCTTGCACCATGGCACCGATCATCTCGGCGAAGCTGGTGCGGGGCTCCCACCCGAGCTGCGCTCGCGCCTTGCTCGGATCCCCGACGAGCGTCACGCTCTCGGGCGGGCGCACGAGCTCGGGGTCGACGACGATGTACTCCTCGGCCTCGAGCCCCACGTGCGCGAACGCGGTACTCGCCAGCTCGCCCACGGTGCGGCTCACCCCCGTGGCGATGACGAACTCGTCGCCTGTGGGCTGCTGGAGCATGAGCGACATGGCCTCGGCGAAGTCGCCGGCGAAGCCCCAGTCGCGCGTGGCGGTGAGATCGCCCAGCCGCAGCTCGTCCTGCAGGCCGAGCTTGATGGCCGCGGCGCCGCGCGTGACCTTGCGCGTCACGAACTCGGGAGGGCGCCGTGGCGATTCGTGGTTGAAGGCGATCCCGCTGGAGAGGTGCATCCCGTAGCGCTCGCGGTAGGAGGAGACCATCAGATGCCCGTAGAGCTTGGCCACGCCGTATGGCGTGTGCGGCCGAAACGGCGTGTCCTCGTCCTGGGGCGACTCCGAGGTGGCTCCGAAGATCTCGCTGGACGAGGCCTGGTAGACCCGGATCCCGGGATTGGTGATGCGGATTGCCTCGAGCATCGCGGTCACGCCGACCGCGGTGAACTGCGCGGTCATCACGGGCTGGCGCCAGGATGCCGGCACGAATGACGTCGCGGCCAGGTTGTAGAGCTCGTCGGGCTCGGCCTGGTTGATCGCGTCGAGCAGGGTCATCTGGTCGAGCAGGTCACCCTGCAGGAGGGTGACGTCGTCGGCGATCGCCGCGAGGTTCTCGAAGTGCGCCGCCGGCGACCCGCGCACGATCCCGAAGACCTCGTAGCCCTTGGTCAGCAGCAGCTCGGCCAGGTAGGAGCCGTCCTGGCCGGAGATGCCCGTGATCAGCGCTCGTGGCGCGCTCATGTCACTGGAGAGGGGTGTTCGCGAAAGCTCTCGATCGTGCGCTGCAGACCCAGGCGCAGCGGTGTCTGGGCTTCGAAGCCCAGCCACTCCCGGGCGCGCGACACGTCGAGGTAGCGGGTCGGCTGGCCGTCGGGCTTGGACGCATCCCAGATCACCTCGCCGCCGTGGCCGACGAGCTCCTTGATGGTCTCCGCCAACACGCGGATCGGCGTCTCGACGCCCGTGCCGACGTTGACTGCTTCGGAGCGGTCGAGGTGCTCGGCCGCCAGCAGCAGCGCGCGCGCCGCGTCCTCGACGAAGAGGAACTCGCGCGACGCCGAGCCGGTCCCCCACAGCGTCACGGCCTCGTCGCCGCGGTCGTGGGCCTCGACGAACTTGCGGATCATCGCGGCGATCACGTGTGAGTCCTCGAGATCGAAGTTGTCCTCGGGCCCGTAGAGGTTCGCGATGATCGGCACGCAAGAGTCGAAGCCGTACTGGCGCCGGTACGCGTCGCTGAGCACGAGCATCATCTTCTTCGCCAGCCCGTACGGCGCGTTGGATTCCTCCGGGTAGCCGTCCCAGAGCGAGGTCTCCGAGAACGGCACCGGCGTGAACTTCGGATAGGCGCACACCGTGCAGGCGGAGACGAGCTTGCCCACGCCCGCGAGCCGGCACTGCTCGAAGATGTTGCCGGTCATCATCAGGTTGTCGTAGACGAGCGGCGCGGGATTGCGCCGGTTGAAGCCGATCCCACCGACATTGGCCGCCAGGTGGATGACGAGCTGTGCCCCCTCGACCGCCTCGCGGGTGGCCAGCGGGTCGCGCAGGTCGCGCTGGGCCGAGCGGACGACGCGGACGTCGGCGCCCAGCTCGGACGCCTGACGCACGAAGACGCGCCCGAGGAACCCGGCGCCGCCGGTGACGGTGACCGCGCGGCCCTCCCAGTACTCGGGCGATGGCTGACGTGCCATCGCGCGTTAGAGGCGGACCTTGCGGCCCGCCAACTCGTCCGCGAGCGTGCGGACGTCGGCGTCGACCATGATGCGGACGAGCTCGCGGAAGGTCACCGTCGGCTCCCACCCGAGCTGCTGGCGAGCCTTGGTGGGATCGCCGCACAGCGCGTCGACCTCGGCCGGGCGGAAGTACCGCTCGTCGATCTCGACGGCCGACTCCCAATCGACGTTGAGGTGCGCGCACGCCTCGTCGAGGAACTCGCGGACCGAGTGCATCTCGCCGGTGGCGATGACGAAGTCGTCGGGTTCCTCCTGCTGGAGCATTCGCCACATGGCGTCGGTGTAGTCCGGGGCGTAGCCCCAGTCGCGCTTGGCGTCGAGGTTGCCGAGGAACAGCTTGTCCTGCAGGCCGGCCTGGATCCGCGCGAGCGCTCGCGTGATCTTCCGCGTCACGAACGTCTCGCCGCGGCGCGGCGACTCGTGGTTGAAGAGGATCCCGTTGCAGGCGAAGAGGCCGTAGCTCTCGCGGTAGTTGACGGTGATCCAGTACGCGGTCACCTTCGCCACCGCGTAGGGGCTGCGCGGGTGGAAGGCCGTCGTCTCGGACTGCGGCGGCGGAGTGGCGCCGAACATCTCGCTCGAGGACGCCTGGTAGAAGCGCGGCTTGACGCCCGCATCGCGAATCGCCTCGAGGATCCGCACCGTTCCCATCCCCGTGACGTCGGACGTGTACTCGGGGACGTCGAAGGACACGCGAACGTGCGACTGCGCACCAAGGTGGTAGACCTCGTCGGGCTGGAGCTCGTAGAGCAGGCGCACCAGGCGGCTGGAGTCGGTCAGGTCGCCGTAGTGCAGGAACAGCTTCACGTCCTGCTCGTGGCGGTCCTTGTAGATGGGATCGATGCGCTCGGTGTTGAACGACGACGAGCGGCGAACGATGCCGTGCACCTCATAGCCCTTGTCGAGCAGTTGCTCGGCGAGGTAGGAGCCGTCCTGGCCCGTGATGCCGGTGATGAGGGCGCGCGTCATTGCGGGCATGCTAGCCCCGATAGGGCCGACACCCGGTGTTACCTTGATCGCGGCATGGCCCCAAAACACGACCGCATCGCGACGGTTTCGCTCTTCGACACGAGCACGCTGCGGGCGTCGCTGCGCGCGCAGACCGACGCCGCCATGGCGCGGGTCGTGGACTCCGGCGCGTTCATCCTCGGCCCCGAGGTCGAGGCCTTCGAGGAGGAGTTCGCCGCCTACTGCGGCGCCGCGCACGCCGTCGGCGTGGGCAACGGCACCGACGCGCTCACCATCGCGCTGCGTGCGCTGGAGGTCGGCCCCGGCGACGAGGTGATCGTCCCGTCGTTCACGTTCTACGCCAGCGCCGAGGCGATCCCGCCCACGGGCGCGCGGCCGGTGTTCTGCGACGTCGACCCCGAGACGTTCTGTGTCACCGCGGATACCGTGAGGGCGGCGCTCACGCCGCGCACCAAGGCGGTCGTCGCGGTGCACCTGTTCGGCAACGTCGCCCCCGTGGCGGAGATCCAGGCGCTCGGGGTCCCGGTCGTCGAGGACGCCGCGCAGGCCGCCGGTTCGCTGTCGCGCGACGGGCGCCCCGGCGCGCTCGGCGCGCTGGCGACGTTCAGCTTCTTCCCGTCGAAGAACCTCGGCTGCTTCGGCGACGGCGGGGCCGTCACGACCAACGACGACGCGCTGGCCGACCGCGTGCGCATGCTGCGCTTCCACGGCTCCTGGGACAAGGTGACCTACGAGCACGTCGGCTACAACTCGCGCCTCGACGCGCTGCAGGCGGCGGTCCTCCGCGTCCAGCTCCCCCACCTCGACAGCTGGGCCGACGGGCGCCGGCGCGCCGGCGCCCACTACGAGGCCGCCGGCCTCGGCGAGCTCGTGGCGCTGCCCGTCGCGGTCGCGGGCTGCGAGCCCGCGTGGCACCTCTACGTCGTGCGCAGCGAACGGCCCGACGCACTCGCCGCCGGCCTCGCGGAGGCGGGCGTCGGGCACAAGGCCTACTACCGCGTCCCCGTCCACCGCCAGCCGGCGATGCGCGAATACGGCGCCGGCGTCGAGCTGCCGGCCACCGACGAGGTCGCGCGCACCCACCTGGCCATCCCGATGAGCCCTCTGCTGGAGCGCGATCAGGCCGACGAGGTCGTCGCCGCCGCGCGCGCGGCCATCGTCGCCGTCTGAGACGCGGGCCCCGGCGCCGCGCGACGGCTCTCGTCGAGCGAGGCCTGGAGCCCCTCGAGGACGCGGACGACCGCGAGGCCGTTGCGCCCGTCGGAGATCGGCTCGCGGCCCTCGCGGACGCAGGCCACGAAGTGCTCGCATTCCAGGCGCAGCGGCTCGGTCGCCGGCACCGGCGGCGACCAGATGTCGCCCGAGCGCGCCACGAAGTCCTCGTAGGGCTCGGCGCTCTCGTCGAAGCCCTTGTCGTAGACGGTGATCTTGCGCTCGGCATCCATGTCGTCGAAGGTCGCCATCCGCCTGGAGCCGACGATCGTGAAGCGCCGCTCCTTGTGCGGATCCAGCCACGACAGGTGAAGGTGGGCGGCGAGACCCGAGCGGAAGCGCAGGAAGCCGAAGACGACGTCCTCCACGCCCTCGTGCATGTAGGACTCGCCGCGCGCGGACAGCTCGTAGGGCTCCTCGTCGGCGAGATGCAGCAGGACCGAGACGTCGTGGGCGCCCAGGCTCCACAGTGCGTTCTCGTCGGCGCGCAGCTTGCCCAGGTTCAGGCGGTTGCCGTAGATGTAGCGGATGTCGCCGAGCTCGCCGGAGTCGGCGATCTCCTTGAGCTTGTTGACGCCCGGGTGGTACTGCAGGAGGTGGCCGACCATGAGCACCTTCCCCGAGCGCCGCTGGGCCTCGACGGCCCGCTCGGCGTCGGCCACCGTCTGCGCCAGGGGCTTCTCGACGAAGCAGTGCTTGCCCGCCTCCAGCACGCGGATGGCGAGGTCGGCA
>Ga0307502_10000360_pt1 | contig 12110 bp, 7 predicted proteins | sample 16_S_MG_FD_201364 | JGI IMG/M metagenome (GOLD analysis project Ga0307502, IMG submission 201364) | Soil microbial communities from Populus trichocarpa stands in riparian zone in the Pacific Northwest, United States - 16_S | ecosystem: Environmental > Terrestrial > Soil > Riparian zone > Trees... | reverse complement strand
GCGCGCCGCGCGACCGCCCAGGCGCCGGCGGGCGCCGCATCGCCTCCGGCGCTCGGGAAGTAACGCGCGAGCTCGGGCGCCCCGCCGCTGAGGACGAGGTGATGCAGCGCGGCGAGCAGCCGCAGCTCGGGCACGGACCCTGGCGTCGCCGGATCGCCCGCGAAGATCGCCGCGACGATCCCGCCCGCATCGGCGTCGTCCCCGGCGCCCCGCATGAGCTCGACGTACAGGCGCGAGCGCCCGTCCCGCTCCAGCGCCGCGGCGCGGGCCCGGAACAGGTCGCCGATCACGGCAGCGCGGAGAGCAGCCGCTCGATGTCCGACGCGTCGTTCCAGGCACCGACCGACGCCCGCAGCAGGCCGGTCCCCGGGAGGTCGCGGATGATGACGCCGGCCTCGGCGAGCCGCGTCCGCGTCGCCTCCGGGTCGGGGTCCTTCCACGACACGAGCGTCGTGCGGTCGCGCGGCACGACCTCGCGGCCGCCCTGCGCGAGCGCGGCGGCCAGCTCGCTCGCCAGCGTGGCGGCGCGCTCGTGCACGGCGTCCCAGCCGGCTTCGGCCAGGACGTCGAGCGCGGCGGCCGCCGCGGCGGTCGTCTCCAGGCTCAGCGCGGACGCGTCGTGCCGCGCGGCGTCGGGGCGGGGGACGGCGTCGAGCCCGGCGTTCGCGTCGACGAGGTTGAGGTACGTCGGGCCCGACGCGGGCAGCCGGTCGGCCCACCGCGGCGACACCCAGAGCATCCCGCTGCCGACCGGGCCGCAGAGCCACTTCTGGCCCGAGCCGGCGTAGAACGCGCAGCCGAGGCTCGCGACGTCGGTCGGCACCGCGCCGACGCCCTGCGCGCCGTCGAGCAGGACGGGGACGTCGCCGACGCCCGCGAGGTACGGCACGACGCGCCCGCTGCGCCAACTCACGTGCGAGCAGGCGACGAGCTTCGTCTCCGGCCCGACCGCGTCGGCGATTTCCGCGAACGGGACGGTGCGCACGTCGACCCCGCGCTGCGCGCGCGCCGCGGCGAGCGGGCCGAGCAGGCCGGGGTGCTCCTCGTCGGAGGTGACGACCTCGTCGCCGGGCCCCAGATCGAGCGCGGCGAGCACGCGCACGATGCCCTCGCTCGTGCATGTCGTCAGCGCGACGTCGTCGGCCGCGGCGCCGAGCAGGTCCGCGTAGGCGGCGCGCAGGCGCCCGCGCGTCTCGAGCATCGCGGTGAAGTAGGCGCTGCTGCGGCCCTCGGCGGCGGCTCGCTCGAGCACGTCCGTGGCGGCCTTGACGCTCGCGGTGGGAATCGGTCCGCACGTGCCGGCGTTCATGTACGCGAGCTGCTCGAAGACGGGAAACTCGGCGCGCAGCGCGGCGGGATCCATTCCCGCGCAGGCTAGCCGACGGGCGTCACGGGCTCGGCCCACGCCGAGCCCGTGACACACCCGTGGCGCTCAGCGCCCGCAGACCGGCCAGTGGCCGGGGCCACCGGAGCGGTACAGCATCGCCGCGCGGCGATCCTGCTCGGTCTCCGAGGCGGCGGCGGGATCGTCGTCGCCACCGACGGAAGCCCAGGTCGAGACGTCGAACTGGTACTTGCCGCGGTACGTGCCGCCGGCCGAGATCGCGTCCGGGTCGCCGTGCGACTCGCATTGCGCGATCGACTCCAGGACCGGCGGGATCGCGACGTTCGGCGCGCCGCCGAAGCGGTGCTCCCGCGCACGCCGGACATCCCGTGCGACGCGCTTCGTGGACGCGCGCAGATCGGGGAGCGCGAGCTGATGCAGCACGGTCCGCTTGCGGCTGCGCTCCGGGCGTGACAGGGGATCGCCGCGCAGGTGGCCGAGGCGCCGCGCGAAGGACATGTGACGTTCGACGAGCTGGCGCTTGGCCGCGCGGTGCAGGTCACCGGGGGGGACGACGACCGGTGTCGTGACGGGTGAGGGGATGGTCGTCGGGGACTGAGCGACTGCGGTGGAAGAGGACGCCGCGGTAGCGCACGTAGCGCAGACGGCGCCCAGGGTTCTGAGACGCATGGCTGTGTTGCCCTTCCAACGGCCCAGAGGCGTCACGCGACGGTCGCGCGGCGCAGGTGGCCGGTCGTTTGCGGCGGGGGGAGGCGCTGGAATACGCCCGAGACTCACCCGCTGGAGCGCGAAACCCTAGCAGCCGGACCGAACGGCCGTTCGGCTCGGCTGCGAACTGTGACCGATGGGCCTCCCGATACGCTTGCGGCGATGCGCGGGCGCGAGGGCTGAGGCAGGGTCGTGGATCCGGCGTGGATCGGGCTGGCCGGTGGGGTCATCGGGACGGTGGCGAGCGGTCTCATCGCGGTGCGCCAGGCGCGGGATTCACAGCGGCTCGCGCGGCTGAACGGCAAACTACAGGAGGACCTCGCGCGGCTCGAGGGGCGCCTGCAGGCCGATCTCGCGCGGCTTGGCAGCGATCTCGAGGCCGAGCGGCACGAGCGCGCTGCGCAGTTCGATCGCGGTCTGCGGGCGGAGGACGTCCTGGCTCGGTACCGCGAGCCGTTGGCCGTCGCGGCATTCGATTTGCAGAGTCGCTGCTACAACATCCTCCGGCTCGACTTCCTCGAGAAGTTCGGCACGAGTCACGAGCGCTTCGGCACGGCGCAGAAGACGACGCTGTTTCGGTTCGCGCAGTACTTCGGCTGGACCGAGATCCTGCGCCGTGACATCCAGTTCCTGAGCTTTCCGGAGGCTGACGACACGCGCCGGGTGGCGCAGCTCCAGAGCTCGATCACACGCCGCCTCGCGACATCGCAAGACGATGAGCCGCTGATGATCTGGTCCGACGAGCAGCGCGCCATCGGCGAGCGCATGATCGTCCAGGAGCACGACACGGTGATCTGCATGGGCTACGCCCGCTTCTGCGACGAATTCGACGACCGCTTCGCGCCGCTGTGCACGCGCCTGCTCGACGATCTCCCGAATCCGTCCTCCGCTCAGAGGCTGCGTGACGTGCAGCACCAGCTCTGCGAGCTCGTCGAGACCCTTGACGTTCGGCGCATGCGGTACACGGAGGATCTCGAGCGGGCCTGACGAGCCGGCGACGTCCTTATCAACTATATTCCGGTAAATAGATCGGGTGTGTTGCACCGGATTTTGAGTGGGCATGCCGTGCCTGCGCGCGGTGGAGCACTGTGATGTGAGTCACGGCTGCTGGTACATCACGGTTTGGACGCTTATGCTGGCGTTATGCCGGGGCCTGTCTCAGGGGACGATCACGTCCTCGAGTTCGTTGGTGAGGCTGTGCGGAGCAAGCGGTGCATCTTGTTCCTGGGAGCGGGTGTGCATGCGCCGCCCCCGGAGGGGTCTCGGTTTCGCTATCCGCTGCAGGAGCGTCCGCCGATCGGGGCGGCGCTGAGCCACGAGCTGGCGGGTGACTGCGATTTCGTGGAGCGCTTCGCGGGGGAGGACGCCGGCAATCTGCAGCGTGTCGCGCTGGCGTATGAGATCGATAGCTCCCGCGCCCGGCTTGTGGACGCGATCATCAGCTCGGTGAGCAACGGCAGGGCGCCGTCACCGATGTTGACGGCACTGGCGCGGTTGGACTTCCCGCTGGTCATCACGACGAACTACGACTGTCTCTTCGAGCGGGCTCTGCAGGCGGTGGGCAAGCAGCCGCGGGTGGCGGTCTACAACCCCAAGCCGGCCATGCCGACGCAGGACTTTCGTGACGCGACGCCCGAGAGTCCGGTGGTCTACAAGCTGCATGGCGACATCGCGCGCCGCGAGTCGCTGGTCGTGACCGATGAGGACTACATCCAGTTCGTGTTGCGGATGAGTGACAAGGAGCCCTATGACCCGATCCCGCTGTCGCTGAAGTTCTTCCTGACCGGCTGGACGACGCTGTTCGTCGGCTACAGCCTCATGGACTACAACCTGCGGCTGCTGTTCAAGACGTTGCGCTGGAAGATCGACGCAGCCAACGTGCCGGACATGTACTCCGTCGACGTGCGACCCGATCCGTTGATTCTCGACGTGTGGCAAAGCCAGCGCCATTACGTGAAGTTCATCGCCCAGGACGTCTGGTCGTTCGTACCGCGGCTGTATGAGTTCGTGCGCGGGGAGGAGCTGGCACCGTAACCGTCGCGGGCGAACCGCTCGTCGCCGTCCCGGCGACGCCGTATCGCGGGATCCATCCGTTCCGCTACGCCGACCATGCGATCTTCTTCGCGCGCGAAGAGGAGACGGAGCTGCTGGCGAGCCTCGTCGCGGTCTACCGCGGCGTGTTCCTGTACGGGGACTCGGGGAGCGGCAAGTCGTCGCTGGTCAGCGCGGGGCTGCTGCCGCAGGCGTACCGGCTTGGCTTCGAGCCGGTCCGTGTGCGCGTGCAGCCACGTGCCGGCGAGGAGCTCGTGATCGAGCCGATCGTGCGCTCCGACGACGACACTGACGTGCTGCCGTGCGTACTTGCGCCGGAGCGCGACGGCTCGTCGCGGATCGTGCTTTCGATCGCTGAGTTCGAGGAACGCGTGCGCGCCGCCTCTCAGGAGCCCAGGCCGCTGCTGGTCTTCGATCAGTTCGAGGAGATCCTGACGCTGTTCGAAGATGCCGAAGCGATCGCGTCGCGTCGCGCGCTCGCCGGGATGATCGTCAGGCTCTTGCGCGAGTCGCTGCCCGTCAAGCTGTTGTTCGTCTTTCGCGAGGATTACCTGGGCCGCGTCAAGCAGTTGCTCGCCGCATGCCCCGAGCTGGTCGATCACGCGCTGCGGCTCGGCCCACCGTCGGCAGACGCCCTCGAGACGATCATCCGCGGACCCTTCGAGCGCTTCCCGGGGCGTTTCGGGCGTGAGCTGGACCCGGCGCTGGCGCAGCGGCTGCGCGCGGCCCTCGCGGAGCGTTTCGGCATCGGCGAGGTGAGCCTGTCGGAGGTGCAGACGGTCTGCCTGCGGCTGTGGCAATCGGCCGACCCCGGGGCGCTGCTCGCCGACAAGGGCGTGCAAGGGGTGCTCGAGGACGACCTCGGCGAAGCGCTCGACGCGCTTCCATCCGAGCTGCGCGCCGCCGCCGTCGCGCTGCTCAGCCAGATGGTCACTTCGGCCGGAACCCGAAACGTCATCTCGGCCGAGGATCTACGCCAGCATGTTCGAGAGAGCGATCAAGACGTGTCGCCGCGGCTACTCGATGATGCGCTGGACCGGCTCGAACAGGACTCCAAGCTCGTGCGCCGCGAACGCCGTCACGACGTCTACCTCTACGAGATCACCAGCGAGTTCCTCGTCCCATGGATCAGCAGGCGCCGCGAGGAGATACGCCTTGAGCAGGAGCGGCGGCGGGAACGCCGCCGGCTGCGTGTGGTCGGCTCGATCGCCGGCGCGCTGCTGATCCTGGTCGCGCTTGTGGCGGCACTCGCGATCTGGGCGCTCGGCCAGCGCGCCGAGGCGCGAGAGCAGGCCGCCAACTCGACCTCGCGGGAACTGGCGGCACGGGCAACGAACCTTCTCGCGGCTGATCCTGGGCTCAGCCTCGCGCTGGCTGGTCGAGCGGTGTCGGAGGCGCGAACTGAGCAGGCGGCGAACGCGCTACGCCAGGCGGTGCTCGGGTTCCGCGCAGTCGCCGTCATGCGAGCGAGTCGCCAGCCTGTATTCGGGGTCGATATGAGCCCGGATAGGCACCGTGCCGTGAGCGCTTCGGGGGACGGCAGGCTGCGCATCTGGGATCTTCGCACGGGCCGTGCGGTTGCGACGGTTCAGGCGCATCGCGGCGAAGCCCGGGCCGTGCGGTTCAGCCCGGATGGTCGGCAGGTAGTCAGCACAGGCGCCGATGGCAACGTAGTGGTGACGCAGGTGGCGACCGGGCACCGCCGGGTCGTCATACGCAACCCTGGCGCTTCCGGCTACGGTGTCGCGTTCGCGCGACAGGGAGATCGGGTTGCGGGCGCGTACGATGACGGGACGGTTCGGGTCGCCAGGACCGATGGAAGGCGCATACGGATCCTGCGCGGTCACATCGCTCCCGTTCTCGGCGTCGCGCTCAACGACGATCGGGCCCACGTGGCTGGTGCGTGGCAGGACGGGACAGTGAGGGTCTGGGATCTTCGGGGGAAGCGTCCCGTCGTCGTGCTGCGTGGATCTCGCGCCCAAGTGTTCAGTGTGAGCTTTCGCCCGCATCACAGAGCGCAGCTGATCACTGCCGACGCCAAGGGATGGATCCGGTTGTGGAACACGCGCACCGGCGTGCAGGAGGACAAGATCCGAGCTGACGAGCAGGCGATCTTCGCGGCGAGATTCAGTCCCGACGGCCGGCGGATTGTGACCGGGGGTGGGGATGGGGCGGTTCGCATCATCGACGCGGCGAGCAAACGCGAGACCACGGTCCTGCATGGCCACACCGACCTTGTGTTCGATGTCAACTTCAGCTCCAAGGGCGACCAGGTGATCAGCGGAGGCGGGGATGGAACACTGCGCACGTGGGACGCGGGGGACACGCGCGTGATGCGCGGGCCGGTCACCAACGCCGCCATCAGCTCGGACGGACGACGCGTCGTGGCGGGCGGCACCGATGGCACCGTCCGGATCTGGAGGGTGTCAAACGGCAGGCTGGAGGCCACGCTGCGCGGCCACGCACAAATCAGTTATGCGCAGTTCTCACCCGACGATCGCCACGTTGTGAGCTTTTCCTACGACGGCACGGTTCGCGTCTGGAGGGTGGCGGATGGAACGCTGCAGCACGTCTTCAGAGATCACGGAGGTTCCGTTTACGCCGCTGCCTTTGACCGTGAGGGGAGGCACGTCGCGAGCGGAGGAGTAGATGGCCGCATCGTGGTGCGCAGCCTGAGCGGTGGACCGCCGGTCATCCACACCGGACACGGTAGTTGGGTTGTAAGCGTGTCGTTCAGCCCGAATGGCCGGCAGCTGCTCAGCACATACCAGGACGGAACAATCAGGATCTGGGACGCGGTCCGCGCTTCGCGTTCTGCTCGCGTGCTGCGCGGCCACAACGGGCCGGTCACCGCCACGTTCAGTCCCGACGGCCAGCAAGTGCTCAGCGGCGGGGCCGATCGCACCGTGCGTGTATGGAGCCTGCACGGCGGCCGTCCGGTCATCCTTCGCGGCCATGATGACGCCGTCGAATCGGCCGCCTTCAGTCCTGACGGTGATCGGATCGTCAGCTCAGGGCTCGACGGCAAGGTGCTTCTCTGGGATCCCCACGGCGGAGAGCCCCTCGTGACGCTCCATCAGTACCGCGGCCGCGCCTGGAGCGCCGCCTTCAGCCCCGACGGAACCGACGTCCTCAGCAGCGGCGACGATACCGTCTGGCTGGCTCCCTGCGAGGTGTGCGGATCGACTCCGGATATCCTCAAACTCGCTCGAGCTCGCGCCGACCGGCGGCTCAGCAGGCCGGAACGCGAGCGCTTCCTCGGAACGCCGTGAGCCCCGGTGCGCGTCGCACTAGTGCCTGCAAGTACGGTGGCAACTCTTGCAACTCGGGAAGTAGGAATTGCCGTCCACGTCGACACGGCCGTGCCCGAATGCTGTTAGATCCCCTACCTCGATATCGTACGCGTGCAGCCTGAGATCGAACTGCTCACCGGCCTCCTCTCGTATGTAATTCACCCGAGCCTCGGGTTGGAGCCGTATGGCGGTCGCCTTCTCGCCGAGGACCGGAGACTGGTCCCAAGGGACGTCGGCGTGCTCAACGACATCCTCGGCTTTGAACTCGACGTAGCGGCCAACGCCTAAGAAGAGGCGCATGTGATCCGCGTCCTGGCCGCGGTCGAAAAATCCGACAAACGTGGGGCCCGGTAGTTGCGGTTGGTCCCCCTCTAAATCTGCGCTCGGTCGCAGGCTTGCGGCAAGTGGATCGGGGTCGCGACCCGAGATGTGTTCGCTGGCCATTCCTACTCTTTCGTCGTGTGAACGCGGTCACGGCGGCCGCGCGGCTCGACCCTCTCAATTCCCGCAACACCAGTCAATGCTGGAAAGTGGAGTGATGGTCCCTGATCTGCCCCCGGCTGAGTGATTCAAGAGTTCGGTGGGCTAGGCGGAGAACGCGGTTTTCCGTCTCGTGGTCCGCGCCGAGCAGCCGATTGCAGTGCATGTGGACGTAGCTGCCGCACAACTCGACCTTCGGTAGCTGGATCTGGCCTTGGCGTGCCAGGTGGTCCAACCGGCTTGCGATCGTCTGGAGTGCGTACCGACGCTTGTCGAGCGCACGACCGAGCCTCTCCATGCGCCCTGCCGCCGGTCCATATGCCAGTAACTGACGTAGCTGCGCCTGGCGTCGTCGATACTCCTGCCCCTCGGCGCGCGATCGCGAAGCTTGTGCCCCGTACCAGGTAATCCGCTCGGCAGCGTCCATGCCGAGTCCGTCGAGCAGCGAGTCGACGCTCAGCACGGCGAGTGTTATGCGGTCGAACGCGTCGCGATCCGTGCCAGCGCGCAGGATGCTCGCCACTGCTTGGCTGTCAGCCGCGAACAACTCCTCGGCGAGCGCGACGCCGGCCATCCCGCCATAGCGCTCGATCTCGCGTTCGTAGGTGTCGAATCCGAAGCTCAGGCACGATCCGTTGGCCACCAGGCGCGTGCCCCAAGTGCACAACTGGGGCAGGAGGCGGTTGAGCAGTACATCGGGCTCGCCGTGAAATCGGACGCGAAGATGCGGACCCATGTCGGCATAGCGGATGAAGAACCAGCGGTCGCTGAGCGTGGCGGAGACGGCGAAGTCAGCGAAGGGCGCAACCTCGTCGGCGATCAGTTCGTCCTGGAGCGCCGCTGGGCAGTAGAGCTTCAGGTACAGCCACTCGCTTCCCGGTGGTCGCAGGCGGAAAGACGGCGCCGCGGGTGCAGGGATCCGCACGAGCGCCGGAGCCTCGGTTTGCGGTACGGGCATGCGGACCCTCAGAGGCACGACGAGTTCGGCGATGTGCCGGCCCTCCGGTCCCGGTAGCCACGCGTCCGCCGGTCCAGGTAGCGCCTCCTGGATGACCTTGCCGCGTTCTGCCCGTCCTCGACGCAACTCCTCGCGCAGCAGTTCTCCGTGCTCTGCGTTGTCGAGGTCCAGCAGCAGCCGTTGGTCGATATCGGCGAGATAGACGTACCGCGGCACGAGCCAGCGCGTGCGCCAGTCATCAAGCGTGCGCTGGAAATCGGCGGCCGCCGTTGCCAACTCGCTGGTCCCGCCGATCCGCCACTGCGCAAGCGCGAGCACCACCCGTCCATACTCCACGCGCGGGAGAAACGCGAACTCGTCGGCTCCGCCCCACGGAAAGCCGCTGAACGCTGCCCGTCCATCTCGCTCGACGTCCTGCAGGAAGCGGACAGCCGGGGGCGCATGGAGCGGATTGAGCATGTGCTTCTCTGATATCGCGATCACGGCATTCGCAGCCGGCCAGCGAACGTAGAAGCGCCGGTCGTGTACTCCAACCACCAGCTCTTGCAGCGGGATCAGGCGGTCTCCCGGAGCCCCTGCGGTCGTCCCGCACAGGATCTCGTAGTCGACGGCGGCGGGCCGGACGGCGACGTTGGCAGAGCGCGCTCGTTCCGGTAGGTAGACCAGCTCGGCCGACAGCCGTTCTCCGTCGGGGTTCTCTTGCGCATTAAGCGCCGCGAGAGCTGTGGTTGCCGCGGTGCCGAGGAGATCGGCGAAGCGCCCGAGGCCGGGGCCGGCGGAGTCGGCGCCGAGGTTTGGGCCGACGACCGCCTTGAAGTCGCCGGCATCGACTCCCGCAGGAGAGGAGGCGGCGACGAAGACATTGATCTCGAGCGAGCGGGGTGCGGTATCGGGTGTCCGGGGCCATGTCTCCAGGCGCGACACGAGTTCATCGTCGAGTTGGACGATGAGCCGCCGCTCGCGGAGGGCGTCGATCGCGAGGTCCCTGAGGATGCGCTCGCGCTCAGCATCCTGATCCCGCTTCGACGTGCGCTCGACGTGATCGTTCCAATCGGGTCGCCCAAGCCCGAACTCCGGGTCGAGCAACTCGAGCAGTGGCACCTCGCGCACTGGCCCGTAGCGTCCCGCAAAGCGCTCGCGGTAGCCATCCATGTAGGGCAGCCCGTTCGGATACGGGGTCATCCGCAGCAGCAGCTCAGCCGCTCGTGCCGCCTCCTCGGCCACGCTGCGATGGACGTGTGTACCGCCGAGTGAAAGGGCCATGTCGACCTGTGGGGCCACAGATGAGGCGGGTGGCTGATGCAACCCTGAGGCCCGCTTCGTCAGTGCCTTCCAGCCGCCGATCCGTTCGTCGAGCGGCAGCGCGTCCCAGCCCTCGAGCGCGTCCAGGAACTCGCTCAATCCTTTCTGGACTGGTTGTGCCACGTCCAGGGCGGCCAAGCGGTCGCAGACGTAGCGTCCGGGACTGACGCCCGTCAGCGGCGGCCGCAGGTCCGTGAGCAGAAAGGACTGCTGCCACAGCTCGTCGATGAGCTTGTCGATCTTCGTTGGTGTCGCGCCTGGTATGGAGAGCAGCTCATGCGCGAGCTCGGTGTGTGTGGCGGGCGTTCTCGCTCGTTCCAAGACGCGCTGTACGGCGGCGGTCGCACGGATCGAGACTCGGGACGCGCCGCGCTCGGATCCCTCCGCCGGTTCGCACAGAAAGACGCGCCCGCCCGCGCTCAGCGTCAGGGGATTCGCGAACAGTCCGAGGTGCCGCCGAACAGCCGGATCGCGCTCGAGCTCTTTGACGAGATCGAGCAGCCAGCCCATGTCGGGCCGGGTGCGGGTCCGGGTCGGTCGCGGGGCGAGTGCAATGTCGGTACCTGATCCCCATTCGATCAGGCCGACTCCGGCGAAGAGACCGTACGGGGTCGGCCGTGTCGTCATGCGAATCAGATAACGGAGGATCTTGCGCCGCAGACGGGGCGCATCGGGACCGGACCCGTCCGTCCGCTCCAGGGCGGAGAAGAGACTGCCGGCGCCAACCGCGAGTGCAACACGGACCGGGAGCTGGTCAGGGAGCAGCGAGACGCCTACGGTGGCGTCGGGAATCCCTTCCAGATAGCGCTCCACCGGTAGCAGCGGCGCGCGGACGATTCCCCAACCCATGGGTTCCAGCAGACAACGATCGCGACGCTGTGCATTCATGTGACGCCGCGTTGCCGACCCGAGCATCCAGGCTTACCGCGGCTCGAGTTACTCAAGCTGCTTTTCACGGTCATTCGCGCGATCGTCGCCGACCATTGCGGCGCCCGTCAAGGGTCTCCGGCTCGGTGGTCCACCCGCCGTGCGTCGGTGCCCTCGGCATTCCGCACTCGCGCCGACGCTACGGGCCGACGCCCCATGCTGTGACAATGCCCGCGTGAACGTCAAGCTCCCAGACGGAACCGAGCTCCAGCTCCCCGACGGCGCCAGCGGCGCCGACGCCGCCGCCGCGATCGGGCCCGGCCTCGCGCGCGCGGCACTCGCGGTGCGCCAGAACGGCGAGGTGCGCGACCTCGCGCGGCCGCTCGTACCGGGCGAGCCGCTGGAGATCGTCACGGCGAAGACCGACGGCGCGCTCGACGTCATCCGCCACGACGCCGCGCACGTGCTCGCGGCGGCGGTCATGGAGCTCTATCCGGACGTGAAGATCTCGATCGGGCCGCCGATCGAGAACGGCTTCTACTACGACTTCGAGTTTCCCGACGGCGTGACGGTCTCCGACGCGGACTTCGCGCGCATCGAGCAGAAGATGCGCGAGCACATCAACGCCGACGAGGCGTTCGTCCGCGAGGACGTGTCGGTCGCCGAGGCGCTGGAGCGCTTCCGCGCCGAGGGCCAGGACTACAAGGTCGAGCTGATCGAGGACCTCGTCGCGAACGAAGGCGTGGAGACCGTCAGCCTCTACACGAACGGCCCCTTCACCGACCTCTGCCGCGGCCCGCACGGCCCCGGCACGAAGCGCATCAAGGCCTTCAAGCTGCAGTCCGTCGCGGGCGCGTACTGGCGCGGCGACGCGGAGCGCCAGCAGCTCACGCGGATCTACGGCACCGCGTTCTTCTCCAAGGAGGAGCTCGCGCAGTACCTCGAGCGCCTCGAGCAGGCCCGCGCGCGCGACCACCGCAAGCTCGGCAGGGAGCTCGACCTGTTCATGTTCAGCGAGCTGTCGCCCGGCTCGCCGTTCTGGCAGCCGGCCGGCATGGCGATCTGGAACGCGCTGTCGCAGCTCTGGCGGGAGGAGAACGTGCGC
>Ga0307502_10000359_pt1 | contig 12111 bp, 8 predicted proteins | sample 16_S_MG_FD_201364 | JGI IMG/M metagenome (GOLD analysis project Ga0307502, IMG submission 201364) | Soil microbial communities from Populus trichocarpa stands in riparian zone in the Pacific Northwest, United States - 16_S | ecosystem: Environmental > Terrestrial > Soil > Riparian zone > Trees... | reverse complement strand
GCGAACGGCCACCAGCCGTCCGCGCACCCGGGCGGGTCGATCTATTCATGTCACGCCTGAATAACTCGCCCCGCCTTCGATCGTCCACGGCTGCACCGATGGGCCTGGTCGATCTGTTCATGTATGACCTGAACAAATCGCCCTGCCTCTTGAAGGGGGCGAACTTCGACCGCTGGCGGCTAATCGAAGTAGTGCAGCCGCATGTCGACCAGCTCATCGCCGAGCTCGCCGCGCGCCAACACGGGGTCGTGAGCTGGCGCCAGCTGCTCGCATTGGGCCTCGGCCGCGGCGCGATCGAGCACCGGATCCGGATCGGCCGGCTGCATCGGATGCACCGCGGCGTCTACGCCGTCGGCCATCGGCGCGTATCGCGCGAGGGCCGCTGGATGGCCGCCGTGCTCGCGTGCGGCGATGGCGCCGTCCTGAGCCATCGCAGCGCCGCGGCGCTGTGGGAGCTGCGTCCATCGGCGGCCGGCAAGATCGATGTCACGGTCCCAGCGCGATCGGGGCGCGCCAGCCGCGCGACGATCCGCGTCCATCGGTCAGGTGCGCTGCCCGCGTCAGAGATCACTCGCCATCAGGGCATCGCGGTGACGAGGGTCGCGCGGACCCTGTTCGACCTCGCAGAGACGGTGCCGCGCTCGGCGGCGCAACGAGCGCTGGAACGGGCGGAGGGATTGCAGCTCTTCGACCTGGTTGCGATGCAGAGCGCCATCGACCTGCACCGTACGAGGCGGGGAAGTCGGCGCCTCGCCGCGATCCTCGCCGACTACGAAGACGACGAGCTGACGCGCAGCGAGCTGGAGAACCAGTTCCTGGCTCTGTGCGCCGATCACGGCGTCCCACGCCCGCGAGTCAACTCCCAGGTCGAGGGCTATACGGTCGACTTCTTCTGGTCGGCGCAGCGGCTGATCGCAGAGACCGACAGCCGTCGCTATCACGCCACGCGCGCGGCGTTCGAACGCGACCGCGTCCGGGACGCGGCACTCACTGTTGGCGGATACCGAGTCGTGCGCTTCACCCATCGACAGATCCAGCGCGAATCGGCAAGCGTCGCCGGCACGTTGCTCGCGCTGATCGCCGCCGCCACATGAGCCTCCGCGGCGCGGCGCCGTTCAGCTCGGGCGCTCGATGATCTCGACCCGATAGCCGTCGGGGTCGCGCACGAAGCACAGCAACGAGCCGCCTTCGCGGACGGAGTACGGCGGCTTCTCCGGCTCGATGCCCTGCTCTGCGAGTGAGGCGAGGGTCTCGTCCATGTCCGAGACGGTAATCGCGATGTGGTTGTAGCCCGTGCCGTGGGTGTACTCGTCGACGCCGAAGTTGTAGGTCAACTCGAGCCGGTCACCGTCGCCCGGCAGGCCCATGAAGACGTTGATCGCCTCGTCGCGAATCGGCTTGCGGGCGCGTTCCTCGAAGCCCAGCGCCTCGTAGAACGCGACTGAACGATCGATGTCGCCGATCCTGTAGCAGGTGTGGATGAGTTCGCTGACGGCCATGAGCCACACAGTACCCTGACGCCCATGCTCATCGAACGCACGATGTCCGATGGCTTCCTGACGAACACCTACCTCGTCGCAGGGGGTCCGGGCGGGCCCGGATTCCTCGTCGACGCGGGCGGTCCGATGGAGCCGCTGTTCGAGGCCGCCGAGCGCAACGACATCGACGTCACCCATCTGCTGCTGACACACCACCACCACGACCACGTCTGCGCGCTGGCCGATGTCAAGCAGCGCTACCCGGACATCACGGTGCTCGCCCACCCCGGCGAGGCCCTTCAGGCCGAGCCGTTCGAGCCACTGGAGATCGGCGGCGTGCATATCGACGCGGTCCATACGCCGGGTCACACCAAAGGCATGCTCAACTTCACCGTCGAGGGCCACGTGTTCACCGGCGACACGCTCTTCAAGCGCTCGATCGGCGGTGTCCGCGCGCCCGGCAGCACCTCCTACGCCGACATCAAGTCTTCGATCATGGACAGGCTCATGAGCCTGGACCACGCGACCGAGGTACACCCCGGCCATACCGATCCGACGACGATCGGCGACGAGTGGGAGAGCAACGCCTTCATCCGCGTCTGGCGCGGCCTCGATCCCGAGGGCGACGAGCAGGTCAAGGTCTGGGGCGAGCCGGCGACCCTCGTCGTCTGGGGCGACGACTACGACGGAGGCCACAAGGCCTGGGTCCGCTGGCCCGACGGCCGCGACGACATCGTTCCCGGCTCGCAGGTCGAGCGGGACTAGGACCGCCGCAGTGGCGAAGAAGGATGCGATCCCGACCTCGCGCCTGAGCCGCTCGTCGAAGGTCGGCAAGCTCGCGGCGACGCAGGCAGCCAAGCAGATGGGAACTCGGGCGACGAACGTCGCGCGCTCGGACGAGGGCAAGCAGAAGGCGCTCGCCAAGCGCCAGCTCGAGACCGCCGAGCAGATCGTCGCCGCGCTGGGGACGATGAAGGGCGCCGCGATGAAGCTCGGCCAGGTCATGTCGTTCCTCGACGTCGGCCTCGTGCCCGAGGAGTACCGCGAGGAGTTCCAGGCCAAGCTCGCCGAGCTGCGCGACGCCGCGCCGAAGGTCGCCTTCAAGGACATGAAGAAGGTCATCGAGGACGAGTACGGCGAGCGCATCGAGGACGTCTTCGCCACCTTCGACCCGGTGCCGATCGCGGCCGCCTCGATCGGGCAGGTCTACAAGGCGCGCCTGGACGACGGCCGCGACGTCGCCGTCAAGGTCCAGTATCCGGGCGTCGCGCAAGCGGTCCGTGCCGACATGCAGAACCTCGGGCTGATCCTGCGGCTGATGAAGCGCGTCGCGCCCGGCCTGGATCCGAAGGCGATGGGCGACGAGATCCGCTCGCGCATCGACGAGGAGCTGGACTACGAGCTCGAGGCCCAGAACCAGCGCACGCTGGCGCGCATCTTCCGCGGCCATCCGTTCATCTTCGTGCCGGAGGTCGTCACCTCGCTCTCGCACGAGAAGGTGATCGTCACCGAGTTCGTCTCGGGCCGGGGCTTCGAGGAGCTCAAGCAGCTGCCCCAGAAGGAGCGCGACCGCCTGGGCGAGATCGTCTACCGCTTCTACTTCGGCTGCATGTACCGCCACCACCAGTTCTCCGGCGACCCGCACCCAGGCAACTCGTTGCTGCTCGACGACGGTCGGATGGCCTTTTTGGACTTCGGGCTGTTTAAGCGCATCCCGGCCACGATCGCCGCGTTCGAGCTGCAAATCGCGCGGCTTGGCATCGCGGGCGACGGCGAGGAGCTGATCGCGCACCTGCACCGCGGTGGCTTCATCGGCAAGCCCGAGTACTACACGCCAGAGGGCATCCTCGAGCAGCTGCACGACATGACCTGGTGGTACGCCGTCGACGCGGACGTCGCGCTCACGCCGGAGGTCGCGACCGAGGTCATGATCGAGATGTCAGACCCGCGCTCGTCGCACTTCGCGAAGATGCGCCACGAGACGCTGCCGCCGGACCACCTCTTCGGGCGCCGGCTGGAGATGCTGACGCTCGCGGTCATGAGCCAGCTGCGCGCGCGCGGCAATTGGCACCGCATCGCGCGCGAGTGGATCTACGGCGATCCGCCGGTGACCGAGCTCGGCCGCCAGGAGGCCGAGTTCTACGCCGCGCACCCGCCGGTCGCGGTGCTGCGCGGCGCCGCATAACGCGTGACCCGCCTGGCAGCGCGCTGGCGGCTCGCGGCGCTGGCCACCGGCATCGGGACGCTGTTCGTGCTCGTCGCGGCAACGGGTTCGATCTCGCCCGAGCGCGTGCGGTCGCTGATCGACGCGCTCGGCGCGGCCGCCGTGCCCGCCTTCATCGCGGTGTCGGCCCTGCTGACGTGCGCGCTGTTTCCCGGCCCGCTGCTCGCCGCCGCCAGCGGCCTGCTGTTCGGCACCGCGCTCGGGACGCCCGTGTCGATCGCCGCCGCGACGCTCGGCGCCGTCATCGCGTTCTCGATCGCGCGCTTCGTCGCGCACGACGCCGTCGACGCGCTCGCGGCCCGGCGCCTGCGCAACCTCCAGGCGTGGATCGAGCGGCGCGGCTTCTGGGCGGTCCTCTACGCGCGGATCGCACCCGGCATCCCGTACACGCTGGTGAACTACGTCGCCGGGCTCACGCGTGTGCGGCTCGCCGCGTTCGCCGCCGCGACGGCGATCGGCGTGGCACCGCGGGCGTTTGCGTACACCGCGCTGGGCGGCTCGCTGGAGCACCTCGACTCACCGGAGGCGCTGATCGCGGTCGCGACGCTCGTCGCGATGGCGCTGTTCGGACTCGTGGCCATACGGCGCGACGGCCGCACCGTCGCGCATTGAGGCCGCGCGGGGTCCTACCCGCGCCGCGCACGCGGTCGTCGCCCGAGCGGATGCCCACGTCAGAGCTGTTGCACCTGAAACAGCGAGGTCGACCCCGGCGCGCCGGTCGGTAGCCCGGCCGTGACGGCGACACGCTGACCGCGCTTGCACCAGCCCAGCTCGACGACACGCCGGCAGGCATCGAGCAGAAGCTCCTCGGTGACCTCGTGGCGGCGCAGGAACTCGGCCCGCACGCCCCACATCAGCCCGCAGCGGCGCACGGTCTCGCGGCCCGGCGACAGGGCGTAGATCGGGACGGTCGGGCGGTGCGCGGACACGAGCCGCGCCGAGCGGCCCGACAGCGTCGGCACGACGATCGCATCGAGCTCGAGCTCGCGCGCGGCCAGGCAGACGGCGTAGGCGACGGTGTAGGAGGGGTCGCGCGCGTCGCGGTGCACGCGCTGCTCGTTCCAGCGCGCGTAGGGCGCCGACGGCTCGGTCTCCTGCGCGATCGCGGCCATCATCGCGATCGCCTCGACCGGATAATGGCCCACCGCCGTCTCTTGGGAGAGCATCACGGCGTCGGTCCCGTCGAGGATCGCGTTGGCCACGTCCGCGACCTCGGCCCGCGTCGGTCGCGTCGACGCGACCATCGAGTCGAGCATCTGTGTCGCGGTGATCGCCGGACGCGCGAGGCGGCCGGCGGTGGCGAGCAGCTCCTTCTGGACGATCGGCACGCGCTCGATCGGCAGCTCGATGCCGAGATCGCCGCGCGCGACCATGACGCAGTCGGCGGCGCGGATGATCTCCTCGGCGCGCTCGACGGCCTGCGGCTTCTCGATCTTCGCGATCAGCGGCAGCCGCGTGTGCTCGCGCACGAACGCGATGTCGTCGGGGCTGCGGACGAACGACAGCGCGACGAGATCGACGCCGATCTTCTCGCCGACGCTCAGGTGCTCGAGGTCCTCCTTGGGGACGGACGCCAGCTGGTGCAACGGCCCCGGGACGTTCAGCCCCTGGCGCGAGGCGACCGCACCGCCGACCTCGACCTCGGCGTCGATCTCGCAGTCGCCGGTGCGGGTCGCGGTCACGCGCAACCGAACGGCGCCGTCGGCGAGGTACATGACATCGTCGGGCGCCATCGCGGCGACGAGCTCAGGGTGCGCGACCGACATCCGTCGCGCTGTGCCGATGGCGCTGTCGCCGCAGGCGAAGGTGACGCTGTCGCCCGGCTTGAGCTCGGCGATGTCGTCCTGCAACGGGCCGATGCGCATCTTCGGCCCGGGAAGGTCTTGCAGGATCGCGACCGGGCGGCCGGCGCGGCCGGCGGCCTCGCGCACGCGGTGAGCCGTATCGGCGTGCTGCTCGGCGTCGCCGTGCGAGAAGTTCAACCGCGCGACGTCCATCCCAGCCTCGACCATCCGCGCCAGCGTCTCGCGATCACGCGACGCGGGACCGATCGTGGCAACGATCTTCGTGCGGCGGCGCACGGCTTTACGGTACTGCGCGCGACGCTGCGTCGTGCGCGGCGACCGCGCAACGTGGGGCGCCATGCCCCGCCGAACAAAGATCTGAAGGCGCAGACGTATCGAACGTTGCCTAAGCACTGGCGAGAGCTGATTTGCTATTTCGACTCAAGCGCAGGTGCGTATATGCCGACAGATGTTCTGTCGACAGACAGCTACGGCGGCCGACTACGCGCTGGATCTCTCTGGCCCCGCGTCAATCGAAGGGGGATGAGCATCGTGTGGCCGATCTCGCCACGGAGTCGCAGGAACAAGCTTGTCGAGCCGATGGACGGCCTGTTCCGCGAGCTTGGTCGTGCGCGCCGCTTGCTGCGCGGCTCACACTCGCGCGTTTGCGCTCGACCGTACCGTTGGGCCGCCAGGACGCTCGCCGCTCTGCTCGCGATGACGGCGTGCGCGACGCTGCTTACCGCGCAGGTCAAGCGCGACGAGGCACGCCAGCGCATCGAGCGGGACGCCTCGCTGACGGTCCAGACGATCGACCGGCGGCTGCAGGCCTATGGCGAGGTGCTGGTAGCCGTGCGCGGGCTGTTTCAGATCGATCCGCACCCGTCGCGGGCTCGGTTCGCGCGGTTCGTCAGAAGCCTGCAGCTCGGCGAGCGCTACCCCGGCGTGCGCGTCGTGTCGTTCGCGCGCTCGATCGACTCGGCCGGCGTCGCCCGTCTCACACGCGACGTGCGGCGCGACGCAACCGCGCAAGGCGTCGGCTATCCGTTCTTCGCTGTCCATCCGGCCGGCCGGCGGACGCGCCTGGTCGTGCTCGACTACCTGGAGCCCGTCGCCGGCAACGAGCGCGCGCTGGGCTTCGACCTGCTCACTGACTCACGACGCGCTCGCGCGGTCGAGATGGCGCACAGCACCGACCGACCCGTTGCGACCGCGCCGACTCGACTGATCCAGGATCCGACAAACCGCAAGGCGTTCGTGTTCATGCTCGCCGTCCGCAACGCCGGCGGCCGGCTCACGAACCCCCGGGCCGGGCGCTTGCTGGGCGTCGTGTCGGCGGCCTTTAAGGTTGACGATCTGCTCGACGCGATCATCGGCGACAGCGTGGGCGAGGCCGATCTGGAGATCTTCGACGTCGGGCCAACCGCCGCGGCCACTTCCGATCCTCCGTCGCGCGCCACGCTCATCTATGACCGCGACGACTCGCTGAACGCCCTACGGCGGGCGGGCGCACCGCACGCGCTCGTGCCGATCGACGTCGGCGGGCGACGTTGGCTTGTGTACTTCGAGGCCCGGGGCGCGGCCGCGTCGACGGCCGGCGCGAGCCTTCCCTGGGTCGTGGCGATCGGTGGAACGCTCGCCAGCCTGCTGGCCTCCTGGCTGCTCTTGACGCTCGCACGCGGACGCTCGCTCGCGCTGGTGCTCGCCGGGCGCATGACGCGCGACCTCGAGCGCAGCGAGCGCCAGACGCGCCAGATCCTCGAGGCGGCCCACGACGCCTTCCTGGCGATCGACGCCGACGGGCACATCACCGACTGGAACGGCCAGGCGCACGCGGTCTTCGGCTGGTCGCGCGACGAGGCGCTGGGCCGGGAGCTCGCCGGCCTGATCGTCCCGGCGGCTCGTCGCAAGTCACACCGGCGTGCGCTGCAGCGCTTCGTGGAGACCGGCGGCGGTCCGCTGCTCGGTCGTCTCGTCGAGCTCACGGCCGTGCATCGCGACGGGCGCGAGTTCCCGGTCGAGCTCACGATCTCCGCGGCGGTCGCCAGCGAGGGCGGCTGCTCGTTTCACGCCTTCGTGCGCGACATCTCGGCGCGCAAGGCGTCTGAGGAGCTACTCGAGCGCCAGCGGCGCCAGCTCGTCGAGGCGCAGTCGGTGGGTGGGTTCGGAAGCTGGGAGTGGGACGTCGCCGCGGGAACGATCGAGTGGTCGGCGGAACTGTGTCGCATCTACGGCCTCGAGCCCGGCCCGAAGCGCGGCTTCGAGGAGTGGCTGGCCATCGGCCACCCCGATGATCGCGCTCAGATGCAGACGACGGTGCAGACCGCGTACGAGAGCCGTCAGCCGTTCGCCCTCGAGCACCGCATCGTCCGCTCCGACGGCGCCGTTCGCATGATTCACGGTCGCGGCGAGGTCATCAGCGACGATGCCGGCCGGCCATTGCGGATGCTCGGAACCGGCCAGGACGTCACCGATCGAAAGGCGTCGGAGGAGGCGCGGGGGCGGTTGGCGGCGCTTGTGGACTCCTCCGAGGACGCGATCATCGCCGAGACCCTCGATGGCGTGATCGAAAGCTGGAACCGCGGCGCGGAAGAGCTGTTCGGCTACAGCGCCGAGGAGACGGTCGGTCAGCCGATCGCGATGCTCGTCGCGCCCGAGCGCCAGGACGAGCTCGCGCTGATCCTCGCGCAGATCAAGCGCGGGGAGCGCGTCGAGGCGCTGGAGACCGTGCGCATCGCCAAGAGCGGCCGGGCGATCGACGTCTCGTTGCGGATCTCGCTGGTCTACGACGCTGACGGCGAGCTCGTCGGCGCGTCGTCGATCTCGCGCGACATCACCCCTCAGAAGCTGCTCGAGGCGCAGCTGCGGCGCAACAGCCGCCACTACGAGCTGTCGCGCGACCTGGCCTGCACCGCCAGCCTCGACGGCTACTTCATCCAGCTCAACGCCGCCTGGACACGGACACTTGGATGGAGCGAAGACGAGCTGCGTTCACGGAGGTTCGTGGAGTTCGTGCATCCCGACGATCGGGAAGCGACGGAGCGGGAGACGGCTGCGGTGGAGATAGGGGGTACCTCTGTCGCGTTCGTCAACCGCTACCGGACCAAGCAAGGCGGATGGTGCTGGCTTGAGTGGAACACGATGGCCGCCCCCGACGAGGACGTCAGCTACGCCACCGCGCGGGACATCACCGAGCGCATGCAGATGCAGGCCGCGCTGCGCGATGCCGAGCAGCGCTTCCGGACGGCGTTTGACCGCGCGCCGATCGGTGTCTGCCTGCTGTCGCTCGATGCGCGGGAACCGGGCCGGCTGATGCAGGTCAATCCGGCGCTGGCTCAGATGCTCGGCGCCAGCGTCGAGGAGCTCACCGGAATGCCGGTCAACTCGCTGACAGACCCCGCCGATCACGCCGAGGTCGAGGCGAAGCTGAGCGAGCTGACCGGGGGTGACAGCGGTCCCGTCGAGTTCGAGACGCGTTTCATGCACCGCGACGGACATCCCGTCTGGGCGCTGATCAGCGCGGCTCCGCTTGCCGACGGCGATGGCGAGCAGACGCTGGCCGTCACGCACGTCATGGACATCTCCGATCGCAAGCACTCCGAACGCAAACTGCAGCACCTCGCCGACCACGACGCGCTGACGGGCCTGTTCAACCGGCGCCGCTTCACCGAGGAGCTCGAGCGCGCGCTGCGCCACGCCAAGCGATACGACGAGGCCGGCGCCGTCCTGTTTTTGGACCTCGACGGCTTCAAGTTTGTCAACGACTCGCTCGGGCACGCCGCCGGCGACGCGCTGATTGCCCGCGTGGCGGGATTGCTGGGCGCGGCCGTGCGCGAGACCGACACCCTTGCTCGCGTCGGCGGTGACGAGTTCGCGGTGCTGCTGCCGCGCAGCGACGAGACCTCGGCGGTGCTCGTCGCCGAGAAGCTGCTCCTGACCCTGCGGCACACCGGTCTGAACAGCCACGAGGACCTTCGCGCTCATGTCTCGTGCTCGATCGGGATCGCGGTGTTTCGCGGGGACGAGGAGCTCAGCGCCGACGAGCTCGTCGTCGAGGCCGACATCGCGATGTACGACGCGAAGGAGGCAGGCAAGGATCGCCATGCCGTCTACGACCGCGCCGAAGGACGGCGAGCGCACATGTCGATCGGCCAGGATTGGAACGAACGGCTGCGCCGCGCGATCAGCGACGACAGCTTCGTCCTGCACGCCCAGCCGATCATCTCGATCTGCTCCGACGCCACACCCTGGTTTGAGCTGCTGCTGAGGCTGCCCAACGACGACGGCGACCTGATCAGGCCCGGCAGCTTCCTCCACAACGCCGAGCGCTTCGGCCTTGTCGGGCAGATCGACCGCTGGGTGCTCGAGCAGGCCGTGCGCCGCCTCCACGACAGCCACGCTGCCGGCATCGACCTGATGCTCAGCGTCAACGTGTCCGGTACGACGATGGGCGACCCCAAGTTCGGCGCCCACGTCGCCGAGCTGCTGTCCAGATACCCGATCCCCCCCGACCGCCTGGTCATCGAGATCACCGAAACCGCCGCCATCACGAACATCGAGAGCGCGCGCGCGCTGGCGCTGCAGTTGCGCGCGTTGGGGTGCAAGCTCGCACTCGACGACTTCGGCGCCGGGTTCGCCTCGTTCTACTACCTCAAGGACCTGCGGTTCGACTACTTGAAGATCGACGGCGAGTTCATCCGCAACCTCTGCGCCAACCCCACCGACCAGCTCGTCGTCAAGGCGATCGTCGCGATCGCTCAGGGTCTCGGCACGCGCACGGTCGCAGAGTTCGTCGGCGACGACGCCACCGTCTATCGCCTCCAGCAGCTCGGCGTCGACTACGCCCAGGGCTACCACCTCCGGCGCCCGCGCCCCGTCGATCAGGCGCTGGCCGGCCTGATCCGCCGCCCGGACGGCGCGCCGATCAGCCTCACGCCAGCGCGAACCGCCCGTCTTGGATCACGGTCTCCCCATCGGCCGTCAGCCGCCCGCCAACGCGCAGATCGCAGATGAGATCCCAGTGCAGCGCGGACTCGTTCTTTGCGCCGGTCTCGGGGTACGAGCGGCCCAGGGCCAGGTGTACCGTCCCGCCGATCTTCTCGTCGAACAGCGTCGCTCCGATCGGGCGGTCGATGCCGAAGTTCGTGCCGATCCCGATCTCTCCCAGACGCCGCGCACCCTCGTCGGTGGCCAGCGCCCGCTGCAGGTAGTCATCGCCGCGCTCGGCATACGCCGCAACGACCAGCCCGTCGCGGAACTCGAGATCGACGCCGGCGACGTCGACACCCGACGGCGACGAGGGCACATCGAAGCGGATCCGGCCGCTGGCGCTCGTCTCCAGCGGACCGGTGAAGACCTCCCCGCTGGGCATGTTGCGCTTGCCGTCGGAGTTCACCCAGCTGCGTCCCTTGACGGCCAGCGTCAGGTCCGTGCCCGGCGCCTCGACGTGCAGTTCAGCGGCGCCTCGCAGGCGCTCGATGAGCCCCGCCTGAAACGACCGCAGCTCGCCCCACGAGCGCACGGGGTCGGGCTGGTCGAGGAACAGCGCGCGCCCGACGAAGGCCTCGAAGTCGGCGAGGTTCATGCCCGCCTGCTGCGCGCCGGCCTGCGTCGGCCACAACGTCGAGCACCAGCGCTTGCGCAAGGTCTGTTCGCGCAGCGGCTTGCGCGCGCGAGCGGCGCGGGCGAGTCGCTCGGGATCGATACCCGTCAGCGCGCGCGTGTTCTCGGGCGCCTGGATGCCGAGCTGGGCATGGGCCTTCTTCGCCTCGGCCCATAGGACCTCGGGGAACGTGTCGAGATGGCGATCCCGCGCGTCGCGATGAAACGCCGCCGTCGCGCCCGGCAGCTCGACGCGCAGCAGTGGCCAGCCGTCGCGGGCGAGGATCGCGCGCTGGCACTCGAGCAGCAGCGGCGCCGCGAGCGTCGTCGAGCGCACGACGATCTCCTGCCCCGGCTCGACCTCCAGGCAGTAGCCACAGAGCAGGTCGGCGAACGCCGCAGCGTCGAGCCCCATGCTAGTGGTTCGTCGCTCCCGGACTCACATGATGCATGTCAGGCCCGCCAACCCTCGTCGAGCGCTGCGAGCGGCTCGACGGGGTCGGCGTTCAGCAGCTCGGCGAGCGCGGCCACAAGACGCTCCTGAGGCTCGCGCTGGGCGCCGGAGCCCATGACGCCGATCCGCCACAGCTTGCCGGCGAGCGGGCCCAAGCCGCCGGAGATCTCGATGCCGTAGTCGAGCAGCAGCCCGTTGCGAATCGCCGCCTCGTCGATGCCCTCCGGCGGCGACACCGCCAGCAGCGGGTGCAGTTGCTCTCCGTCCGGTGCCAATCGTTCGCATCCGAGCACGGCGAGCGCGTCACGCAACGCGTGGTGGGCGCGGCGGTGGCGTTCCCACGTCGTCGGCAGCCACTCCTCGCCGACGACGATGCGCAGCGCCTCGCGCAGCGCGTACACCATGTTGATCGGCGCCGTGTGGTGGTAGACGCGGCCCGCCGCCGAGGACTCGGCGAGGTTCCAGTAACCGAGCACGAGCGAGAGGTCGAAGTACCACGAGCGGCCAGGCTGCCGTCGACGGGCGAGCTTCGCCAGCGCGCGCTCACCCGCGCTGAACGGCGCCAGCCCC
>Ga0307502_10000358_pt1 | contig 12155 bp, 13 predicted proteins | sample 16_S_MG_FD_201364 | JGI IMG/M metagenome (GOLD analysis project Ga0307502, IMG submission 201364) | Soil microbial communities from Populus trichocarpa stands in riparian zone in the Pacific Northwest, United States - 16_S | ecosystem: Environmental > Terrestrial > Soil > Riparian zone > Trees... | reverse complement strand
CTCCTGGACCGCCTGAGCCGGCGCCTGGACGGCCTGCTTGACGGCCTTGACCGGGTCCTTGAGCACCTTCTTGACGGAGGTGCTCGAGGAGCTCGCGGGTGCCGTCGGCGCCGGGTCGGCCTTCGGGAGCGCGAGCTCCTTGGCGATCGACTCCCTTGTCTGCGTCTTGCGCTTCGGCACCGGCACCTGCTTGGCGATCGACTTCAGACCGGCGTACGTGTAGGTGTTGCCGTACGCGTCACGCAGCATCACGAAGTTGCCCAGGCGCGTGTTGCGCCCGACCTTGACGATCTTGCCGTCCTGCACGGCCACGACCGGCGACTTCGCGTTGGCGAAGATGTTGATGCCGCGGCGAGCGCTCTTGCCCTCGACCGGCATCGCCGCGTTCTGGCCGCGAGCGAAGCGACGGGTCGCGTCGCGCTCGGAGATGTCGTCGGCGTACTTCGATGCCGCGTGGACCGGGAAGATGCCCTGCGTCAGCCCGCTGATCGAGCCGATGAGGTCGGCCGGCATGCCGCCGATGAAGCGTGCGCGCATGAGCACCGAGTCGACGTACCAGTCCGCGTGGTTGTAGGCGTAGATCGCCTTGCGCAGATCCTGATCGGCGCCCGCCGCCTTGAGATAGCGCGCCGCAGCGAAGATCGCGTCAACCGGGTTGTAGGGATCCTTCCTACCGTCGGAGTTGGCATCGACCGCCCACGTCTTCCAGCTCGACGGAATGAACTGCATCCAACCCATCGCGCCGGCCGAGCTGACGTTCAGGTTGCGGCCATAGTCCGTCTCGATCTCGTTGATCGCCGCCAAGACCTCCCAGCGAATCCCGTACTGGATACCCGCCGCCTGATAGATCGACAGCAAGAAGGCCGGGATGCGGAACTTGTTGATGAAGAAGTTCGGGACGCCGACGGGGACCGGGCCGGGGAGAGCCAGGGACATCGTCGGGTTTGACAGCGTCGGGACGCCGTTTGAGTGGCGAAGGTCGGTGGCCTTCGGGCGCGCGGTCTCGGGCAGACGCGCGGTGTCTACCAGGCGTCCAGCCGTGTCGACGGCCTTGTCGACCGTTCCCTTGGCCTTCTTCGCCTTCTTGACGGCCGTCTCCTCGGCCGGGGCCTGAAGCGGGACGGTTGGCTGCTCCGCGACGGGCGCGGCAGGCGCCTGCGCCGGCACGGTCGGCTTGATCGACAGCGACGGACCGTTGCTGGGCGGTGCGTTGACGGGGGTGATCTCCTTGATGCTCAGGATCGGCAGCGCCCCGATGTTGGGCAGCCTGATCTGATCAAGGGGCAAGTCGGCACCCACGTCGACCGTGATGGTCTTCTTGATTTTCCCGAGGAGCTGGATCTCGAACGTGCGCTGAATAGCGCTCGCAGGACCAGCAAATGTCCCGAATCCGACGGCAATGCCGCCGCTCGCGACCATAGCCATGAGCAGCCTACGGTTGTGGTGCATGTGTGCCTGCATCTCCCCCCTGGAGGTGTTCCAAGTACGCGAGCCCGATGCGCGTGTCCGCAGCCTAGCGGGAATTGGCGTTTCGCGCTAAACACCGTCTAAACGGCTAGGTTCGAGCGGGCATTTCAGCGCGTTGCCAGGACGGAACGGCGCGTGACCGCCGCGGGCGGTCGTATTCGAAGCGCCCACGCGTCGTCTGCTGCCCACTGCGCTAGCCTCCGAACGCCCCCAACTAAGGCTCGAGAAAGGCAGCGGGATGAGCGAGGACGCCGAGGCCGAAGGGCTGCGCGGACGGATCACCAGGCAGGGCGAAGACACGCTCGGCAGGATGGCCGAGGACCTGCTCGCGAACCCGCTCGTGAGCGGTGCAATCCAGCGTGCATTCGACGCGCGCGAGAAGGCATCGGCGGCGCAGGAGGCAGCGTTCGGCGCGCTGAACATTCCCACGGCAGGCGACATCGAGCGCTTGACGCGCCGCGTGCGGTCCGTGTCCCAGCGCCTGGAGGGGATCGAAGACGGCATCGACCGCCTGGACGAGCGGCTTGCGGCCCTGCCCCCGGCCGACGGCGTCAACGCGCGCCTGGAGCGCATCGAGGAGCAGCTCACCGCGCTCACGGTGCAGCTCGCCCAGCTGCGGGAGGATCTGCCCGCGAAAGCCAAGCCTGCGCCGGCACGCCGGCCGCGCGCCAAGGCGGCCGGCTAACAGCGCCGGCCGCGAGCGAACGCCGCCGGCTAGTACGACAGCGCGGCGGCGCCGGCTCGTCCGAGGCGCTGGGCGGCCAGGACGAGCTCTGCGTCGTCGATGCGATGGCGAGCGCCGTCCGCGTCGAAGACGTCGCTGACCGCAAGCACGCATCCGGCCGCGATGCCGCGCAGCTCCGCCACACGCAGGATCGTGGCCGCCTCCATCTCTACGGCGAGCGCGCCCGCGCCCGTCCGCGCGCGGGCGCGCGAGGCGTCGCGGTCGTAGAAGAGGTCCGTCGACGCGACCGTCCCGGTGCGGGCGCCGTCGCCCGCCGCGCGGCGCAGTGCGGCGACGAGCCGGCGGTCGGCGGCGACCAGGTGGCCCGCGCCGAGCGCGCGACTCGTGCCGTCATCGGCGAGCGCCGCTTCAGCGATGACGAGATCGCCGAACGCCAGGCTGCCGTCCAGGGCGCCGCACGTCCCGACCCGGATAGCGCGCTCGAGGCCGAGATCGCACAGCTCCTCGAGCACGATCGCGGCGCTTGGCCCGCCGATCCCGGTGCTCTGGATCGTCAGCAGCCGCCCATCCTGCGCCTCGCCGGTGTAGCCCCACAGCCCGCGGTTGTGGTTGAACATCTTTGGCTCGGAAAGCAGCAGCTGTGCGAGCGCGAGCGCGCGTCCGGGGTCACCGGGCAGCAGCGCGCGCGGGGCGAGCGGGGCGGTGGGATGGATATGGACGGTCATCCGGGCGGCGCATATGATCGATGCATGGCCAAGAAGAAGAGCGCGTCGCGCACCGACGCGGTACGCGAGGCCGTCGACCAGGCGTTCAAGTCGCAGTTTCCGCGCGAGCGGATCTCCGACCTGCTCGACGAGCTGGGCAACACCGCCGGCCGGCTGCGCGGAGCAGTCGACGAGCTGCGGCCAGCGTCGGAGGCGGAGCACAAGGCGCTGCGGACCGAGGTGCGCGAGCTCACGTCGGCGGTGCAGGCACTGACCGAGCGCGTCGAGCGGCTCGAGTCCAAGCCGAAACCCAAGCCCGCCGCGCGCCGCACGACGAAACCCGGCGCCGCATCGAGGTCGCGCAAGCCGCCGGCGACCGAACCGCCGGCCTCCGGGTCGTAGTCTGGATCCAGACCACGCCTCGGTCCACCAGCCTCGCGGCGAGACGCCACGACATCGGCGGATCCGGACGTCGTCTCAGATCCAGCCGCGGCCGCAGGCCGTGAAATCGAGTTCGCAACCGATAAGGGAGGTTCCACGTCACGATGGGAGCCGAGTTCAGCGGTCCGAAGGAGTTCCGCACGGTCATGGACCGCATCTTCACGCTCATGAGCGATGACCCCGACATGGGCCCGAAGCTGCGCGATGCCGATGTGCCTCAGCGCTTCGAGTTCGAGGACGTCGATCTCGTCGTCAACATCCGCGCCGCCCGCGAGGGCGAGGACGGGTGCTTGTACTGGGAGTGGAACGACGACGTCGACTGGAAGCCCAAGGTCAAGATGAAGATGTCGTCGGAGGTCGCCAACAAGTACTTCCAGGGCAAGGAGAACGTCCCGATCGCGATCGCGCGGCGGCGGATCAAGACGAGCGGCGACGTCAAGGCGGCGCTCGCGCTGATCCCGATCACGAAGCCGGTGTACGCCCAATACCGCGACGTCGTCGAGGCCGAGTACCCCCATCTGAAGGTCTGACGTGCATTAAGAGGCGTTGACAGCGCGCGCTCGGAGGCGTATGCATTCGCCTACCAGGTCGAACAGTGGGTGGCTCGCCACCCGCGAGGCGCCGCCGGTACGAAGACGAGCGCCGTCGGCCAAGGCAGCGGGCCGTATCGCCCGCAGACGGCGGGGCCAAGGTCCCGCCGTCGTCGTGAGTGCGTCGGCCGCGTCGAGCTTGATATAGCCGATCATCGCGCTATGGAGACGTACGGCGCGTGCCAACAAGGGCCGCGACGTTTGCCCCACTATGGACGGTGGGTACCGGAGACCTCAATGTCCCATCCCGATCTCACAGACCGCCCGGTCAGCGAACTCATCCAGCGCGCCTCGCAGCAGACCGCGACGCTCGTCCGCGACGAGATCCGGCTCGCCCAGCTCGAACTGCAAGAGAAGGGCAAGCGCCTCGGCATGGGCGCTGGAATGCTCGGCGGCGCCGGCCTCGTCGCCGTCTTCGGTGTCGGCGCCTTGGTCGCAGCGCTGATCCTGGCGCTGGCGACCGTGCTCGACGCCTGGCTCGCAGCCCTGCTCGTCGCCGTCGGCCTGCTCGCGCTCGCCGGGATGCTCGCTCTCACAGGCAAGGGCAAACTCGAACAGGCGACGCCGCCGGTGCCCGAGGAAGCGATCGAAAGCACCAAACACGATGTCGAGACGATCAAGGAGCACGTGCGCCACCGATGAGCACGTCCGATCGAATTCACGACGACGCGCCGACAGAGCGCGATGCACTGGTACAGGAGATCGAGGCTACGCGCGAGGAGCTCGGTGCAACGGTCGAAGCGCTCGCGCACAAGGCGGACGTCAAGGCTCAGGTTCAAGAGAAGGTCGAGGAGACCAAGGTTCACCTGCGCGAGACGAAGGTCACGCTGCGCGAGAGGCTCGACAACCCAGCCGTGCCCGCGGCGGTCGCCGCGGTCAGCGCGGTGCTGCTGTTCGTGTCGCTGTTGCGCTCGCGCCGGTAGCGATCGCTCAGCCGAGCATCCGCCGCTCCACCGCCCAGCGCGACAACTCGTGCCGGCTCGAGAGCTGGAGCTTGCGCAGCACGGCCGACACGTGTGCCTCGACGGTCTTCGCCGAGATGCCGAGTCGCTGGGCGATCTCCTTGTACATGTAACCCCGGGCGATGTGCTGCAACACCTCGCGCTCGCGCGGCGTGAGCTGGTCGATCTCGGCGTCGCGGTCACCGGATGCTGGGATGGCCGGCGTAGCGCCCGCGAAGGCATCGAGCACGAAGCCGGCCAGTCGCGGAGAGAAGACGGCGTCTCCTTCGCGCACGCGGCGCACGGCATCGGCAAGCTCGGAGCCCGAGATCGTCTTCGTGACGTAGCCGCGTGCGCCCGCGCGGATCACCGCGATGACGTCCTCGGCGGCGTCGGACACCGACAGCGCAAGGAAGCGCGTCGCCGGCGCGTCGCCCGCCAGCCGGCGGATCACTTCGAGGCCGCCGCCGTCAGGCATGTGGACGTCGAGCAGCACGACGTCGGGCTGCTCAGCCCGGATCAGCGCGACAGCCGCGTCAACGGTGGCCGCGTCGCCGACGACATCGACCAACCCGTCCAGCTCCGCCCGCACGCCGGCGCGGAACAGCTCGTGATCGTCGACGAGGACGACGCGCGTAGTCATTCGCCGTCACCGCCGTTGCGCTCCAGCACGAGCTCGACCTCGGTACCGCCGGCCGGCGATGCCTGGATCGCCGCGCGGCCACCGTGGCGCTCCATCCGCCCGACGATCGATTCGCGGACGCCGCGGCGGTCGGCCGGCACCGCGTCGGGGTCGAAGCCCGGCCCGCGGTCGCGGACGAACACCTGTAGCCGCTCGGCGCCGGCCTCCGCGTAGACCGCCACCGGTGCCGAGTCACCCGCGAACTTCGCCGCGTTGAGCATCGCCTCGCGCGCCGCGGCGACGAGTGCTTCGCCATCCCGGTCCAGGGCCGCGTCGCCGACCGCGACGACGTCGACCGCGACGCCGTGCTCGCGCTCGATCTCCTCCGCCGCCGCCTGGAGCGCGGCCGCCAGCCAGCGCTCGCCATCGCGATGGGCCGGTGCCCCGCTCAGCCAGGTACGCAGCTCGCGCTCCTGCCGGCGCGCGAGCGCGGCGACCGCGCGCGGGTCGTCGGCGCGCTTCTGCATCAGCGCGAGCGTTTGCAAGACGGAGTCGTGCAGATGCGCGGCGAACTCGGCACGCTCCTGGGAGCGAACCCGCTCGGCGCGCTCGTTCGACAGCGACGTCAGCAGCCGCACGAACCACGGCGCGAAGATCACGGCCAGCGCGACCGCGACGACGACCGCGACGAGGGCGACGTCGGTGGCGGCGGCGAGCGCTCCGGTGAGTTGCAGGAAGACGAGCGCCGCGGAGATCACGAGCGTCACGCCGATCCCGATCCGCGAGATGACCGCTGGGCGCGATTCGGTGCTCGCCGGGCCGATCGCGACCGCCGATCCGGTGGTCACGACAGCGTCGCCGCGCACGGCGCGGGCGACACGGCCGGAGACGTCGATCGACTGACGCCAGATCAGGGCGCCACCCGCGCCGACCAGCACGAGCGGCCAGGTCACGACATCCGAGAACGGAAGCCCGAGCTCACGGAACGCGAGCAACAGCGACAGGAGCAGGAAGCCGACGCCGGTGCCGACCTCGACTGCCGCGCGGTGCTGGGACGCCGTCCGCGCCGTCGCGACCGCAGGCGCGCCCTCCTCGTCCTCCGCGGGCAGGAAGATCCACGCCAAGCCGTAGACGGCGATGCCGACGCCGCTGGCGAGCGTCGAAGCCCCGAAGACGATGCGCAGCAGCATCGGGTCGATCTGCAGGCGCTTGCCGAGGCCGGCGCAGACGCCCGCGACCATGCCGTTGTGCGGATCGCGGCGCAGCTCGCGCAGCGAGGCGAGCGCGGGGCCCTGGGGAGTGGCGGCCATGTCGGAGATCATCCTCGCCTCGAAAGCCCGCTCGCCAGCAGGATGGCTCCGACCGCGGCGAACGCGATCGGAGCCATGACGTGGAAGCGGAGGTCCAGCTCGCCCAGACGGTCGAGCAGCAGGACCGTGCCGAAGGCGACGAGCACGAGCCCCGCGGTGAGCGAGAACGGGTCCGGCCTAACGGTCCTGCGGCGCACCTCCTACGCCGAGGTTGCGCAGGCGCTGTTGCGCTCGCCGGAGTTGCGGTTGCGATCCTCCCAGCGCGGGCCGCGATGTCCGTCCTCGCGGTGGCGCACCTCGAGCAGGCCCATTCCGATCCTGCCGTCCACGACGAGCCGCGGAGCGCGCCCCGTCGGGCGCCGGTTGTCGTTCCAGTTCCAGTCGATGCCGCCGCCGTTGCGGTCGAAGACCTCGACCCCGCCCATCCCGACACTCGCCTTGCTGGCGACGCAGACGTTCTCGGGCACGAGCACGAGCGCATGGCCGGCGCCGACGTTCACCGACAGCGGATGATCGCCGGCCGGCAGCTTGAGGTCGCGCAGGTCCAGGACGATCTCGCCCATGCCGATCCGGTAGCTGTCGCGCAGCTCGGCCACCGTGCCGGGCCGCTCGTTGCGCTGGCCAAACCCGCCGTCGAGGTCGATCCCGGCCGCCGACACGAACGCCAGCGGCACCGCGATCGCGAGGGCCGGCAGGACGAGCCAGCGTGCCCCGCCGACGAACGCCGCCGCGACGAGCCCTGCACCCGCGGCGATGACCAGGCCGGCGACGACGACGCCGCCACCGAGCCCGCTGGCAAAGAAGCTGGCGACCGCCAGCGCGACGCAGGCGATCATGAGCCCGAAGCCCTGGAGGACGCGGATCATCACCGCGCGCGGACTCTCGCCGGGGCGCCTGCCTGAAGCGAACGTCCAGATCGACACCGCCACGACGAGGACGAGCCAGAACGGCAGCAGTGCGAACCCGACGAAGCCGAAGCTGCCGAGCGCGATGCCGGCGACCGCCAGCGCGACGATCAGGCCGGCCGCGATCGTGCGATCGCGGGTGCTGCGCTCTGCCGGCGCCTCCCCGTCCACCGGGACGAGGAGGAGCGCAGCGACGTAGACGACGAAGCCGGCGCCGCCGGCCAGGGCGAGCGCGACGAAGGCGATCCGAACGAGGGTCGAATCGATGTTGAAGTAGCGGCCCAGGCCGCCGCAGACGCCGCCGATGACGCGATCCGTGCTCGATCGCTCGAAGCGCTTCGGGCCCGGCGAAGGCGGCAGCATGACGTTGGTTTCAGAGGTGGTATCCATGCTCAGCAGTCTCCGGGCGGGCGCGACCGCTGCCTATTGGGAATCATCCGTAAGGGTCAACCTAGACTCACTGCGGATGGACGTCTTCGATCGGGTGCGCGCGACCGGCCTGCTGCCCGCCGGCGGCCCTGTCGTGGTGCTGCTCTCCGGGGGCCGCGACTCGGTCTGCCTGCTCGACGTCGCGGTGCGACTCGCGGGACGCGACGCCGTCACTGCGCTGCACGTCAACTACGGGCTGCGCGAGGCGGCCGGCGGCGACGAGGCGCACTGCCGCGAGCTATGCGAGCGATTCGGCGTCGAGATCGACGTCCACCGCGCGGCCCGTCCGCAGGACGCGGGCAACCTCCAGGCGTGGGCGCGCGACGTCCGCCTGGGCTTGGCGGTGCAGATCGCGCTGGCACGCGGCGCACATGTCGCGACCGGACACACGTCGACCGACCAGGCCGAGACCGTGCTCTACCGCCTCGCCGCATCGCCCGGGCGTCGAGCGCTGCTGGGCATGGCCGAGCGCGACGGGCTACTCGTCCGCCCGCTGCTGCGCATCACGCGCGGCCAGACCGCAGCTCACTGCACCGCGCGCGGCCTCATATGGCGCGAGGACGCGTCCAACGACGACCCGGCCTTCGCTCGCAACCGCGCGCGCGCTGGGCTCGTGCCGGCGCTGCGCGAACTGCACCCGTCCGCGGAGGCGAACGTCGTGCGCACCGCCGAGCTCCTGCGAGAGGAGGCAGCGGTCCTCGAAGAGGTCGTCGGCACTGCCCTGGCGGGGCGCGACCGCATCGAGGTCGCGCACCTCGCGGCCCTGCCGCCCGCGCTCGCGCGCCTGGTTGTGCGCCGGCTCGCCGAGGACACGGCCGGGCGGCTGTGCGCGCGCGCTGCCGGACGGCTGGCGGACATCCTGGCGCTCGGCGACGGCGCGCTCGACCTCGGCGACGGCGCGCGCGCCGTCGTGTCGGACGGCGTGCTACACGTGGAGCCGACGCCGCCGGGCCGCTCGGCTCCAACCGCGGTGTGAAGCGCTGCGCCCGGCGTACACGCCTAGACTCGGTCGATGCGCGACGACGCTGTGGGAGAGATCCTCGTCCAGCCCGATGACCTCTCCCGGCGCGTACGGCAACTCGGCGAGCAGATCAACGCTGACTACAAAGGCCGCGACCTGCTGCTCGTCGGTGTCCTGAAGGGGGCCGTCTTCTTCCTGTCGGACCTCATGCGCCACCTCGACGTGCGATGTGAGGTCGACTTCATGGCGGTGGCGAGCTACGGCTCCTCGACCGACTCGTCGGGCGTCGTGAGAATTCTCAAGGATCTGGACGTCGCTTTGGAGGGCCGGCACGTATTGATCGTCGAGGACATCGTGGATTCCGGACTGACACTGCAATATCTGATGCGCAATCTCGGTGCGCGCAACCCTGCGTCGATCGAGGTCTGCGCGCTGCTGACGAAACCCGCGCGCCTGAAGGTCAACCTCGAGCCGCGCTACGTCGGCTTCGAGATTCCCAACCGTTTCGTGGTCGGCTACGGCCTCGACCACGCCGAGCGCTACCGCAACCTGCCCTACGTCGCGGCCCTCCGGGAGCAGCCCTGATGCCCGTGCGCCGCCATTCGGCCATCATCACGTCAAGCCACCGAAGCCGTCGAAATCTCCTGGTAGGCTGATCGCTTCGTGTCCGCAGGAGTTTTCTCATCATGAGCCGGTTCTCCAAGAGCGCTGCGTTTCCGATCCTGATCGTCGTCATCCTGGCGTTCTTCGCGCAGCAGCTGATCTCGAGCCCGAACAAGAAGAAGGACCCGGGCTTCGGAGCGTTCACGCGGCAGCTCGCGAACGGCCAGGTCAAGAGCGTCGAGATGCGCAACCGCAGCAACGAGCTTGCCGTCACGCTGCGCAACAAGGACCAGTACGAGATCGGCTTCGCCAGCGCCTACGGCGACGAGCTGACCAAGAACCTGCTGACCGCTGAGCAGGACAAGAAGATCGACGAGTTCGACATCAAGGGCACCCGCACGAACGGGTGGATCTCGATGCTTACGTACGTCCTGCCGTTCCTGCTGTTCATCGGCTTCTGGATCTTCCTGATGAACCAGATGCAGGGTGGTGGCTCGAAGGTCATGTCCTTCGGCAAGTCGCGCGCCAAGCGCATGAGCGTGGACTCCCCGAAGATCACGTTCCGCGACGTCGCGGGCGCCGACGAGGCCGTCGAGGAGCTGCACGAGATCAAGGAGTTCCTCGAGAACCCGAAGAAGTTCCAGGCGCTCGGCGCGAGGATTCCGAAGGGCGTGCTGCTCTTCGGTCCTCCCGGCACCGGCAAGACGCTGCTCGCTCGGGCCGTCGCCGGCGAGGCGGGCGTGCCGTTCTTCTCGATCTCCGGGTCGGACTTCGTCGAGATGTTCGTCGGCGTCGGTGCCAGCCGCGTGCGGGACCTGTTCGAGCAGGCCAAGCAGAACAGCCCCTGCATCATCTTCATGGACGAGATCGACGCCGTCGGCCGCCATCGCGGCGCCGGGATGGGCGGCGGTCACGACGAGCGCGAGCAGACGCTCAACCAGCTCCTCGTCGAGATGGACGGCTTCACGATGACGGACAACATCATCCTCATCGCGGCCACGAACCGTCCCGACATCCTCGACCCCGCGCTGCTGCGCCCGGGCCGCTTCGATCGCCAGATCGTCGTCGACCGCCCCGACCGCAAGGGCCGCGCGAAGATCCTCGAGGTCCACACGCGCGGCAAGCCGCTGGCGAAGGAGATCAACGTCGACGACCTCGCCGGCCAGACGCCCGGGTTCACCGGAGCGGACCTCGCGAACCTCGTCAACGAGGCCGCCCTGCTCTCCGCCCGCACCGGCAAGCGCGAGATCGGCCAGCACGAGCTCGAGGAAGGGATCATGCGCGTGATCGCCGGCCCGGAGAAGAAGACCCGGGTCATGAGCGAGAAGGAGCGCCGCATCACCGCGTTCCACGAGATGGGCCACGCGCTCGTCGGCCACCATCTCGAGCACTCCGATCCCGTCCACAAGATCTCGGTCATCGGCCGCGGCCAAGCGCTCGGCTACACGATCTCGATGCCGCAGGAGGACCGCTTCCTCACGACGCGCGCGGAGCTCACCGACTCGATGGCGATGACGCTCGGCGGCCGCGCCGCCGAGGAGATCGTCTTCGGCGAGATCACGACGGGTGCGTCGAACGACCTCGAGAAGGTCACCGCGACGGCGAAGGCGATGGTCATGCGCTACGGCATGAGCGAGCGCCTCGGCCCGCGCGTCTTCGGCCACGACCACTCGCAGCCGTTCCTCGGCCGCGAGTTCTCCTCCGAGCCCGACTACTCCGACGAGATCGCACGCGAGATCGACGACGAGATCCGTCGCGTCGTCGAGTCCGCGCACCAGCGCGCGCGCGACATCCTCACCGAGCACCGCGAGTCGCTGAACACGATCTCCGAGATCCTCGTCCGTCGCGAGACGATCGAGAAGACCGAGTTCGAGGCGCTGATCGCGGGCAAGGCCGAGGACGAGGTCTTCCCGGACGAAGCTCCGCAGCTGCCGCCGCCGCCCACCCCGGCCGACAAGCCGGGCCAGAAGGCCCCGCGCACGCTGCCGCGCCCCGGCCTCGCCGGTGGCGTCGAAGCGCGCGCCGACGAGCCGCGCAAGCCCGAGCTGTAGCTCCGGCGGGCACCCACGGATCGTGGCGTGCGCGTGGGGGCGCGGCTCGCTCTCGCCAGGATGAACGAGTGACACCTCGCGCCGGCGCGAGCGCTGGCGTGTCACTTGTGCATGGGCGGGATGAACGACTGACACCTGGTGGCGCGCGCCTGCTCGAAGGGCCACTTGTTCATGCATCCGGCGGTGCGGCGCTGCGGTTCCCGCTTGAGCATCATATTACCGATGGGTAATATGTTCACTCGTGACGACCTACGCGGCCCTCGCCGAGCCCCACCGCCGGCAGATCCTCGATCTGCTGTGCTCCGGCGAGCGCTCCGTAGGCGACCTCGTCGAGCGGCTGACGCTCAGCCAGCCCGGCGTCTCCAAGCACCTCAAGGTGCTGCGCGAGGCCGGGCTCGTCGTCGTCCGCAGCCACGGCAAGCAGCGCCTGTACGCGCTGCAGCCTC
>Ga0307502_10000357_pt1 | contig 12157 bp, 10 predicted proteins | sample 16_S_MG_FD_201364 | JGI IMG/M metagenome (GOLD analysis project Ga0307502, IMG submission 201364) | Soil microbial communities from Populus trichocarpa stands in riparian zone in the Pacific Northwest, United States - 16_S | ecosystem: Environmental > Terrestrial > Soil > Riparian zone > Trees... | reverse complement strand
TCTGTAGTCGAGAGAAAGGACGACTCGATGTCAGATCAGCGCACAGAGGTGCAGAAGCACATGGCCGAGTTCCAGGCCAACGCATTGCGGCTGCTCGGGTACGCGCAGCACGCGCACGACCAATACGCGCGAGGCGATGCTGCCGGTGCGGCGATGACGATCTCGCTGACGCATTACGACATCGGCTACCTGGAGGAAGGTCGCAAGAACCTCATCGAGGCGATCGAGGAGGGCCATGCCGTGACGCCCGACGATGCGATCAGGCACATGTGCGACGAGCAGGCCGACCGAACGACCCGCATGACGTGACTCTCTGACGCGCCGCGTCAGAGCGCGCTTGCGGTCATGCCGCCGCGGAGTCCCGGGGCGCTCGGCGCCTGGCGGGCTCCGCGAGACGCCGCTTCGGTGTTCACGGAACGACCGTGAAGCCGAACAGGACATCCTTGCCTGCGAAGTTCCCGAAGCCCGCCCACTCTCCCCGGCACAGTCGCGCTGCCGGGCGGATCGCCCAGACGTTGCCCGGACGCCGGCCAGGCTTCAGCCGGCCGCCGATCAGCAGCGTCGCCCGCCCGCGCTTGAACGGCAGGGAGTCGGTCGACTCCTGCCTGCAGCCTGATTCCCTGTGCTCGAGGGCCAGTTGGAGCCGCCCATTGATCCTGGCGCGGAAGCTGACCCGGAACACGCGCCCCGGCCCCCCCGCGACGGGACGGACCTTCACTCGCGGATCCCGCGGCAATTGCTCGTACACGAGGATCTCGCCCGTGGCTGAGCCGGCCCTGCGACGGGCGTGTCGGCGCACATGGAACTCGAAGGCTCCGAGCGTCTCCGGCGGCGCAAGGTCGTTGGCCACGAACTCGACCACGGAACCTCGGTAGGTGCCTGGGCACCACGACGTCACCGGCCTCATCGAGGCGACGTTGCTCTGAAACCGCGGCCTCGGCGCCCGCGGCCCCAGCTTGAAGTGCGCGGTGCCCTCGCCGAAGCCGATCTCGAAACTGAGGTTGTCGATGTCGGAGCAGGGTGTGCCGGCAGGTCCGCTGAGCTCGATCGTGTCGCCGCCGGTTTCGGGCCCGACGTCCTGACCGGCCGCGGTGAAGCGGATGTCGAACGTCGTTCCCTGCCCCCCTCGGTGCGCGCCACCGAGACCGGCGGCGAATCCCGCGCGGCTGTCCCGCTCGCCGTCAGCGCCACGACCGACAGCGTGGCCGCAAGCGCCGGCCTTGTCGCGACGGCTCGCCTCATCGGCAGCACTCAATGGGGTTTCCCAACCTCGGCGATCGCATTACCAGGCGATGTCGATGACGGAATGCCCGAGGCGGGCACGTCGAGAGCCGCGACCTCGAGGTGGGCAATCGCAGGGTGTCCCACGAGGGTGAGCGACGGGACTTGAACCCGCAACCGCCTGGACCACAACTCGAACCTCGGGGGTTCGCCGGGTTCTGATAGTGAATATTTGCAGGGATTTCGTGGTTCTCGGTTCGTCGCAGTTTCGCTCAATTGATGCGAGGAGTACCGCTCCGCCCGTGACGAGTATGCGCGCATCCGTGAGCTACGAAGACCAACCCCATCGCCGCTCACATGCGCCGAGCGGCGCTTGGAGCTCGGGCTGACCCAGCAAGTGGTCGCCGCGGCCGCCGGCACGTCGCACACCGCGATCTCTCGACTCGAAAGCGGTTCACACACGCCGAACCTCGCGACGCTCCAACGCATCGCGGCGGTGCTCGACGAGGAATTGCTGGTGTGCTTCCAGCGCAAGGTCGACGGCGTGGTCGAGCGGGACTTCCCGGCGGTCGCCTGACCCGCGCCTCGCCCCAGCCGCGAGGTCTACGACGCCGCGACGACTACGTCGGCGCGCTCAGTGTGGATCCCGCCGACCATGTGATCGGTCAGCGCGCGCTTCGTGACGAGCCGGGGCTTGTGGTTGGCCGGCGAGACATTGATCGTCAGCTCGATGCCGAGCCCGCCGGCGACGCGGACGAGCGTGTCCATGCTCGGATTTACGTCCCCGCGCTCCAGGCGGGCGACCTGCGGCTGGGTCATCTCGAGGACCGCCGCAAGGCCACGCTGCGACAGCCCGCGGTCGGTGCGGAACCGCACGACGGCGAGAGCGATCGCGCGAGCCAGCGCGGTGCGCTCCCACTCCGCGCGGAACTCGGGGTCGTCGCGAAGCTGCTCGGCGAGCAGCTCGTCGCTCGTCTTCATCTCGGAGAGCTTCATGCGCTTGACGATAGCACTGGTGTTATCGCCAGTGCAAACCCGGATGCTCAAGTCAGGTCGAGCTCTGCGAACCGCTTGGCCGCGCGCCCGACAGCCGCATCGAACCCGCCGCTGTCGATCTGCGCCTCGGGACCGACCGCGAAGATCACGAAGGTCTCGGGCGTCACCTGCCGGTAGATCGGACGCCAGCGGCTGCGACCGGCACGCGGACGCAGCTCGCGTAGCCCCTTGCCCGACGACCCCTGCACCGCGCTCGAGTGCGGATGCATGAGCCGAGGACCCGCCGCCTGGAGCTTCTGAACGGCGTGCTCCATCGCGACCTTCTCCTCGGGCGGCCACGACGCGTCGCGCTCTGCGGCTGCATCGGGGTGCCACCTGACGACATATGGCGGTCCGGGATCGTCGGTCTTGACGACCCGGAGCTTGGGCGCCGGTCGCTTACTGCTCTTCTTGTTCCGCTTGCCCTTGTCCGGCGACACTGGGCACACCTACCACGCGGTCCGGATCGGTCGACGCTCCTGGCATGGCGTCCAACGCTCCCGGCATGGCGTCCGACGCTCCAAACGCCCGCGCGAGTACGCGCGCATCCGCGAACTGCGCAAGACGAACCCGATCGCCGCCCATCTGCGCGAACGGCGCCTCGAACTCGGGCTGACGCAGCAGGAAGTCGCGACGGCCGCCGGCACGTCGCACACGGCGATCTCGCGGCTCGAGAGCGGCTCCCACACGCCAAGCCTCGCAACGCTCCAGCGCATCGCGGCTGTGCTCGACGAGGAACTGTTCGTGTGCTTCCAGCGCACCGTGGACGGTGAGGTCGAGCGCGACTTCGCGGCCGTAGCGTGACCGGCCGACAGGGGCAGGGTCAGCCATCGCCAGGTGCGCGGAGCTCGCACCCCTGGCCGAATGCTGGATCTTCGAGTGCCCGCACGGCAGCCACAAGCGCCGCTCGACGCTCGCGCTGGCGGGGTGCAACGGCCGCGCCTTGGCCCAGCGGGCGAGCTGGCGGTGGGCGGCGTACTTCAGCGCGAGGATCTCATCGCGCGATAGACGCTGCGGCACCGCGTCGGTCATGTGGGTCGCTCGCGGACGGCGAACTCGATGTCGCGAACGGACATCGCAGCCTGACCGTCGCCGAGATCGCCGGCTTCGCACGGTCACTCGGGCACACCATCGCGGTACGCTGGACACCCCTGCACGACACGGGAGAAGACGTGGACCCTCTGAGCCCTGCCTGCGGCGCGCCCGCCGCCGCTGGCTTCCGCGAGGCGTTCGCCACACTCTGACCCCCTGCGCGGGATTGCTATCCCGGCCAGCTTCGCGCGGTGGTCTCGAGTGCGCCGACCCACAACGTGGCACCGTGTTCTGCAAGCTCCGCCTTGCGGTCCTCGTAGTCGGGTTGAACTCTCGCAACCAAGTGCCAGAACGCCGGCCCGTGATGCGGCTCGCGAAGGTGCGCGAGTTCGTGAGCGAGTACATAGTCGATCAGCGGAGGGCGCAGTTGCATAGTGGCCCAGTGAATTGCGACCCGACCCTGAGGGTCGGCGCTGCCCCACTTGTGTCCGAGGTCACGAACGTCGAGGTCGACGATCTCGACACGCAGCCGCGTCGCCCAGTCCCTGACTCGCTTTGGGAGCCATGCCCGTCCTCGCTCTCGGTACCACGCGATAATGGCGTCATGTCCCTGGTCCCGCTGCGAGAGGGGAAGCAATAGACGCCCGTGTTGCAGCTTGACCCGATCGCTATCAGCGATGAGGAGCCGACTGCTGCGACCGAGGTACGCGAATCCTTCGCCGTTGGTCAGCTCCTTCGTGACCGGGGTGTAGCTCAGCGCCTCTTTCTCTGCCAGCTTGCGGTAGATCCACCGCCGCCGAGAAGCCACGAAGGCACGGAGCTCATCCGGACTGACGTCTGCAGCCGCGCGCAGGGTGAGGCTCCCGTCACGCTCCATCGTCAACCGCGCCCGCCTGGACGGTCCCGCGGTTTCGACCGGGATGGCAAGGTTGTCGATGCTGAGTGTGGCCTCGGTCACGACTTGGCCTTCCCGAGCAGTGCTTGGTTCGCTCTAGCCAGCTCGACGAGGCTGTCGGCAACTGCCGGCGCATCGTCCAGGGAGAAGAGACCACGGTCGTAGAGCAGCACAACCAAGCCGCGCTGCAGTTCGTCCTGAGCAAGAGCGTTGTGCCAGAAGTTCACTCGCATCGCCTGGCGCTCGACGTCTGACACGACATCCTCACTTAGCTGCAGCAGCCCGACGCGGACCATGTCCTCTAGGTCCGCCCCGTCGGCGAACTCGCTCTCAAGCAGTCCAAAGAAACGACTGACAAGCGGGTTCGCGTGGAGCTGATGGCTCGGCGAGGCTGACGTCGTGTCGCTCAGCAGCTCTTCAAGCGCAAGCGCCAGCTGCTCCCATCTGCCCTTCAGATCGTCAAGGATGGAGTCGAGTCGTTCGCTGAGCTTCTTGAACAGTGCCGGATCCTCATCGAAGTTCTTGCGGATGTGAAATCGAAGCGCGTGCTCCATCTCCGATGCCTTGGCCTTGTCCGATGTAAGCCCCTTCACCTTGGCCAGGAAGTCAGGGTCGGTGATCGAAACTGGCGGGATCTTCGTCGCGATGTCGAGTGCGCGAACGTGCTCGTCGATCAGTTCTCTGACCTTCTCGCCGTACAAAGACGGATCGAAATCGCCCAGGCCGCTGTCGCGATACCTGCGGCGCGCCCGAAGCTGGATGACTCCGAATCGTTTCGCGTCCTTTACGAACTCGAGGCCCTCTGGGCGAGGCATCACTACATCAAGTGTGCTCAGGAACTGCTTGAGCAGCACGTCGAAGCGCGCTCGAAGCTGCTCGTCGGCGAGGGCTTGCACGCAAGCCTCGACATCCTCCTCGCTGTCGAATCGTTCGATGCCGGCCTGGGCAAATACGGCGATGACACGAGCGTGGCGGTCGCGGAGCTTTGGCAACTCGTCCGCAATGCTTTGCAGCGTGCCCACCGCGTCCTCGGCATCTTCCGGCGCGTAGGCGGCGAGCGCCGTTTGTAGGTGCGCACCGACGCCGAAGTAGTCGACCAACAGTCCGTGATGTTTGCCCGGCGCTGTGCGATTCACTCGCGCAACTGCCTGGAGTAGTTCAGCGTCTTGGATAAAGCGATCTAGGTAGAGCACCTGCTCGACGGGCGCGTCGAACCCTGTCAACAGCATCGACTTCACGATCAGGAAGGCCACCGGGCTTGTCTTCTCACTGGCGAGGCCGAGCGGCTTCTTGAACGCCGCGATTGCAGCGTCCTGCGGTGGTTTCTGCGTCCATTGAGACCAGCTTGGGTCATCGTTGTTGCGGCCAGAGATGACCGGAATGAAGTCGAGCGCGCGGAGGAGGTCGAGTCGCTCATGTGCGCGGAGAAGAATCTGCTGGCGTCGGTCGAGTTGATCAACGTCGACGGTGCCGTCGGCCGCGCCAGAGACCAATGTCTTTGGCAGCGTCTCGATCTCGGCCACGAGCTGATCACGCGCAGTCGTCAGCGCGTCGCGATACCGGACGGCGGCCAGCCGACTCGTTGCTCCGACTTGCGCCTTGAACCCGCCGGGCATGACCGACGAGACGTAATGCAGCAGCATGCTTCGTGCCTTCGCCTCGATCAGCGACGGTGCCTCAAGGACCGCCCCCGACGTGGCGTAGCGCCGCTTCAGTGCTTCCAGTTGCTCGTCGGTGTGCTCCGCCAGCATGTCCTCAAACAGCTCGTCAAGATCTGTGCCACCCTCAACCGCTCCCTTTGCTGTTCGGCCTTCGTAGAGGATCGGAACCGTCGCACCGTCAGCTTCTGATTCGCGGATCGTGTATTTGTCGATGAACGGCCCAAAGATCGCCTCGGTGCGCTTCTTCCCCTTGCGCATGATTGGCGTGCCGGTAAAGCCGATCTTTGCCGCGTTCGGGAGCGCCGCCATGAGGTTGGCGTGTAGCGTCGAAGTCTGGGACCGGTGGGCCTCGTCCACCATGACCACGATTTGGTCGTCTTTGTTCAGCACGCCGAGAGTTCCGCCAGTCTCGTCGTCGCCAAAGAGCACTGGAGACGCTTCGTCGGGCTCGCCGTCAGATCCGCGGTACTTCTGAATCATTGCGAATACGAGTGCTGGCCCCTGCTCGCTCAGCAGCGCCTTGAGCGTTGCCGCTTTCTTGGCCCGCTCAAGCACGTCGCCAGACAAGATCGCCGTCTCGAAGAGCTGCTTTTCGAGGTCCGTGCGATCGGTCACTACGACGATCTTGAAGCGCCTCAGCGCTGTGTCAGAACGCATCGTCCGGACGAGAAACACCATCGTCAGCGACTTGCCCGATCCCTGGGTGTGCCAGATTAGGCCGCCACGCCGATCGGATTCACCGTCCTCCAAGCGCGTCTTCCCGGATCGCAAACGGTCGATTGTTCGGAGTACCGCGCGGAATTGCTGATAGCGGGCGACGATCTTGATCTTCCGCCCGTCAACCTCCATGAAGAGCGTGAAGTGCCGAACGATCTCGAGCAGGTTGGCGGGAGACAACATGCCGGCAGTCAGCAGCGCCTGGCGTGTGAGATCTCCCTTGGGCTTCCCAAGATCTGTCGCAAGCTGATCCCGCGAGACCGGAGCCGGATCCTTCCACTCCTGGAAGTGCTCTCGGCTCGCCGTGAACGTAGCGACGCGTGCGTTGTCGCCGCATGTCGAGATCACGATCTGGTTCGTCCAAAACAGACGCTCATTACCTTCCGGCCAGCCCAGATCGCGCTGGTTCGCGTACCGGCGGAGTTGCGTGATCCCTTCTGCCATCGGATCGGTCACGTAGGGACTCTTGCACTCGATCACTACCAGCGGAATGCCATTGACGAAGAGAGTGAGGTCAGGGGTGACGTACTTCTTCGCCTGCCCCCCGGGCTCGTCGATGCGGAACTGGTTGATCACCAGGAAGTCGTTGTTCTCGGGGTTGGCCCAGTCGATGAACTGCACTCGCTGGTTGCGCCCTTGATCCCAGTCGGGCAAGCCCGCGACCGAGATACCCGTCAGGAGCAGCTGCGTGACGGCTTGGTTCGTCTCGATGAGCTTGCCTGGCGACACGCGATCGAGTGGCGAGATCGCCTCGCTGAACCGGGCATCGTCCAACCACGCCTTTCCGTCCGGGCTCGGATTGATGCGCTGGAGCGCATCACGCAGCCGACCACGCAGGAGTACATCGCGAAATGAATCACGTTCCGTCACCGAGACGTTCGCAGTGCTGCCCTCGATGTGCGACCAGCCGAGACCCATGAGCTGTTTGATGAGCGGAAGCTCTACTTCCGTGTATTCGGGGCCGGCGCTCATGCGGCCGCCCTCGACGCCTGCTTGCCGAAGAGGAGGTCCGATGCAAGACCGGGCTTCATGAGCCGCAGCTTGGCTAGGTATGCCGTCTCCGCAGCGATCAAGCGGTCGATGGCTCTCAGGATCTTCTCGATGCGAAACTGCTCGTCCTTTGGAGGGACGGGTACTTCCGCCGCTCGTAGCGTCTCTGAACGGATCGCGGCCATGATGCCGCCCTGCTCGTCTCGCCGTAGCTGTGCCAGCAGCCAGCTCGCGTGATTGATTTGGCTGCTCGCGAGATATGGCAGGTACCGAGACTGATCGAACGTGATCGTCCAAACGTGCTTCGACGAGAGGGCGTGTCCGATGTTTGCCGGGACAAGGCATGAGCGTCCGACGGTGCCCATGATCGTGATCATCACGTCGTCAGCGAAAACTTGATAACGCGCGAGTTCGGCTGCCTTTCGCTGTGTCACAAATCTCGTGAACCGGGCATCAAAGCGGTCAACATGCACGTTATCGATGCCGAGGAGCGGCACACCGCTCGGAACGAGCTCGTGCTTGAGGAGAGCGCTGCCAAAGGGCCCGCTGCGCATCGCGGGGTTCCGATCCGTGAGAAGAGCACCGATTGCTTCGACGGTCCATGTCTTCGGCAGGAGCCCGAGAGACGTTTCGCCAAAAAGCTCGGGGTGACGGGCTGGGTCGCGCAGCCTCCCATTCGCGTCCAGTCCTTGCGTGAGGAGGGCATGAATCAGACCGCGCTTGATTACGGCGAGCTTCGCTCCGACCGACGCGGTCTTGAGTGATCGCTCATCCGTGATGTCCAAGACGCGTGCGATCTCTTCTTGCTCATCCTGATCGGGAGCGACCACCGGCCAGCGCTTGAGTTGCGCGACCGAGAGGTTCTCGATCGTCGTCCCGCCCGAAGCCTGGTGGGCGGCTTGCTGACCCTGATCAGAAGCCAAGAGATGGAACAGCCACGAGCCACTCACGCCACGCGCCGGGCGGACTATCCGCACAAAGTTGGACGCAACCACCGTTTCGGTTGGCGGCTCGGAGAGTCGTGCGACGCGGCCGACGTCACCAGACGAGACAAGAACCGTCGCATCGAGTGGCACAGTTGCATTCGCGGCCTCGCCGGGGGTCATCCAACGCCGGGGGAGCGACCGCGGTTCGATTCTCGGCGACCGAGCTGCGTCGCCGTTGCGTACGACCCTCACAGGAGCGTATCCCCGATGAGGAAGGTCCTCGCCCCAGTAGCCAGCGCGTATGGACGAGACGAGAATCCCTAGCTGGCGAAATGACTCTTCGTTGCTACTCATAGCCCAGATCTCTCAGGAACCCCGTCAGTTCCGCGTCCGCCGCCGCCCGTTCGGTCTCGATGGCATCCAGCGTCACGCGGTACTTGTCCCACCATCCTCCAAATGCATCGGTGATCAGATTGCGGTGCCGAGCCATCTCCTGCTCGGCGAGCGCTTCTACGTCTGCGAGGAACAGCTTGAGGACGAGTTCGCGAGCCTGCTCGTCGGAGAGTCTTCTACGAGCGGAGTCGAGTTTGGAGGCAAACTCCGCTTTGGCAGCAGCGAGTTGCTTCTTGAGAGCGGTGCGCTGCTTCTTGAGTGCTTTCACCTCGTCGTCTGTCAACCGGTCCTCGGAGGGGTCCTCCCCGTCGGCGTCGTCGTCCTCGGCCTCTGACTGGGACTTGATCGTGGCCTCGATCTCCGCCGTCTGTGCTTCCAGCTCGCCAATGGCGGTCAGATACTCAGGGAGCAGAGCGCCCGAAAGTCGATGGTCAAGCGGGTCAATCTTTGACTTCGCTTCCTCGAGAGCGTCGAGAATCGAGGTCTGCCATGCCTCGATCAGTCCACCGTATCCATGTGTCGCGAGCGTCTTCAGGTCGGAGAGGCTGGACCACCACCACTCGGCAACAATGCCGGTGATCTGAAAGCGGTCGAGCATCCGCTCGCCCGGCAGCGCCGCCTCGAAGCTCGCGATGAGAGTCGCGCGGAAGTCGGCGAGCGATGCGCCCGTAGGGATGGCGTCGAACTGGGGCACCATGCCGGCCCACCACTCGGCGATACCGCTCTCAATTTCAGCTTCTGCCGCTCGAACGCCCTCATCGTTCTCAATCAAGGAGCCGAGGTCAGCACGCATGCTGACGTTTGAGTTGAAGTCGAGGTAGTCAAAATCGCGATCGACCATCAGCGCGCCTGGCTGCAAGCCATGACAAGCAAGGAGCGGTCTCTTCGCGTCGACCTCTGACCTCGGTACCCCGCCGTGCAAATGCGCACGGACGTCCTGAGGCTCTGGGTCAGGAGTCGTGTCGACGTAGCGCCGGATGTTGAGATTGTCATCGTTCTCAGCCAGTTCTTGACGAGATGTGACGCGGCAGAAGCGCTCAACATCGTCATGGGAGTTGTAGGCCGAGATGATCTTTTCAATGTGCTGGGGCTCGATGAGATTTTGGGCGCGGCCCTCGCGGTACTCATGATCTGCATTGATGAACAAGACCTTGCCCTTGCGTTCAGCCGCCTTCGCGCCCTTCGGACGCAGCACGAGAATGCAGGCCGGAATGCCGGTGCCGTAGAAGAGCTGGGGCCCGAGGCCAATGACAGCCTCGATGATGTCGTCATCGAGTAGGCCAGATCGGATCTTGGCCTCCTCGCCTCCCCGGAAGAGGACGCCGTGCGGCATGACAGTCGTCACCAGTCCGGTCGGCTTGGTCACGGCCAGCATGTGCTGCACGAACATGAGATCGGCCTTCTTGCCCTTGTCCGGCGCCCAGCCGTAGCGAAAGCGCTCCGGAAAAGGGATACCATCCGCCGTGTAGTTGAGCGAAAACGGCGGGTTTGTGATGACGCGATCGAACCGCATGAGTTCGCCGCCTCGTACATGCGCAGGATCTTCGAGCGTACCCTCGTTGTTGTTGCGTAGATCGGCGTCTGGGATGCCGTGAAGAAGCATGTTCATCTTTGAGATTGCCCAGACACTGCCGTCCTTTTCTTGTCCGGCGAGCGCGAGGTTGCGTCCGTCTCCACCCTGCTCCTCGACGTACTCCTTAGAAAGAATCAGCATTCCGCCGGATCCAGAGCACGGGTCGTAGACACTCGAACCTTCTCTGGGCTCAGCGATTCGGACCATGAGACGCACGATCGACCGCGGCGTGTAGAACTCGCCTCCCTTCTTGCCGGCCGAGTCAGCGAAGTCACGAATTAGATACTCGTAGGCGGCCCCGAGAAGGTCTGGAAACTCGAAATCGCCTTGTCGCAGGCGGACCTTGTTGAAATGAACAATGAGTTCTCGGAGCTTCTTGTCGGACATGGTCGACTGACCGACGCGGCGGTTGAAGTCAATGTGTCTCAGAACACCGTCGAGGGCGCGGTTCTCTTCTTCAAGCGCTTCAAGCGCCTTGTTCAGCCCGCTGCCGATGTCCTTGTGTAGATCTCCGTGGACCTGCTCCCACCGGGCGCGCGTTGGTACGTAGAAGCCCTTGTAAAACGCCTTCGTCTCAGCGACCAACTTCGCGTCGCCCGGACTCTTCCCCTTGGCCGCCTCACGAGCGATCAGCTGCTCGCGCTCAACCTCGAACTGGTCAGAGGCGTACTTCAGGAACAGCATGCCGAAGATGTATTCCTTGTAGGCGCTGGCCTCCATCGAGCCGCGCAAAATGTCCGCAGCGGCAAACAGATGTCGCTCAAGCTGCGGCAGGGTTAGGCGAGCCATCTGCTCCCATCGGTTGCGGTCATCATGCTTCCAGCGTACGTCGGCGACGACGCCGAGGGGAAGCGTGGGTGACACCGGTCTGCTGCTCGTCGCCGCCGGCCCGCCCGCGTTGGCAGCAGGAGCCGCCGCGATGCGGGCTCGGCAGCGCGCCTCCGAACAGCAGACCTTCGAGCTGCCCTTTCCGCGGGACGGGGAGGTCGATCAAGCGCTCGCGGCCTTCCGCACCATCGCGGGGCTGCTACCACCGTGGTGGAGGCAAGCCCTCCTCGGCGCTCCGGCGGTCACGCTCAAGCTGCATGCGGATCACCGCCGCGTCACCCACTACCTGAAGGTCGGGCTCGATCACGCCGCTACATCGTCGCGGGGTTCGCCGCGGCGATCCCGGGCATCCGCATCACGAGGATCGAGAAGGTCGTCTCGCCGACGTTCCAGCTTGGTTGGGAGCTTCGCCTCGTCGGACTCGGCGAGCTGCGGACCGACGCGATACCGGAGACGACGACCGCGGTCCTGGCGGCCGTTTAACCGCTCGACACCGGCGAGGTTGGCGTCGTTCAGCAGGCGATCACTCCAGTCGGCTTCACGCTGCGCGCTCAGCTTGAGGCGCTCATCGAGCGCGACACCGCGACTGCGCGGCGCTCCGACGAGCCCAATCATCAAGGGCCAGGACGAGGTCAGCGCCGACTTCACACCCGCACTCGCCGACGTGCTCGGCGAAGCGGCCGCGCTGCGGGCGATCGAGCAGGCCGAAGACAGGACAGGCACGAAGCCAGTCGCGTTCGAACCCCAGGCTCGTTTCTCGCCCGGGGTTCGAGTACGCACTATCAGGGGTGAGCGACGGGACTTGAACCCGCGACCGCCTGGACCACAACCAGGAGCTCTACCAGCTGAGCTACGCCCACCGTGCGGCCCTGAATCTAGCAGCGGC
>Ga0307502_10000356_pt1 | contig 12159 bp, 10 predicted proteins | sample 16_S_MG_FD_201364 | JGI IMG/M metagenome (GOLD analysis project Ga0307502, IMG submission 201364) | Soil microbial communities from Populus trichocarpa stands in riparian zone in the Pacific Northwest, United States - 16_S | ecosystem: Environmental > Terrestrial > Soil > Riparian zone > Trees... | reverse complement strand
GCCTGCGCACCCTTCTTTGTCCAGAACGCGGAGGCCGCAACGACGTACACGGCAGGGCGCACTACGCTCGCACCGACACTGTATACAGGGCAGCAGAATGTGCTCTCCGCTACGCAGGTAACTACGGGCTCTGTAGGCGGAGCGCTCACGAGTATCAGCGTCGCTGTCGGAGCCATCCATGCGGCGCCGCTCAATCACATGCAAGTCGCTCTATATGCGGACGATGGGGCTAACGCGCCTGGTGCGCAAGTGGCGCAGAGTGGCGCCAACGTGTTGCAGGCCAATGCGTGGAATGTCTTCGCGCTGGGCAATACGGCTATTGCTGCCAACACGAAGTATTGGCTGGTGTTCAACGTCGATGGCAGCGCTACACAGGTTCGTATCAGTAGCGTAAGCGGTGGTCGGAGCACATGGAAGTACCCGCAAACCTACGGGACGTGGCTCGCTTCCTACGGTGCGCCAAGCCGACCTATCGAAGCAAGACAGTACTCGATGCATATGACGTACACGTCAGGTGCTGCCACTCCGCCTCCTCCCCCTCCACCGCCTCCGCCGCCGCCGCCTCCTCGTGGAGGTACTTCCGGATATGGTTTGCCCGTAACGGCGGGCACAACAAAACAGACCATTGTCGTCAACGGCGTACAGCGAACGTACCTGCAGGTTATTCCCGCGAGCGTCAACGCGAACGTTCCCGCACCGATCATCATGGGCTTCCATGGCGGCAACGACACCGCTGAGAACGCCAACGCGTACATGGGCCTGACCAGTGCCGATCCCGTCTTGTACATCTATCCTCAGGCGGGCCCCTTCGCGGATGCGTGGGCGGGTTGGAATGTCGATCCTGCCGGAGCGGACTTCCCCTATGTGGATGCCGTGCTCGCAGACCTGAAGGCTAAGCACTGTGTGGACCCGGCACGGGTGTTCGCGACCGGGAAATCAAACGGCGCCTTCTTCGTCAACTCGCTGCTGTGTCAGCGCGGCGCTTCATTCAAGGCAGCCGCATCGGTGGCTGGCGGCGGGCCGCAATACAACTGCGGCCAGCCGCGGGCGTTCATGGGCGTCCACGGAACCGCCGATGCCGCAGTCCCGATCAGCAGCGGCAAGCAGAGTCGCGACTACTGGCTTGCCGCCAATCAGTACGCCAACGCGGCTTTCGTGGCAGTCAACCCGCCACCCTGCGTCTCTTACCCAGGTACGCTTAACCGCGTAGTGTGGTGCGAACATACTGGTGGGCACATCTGGCCTAGCTGGGCCGGCGCCGGCATCCGGAGCTTCTTCCTCGGACTCTGATCTGACCCGCGGCCGCACCATTCCTGGTGCGTCGGAGACAGGCATCCGCGTGGGCGCGGGTTTGGTTATCCATGAACAGCTGACGCTCGAGCAGCATGGATCGTGACGGGCTTTCTGGGACTGAAGTTGGTCGATCTGGCCGACGGCCGGGGCCAGCCGGTGCATCCACGGCTGGTAGACGACATCGGCGCCCACCAGCGCGATCGCGCGCCGCAGGAAGTCGGTGCCGAGCGGGACGATGTCCGCGTCTGAGAGGTACAGCCTCGGCGCGGTGGCATGCGCGGCCGCCAGGTTGCGCAACAGCCCCGGGCGCCGTGACCGCGACATCGCCAGCAAGCACCCTGACGTTGGGCTCAGCGCCGACGTCGTCGAGCATCATGTCCACGCTGTGCCTGCCCGGAGTCGCAACGATGACCTCGCAGGACACATCCTGCATAAGCCAGGCGCGTGCGACCGTCGGCAGCACGCTGCGTCCGCGGTGGGATCCGTAGAGCGGGATGATCACGCTCGCCTCTGGCATCGACGCTCCCCCCGGCCGGCGGGGAAGCTTGCAGCGCCGCGGGTGCGTGGGGCGAATCAACGGGTCGTCATCGTCGACGAGATCGGGCACGCGCGTCGCCCTATCGTCGAACAGCACAATGGACGCCGTTGCGAGCAATGAAACTCGCAGTTTGACGAATTCTGGAGCGGTGGGCTTGTCGCCGAGCCGGCCGGACGGCTCCACAGCCGCGCAGGATCGCCAGCGCGCCGCGCCGCGACCATCGTGTGCTCGAGAATCATGGGTGGTGTGGCCGATCCACCATCTCACGGGTGGGCATCGAGACGCCGGCACCGACGACCTGCACGCACAGCGAAGCGGCCCGGTTGGCGAACTCGGCCGCCTCGCGCACAGTTGCGCCGCGCGACAGGGCCGCCGCGAGGTTGCCGACGAAGCAGTCGCCCGCGCCGGTCGTGTCGACGGCACGAACGGCGTGGCCAGCTACGTGGAACGCCGTCGTGCGCTCGCAGACCACGACGCCGGCGGCGCCGACGGTCACCACGATGGTCTGATCCCTGCGGTGGCGCAGCCGTCCCGCGTGCTCGATCGCCCACTCGACACAGCTCGCACCGTCGGGCTGCTCGCCGATAAGCCCCGCGAGCTCGCTCTCGTTGAGGACGACGATGTCGCACAGCGCCAGCAACCCATCCGCCAGCTCCGCCAGCGGCGCCGGGTTGAGGATCGTCGTCGCTCCGGCGCGGGCCGCCTTGGCGAAGGCGGCGAGGGTCGTCGCCTGCGGGGTCTCGAACTGCGCGAGGACGACATCGCCGGTCATCATCTCCGCGGATCGCACGGCCTCGTCGTCCAAGCGCTCGTTTGCGCCTGGCACGACGACGATCGAGTTGTCGGCGTCCGCGACGACGATCAGAGCTGTCCCGCTCGTCGTGTCACGCAGTCTGCGCGTGAGCGCGAGATCGATGCCCTCGTCCTGGAGGAAGGAGAGCAGCCGCGTGCCGAACAGGTCGTCGCCGAGGCGGCCGGCCAGCGCAGTGTCGGCGCCGGCGCGGCGCGCCGCCACCGCCTGGTTGGCGCCCTTGCCGCCAGGCAGCAGGTGCAACTCGCGGCCCATTACCGTCTCGCCGGCGCGCGGACGGCGATCCGCGAACGCGACGATGTCCATGTTGATCGAGCCGAAGACGTAGACACGGCTCATGGGCGCACCGAACGACACACGCGCAGGCCGCCGGCCACGATCTCGGCCTCCTGCATCCGGACGTCGTAGGCGAGATCGCCGAGGGCCCGCACGCTACAGGTAGATGACGCGGTTCTGGGCGCTGCCTACGATCCGTCCCAACCGCAGCGCGAGCCTCGACAGCCAAACGGCCCGCCCGCTGCGATTGCGCGCGAGGCTTCGCACGTGTGCCGCGAGCCATGCGCACTCGCGCAACGCGGCCCGCGCCGAGGAGCGCGGCATGCCGAAACGCGAGAAATCCCGATATAGCCGGGGATGCGAGCGACCGAAGGAGTACGCCTGCGCCGCCATGCCGCAGAGGCTCGTGCGCAGGCGATAGTGCACGACGGCGTCGTGGACATAACCGAGCTCATAGCCCGCAAGCTGCGCGCGCCAGAACAGCTCGACGTCCTCGGAGCTGTCGTAGCTGTCGACGAAGCCCCCGAGCTGCGACCAGGCATCGCGGCGCATGCCGCAGTTGGCTCCCATCGGATAGAGCAGGAAGCCGAACGTGCCGTCCAGCAGCTGGTCGCCCTTGGGCGGACGCACCGCAACCGCTGTCTGGTCGTTGAGTCGCCATCGCTCGATCCGACCACCGACGGCGGGGTAGCGCCGCAGACCGTCGACCATGCGCTCGATCCAGGCCTCGCCGACGATGTCGTCCGCGTCACAGAACAGCAGCAGCTCGCCATGGCTGTGCTCGACCGCGCGGTTGCGAGCGCGAGTCACGGTGCGCTCAAGACGAGCGGGCCGGCGCCGGGACGACGTCGAGCAAACGCGACGCGGGACCGACAGCGCGCGGACGTGCGGCAGCCGCTCGCGCCATGCGCCGACGATCGCCAGCGTCTCGTCGCTCGACCCGTCGTCCACGAAGACAAGTTCCCACGGACCCGCGTAGGTCTGGCCGGCGAGGGCCTCCAGCTGGGCGTCGATCGTGTCCGCCGCGTCCTTCGCAGCGAGGATCACCGAGACAAGCGCCGGGTGCGCGGGGGCTGACTCGGCCGCCGGCGCCGGCGCCGGCGCCGGTCGGGGCGCTTGCTGCGACGCCGTCATCCGACCGGAAGATCGCCGGTCAGCAGGCCGAGGTGACGGTCGGCGTCGATCGTTCCCGTCGTGCTCAGCTGCTGGACGAGATCGTTGACGAGCAGCGTCCCGAGCAGGTAGTGGCCGATCGACAGCTGCTGGGGCGAGGAGGGCTCGCCGAGGCAGTCGAATTTCGGCTTGGGGTCCGACAGGCGGCACGGCGCCTCCGCGAGTACGTGCATGTCGTGCGTCAGCAGCAGGCGATCGCGCCAGTGCTCGTCGCCGCCGAGCAGCGCCGCGATCCCCGGATGGTCGTCGAGGAAGGGCAGGAAACCGTGGATCGCGGCGCGGTATCCGTCGTAGGTGCTGCGGCGAAAGCCGACGTCGTAGCTGCCCGGCCCGCGCCGCCGGCCGGCCTGGACGGTGAATCCGAGGCGCAGAGCCGGGTCCCACACGGAGAGGCTGAAGAGGATCTTCGCGAGGTCGTAGACCGGGTCCCACGGGTCGCAGGAGCCGCGCGGGTCGATGATCTGGAAGTCGACGGCGCCGTCCACGGGCGCACCGACGAGGAGGTTGCGCGTGTTCGCGTCGCCGTGGGCGCAGAACATCAGCCGCGGCGGCGCCATGTGACCGACCTGCGGCCCGTCGCCGGCGACGATCTGCGCCAGCAGCGCGCGCGGCGACCGGCACGGCACGCCGTTGACGACGAGCTCGTCGCGCGCGACGAGCTCTGCGGGCAGCGCGCGCTCGAGCATCCCGAAGCGGCGCAGGAAGCGGCCGACGTTTACGGTCAGCAGGTGGCCGGCCGGCGTTGGGGAGCTGCCGGCCCCGTAGCCGTCGACGAAGAGGCCGGCGAGGATCGCCATGAACTGGCCAAAGAACGTCCCGACGCCGTCGCGATCCTCGCCGGCCCCGTCGCGCAGGCAGGCCGCGGCGTCGACCGAGTCGTACCAGAGGGTCGTGTGCGCGGCCCAGCCGTCGCCGTCGAGGCTGTCGAGGACGGGGGTGTAGCGGGCCGCAAGCGCCGGCGCGTGCGCGCGGATCCGTTCGATCTGGGTGAGCTTGCCCTGAAACGACGAGAGGTCGTGCCCGTCGACGACTCCCGGCTGCTCGACGAGCACCTTGACGGCGACCTCGCTGCCGTCGCTCCGGCGGGCCCGGTACACCCGCGCCGAGGAGCCACCGTCGAGGACTTCGGCGATCACCTCGAGCGAAAGCTCGTCGGCGACCCGGGCGAGCGCCGTCTCGTCCGTCCAGGTCGCGCCTACCATCGGATCGCGTGCAGCAGCGCCTCGTGCAGCTCCGGCGTCGACGCGGCGATGCAGGAGCGCTGGTTCATCGGGCCGATGTCCAGCAGCAGCGTGCTGTCGAGTGAGTCGCCGTAGCCATCGGTGATCGTCACCCCCGCCCGCTTGGCGAGGTACACACTGGCGGCGATGTCGTAGGGGAAGAGATGCAGAACGCTGCCGTGCCCGACGCGGCGAAAGTCCTCCTCGAGCTCGGGACGGTCACGCAGCAGGCGGTTGCCGATGTCGACGTAGGCGTCCATCTGGCCGCTGATGATGCGGGAGATCGAAAACGACGCGCTGTTGAAGACGTAGACCGCGCCGCGGTTTGCCGACGCGTCGATGAGATGGCCGTAGGCGTCGACCATGAGGCGCGCCGGATGCCCGTTGAACTCCAGCGACCAGAACATCCGCTCCAGCTCGACGGTCGGGCACAGGGTCGGGATCGGCCCGTCGAAGCCGTTCGTCGCGATCCCCTGCGAGCCGTTGTCGGCATACATCCAGGCGCCCGACTTGACCTCCTTGAGGATCGCAAACTCGATGTCGCCGATCGTCGGGGACGCGCTGAAGCGCGCCGCGGCGATCGAGACGCACGCCATCTCGAGATCCGCGGCGGCTGCCCGCGTACCGTCGATCGGGTCGACGATCAGCACGTAGTCCGGGTTTTCGCCGAGCACGAGCAGGCCGTGGCTTTCCGTGTACACGGCGACCGGCGTGCCCTGTGCCTCCAGAAAGTCCTTCGTCGCCTGCTCGGCGAGGACGTCGACCGGGAACTCGGCGTCCCCGCCCAGGGCCTCGCCGCTGACATAGCGGCTGCCGATCCGCCCGCGACCCTCCGCGATGACCTCCCAGATCCGCTGCGCCAGACCCTGGAGCAGCTCTCTCATGCGACCGCGACGAACAGCTGCTCCAGCCGGTCGCACATGTGCTCGGCCTCCTCCAGCGTCAAGATCAGCGGCGGCCGGACCTTGACCACATTGCCGAACCCGTACAGGGACGTTCGCAGCAGCAGCCCGTGCTCCATGCCGGTGGCGGCGATGTGGTTCGTCAGCGCCGCATCGGGCTCGCCCTCGCGATCGACGATCTCGATCCCGATCATCAGCCCCGGTCCGCGCACGTCGCCGATGAACCTCACCCGCGTCGCGAGCTCGCGCAGTCGCTCGGTGATGTACGCCCCGACGGCGCGGACGTTCTCGAGGAAGCCCGGCCGGCCGATGATCTCGAGCGTCTTGGCGGCGACTGCCGAGGACAGCACGTTGCCGCCGAAGGTGGAGTTGATGTGGTGCCCCTCGAGGCCCACGAAGCGCTCCTCGGTGAGGATCCCGGCGATCGGCATCCCCGAGCCACCGAGGCCCTTGCCGAAGGTCATCATGTGCGGCGCGACACCGAAGTAGTCGGCGGCGAACATCTCGCCGGTGCGTCCGAAGCCGGTCTGGATCTCGTCGAAGACGAGCAGGATCTCGCGCTCCTCGCAGACCTTCTTGAGCGCCTGGAAATAGCCGTCCGGCGGGACGACGTTGCCACCGTTGCCGGAGATCGGCTCGAGGATGACGCAGGCGACGCTGCCGGAGCTGGCGAAGTCGACGAAGTCGTTGACGCGCTCGGCGCACAGCATGCCGCAGGTCTCGGGCCGCTGGCGGTAGAAGCAGCGCAGGCAGTACGGGTCCGGCACGTGGACGACGCCTGGCATATGCGACGGAAACGGCGCCCGGCGGAAGGCGGCGCCTGACGCGCCGATCATCGCGAGGGTCTGGCCGAGGTGGCTGCGAAACAGCGAGATGACGTCGGTCTTGCCGGTGAAGTGTTGAGCGATCTTGATCGCGCCCTCGTTGGCGTCCGAGCCGCTGGCCGACTTCAGGTGCACGCGTGTGAGGTTCGGCGGCGAGACCTCCACCAAACGACCGACGAGCTCGTTCAGTGGGCGGGTCTGGAACCTCGAGGTCACATGGATCAGCGAGCCGGCCTGCTCGCGGATCGTCTCGACGACCTCCGGGTGCGAGTAGCCGAGCAGGAGGTTGAACGTGCCCGATACGCAGTCCAGATAGCTGCGTCCGTCTTCGCCATAGAGGTAGATCCCCTCGCCGCGAACCATGCACAGCTCGTCCGGCGGAAAGTAGTAGTGGTCGACGACGCGGTCGGCGGCTGGCGGACCGGCGGGCACTGGCGTCATGACGATCCTTCCCCTGCCGGCTGACGGGGCGCCAATATGCCAGAGTGCCCACTCGCATGCAAACCGCCGTGCCGCATTGGCCTATGCAGGCGGCGCCGGACAGCGGACACGCCAAGAAGGGGGCGCACGGAAGATGAGCGCGACGCGGGCCGCGGTCGTCGGTCACGTCGAGTGGACACGGCTGGCCGGCGTCGAGCGCGTTCCCCTCGCGGGCGAGATCAGCCATGCGAGCGTCGTATGGGAGGGCCCGGCCGGCGGCGGCGCGGTGGCCGCCGTCCAGCTGGCGAAGCTCACTGGTGACTGCACGTTCTTCACGGCACTGGGCGACGACGAGGCCGGTGCCCGCTCGCTGGCGGAGCTGCGACGGCTCGGGGTGAGAGTGCAGGCCGCGATACGAGCGGAGCCGACGCGCGAGGCGGTGAGCCTCGTCGATGCCCGCGGCGAGCGCACGACCCTTACGCTCGGCCCGCGGCTGCAGCCCTCCGGCGACGACGAGCTCGCCTGGAGCGAGATCGCCGATTGCGACGTCGCGTACTTCACCGCCGGCGACGCCGGCGCGCTGCAGAAGGCGCGGCGAGCACCGTTCCTCGTCGCCACCTCGCGCGAGCTCGCCGCGGTTCTCGAAGCCGGCGTGCGCGTCGATGCGCTCGTCGGTAGTGCGCATGATCCGGCGGAGCGCTGCGACGCCCCCACCGCCGCGCTCGTGGTCATGACCGACGGCGTCCGCGGCGGCAGCTTCTGCATGCCCGCGGGCGAGCGCGGCTCCTACGTTGCCGTCGCACCCCCGGGACCGGTGGTCGACACCTACGGCGTCGGCGACAGCTTTGCGGCCGCCGTCAGCTTCGCGCTCGCGAGCTTCGCGCCGCCGCCAGCGGCGCTCGGGCTCGCCGCACGCTGCGGCGCCGCCTGTGTCGCCAACCGCGGCCCGTTCGACGGTCAGCTCGATCGCACGCAGGTCCTCGGGAGCTCGCACGCCGTCGCGTCGCCGTCGCTGCTGTCCGGCCCGGGGCGGCCGCTGTGGCCCTGACGCTCGTCCTGTGGGACATCGACGGCACGCTGATCTCGACGGGTCCGATCGCAGGCGCCGTGTACCCCGTGGCGTTCGAGCTGCTGACGGGCCGAGCGCCGGCGCAGCTGGTGGAGTACAACGGCCGCACGGAGCTGGCGACGATGGACGATCTGCTGCGCAGCAACGACGAACCCGTGCCGGACGCGGAGCGGATCTGCGCGGCGATCGAGGCGGCGATGCGCTCAAAGCAAGACGACTTCCGCGCCGCCAGCCGCGCGCTGCCCGGGGCGGTCGCGGCGCTCGGTGCGCTGCAGGCGCAGCCTGCGGTCGTGCAGAGCCTGCTGACCGGCAACATCCGCTCCAGCGCGCTGGTCAAGCTTCAAGCCTTCGGCCTCGACGGCTTCGTCGACTTCGACGCCGGCGGTTACGGCTCGGACGACCTCGTGCGATCGCGGCTCGTGCCGATCGCGCAGGATCGCGCCGGCGCGCGCCGTGGCGAGCGCTTCGACGTGGACAACACCGTGCTGATCGGCGACACCGTGCGCGACGTCGAGGCCGCGCGGGAGGGAGGAGCGCGGATGATCGCGGTCGCCACCGGGGCGGAGACGGCCGACCGCTTGCAAGCGGCCCGGCCAGACGCGCTGCTGGCCGACCTACGTAACACGGCGGCGCTGCTACGCGCCGTCCTGGGGAGCGGCGAGAAGGGCTGAGCCCACGCTCGCCGCGACGTAGCCGCCGTGGGTCCGCGGGCTCCGAGCCAGGACGTCGTCGCGAGCGTTCAGCCCCAGCGCGGCCAGCACACCGGACAGCGACATCTGCTCGAACGACTCGAGCACGAGATCCGCGGCGCCGAGCGCCGAGCGATCGGTCACCGGGTTCGGCACGGCGACACAGCGCAGCCCCGCGGCCTTGGCCGCGCTGACGCCGCAGGCGCAGTCCTCGAACGCGACGGCCTCGTCCGCACGAACGCCCAGCATGGCGAGCGCCGCGCTATAGAGATCCGGGTTGGGCTTCGCACGCGAGCGATCGCCCTCGGCGGCTTGCACCGCGTGCCACCCGTCGCCGACGCCGCACTGGCGCGCGTACCTGGCGATCCGCGGCCCGGAGCTGTTGCTGACGATCGCCCGCCTCAGGCCGAGGGCGTCGGCGTCCGCCAGATAGCGCTTCACGCCCGGCCGGGCAGTCGCCTGCGACAGCAGCTCGTCCTTGCGTCGGTTGACCTGCAGATCCGCCGTGAGGCGATCGATCGGCGTTGCGGCGAGCGCTTCGAGCCGCGCCCACGCGTCGAAGCCGATCGTTCCCATGAAGCTCCACCAGACCTCATGCGACAGCGCCTGGCCAAACGCGAGGAAGATCTCCTCGTAGATCGCGAAGATCAACGATTCGGAGTCCCACAGCGTCCCGTCGAAATCGAACAGCAGCGCCTTGACCTCGGCGGCGGATGGTGTCATCGGCTTCGGAGTTGGCGCAGGCGGCATCGTCACGTTGTGCATCGCACATGCCCTCGTGCAACCTCGCCTCCCCGGTGCCGACTGGGCCGTCGGCCGCGAAAGAAGGCGAGGATAAACGCGTTGGTAACACCAGACAACTGCGTTTCTGCCAACGCGTCAATGCGGTCGCTCGGCGGCCAGCAGCGCCGCGCCGATCGCCGCTGCCTCGTTTCCCAACCGTGCGGCCACGATCTGGAGCCCAGGACGGTCCGGACCGACTGGCAACGAGCGCCGGTAGGACTCCCGGGCAGGCCCGAGCAGCAGCTGGCCCGCAGCCGAAGGTCCACCCCCGACGACGACGATCGACGGATCGAACAGCGTGACGAGGCTGGCGATCCCCATTCCCAGCACGTCGCCGGCGCGCCGCAGGACCGCGATCGCGGCCTCGTCGCCGTCGCGGGCTGCCTGCGTCACGAGCTCCCCCGTGACGCGCTGCGGATCGCCGCCGGCGAGACTCGCCAGCCGCGAGCTCGGGTAGCGCGCGGCAGCCTCGCGTCCCAGGTCCGTCAGCGCCGTCCCGCTCGCGAGGTCGCCGAAGCAGGCCGGGTTGCCGGGCTCGACGAGCAGGTGCCATACCTCGACGGCGAACCCGCGCGCTCCCTTGAGGCTGCGGCCCTGCGTGATGACGCCGCAGCCCAGGCCGGTCCCGATCGCGAGCAGGAGCATGTCGTCGTGCCCGCGGCCGGCGCCGAGGCGGTGCTCGGCCCAGGCCGCCGCGTCGGCGTCGTTCTCGGTCACGACGGGCAATCGGACCGCGGCGGTCAGTAGGTCGCGCACCGGGAAGTCCCGCAACGATGGGCGCGGCGCGAACGCGAGCGCTCCGGTGCGCGAATCGACGAGACCGGGGAGTCCGACGCCGACCGCCACGACCTCCTCGGTGCGCAGCTCCTCGACGAGCTCGGCGAGCATCGCGACCAGCTCCTCGGGCGACCCGTACGGCGTGAGCCGGCGCCTTCGCGCGAGGATCTCGCCGCCGGCCGCGACCCTGAAGGCGGCCGTCTTCGTCCCGCCGACGTCGATGCCGATCGTCTGCGCCACTCAGTCCGCCGGCGGCGTCGCGATGTCGTTGGCCGGGCCGCCACCGCTCGTGCGCACATCCCAGCGGCCGGCACGCAGGACCGCCGACAGATCGCACGCGTGCGCCGACGTGACTTCCTGCGTTCCTACACGGACGCGTACCGGGACGCCGGCGGCGGCCTGCTCGCTGATGCCCTTGACGTAGCAGCCCGCGAGTCGCCCGTCGCGAACGTGAACGACGGCACTCGCGTACGGCGCGAGGTACACGGCCAGCTCGACCTCGCCGACGATGCGTTCCAGCCGAGCCGGCGAGTCGTGGCGGCTGAACAGGAACACGAACGTGTCCGCGGCGCCGGGGCCGACGAGCCGCAGCTCCACGGACGCGCGGTCGGCTGGACGCGCGTCGACTTCGGGGAGATGGGCGACCCACGCGTCGACGACGTCGAAGAGCTCCTGCTCGTTGCCGGGCGCGGCGACGTGCGTCGCAGCTCCGGCGTCGCCGACGCGGGCACGCTGCAGCGCGCCGGCGAGCGTCGTGCAGGGCTCGAAGCGCTCGTCAAGCTCTGGAGCCTCGCCCAGCACCAGCAACGCGCCGCCGCGCTCGAGGTGTGCGGCGAGCCGCGCCTGGACATCGCGCGCCATGAACAGCCCGGCGACGAGCGCCAGCGGCCCGTCAGGGGTCGCGGCCTCGAGGTCGGCCAGCGCGACGGGGATCGCCCGCCGCAGGCAGTGGCCGAGCAGCGACGCGAGCGCCGCCGACGACGGCGGCAGCGCGTGCCCGGCCACGGCGGTTCCGGCGCCCGGGTCCCAGGCGCTCAACGCCGCGTACGGCAGATACGAGCACCACGTGACGCCCGTCAGCGGACGGGCGCGGACGATGTCCGCTTCAGTGGCGCGCAGAAAGTGCAGCAGGACGCGCAGCGGCTCGAAGCTCGGACCGGCGCGCCCGTCGACGCCGACCGGGGCGGCGTCGCCATAGGGCGGATCGAGGATCCCCGGATCGCCCGCCGTCTCGCGCAGGAAGTCCCGATCCACGGCCAGATGCGCCCCCCACCTATCCGTGGCGCAGGCCGTGTAGACGTCGCTGCCCGTCGCCCCGCAGGCGACGCCCAGCAGCGCGTGGAAGATCGGGACGTTCGCGTGCGCGGCCAGCGGATCGACCCAG
>Ga0307502_10000355_pt1 | contig 12164 bp, 12 predicted proteins | sample 16_S_MG_FD_201364 | JGI IMG/M metagenome (GOLD analysis project Ga0307502, IMG submission 201364) | Soil microbial communities from Populus trichocarpa stands in riparian zone in the Pacific Northwest, United States - 16_S | ecosystem: Environmental > Terrestrial > Soil > Riparian zone > Trees... | reverse complement strand
GCCGAGCCGGATCGCGGTTGATAACCTGAACTGACTTCAGATGAGTCAGTCAGACATCAAACCAGCCGGGCATGCCCTGGACGGCCGCGTCGTCATCGTGACCGGCGCGAGCTCGGGCCTCGGGGAGCAGCTCGCCCGCGCCCTCGGGGCCGCGGGCGCCACCGCGGTCCTGGCCGCGCGACGCGAGGACCGGCTCGCCCTCCTGCGCGCCGAGCTGCCAGGCGCCGACACCGTCACGTGCGACGTCACGCAGGGCGCCGATCGCGAGCGCCTGATCGAGACGGTGCTGGAGCGCCACGGGCGCCTCGACGGCCTCGTCAACAACGCCGGCGCCGGCGCCACCGGCCCGGCGCTGAAGTCGAGCACCGAGGCCTTCGCACGCGTGCTCGACCTCAACCTGACCGCGCCGTTCGCGCTGTCCTGTCTCGCGGCGGCCCGGATGCGCGCCGGCGGCGGCGGATCGATCGTCAACGTCGCGTCGGTGATGGGCCTGCGCTCGATCGGGGAGATCCCCGACGCCGCGTACGTCGCCTCGAAGGCCGGCGTCATCGGCCTCACCCGCGAGCTGGCGTCGCAGTGGGGCCGCCACGGGATCCGCGTGAACGCGGTCGCTCCCGGATTCTTCGCCTCCGAGATGACCGCCGAGCTCGGCGACGACCCCGAGGCCTTCCCCGAGTTCCTGCTCGCGCGCACGCCGCTGCGCCGCGGCGGGCGTGCCGGCGAGCTCGACGAGGCGGTCCTCTTCCTGCTCGGCGCGGGCAGCAGCTTCGTGACGGGCCACGTGCTCAGCGTCGACGGCGGGATGTCGGTGCGATGACCTCTCCCCCGCCCCCGCCGCCACCCCCGCAGCGCCCGACGCTCCTGAACCGGCCGCTGTCCATCTGGCGCCTGACGCGCTGACGGGCGCTCAGGCGAGCAGGTGGCGGCCCGCGTCGACCAGCGGGGCGACGAGGCGCTGCGCGTCGTCGAAGCCCGAGCCGAGCATGGCGCCGCCGGCGGCGCGGGCGGCGATGCCCTGGCAGACCACCGCGAGCTTGAAGAACGCGAACGCCTGGTACCAGTCGGCGTCGGTGACGTCGAAGCCCGTCCGCGCGGCGTAGCGCTCGATCACCTGCGAGCGCGTGGGGAAGCCCTCGGCCGCGGTGACCGGCGCGACGATGCGCGCCGCGGTCAGCACCGCGTCGTCCGCCTCCTCGCTCCAGAAGGCCAGCAGCGCGCCGAGGTCGGTGAAGGCGTCGCCGAGCGTGCTCATCTCCCAGTCGAGCACGGCCACGATGCGACCCGGCGCCGTCGGGTGCAGCACCGTGTTGTCGAGCCGGTAGTCGCCGTGAACGATCGCCTCCGCGCGCTGGGGCGGCAGAGTGCGCACCAGCCCGTCGCGCAGCGCGTCGAGCGCCGGGAGCTCGTGCGCCTTGGAGGCTTCCCACTGCTTCGACCAGCGGCGCAGCTGGCGCTCCATGAAGCCCGCGGGCCGGCCGAAGTCCGCGAGCCCCACCTCGGCCGGGTCGACGCTGTGCAGGTCGGCGAGCACGTCGACGAGCGCCGCGCCGATGGCCGCCCGCCGTTCCGGCGTCTCGGCATACCCGGCGGGCAGCGCGTTGCGGCACACGTGCCCGACGACGCGCTCCATGACGTAGAAGGGCGCCCCGAGCGCGCTCTCGGCGCCGCCGCGGTGCAGCACGCGCGGCACCGGGACGGCGGTGCCCTCCAGCGCACTCAGCACGCGGTACTCGCGGCCCATGTCGTGCGCGGTGGGCAGGATGTGCCCGAGCGGCGGGCGGCGCAGGACGACCTCGCCGGCGTCGCAGGCGACGCGGTAGGTGAGGTTGGACTTGCCGCCCGAGATGAGCGCGACGTCGCAGCGCTGCCAGCGAGGGTCGTGCAGAGCGTCCGCGAGCAGCGGTCCCACGACCTCGGGCTCGGCGCCCGTGGCGATCGCCTCCAGGCGCTGGGCGGTGGGGTCGTTGAATCCGGTCGCGGTCGTCGGCGTCATCGCGTGCGCTCCTGTTGTCAGACGACGGGCTCGGGCACGGCGTCGGCAGCGAGCGCCCGCCCGAGAGCGCGCTCGTGATGGGCCGCGTCGCCGAACTGCTGCTCGCGCACGACGATGCGGCGCAGGAACCGGTGGGCGGGGTGCTCGGCCGTCACCGCGATGCCCCCGAAGACCTGCATCGCGCCGTGCGCCACCTCCCGGGCGGCGCGCGACACGTACGCCTTGGCGATCGACGCGGTGCGCCCGGCCTCGGCGGCATCCTCGTCGAGCGTTGCCGCGGCGTAGAGGACCGACGACCACGAGCTCGCCTGGCGGACGTACATGTCGGCCATCAGGTGACGCAAGGCCTGGAAGCTGCCGATCGTGCGGCCGAACTGACGTCGCTCGCCCGCATAGCGGCAGGCGTCGTCGAGCAGCCGCCCCGCCGCCCCGACGGCCTCGGCGGCGGCCAGCAGAGCCCCGATCGTCGCCAGACGGTCAAGGGCCTCGCCCGTGAACGGGCCCCCCACGACCTCGACCGCGGCGAGCTCGACCGCGCCCATGGGGACCGTCGCGTCGAATGCGGGCTGCGCGGTCAGGGCGACGCCGGGCGCGCGGGCGTGGACGATCGCGAGCGCCGCGCCGTCCGGGCCGCTGGCCGACACGGCGAGCCGATCGATCGCCGTCGCGTGCTCGAGGCCCACCTTGCGCCCGTTGAGGACGTCGCCGGCCGCGGTCGGGTCGATCGTGGTCCGCGGCGTTGCGCTGGCCCAGCCCGATCCCGGCTCGAGCAGCGCCAGGGCGAAGGCGTCGTCGCCCTCGGCGAGCTCCTCGACCGCGTAGCGCAGCGCCGCGCTGGCGAGGTAGGGCACCGGCGCCAGGTGCGTCCCCAGGGCGCGGGCGATCAGGCACAGCTCGATCGCGCCGAGACCCTCGTCACCACCGACGGTCAGCGCCCCGAAGTCGACCAGCGCGCGCCACAGCCGGTCGCGCTGCGCCTCATCGCCGTAGGGCGCGCCGGCCGCGGGCCTCCACTCGCGGGCGAGCAGCGTCTCGACCGATTCGCCCAGCCAGGTCTGCTCGTCACTCAGCTCGAGGTCCATGACTACTCCTTGGGCAGGCGCAGGACGCGGTCGGCGATGATGTTGCGCTGGATCTGCTGCGTGCCGCCGTACACCGTTGCCGCGCGCGAGTAGAGATAGGTCTCGTACCAGAACTCGTTCTCGGCGGACTCGGCCGGCTCGGCGTGCTGCAGCGTCGCGCCGAGGACCTCCAGCGCGGTGGCGGCGAGCCGTTGCTCGGCCTCCGCCATGAGCAGCTTGACGCTCGAGCTGTCGGGGCCGACGGCGCCGCCATTGAGGAACTCTCCGACCGTCCGGTAGGCGTGGTGGCGCAGCACCTCGATCCCGATCAGCGCACGCGCGAGCCCGACCTGGACCTGCGGATCGTCGATCAGCCGCTCACCGTCGAGCGTGCGCTCGGCCGCCAGGCGCACCGCGCGGTCCAGCCACGTGCGCAGCTTGACCTGACGCGGGAGGGCCGCCGTGCCGCGCTCGTGGCCGAGCGTGTGCATGGCGATCTTCCACCCGTCGCCGCGCTCGCTGAGGAGGTTCTCCTTGGGCACGACGACGTCGTCGAGGAAGAGCTCGCAGAACTCCGCGTGGCCGGTGATCTGGGTCATGGGCCGCAACTCGACGCCGGGCGAGCGCATGTCCACGATCAGCATCGAGATGCCGCGGTGCGTGGGCACGGTCTCATCCGTGCGGGCGAGCACTCCGCACCAGCGTGCGAACTGGCCCCAGGAGACCCACGTCTTCTGCCCGCGCAGGACGAAGTGGTCGTCGCGCTCGACGGCGCTCGTGCGCAGCGACGCGAGGTCGGACCCGGCCTCGGGCTCGGAGAAGCCCTGGCACCAGATCTCCTCGGCGGAGAGGATCGCGGGCAGGTAACGGCGCCGCTGCTCGTCGCTGCCAAAACGCAGCAGGGACGGCCCGAGGACGTCGAGCCCGACGACGTTGACGAACTCCGGGGCGCCGGCAGCGGCGAGCTCCTGATCGATGACGATCTGCTCGGAGGCCGGCCCTCCCCCACCCCCGAACTCGCGCGGCCACGCGCGCCCGACGTAGCCGGCCCCGTGGCAGCGCGCCTGCCAGTCGCGCAGGACCTCCATGCGGTCCTCCAGCGACCGCGGCAGGCGCGTGGCGTCCAGGCGTTCCGCGGCGAGGAAAGCCCGGATCTCGTCCTGGAGCGCGCGTTCTGAGTCGCTGGCGATCAGTCGCATGAACTGAGATCGTATCAGTATCGCCCCCAACCGACAAGATCGCCCCTGGTCGAGCGAGCTTGCGCGAATCACCTTTCAATTCGATCTCACTTCAGTTACTCTGTCGCCCCGCTGCGTGACGCCGCGCCGGCGACCGAGCACAATGAGCAACCGAGATACGGAGACCGATGAACCCATGTCGACGCTGAGCTTCCAGCCCGAGGCCGAGCGCTTCTACGCCGAGGGCCACTGGCGGTCGGGCGACCTCTGGGCGGACTTCGCCGCCCGTGCCCAGGCGCAGCCCGGCAAGGTGGCGCTGATCCTCGACGACCGCCAGGTCACCTATGACGAGCTGCGCCGGGCGGCCGTCGCGCTGTCCGCGCGCCTGGCCGCCGGGTCGATCGCGCCGGGCGACGTGGTCATCCTGCTGGGGCGTCACTCGATCGAGGCCGCGGTCGCGCTGCTCGGGTGCCTTCACCGCGGCGTCGTGCTCGCGCCGCTCCCGCCGATGTTCAACATCACGCAGCTGTCGGCGCTCAGCAACCAGACGCGCGCGAAGGGCATCGTCTGCTTCGGTGGTGAGAAGGAGATCGCCAAGTGCGAGCTCGTCGCGCACGACGTCGAGCACCTCATCACGCTGCGCCCGGAGACGATCGACGAGCTGATCGCCGAGGAGGCACCGGACGACCGCAGCGCGCGCGATGCCGACGACCTCACGCTGGTCATGCACTCCTCCGGCACGACCTCGGCGCCGAAGGGCATCGTGCACTCGAGCAACACCCTGCGCTACGCCACCGAAGGGATCTGCAGGCGCTGGGAGCTCTCGGGCGCGGACACCTATCTGGTCGTGTGCGAATTCGGGTTCGTGGGCGGCCTCGTCTTCGGCTACTTCCCCGTGCTGCTCAACGGCGGCACCGGCGTGCTCGTGGACCGCTGGAACGCCGAGGAGGCGCTGCGCCTCATCGAGGAGCACGCCTGCACGTACGTGCTGCTCATGCCGACCCACGCGGCCGACACGCTGCAGGCCGCGCAGGCCACGCGGCGCGACCTGTCCTCGATGCGCGTCCTGGCCGCCCCGGGCCTGACCCCCGAGCGCCGCCTCGCCATGAAGGAGGCCTTCGGGATCGCGCCGCTGGCCGACTACGGCCTGTCGGAGGTCCCCGGGCACGCCGCGCATGGCCTCCACGAGCCGGAGGCCAAGATGATCACGACGGAGGGACGCCCCTACGACGGCACCGAGATCCGCATCCTCGACGCCGACGACGCCCCCGTCCCGGCCGGCGAGGTCGGTGCCGTGGTCGTCAACGGGCCGAGCCGCTTCCTGTGCTTCCTGGGCAACGACGACCTCACGCGGGACTCGCTGACCGGCTGGGGCGGCTACCGCACGGGCGACCTGGGCCATCTCGACGAGGACGGCCACCTCGTCTACGTCGGGCGCAGCAAGGACATCATCCGCCGCGGCGGCGTGACCGTCGTGCCCGCGGAGCTCGAGGCCGTGCTCCTGCGCCACCCGGCCGTCCACGACGTCGCCGTCGTCCCACTGCCCGACGAGCGCCTGCAAGAGCGCGCGTGCGCCGCGCTCGTCCTCAAGCCCGGCCAGCGCGCGCCCACCCTGGCCGAGCTGCAGGAGTTCCTCGACCACGAGGGTGTGGCCAAGTACACGTGGCCCGAGTTCGTCGAGATCTTCGACGAGTTCCCGCGCACGCCCTCGCTGAAGGTGGTCAAGGCCGATGTCGTGCGCCAGATCCTCGAACGCTCGGGCGTGCCGGCCTGAGGTCGTGTCGACGCTGGCACGGGCCGCAGTGCCTTGTCCGGCGCGATGACCCTTGATACGCTTTAATTGAAATGAATTCAGATCGGCAACAGCAAGACCCGGATGCCGCCCCCGCTCGACGCGGACGTGCGCGGGTCGAGGGCGCCAAGCGCACGGAGATCCTCGTCGCGGCGACGGAGCGCTTCGGGCGCAACGGCTACGAGGACACCAAGTGGGCCGACATCGCCTCCGACGTCGGCGTCGGGCCCACCGCGCTCTACCACTACTTCGAATCCAAGCAGCACTGCCTCTACGTGATCATGGACCAGGCGATCGAAGGGTTCCGGTCGCGCTTCGAGCAGCTGAGCGCCGACGCCGATCCGCTCCAGGCGCTCGCGTCGGTCATGGAGGACTGCTTCGAGCTCTCCGAGCACGACGTCCAGCGCAACCGCGTCCTGGTGGCGGAGCAGGGTCTGCTGTCGCGGCGCAGCAACTCACCGCGCGAGGAGGAGGCCCGTCAGGCCGCGCGGTCGCGCACCCGCGACCTCGAGTTCGCCTGGGCCAGCTTCCTGTCGCAGGCGATGGCGCAGGGGGCGATCCCCAAGAGCGATCCGCGGCTGCTGACCCGCGCGATCCTCGGCCTCTACAACAGCGTCTGGCACTGGTACCGCCCGAACGGGATCGTCACGCTGAGCAGCGTCGCGGCGTTCTTCACCGACCGTTGCCTCGCGCTGATCGGCGTGCCGCCCGAGGCGGCGGGGCGCGCGAGGGCGGCCGCGTGAGCTTCTTCGAGCGCTACTTCGCGGCCCTCGACGGGCCTGACCCGCACTCCTCCCTCGAGCTGGTAGCCGACGACGTCGAGTTCTCGATCCAGTGGGCGGCCGGCAGCGACCGCGCCAGCCGCCAGTTCGTCGGCGGCCTCGCGGAGCTGCGCGCGTTCATCGACGCGGGGGACATGCGCGATTGGGCGCACCACGTCCTCTCCGGCGGCACCGCCGGCGACGTCGAGTTCGCCCTGGGCGAGACCCGCTACGACAACGGCGAGCGGATCGGGACCTTCCTCGCGGTGGCGCAACTCGACGCCGACGGCCGGATGGCGCGCTACATGGTGGCGCGCTCGCCGGCGATCGCGTTCGCATCCGGCTTGCGGATCGATGCCGGAGCAGACTGACTTCGTCGCGGTCGCGGACGGCCTGATCGCGGGCACCGCGGACGCGCCGCAGCTGATCGGCTCGCGCTGTCGCAGCTGCGGCGTCGTGGCCTTCCCGCGCCAGGCGTCGTGCGCGGCGTGCACGTCGCGCGACGTCGAGGAGCGCCGCCTCGGGCGCCGCGGGACGCTGTGGACCTGGACCATCCAGTGCTTTGAGCCCAAGTCCCCGCCATACGCGGGCACGGCCGAGGAGTTCGAGCCCTACGGCGTCGGCTACGTCGAGCTCCCCGGCGAGGTCCGGGTCGAGGCGCGGCTCACCGAGGCCGATCCCGCGCAGCTGCGGATCGGCATGGCGATGGAGCTGGTGCTCGTCCCGGCTCCGGGCGACGGCGCCGCTATGACCTTCGCCTTCCGGCCCGCCGAGGAGGGCGAATGAGTCCCAACGACGGTGTGGCCGTCGTCGGCCTCGGCATCCATCCCTTCGGCCGGCACCCCGGCGTGTCCGGCCTCGAGATGGCGGCGGTCGCCGCGCGCGCGGCGCTGGCGGATGCGGGCATCGGCTGGGCGCAGGTGGACTTCGCCGCCGGCGGATCGGACGCGGCGGGCAACGCCGACACGACGGTCTCGGTCCTCGGCCTCACCGGCGTGCCGTTCATCAACGTCCGCAACGGCTGCGCGACCGGGGGGTCCGCGCTCACGACGGCCCACGCGATGCTGTCCGCCGGCTCGGCCGAGATCGCTCTCGTCGTCGGCTTCGACAAGCACCCGCCCGGCGCGTTCAACCCGCTGCCCGAGGACTGGGGGCTCGACTCCTGGTACGGCGAGACCGGCCTGATGCTCACGACGCAGTTCTTCGCGATGAAGATCCAGCGCTACATGGCCGAGCACGCCATCAGCCAGTCGACGCTCGCCAAGGTCGCCTCCAAGGCGTTCGACAACGGCGCGCGCAACGCGAACGCGTGGCGCCGGCGGCCGCTCTCGGAGGACGAGGTGCTCGCCTCCAAGATGGTCAACCACCCGCTGACGCAGTACATGTTCTGCTCCCCGGGCGAGGGCGCGGTGGCTCTGGTCCTCGCTCGAGGCGAGCGCGCGAAGTCCCTCGCCCGCACGCCGATCCACCTGCGCTCGGTCGCCTTCCGGACGCGGCGCTTCGGCTCCTTCGAGGTCTTCAGCCCCTCGATCCCGATCGAGTCCGCGCCGTCGCCGACGACGGAGGCCGCTGCGGCCGCGTTCGAGCAGGCCGGGATCGGGCCCCGGGACGTCGACGTCGCGCAGCTTCAGGACACCGAGTCCGGCGCGGAGGTCATGCACCTCGCCGAAACCGGGCTCTGCGAGCACGGCGAGCAGGAGTCGCTGATCCAGAGCGGCGCCACGCGCCTGGACGGGCGCCTGCCCGTGAACACCGACGGCGGCTGTCTGGCCAACGGCGAGCCGATCGGCGCATCGGGCCTGCGGCAGGTCCACGAGGTCGTGCTGCAGTTGCGCGGCGAGGCCGGCGAGCGCCAGATCGCCGGCCCGCATCGCGTCGGCTTCACGCAGGTCTACGGCGCGCCGGGCGTCAGCGCCTGCACCGTGCTCAGCCGCTGAGACCTGGAAGGATGCGCGCCGCCTGCTCCTTCGTCCGAAAGGTCTCTCCCCATGCCCGACCGCGCCGCCATCGTCACCGGAGCCTCCCGCGGGATCGGCTTCGCGCTCGCCGACGCGCTGGGCGAGGCGGGCTACGGCCTGACGGTCTCCGCGCGCAAGCCCGACACGCTCGTCCAAGCGGCAGAGGAGCTCCGGGCCAAGGGCTACGAGGTGCAGGACGTGGCCGCCAACATGGCCGACGAGGACGCCATCCGCGAGGTCGTCGCGCGCCACCGCGAGCGCTTCGGACGCCTCGACGTGCTCGTCAACAACGCCGGCGTGGGGATCGGCGCGGCGGCCGCCGATCATCAGACCAAGTTCGTCGACATGCAGCTCGACGTCAACCTGCGCGCGATCGTCCTCTTCTATCGCGAATGCGTGGACATGCTCCGGGCTGCGGGAACCGAGCACCGCAACGCGCTGGTGGTGAACATGGCGTCGTTGGCGGGCAAGTCGCCGCAGCCGTGGCTGTCGGTCTATGCGGCGACCAAGGCCGCCGTCGTCGCCTACACGTCGGCGATGAACAAGGAGCTCAACGCCGAGGGGATCAAGTCCGTCGCCTTCTGCCCGGGCTTCGTCGACACCGACATGACGGAGTTCATCAGGGGCACGGTGCCCCCCGAGGAGATGCTGCGAACGACCGACATCACCGCGGCCCTGCGCTTCCTGCTGCACGTATCGCCGGCGTGCGTCGTGCCGGAGATCATCTTCCAGCGTCCGGGCGAGGCGATCTAGGAGCGGGGTGCCGGCGCCGGCGCCCCCGCGGAGCGGGTCATCGGCGCACCGGACACCGCGGGACGCAGGTGCGTCGCGAGCGAGGACGCGGGCACGCTGTGCGCTCGTGGCGCGATCTGCGTGACCCGCGGATACATGAAGGCGTGGCTCATGGGATCGCGATCTCCCCGGCGCTGTTGCCGGCCAGCGCCTCGCGCCCGACACGCTGCAGGCCGCGGAGGTAGTCGAGATGCGCTCGCCACCACAGATCGGTTTCGCGGCCCTCCCCCAGGCGCACCGTGTCGTCATGCGCGTCGAGCAGCTCGTAGACCAGGAGCGCCAGCTCATCGCGCTGATGCTCGGCAAGCGCCTGGCGGGCTCGTCGGGAAGTGGATCGTCGGCGCGTTACCAACATGACTTCAGTTCAAATTAGCACCGCCAGAGATCCTTTGTCAAGCGCTCTTCGCGTCGACTGCCTGGCATGGCCGCCTACAAGCGCAACCGTCGTAGCGTCACGGTCGTGCGGCGCACGAGGGCGCGCCCGGAGCGCGGCTTGAACGCGAGCTCGAGCGTCACTCGCGGCCGCCGGGCTCGGCGCAGCAGCGACCGGCCGCGACGGGTCAGCTTGACCGTCAACGTGCAGTGGCCGGCCCGCTTGCACGTGCACGCGCCGCGGCCGATCGTCTTGCCCGACGCGCTCTTCAGCCGCAGCGTGAAGCGGCCGGGCGCGAGCGCATGCAGGCGCACCGGGCCGAAGCCCCCGCGGCGCAGCAGTGCGCGCGCCCGCGCAGACGCAAGCGACCTCGCCGCGGCCTTCAGGTCCGCCGCCAGCGCCGACGCCATCCGCGCCCGGCGGCTCGCCTTGGCGCGCGCGGCCGGCGGGGCGCCCGCAGCCGTCGTGCTCGCCCTGGGCGGCAGGTCCACCGCGCGCGCCGCGTTCAGTCGGCCGCCGCTCACGGTCTTGCCGGCCAGGCTCGGCAGCGGATCGACCGTGACCAGCAGCCGCTGCTTGAGCTCGGCCGCCGTCAGCTGGGAGTCCAGCGACAGCAGCAGCACGGCGACACCGCTCACCTGCGGCGCTGCCATCGACGTCCCCCAGTCGAAGAAGAACTCGTCGCGTGCGCCCGTGTAGTTGGTGAGGGGCGGGACGCAGAAGACGCGCAGGTCGTCCAAGGCGACCCCGTCGAAGGTGTTGCCGGCGTTCGTCGTGAGGTGGAAGCCCAGGCTCCCGGTCGGGTGACCCTCGAGTGCCGAGAGGTCCGTCAGGCCGTTGTAGAACACCGTTTGGGTGTCGGCGAGCACACCGGTGCGGCGGGCCCAGCTGGCTGGGCCCGGCGAGGTCTCGAGCGCCACGTGGTCCTGTGCCTCGAGCGGCTGGCCGAGGTCGAAGGCGCCGAACGACCACGTCGCCCAGTAGCTCGCCGCGCAATCGCGCTTGTTGGAGAGATCGAGGGTGAGGCGGGCCCAGTTGTCGGTGTTGTTGTCGTAGTAGCCGAGCACCGAGTTCGACAGCGCGAAGCCTCCGCCGTGCAGGTCCACGAACGGCGTGCGCGCCCACGTGTTCGGCGTGCCGCCGGTGGCCCAGCGCGCCGACAGCGGCGCCTCGAAGCCATCGGTGAGCAGTGTCTCCTCGGGACCCCACTTCAGGAACGTGCTGAGGATGCTGACGCCCGGGGCGGCGAGGTCGACGCTGCTCGCGCCGTAGTTCGAGAAGCCGGCCAGCCGATCGTTGGCGTCCGTGGCGGCGACGCAGACGATGTTGGCCGAGGGGTAGCTGCAGGGGTAGGCGGCGGTCCGGTCGTTGTCCGTGCCGTCGTTCATCGCGGCGACCACGAACAGGGTGTTCGGCGCGCTATCGATCACGTCGCGCTCGGCCTGGCACGGGATGAACCTGCCGAAGCTGAGGTTCACGATCCGAGCCCCCGTACGGACGGCATACGCCATGCCGGACGCGGTGTCGGCGCAGAACCCCGCCCTCGTGTTGTCGAGCACGCGCACCGGGACGATCGAGGCGCGCCAGGCGACGCCGGCCACGCCGACGCCGTTGTCGCCGCGCGCCGCGATCGTGCCGGCGACGTGCGTGCCGTGCGAGTGGTTGTCGGACGGGTCGTTGTCGCGCTGGACGAAGTCCCAGCCGCGCCAGTCGTCGACGTAGCCGTTGCCGTCGTCGTCGACGCCGTTGCTCTCGCGCCCGCCGCCGGACTCCCCCGGGTTGTGCCAGATGTTCGGGGCCAGGTCGGGCTGGTCGAAGTTGATGCCGGAGTCGACCACCGCCACCTTGACCTCGGGCGAGCCCGTGGTCCGATCCCATGCCTCGGGGGCGTGGATGTCGGCGCCGGGCGCCCCGGCGGCTCCGTTGACCGTCTGTCCGGTGTTGCGAAGGCCCCATTCCTCTGCGAAGAACGGGTCGTTGGGCACGGCCGCGCCCACGCGGTAGGCGTTCGGCTCGGCCCACGCGACGCGCGGGTCGCGCTCGAGCTGCCTCGCAGCGCTGCGCACGTCGGCGCCCGCCGCGATGCGGACGAGCGCCGTTCGCGGGGCGGGAAGCGACCGCTCCACGCCGGCGCCGCGCGCGTGCAGCACATCGGTCCGCTCGGCCGAGGCCAGCCCGGGCTTGAACTTGACGATCAGCTCGCCCGGCGCATAGCTGATCGACTCGTCGGGCTCGAAGGGCGCCGCCGCGGCGGCA
>Ga0307502_10000354_pt1 | contig 12167 bp, 12 predicted proteins | sample 16_S_MG_FD_201364 | JGI IMG/M metagenome (GOLD analysis project Ga0307502, IMG submission 201364) | Soil microbial communities from Populus trichocarpa stands in riparian zone in the Pacific Northwest, United States - 16_S | ecosystem: Environmental > Terrestrial > Soil > Riparian zone > Trees... | reverse complement strand
TGTGCATCGCCTGCTCGGTCTCGGCCAGCGTCGTCGGCCCGCGGCCGAGCACCCGGCGCGAGGAGTCGCCGCGGCCGATGCCGCACACGGTGCGGTTGCCGAACATGTCGTTGAGGGTGGCGAAGAGCGAGCCGGTGACCGTGGGATCGCGGGTGGCGGGATTGGTGACGAACGGCCCGACGACGATCCGCTCGGTGGCCGCGAGCATCTGCGAGTAGATGACGTAGGGCTCCTGCCACAGGATGTGCGAGTCGAACGTCCACGCGTGCGTGAAGCCGAGGCCCTCTGCGCGCTGCGTGAGCTCGACGACGCGGCTGGCGGGCGGATCGGTCTGGAAGGTGACGCCGAAGTCCATGGTCAGGCCGCCCACCGCAGCGTTCTGCGCGTGAGCTCGTCCAGGGCGCGCACCGACAGCTCCAGGTCCTCCACGGGGGTGTCCTCCTCCTTGGTGTGGCTCAGGCCGCGCAGGCTCTTGACGAAGAGCATCACGGTGGGGATGACGCGCGCCATCTCGGCGGCGTCGTGCAGCGGTCCGCTCGGCAGCCGGAACGAGGTGCCGGCGACCTCGCCGATGACCGCGTCGGCCATGTCGATGAGCTCCGCGTCGAACGGGATCGGCTCGATCTGCCAGATGCGCTCCCACGTCACCTCGCAGCCCTCCTCGGCCGCGATGCGCTCGCTGTCCTGCTTCGCCGTGGCGAGCATGTCGGCGAGCACGTCGGGGTCCAGCGCGCGCTGGTCGAGCGAGAGCTCGCAAGTGCCGTTGAACGCGGTGACGATCCCCGGGCTCACGCGCACGAAGCCGGTGGTGGCGCGCACGTCGTCGCGCGCCGTGGCGTCCTCGCGGAAGGCCAGGGCGCTGCGGGCGGCGGCCAGGAAGGCGTCGCGGCGCACGTCCATCGGCGTCGAGCCGGCGTGGGCGTGCAGGCCGGTGAAGCGCACGGCGTGGCGCTCGACGCCGAAGGTGCCCAGCACGGCGCCCATCGGCTTGTCGATCGACTCGAGCACCGGGCCCTGCTCGATGTGCAGCTCCAGGTAGGCCGCGGCGCCGTCGAGCTGTGCGCGGGCGTCGAGGGCGTGGTCGAGGTCGACGCCGTGCTCGCGCAGGGCGTCGGGCAGGGCGACGCCCTCGCTGTCGGTCAGGCCGCGGACCGAGTCGGGCTCCAGCGAGCCCGCCGCAGCGCTCGACCCGAGCAGGCTGCGCCCGAAGCGCGCGCCCTCCTCGTCGGCCCAGCTGACGAGCTTGAGCGTCAGCGGCCGCGACTCGGGCGCTTGGGCGCGCAACACCTCGAGGCCGGCCAGGACGTTGAGGATGCCGTCGAGCCAGCCGCCGTTGGGCACCGAGTCCAGATGCCCGCCGACGATCACGAAGCGCTCGGAGTCGCCCGGCGCGGTGGCCCAGAGGTTGCCGGCGGCGTCGCTCTCGACACGCACGCCGTCGATGGAGGCGAGCTCTGCGCGCAACCAGTCGTTGGCCGTCTTCCACGTCTCGGTCCATGCGAGGCGCTGCGCGCCGTCGTCGTTGCCCGTCAGTCGGGCCAGCTCGCGCAGGTTCGCAACGGCCCGGCCGGGGTCGATCGCCGCCATGCCGGGAACCTAACGCTCGCGGCGCCGGCGGGCCAGGCTCAGCGTGCTCCCAGGATCTCCCCAGCCGGCTCCCCGGGGCCGGTCCTAGCTTGCCCGCATGACCTCGAACCCTCCCCCCACCTCGAACTCGGACCTCGTCCGCGATCGCCTCCGGGCGCGGGCGCGCCGGGTCGCGGCGATCCGCCGCCGGGTCGTAGCCGCCGCGCTGGCCACGTTCGCGATCGCCTTCGGGACGATCGCCGCGAGCGGGTCGCTCGGCAGCACCTCCACGAGCGACGCGACACAGACCGGCTCCGGCCAGTCGGACACGGCGACCACCGCGAACGCGACGACGACGGACGACTCGTCGAGCTCCAGCGGCTCGACCTCGAGCGACGACTCGTCCACCTCGTCGAGCGACGACTCGTCGTCCTCCACCGCCACCTCGTCGAGCAGTGACGATTCGTCGTCGAGCAGCTCCACGTCGTCGGACCAGAGCTCGTCGTCGGCCGTCACGACGAGCCAGTCCTAGCGAGGTCCTCGGTGCTCGCCGCTGCCGTCAACGACCACCTGTTCTGGATCACCAGCCGCGCCGCCGGCACGCTGGCGCTGCTCTTCTCGAGCGTCGCCGCCGGCGTCGGCCTGACCATGAGCGGCAAGCTGCTCAAGGGGCGCGGACCCGACCTGCGCGTGACCCACGAGGCCCTCTCGCTCGCCACCATCGTCGCGATCGTGGTGCATGCGGTCGCCCTCCTGGGCGACAGCTTCCTGCACCCGAGCGTGGCCGACATCACGATCCCGTTCGTCAGCTCGTACATGACGGCCTGGACGACGATCGGGATCGTCGGCGGATGGATGATGCTCATCCTCGGCCTCTCCTACTACGCGCGCGCACGCATCGGCCAGCAGCGCTGGCGCACGCTGCACCGCTTCACGGCGCTGGCGTGGATCCTCGGCGTCGCGCACTCCCTGGGCGAGGGCACCGACGCGGGCGAGGCGTGGTTCCTGATCGCCACGGGCATCGTGGTGCTCCCGGCCGCGGCGCTGCTCGTCGCGCGCATGTCCGGCCGTCGGCCGGTGCCTCAGGCGGTCGCCCGATGAGCGACGGGACCGTCATCGCGGGCGGCGGGCTGGCCGCCCAGCGCTGCGCCGAGACCTTGCGCCGCGCGGGCTACGAGGGCCGCGTACGGATGGTGTGCGGCGAGACCCACGCTCCGTACGACCGCCCGCCGCTCTCCAAGGCCGTCCTTGCGACCACGGGTGCCGAGGACGACCTCGGCCTGCGCCCGGCGTCGTGGTACACCGATCACGCCGTCGAGCTGCTCCTCGGCACCCGCGCGGCGGCCCTCGACTGCACGCGGCACGTCGTCACGCTCGCCGACGGCCGCGCCCTCGGCTACGAGCAGCTGCTCATCGCCACCGGCAGTCGCCCGCGCCGCCTGGGGCTGCTCGACGGATTCGCCAACGTCCACACGCTGCGCACCCTCGAGGACGCCCGCGCGCTGCGCGCCGCGCTCGCCGGGGGCGGGCGCCTCGTCATCGTCGGCGCGGGCTTCATCGGCCAGGAGGTCGCGGCCGCCGCCGCGAAGGCCGGCGTGGACACGACGATCGTCGACGCCGCCGACGCCCCGCTCGCGGCGCTGCTCGGCCCGGCGGTCGGGACCTGGTTCGCCGACCTGCATCGCAGCGAGGGCGTCGACGTCATCCTCGGCGCGACCGTCGCCGCGGCGACGGGCGCCGGTTGCGTCGGGCGCCTGACCTTGAGCGACGGCCGCCGGCTGGCGTGCGACCACGTCCTCGTCGGTGTCGGTGTCGACCCCGACGTCGCCTGGCTGGCCGGCAGCGGCCTCGACCCCGCGGTCGTCCGCGTCGGCGCCGAGGGCCACACCGGCGCGCCCGGCGTCTTCGCGGCCGGCGACGCGACGGGCACCGGCCACTGGGAGTCGGCCGCTCGCCAGGGCATGGTCGCCGCGCGGGCGATGCTCGGCGTCGGCTCGTCGCGGCCCGCCGCCGCGAGCTTCTGGAGCGACCTCTACGACACGCGGGTGCACTACCTGGGAGACGCGCCCTGCGCCGATGCCGCCACGATCGACGGCGACCCCGCTCAGCGCGACTTCAGCGTCACGTTCACCCGCGCCGGCGCGCCGGTCGCGGTGCTCCTCGTCGGCCGTTCCCACGACCTTCCCAACGCGCGAGCGCTGCTCGCGGCCTGAGCCGAAAGGACCACCATGACCCTCATCGCCACCATCGACGCCGGCGCATGCGCCGCACACGGAGACTGCGAGGCGATCGCGCCCGAGATCTTCGCCATCGACGACGTCGCGGTCGTCGTGGGCACCGGCCCGGACGAGCTGATGCTCGCGGCCGCGCAGGCCTGCCCGTCGGTGGCGATCGTCGTCACCGACGCCGATGGGCGCCGGGTGTACCCCTAGCCATCTAGCGCACGGCGGCCGCCGGGGCCGCGCGGCGGAAGGCGCGCTCGACGAAGCGCCCGCTGCCCGGCTCGGCGACGACCTCGCCGTCGCGGTAGGCGAGCGCGCCGCGGATGTAGACCTCGCTCGGCCCGCCGATCAGCGTCATCCCCTCGTAGGGCGTGTAGTCGAGGCGGTTGTGGCGGTTGGCCTGCGTCGCGGTGATGGTCATGTCGGGATCCCAGACGACGATGTCGGCGTCGGCACCCGGAGCGATCGTCCCCTTGCGCCCCGCCATGCCGTGGACGCGCGCCTGGTTGGTCGAGAGCACGGCGACGAAGAGCTGCTCGGAGATGTGCCCGCCGCGCACGCCCTCGGTCCACAGCACCGCCGGGCGCTCCTCCAGGCCGGGCAGGCCGTTGGGGATCGCCGTGAAGTCGTCGCGGCCGAGCTCCTTCTGGCCGTGGAAGTTGAACGAGCAGTGGTCCGAGCCGAAGATCTGCAGGTCGCCGGCCTGCAGCCCGCGCCACAGGGCCTCGCGGTTGGAGGGGTCGCGCATCGGCGGCGAGCAGACGTACTTGGCGCCCTCGAAGTTCGGGCGCTCGAGGTCGGCGTAGCTGAAGACGAAGTACTGCGGGCAGGTCTCGGCGTAGATCGTGCTGCCGCGCGCGTGGGCGCGGCGCACCTCCTCCAGCGCGGCCGCGCAGGAGACGTGGACCACGAGCAACGGAGTGTCGGCGATCTCGGCGAGGCGGATCGCACGGTTGGTCGCCTCGGCCTCCACCCGCTCGGGCCGGGTGAGCGCGTGCCAGTGCGGATCGGTGTCGCCGCGCTCGAGCGCCTGCGCCTGGAGCTTGGCGATGACGTCGCCGTTCTCGGCGTGCACGAGCACGAGCACGCCGGCCTCGCGCGCGATCTGCATCGCCTCGAAGAGGTCCTCGTCGGCGGTGTAGAGCGGCGTGCCCTTGTAGGCCATGAAGATCTTGATCGTCGACACGCCGAGCGAGGGCAGCGACGGGATCTCGGCCTTGACTGCCTCGGTGAGGTTGGTGATGGCGACGTGCAGGCCGTAGTCGATGCGCGCCTTGCCGTCGGCCTTGCCCTGCCAGGTCTCGACGGCCTCCGCGAGGGTGCCCTCGATGTCCTGCAGCGAGAAGTCGACCAGCGTCGTCGTCCCGCCGGCGACGGCGGCCGCCGTCCCGGTGTCCCAGTCGTCGGAGGTGACGGTGCCGCCGAAGGGCATGTCGAGGTGCGTGTGCCCGTCGATGAAGCCCGGCATCAGCAGCGCGCCGGACACGTCGACGACCTCGGCGCCGTTCGTCGGCAGGTCGACTCCCACCGCCGCGATCTGCTCGCCCTCGACTGCAACGTCGGCGCGGAAGCTCGCCTCCGCGGTGACCACCGTCCCGCCCACCAGCACCATGTCGCTCATGCGCCCAACGCTACTTCTCGTGGACGCGTCCGGCTAGGGCGTCGTCAGGTGAGGGTCCGCAGGTGCGTCGCGTAACGCACGTAGATGCCGCGGCGCTGGTCGAAGCGGAAGAGGTTGTCGCGCTCGATGGCCGGCTTGAAGGTCAGGTCGCCCATGCGCGGGAAGCCCTCGGTGACCAGCACCTCGAGCCCGCGATGGGCCTTCGAGCGGTCGGCCAGGCTCGCGTCGGCGGTGATCCTGGCCGCGGCGCCGGCCGGGGCGGGCAGCGTGTTCGGACGCGTCGGGAAACGGAAGAGGACGCGCTCGCGCGGGCAGCCCGCGCCGCGTGCGCGCCAGCGCACGACCTGTGCGTCGATGCCCGCGCTGGTCTGGCGCACGTCGAAGAAGACCTCTGGCGTGCCGCCGCGCCCGTCGGCGTCGGCGACGCGCAGGTCGTCGAGCTGGCCGCCCAGGATGACCGAGACGACGCGGCGCACCGTGCGCCCGTCGCGGCAGCGCCCCTCGATGACGACCGCGCTGTCGCCGCGCTCGCCGCTGCGACACGGCGGCTTGTGCGCCGCCGTCCGTCCCACGCACTGCACGACCGCGAAGCGCACGCGCTCCTTGTGCCCGTCGCCGTCGAGGTCGGCGCTGAGCGACGCCGGCGGCGCGCCGGCGGCGACGACGGCCACCGTGGCCAGCGCGCCCAACACGGCGCGACGCTACCACGGCCCGCACCGCAGGTCGCAGCGCAACCGAGCATGCTGTCTCGATGCCTCCGGAAGACCCGCGGCCAGCCCCGTGACGGCCGTCCTCACCACGCCCGCACTGAACCGCGCCCTGCTCGAACGCCAGCTGCTGCTGCGCCGGGCGCCGCTGTCGGCCCTCGAGGCGATCGAGCACCTGGTGGGGATGCAGACCCAGGTGCCACAGGCGGGCTACGTCGGGCTGTGGTCGCGCCTGCAGGACTTCCGGGCGGCCGAGCTCGCGGCGCTGATCGAGGACCGTGCCGCGGTCCGCGGGTGGCTGATGCGCTGCACGCTGCACCTGGCCAGCGCGCGCGACTACCTGGCCCTGCGCCCGGTGCTGCAGCCGGTCCTCGAGACCAGGTGGTCGGGAAGCGCCTTCGCCGGCGAGCTCGAGGGCGTCGACCTCGATGCGCTGCTGGCGACGGCCCGCACGCTGCTGGAGGAGAAGCCGCGGACGCGGCCCGAGCTCAGCGCGCTGCTCGCCGAGGACTGGCCGGGCCGCGACACGGCGAGCCTCGCCTACGCGGCCACCTTCCTCATGGGGCTGGTCCAGGTGCCGCCGCGCGGGACGCTGCTCACGCGCCCCGGCGCGCAGCCGAAGCTGACCACGGCCGAGGCGTGGCTGGGCCGTGCGCTGCAGCGCGACGGGGCGCCCGACGACACCGTCCTGCGCTACCTCGCCGCCTTCGGGCCGGCCACCGTCGCCGACATCCGTGCGTGGTCGGGCCTGACCGGCGTGCGCGCGGTGACCGAGCGCCTGCGCCCGCGCCTGCGCAGCTTCCGCGACGAGCGCGGCGCCGAGCTGCTCGACCTTCCGGGTGCCCCGCTCCCCGACCCCGCGACGCCCGCGCCCCCGCGCTTCCTGCCGGAGTTCGACAACGTCCTCGTGGCCCACGCCGACCGCGCGCGGATCATCGAGGAGAAGCACAACGCCGGCGTGATCGCATCGGGCGGACGCCCGACCGTGCTCGTCGGCGGCTTCGTCCGCGGCTACTGGAAGGTCGTGCGCGAGGACGGCGCCGCCACGCTGGTCGTCGAGCCCTTCGAGGCGCTGTCGAAGAAGAACGCGGCCGCGGTGAGGGCCGAGGGCCGGCGGCTGCTGGCCTTCGCCGCCCCCGATGCCGACACCCGCGAGGTGCGGGTGCCGGCAGCGCGCCAGGCCTAGAACTCCTCCATCCGTGCGTCCTTGGGGAGCAGGAAGGACAGCCCGAAGGCGACCACGAACACCGCGGCCGAGATCAGCACGGTGCGGGTCATGGCCGTCGCCGACGTGTGGCCGTGGTCGAGCAGGGAGAAGAAGATCGTCGCCAGCACCGCGACGCCGATCGAGTTGCCCAGCTGCTGGATCGCGTTCAACGTGCCCGACGCCGAGCCGACCTCGTGCTCGTCGACGCCCGCGAGGATGACGTTGAACAGCGGGCCGAAGACGAAGCCCATGCCCAGGCCGAAGGCGAGCAGCGCCGGCACGAGCTCCCAGCTCGACACGCCCGCGCCGTCGTGCGTCACCGTGACCGCCAGCCAGACGAGCGCGGCGGAGACGATGAGCAGGCCGGCCTGGAGCACCTTGCGCCCGAAGCGCGGCATCAGCGCGTAGGACGCACCCGCCGTGATCGCGACGCCCAGCGACATCGGGATGAAGGTCAGGCCGGCGTGCACCGGGGTGAAGTGCAGCGCGAGCTGCAGGAAGAGCGAGACGACCAGCAGCAGCCCGGCGAAGCCCGAGAAGAACACGATGCCGACGACCAGGCCCGAGGTGAAGGCGCGGTTGCGCAGCAGGCTGGGGGCGATCAGCGCGTGCTCACCCGAGCGGCGCTCGACCGCGGCGAAGACGGCCAGCAGGGCGATGCCCGCGGCCATGAGGCCGAAGGTCCAGATCGGCCAGCCCAGCTCGCGCCCCTGGACGAGCGGGTAGATCAGGGCGAGCGACGCGACGCTGATCAGGCCCACCCCGAGGGGGTCGAGCTTGATCGGCGTGCGCGACCTCGACTCAGGCATGAAGCGCAGCGCTCCGAGCAGGCCGACCAGGCCGAGCGGCACGTTGATGAGGAAGATCATGCGCCAGCCGGTGCCGAGCAGGTCGGCGGAGACCAGCCATCCGGCGAGGATCGGCCCGGCGATCGCGGCCAGGCCCATGACCGGACCGAAGGCCGCGAAGGCGCCGCCCATCTCCTTGGGCGGGAAGACCGTCTTGATCATGCCCAGGCCCTGCGGGATGAGCAGCGCACCGAAGCCGCCCTGCAGGACGCGGGTGGCGATGAGGGCGTCGGGCGACGGCGCGAGCGCGCAGGCCATCGAGGCCAGCGTGAAGCCGGTGATCCCGACGACGAAGACGCGGCGGCGCCCGAAGACGTCGCCGAGGCGGCCGCCGACGATCATGAACACGCCGAAGGCGAGCGTGTAGCCCGCCGCCCACCACTGCATGGTCGAGGTGCCACCGCCAAGCTCGGCGCGGACGGTCGGGGCGGCGATGGTGATGACCGTGCTGTCGAGGAGATCCATGATCTCGGCGACGAGCACGATCGCGAGGACGACCCAGCGCCAGCGGTAGGCGGGCGCCTCGGCGGGCGGCGCGAGCTCGGGGGCGGGAACGGCAACGGCAGTGGCGGACATTGCGGGCTCCGATGAGGGTCGAAGAGCGGAAGCGTGACGAACGCTGTTCGTCACGAACACTGTACGTAACGAACGACGTTCGTGTCAAGCGATAGACTCCCGGCATGAGCTCCGAGGCATCTCCGCGCAGTCGGCGCAACCGCCCGGCCAAGCCCGCGCTCAGCCGCGACGCGATCGTCGAGGCCGCACTGGGGATCGTGCGCCAGGAGGGCATCGACGCGTTGAGCATGCGCCGGCTGGCACAGGCGCTCGACACGGGGCCGGCCTCGCTCTACGTCTACGTCGCCAACCGCGACGAGCTGTGGGAGCTGCTCTTCGACGCGGCGTTGGCAACCGTGACGACCGAGCCGACCGAGCCCGGTCGCTGGCGCGAGCAGCTGCACCAGCTCGCGTCGCGAATGGTGCAGATGATGGCGGTGGAGTACCCGGGGATGGCCCGCCTCGCCATGACGCACATCCCGATCGGCGACAACTCGCTGCGGGTGGCCGAGTCGGTGCTGTCGCTGCTGAAGGCCGGCGGGATCAGTGACCAGGCGGCGGCATATGCGGTCGACCTCATCGGGAGCTACACGAGCGCGATCGCCTACGAGCAGAGCCTCTACTCCACGCTCTACAACGACCCCGAGCACGAGCGGCGCGAGGTCGCGCGCGTCGGCGAGCGCTTCGCCGGGCTCTCGCCCGAGCGCTACCCGACGATGGCCGCGCTCGCTGAGAGGATGACCTTCGGCGACGGCGAAGAGCGCTTCGCGCTGGGCCTCGACGTGATCGTCAACGGGCTGCTCGAGACGCCGACCGAGGGCCGGCTCACCCGCACCGCCTGGGAGGAGCCGGAGTCGTGAGCGAGCAATGGTTCGTGGTCAACGTCGGCGACGCGGAGTGGGAGAGCAAGGGCGAGTTCGGCGTGCGCTGCCGCTTCGAATCGCCCGACGCCCGCTTCCCGCACTTCGGCATCACCGTCCAGGTCCTGCAGCCCGGCCAGCCCAGCGGCCTGTACCACGCCGAGGACGCCCAGGAGGGGTTCCTCGTTCTCGCCGGGGAGTGCCTCGCGGTGATCGACGGGCAGGAGCACCCGCTGCGCCAGTGGGACTACTTCCACTGCCCGCCCGACACCCGGCACGTCCTCGTCGGGGCCGGGGAACAGCCGTGCACCGTGCTCATGGTCGGCGCCCCGCGCAGCGCGTCGCTGTCGGAGATCCTCTATCCCGAGGACCCCGTCGCCGCGCGTCATGGGGCCTCGGTCGCGCACACCACGCGCTCCTCGATGCAGGCCTACGCCGACCGTTCGTACACCGGCGGGCCCGAGCGGGCGCCGTGGCCGCAAGCCTGACGCGCCGGCTCGCCAGACGCCTGACGCGGGCCGTTTGATCACTCAGAACCCGGGTACCGCTTTTTCATCCCAGGAGCCGTCCGCACGTTTTGGGGAAGCCGCGGACGCTGGAGAGGAGAGACTGCGATGTCGCGTGATCACGCACGCCCGGAGCCGTACGACGGACGCTTCACCAAGGAGGCGACGCGCGACGGCAACGCCGAGCGCCTGCGCCGCAAGCAGGTCCGCCGCGCCATGATCGCGGGCACGGTCGGCACCTCGATCGAGTGGTACGACTTCTTCCTCTACGGCACGGCCGCCGCGCTCGTCTTCCCGCATCTGTTCTTCCCGGGCGCGAGCGCCTACGCGGGCGCGCTCGCCTCGTTCGCCACCTACGCGGTGGGCTTCGCCGCACGTCCGGTCGGCGCGGCCATCTTCGGCCACTTCGGCGATCGGATCGGGCGCAAGGCGACGCTGATCTCGACCCTGCTGCTGATGGGCATCGCGAGCACGCTGATCGGCGTGCTGCCCGGCTACGCCACCCTCGGGTTCTGGGCGCCGACGCTGCTCGTCGTGCTGCGCCTGATCCAGGGGATCGGCGTCGGCGGCGAGTGGGGCGGCTCCGTCACGCTGTGCATGGAGTGGGGCAACCCGAAGCGCCGCGGCTTCATCGGCAGCTGGCCGCAGGTCGGCGTGCCGATCGGCCTGCTGCTTTCGACCGGCGCGGTCTCGCTGCTCACCCACACCATGGGCGCCTCGTTCGAGACCTGGGGCTGGCGCCTGCCGTTCCTGGCCAGCATCGTGCTCGTGGGCGTCGGCCTGTGGGTGCGCCTCGGCGTGCTCGAGTCGCCGCTGTTCGCGCGTGAGGTCGAGAACGACACCCTCGAGGACGCGCCGCTCGTCGAGACGATCAAGCGCGAGCCGCGCGAGATCATCCTCAGCGCGCTGCTGCGCATGTCCGAGCAGGCGCCGTTCTACATCTTCACGGCGTTCGTGCTCGCCTACGGCACCGAGGACCTCGGCTTCAGCAAGGGCTTCCTCACCAACGCCTTGATGGTCGCTGCGGCGCTGTCGCTCTTCTCGGTCCCGTTCTTCGGGCACCTCTCGGACAAGATCGGGCGCAAGCGGATGTACATGACGGGCGCGGCGGCCACGATGGTCATCGGCGTCCCGTACTTCCTGATGCTCGACTCGAAGGTCGGCGCGCTGGTGGTGATCGCGATGGTCATCTCGCTCATCCCGCACGACATGCAGTACGGGCCGCAGGCCGCGCTCATCGCCGAGAGCTTCCCGACGCGCCGGCGCTACAGCGGGGCAGGGCTCGGCTACCAGCTGGCCTCCGTGTTCGCGGGCGGCCCGGCGCCGCTGCTGGCCACCTGGCTGCTGCACCGCTACGACAGCTCGTTGCCGATCGGGATCTACATCGCGGCGTGCGGCGTGGTGACGCTGATCGCCACGGCGCTGCTCCCCGAGCCCAACCGCGCCGAGGTCGCGCGCGAGTTCGAGCGCAGCGCGACCGCGCCGGTGCCCAAGCCCGTGGTGGCCGCCGCGCCGCGGAGGGCGACCGTGCTGGCCGGCGACCGGCAGTAGGTCTGCCTGGCCGCACGGCGCTCAGGTCGTCTTGATGAGGCCGCCGTCGATGACGTAGTTGACGCCGGTGACGTTGCCCAGGCGCTCGGACGCCAGCAGCGTCACCAGCGTCGCGACCTCCTCGGGCGTCGTGAAGCGCCCGGTGGCGAACCCGCCGATGCTCGCGACGACCGCCTCCCGCGCCGCGTCGGCGTCGACGCCCGTCGCCTTCGCCACCGTCGCGGCGACGCCGTGGTCGCCGAGCCACAGCTCGGTGCTCACCGGTCCCGGCGAGACGCAGTTGACGCGGACGCCGCGCGGCCCGAACTCCTGCGCCAGCGACTTGCTGAGGTTGACCAGGGCGGCCTTGGCCGCGCCGTAGTCGATCGTCCCGGCGTCGGGCTGGAAGAAGGCGTTGACCGAGGCGACGTTGACGATCGCCCCGCCACCGTGCTCGAGCATGTGGGTGACAGCGGCGCGGGTCGCGCGCAGTGCGGCGAAGAAGTTCGTCTCCATCGCCCACGCGAACTCCTCGTCGCTGGTGC
>Ga0307502_10000353_pt1 | contig 12188 bp, 8 predicted proteins | sample 16_S_MG_FD_201364 | JGI IMG/M metagenome (GOLD analysis project Ga0307502, IMG submission 201364) | Soil microbial communities from Populus trichocarpa stands in riparian zone in the Pacific Northwest, United States - 16_S | ecosystem: Environmental > Terrestrial > Soil > Riparian zone > Trees... | reverse complement strand
CGCGCCCACGCGCGAAAAACTGTGCACAACCCTTCGGGTTGCGCACAGCACAACAACGACGACCACAACTGCTCCGGGGCCCCTCGATCTCTCAGGTGTTGCGATCACCGCGAGAACCCAAGGATCCCGTTGCGGATGCGGAATTGCAGCCAGGCATCACTTCGAGGGACTAGCTAAGGACCGCTCGGCATGCTGGCTGGTAGACCAGTCGAGCCTGCTGTGGCGTAACTACGGCGAGATGCCACACGGAGAGCAGCTCAGAGACCTCCCGGCTGATCTGATCGTCCGAGACAACTGGAAGCTGGATCTGAACCTGCCCGACCAAATACTCCCCCCAGTTGGGTGCTCCAAGAGTAGTGGCGGGTTGCTTGGCAAGCTGTTCCATGCCTGTACAGAGCGCGCTGGCCAACGCAGTGCCGAACATCCCCGACGACGCCACAACGCTCAATGCATCCTGCGCGCTGGCAGCGCTCTCTGCCGCTGCAAGCTCGCGATACGCTGCGGGCCGAGCAGTCGCTTGTACCTCGACCGTGGGCACCGCGAGAACTGGGTGCTTGGTCTGGAGACGCAGAGACTGCGCGTGTGACACCTCGGAGGATGGGTCGTATTCACAAGCGGCCAGACCGAAAGCAGCAAAGACGAGCACTACTGCCATGACGAGTCGCAGGCCCCAGCAACGAGCAGCCCCATTGAGCCTCTGAGTCATCTCAACACCCGATCACTGGGACAGTGACCCCTTCGTGTTTGCCTTCGTTTCGGACAATGAGGCCCGTGTAACCAATACGAGAGCATTTGGGTCGCTTTGGGTTCCTGGCGGGTTCTCCCCGAGTGAGCACTTCGAAGGTGCCGTCGTTATCGGACGCGTGGTCGCATTCGCCTGCATATCTCCCGTCCGGGGCTGAATACGCCAGGATACGAAAATCAACCTTGCTGAGCTCGGTCAACGAAACCTTGTGTCGATCGGGTGACCAGCCGATCTGAGCGGCACCGAGCGGCCTTTTGGAGCTCGCGTTGACAGTCAGCCCAGATATCCGGCAGGGCTCCGTTGAGAAGGGTCGGCCCATCGCCGTGTAAGCACCGCCTGCGGCCGTAACGGCGGTCGCAATCGCGAGTAACACGCCGGTACCACCCTTGATAAGTCGGGTACCAACGAACCCCTTCCTAGCTCCGGCATAGCGCGATCGTAGCTCCGACGTCCGAAGGTGGTTCCTGTACCCGACTCTCGCCACAAGAAGGCCTTCGGCCGAGCGGCAGCTCGCGATCGGGTGCCGGGATCAGATCCATCGATGCCGACGCGTCCCCAGGCGAATCCTCCGGCGAAGCGGCCTCCTCCCCGTCTAGCGACCGCCGCTCGCTTGAGGGATCGGACGTGCGCCAAGCCGTCGGTTGATCGGCGTTGGTCGTCGCGTCAGCGTCTCCACTCCGCCTCGCAGCGCTTAAGTCTCTCGTTTTGGATGAGGCACCGACGGTTGGTGTTTGATCGATGGCAGGGTGTACACCAACCGTGGACGCCGCGATTGTCGCGCGCGGGGCAGCAGCCAAGGCTCAGCCCGGTGAGGAGCCGGGGTCTGATGCCTGCCGCATTGCGGCGACGAGGTTAGCCCGACGCGTGGGAGCGGCGTCGGCGCTGCGGAACGCGGCGATGTAGCTCTCGAAGTCAAAAGACTTCAGGAAGGCCTTGGCGGCGTCGTAGCCGGAGCCGTAGAGCTCTAGCGCCCGCTCGCGGCTAAGGTCGAAGTCCGTGGTGCGCACGCCGAGCGTTGGGATCGTGATGGTCCGCGCGAACTCGGCCTCGTCTACGTGCATGCGGTCGTGCGCCTCCATGAGCGTCTGGCCGAGCGCCTTGAGGTACTCGATGATCGAGTGCGAGCGTGACACTGCGCCAGGGGCCCCGCTGAGGCGGTCGGCGACTGATGTCCGCGTGGGCGGCTCCACGAGGAGCAGCCCGAAGGTCGGGAAGCGGGGGCGCTGCTCGGCGTCGAACAGCCAGACGGGGAAGTTCGACAGTATGCCGCCGTCGACGATCAGGTGCTCCACCCCGGTGGTGTCATTTGAGTGCGAGACGGGCTCAAAGAAGATCGGGATCGACATGCTCATCCGCACCGCATAGGCGATCGACAGCGTCGTCGGCGTCGAGCCGATTTTCTCCGCGTCACGTGGTAGCACCAGCATCTCATGGCGCGTGACGTCCGAAACGATCACCTGCAGACGGAAGGCACGCTTGGGGTCATCAGACCCGGTCGGCTTGAGATCACCGAACGTGCGCACGCCCTTGCGGTCAAGCTTCTCGGTCATCCACTGCAAAAGTCGGCGGCCCTCGTAGACGCCGAAGTCCCGCAGAATGGAGATCTCCTTGCCGATGACTGGGATCCGATCTTCCCACCCCTCGTCCTTGAACTCGCGAAACTGCAACGCGAGCACCTCCTCGCGCAGCTCAGCGCCGGTGTAACCCGCAGCGACTAGCGCGGCGGTGATCGCGCCAGCGGACGTGCCAGCAACGCACTGGGCCTCCCAGCCGTCCTCCTCCAGGGCGGCATACGCGCCAGCCAGGCCGACGCCCTTGACTCCGCCGCCCTCGAAAACTACGTCCACAGCCCCGCTCATTCGCCGACGCTACACCCTGAGCACACTCCTTGACCAGCAGCTCGTCAAGGAGGCAGCGGTTCGTCGCGTTGGCGGCCAACAGTCACTCGCTCGTCGAGCGCACAGCGACCAGGCGCCGTCGCGGTCAGGGATCCTCTACCGCCCGCTGGTCGCGTGCTGCGGGGGTTGTAGTTGGCTTGCTGGAGCCGTGAGAATCGGAGCATGGAAGATGAGCTACTCAAGGCCGCCGCCGCGATCGCTGGGTTGGGTGCCAGACGCGAGCTGACCACGCGCATCGGCGCGATTGAGGAGGCGCTCGTCGGTAAGCAGCGACGCGCCGCTGGGCGAACAATCGCGGACCATGGAATCGACGACGTGCTGCTGAAGGGCGCTTTGACGATCAAGGAGCTCGCAGGCCAGATCCACGTCCTGATCCACGTGGTCGGAATCCTCGTCGCGCTCCCACACATCCTCGAGCGCGACGAGCGCATCCAGTCGGTCTCACTTGGCGCCGGCAACACCGGACGCGAACACGACCTCGAGACCGATCGCAGGATCGCCGAGTTCAAGTTCATCGAATGGCGCGGTGGCTCGGAGTCCATCCGCCAAAACAGCCTCTTCCTCGATCTCTTCAACCTCGCCTCGGCCGAGACGAAGAAGCGTCGCTACATGTACGTCGTTGATCGCGAACAGCCCGACCGATTCCTCGCCAACCGACGAGCGCTGACCAGCGTGCTCAGTCGCAACGCGGGCGCCGCGGCGCGATTTACCGCGCTGTACGGCGAGCAATTCAAGACGGTCGCCGACTACGCGGACTACATCAAGGATCAGGTAGAGATCGTCGACCTCCGGGAACTCGTGCCGGCTTTCTGCGGCGTAGGTGCGAGGTGAGCGAACCGGCGTTGGAGCATCCCGGTCGCGGATCCGCTGCGAGACGGCCTCCTCCCCGCCAGCCGCCCACCCCCGCTCGAGGATCGGGCGAGCCGCAAGCCGTTCCTCCTGCGAGTGCCGGTCGGTGATGGAGGACAGCGCTCAGCTGGTCGAAACCGGGCGCCTCGGAACGCCTCGCGTCGCCGCCCGCATCGCATGGAACGCAATAGTGGCCCGGCGCTGCGCAACCGCTCCTCGCACTGGGCCAATATGGCTGAGTTCAGCGATGTTCTTCGCACCGCTCCTCTTCTAGGGTCAGCTTTTGATCCGGAAAACAGTGCCACAGAGGAGATCCATGAACAGTCCTTCCCGCAGCATCGTTAGACGCAGCATGCTTGTCGCGAGCGCGCTTCTAGCCAGCACGGCGGTGATGGCGACGGGCCTCGACGGCCCGACCATGGCCCAGGCCGCGGTGAACTGCGTCGTCAGCACCGGTGTGACGCAGACCGCTATGACCGTGACCGGAACCTCAGCCAATGACACGATCGATTGCGGCGGGGCGAACCCAGCCAAAACTGTCAACGGCAACGGCGGAAACGACACAATCACGGGGACGGTGTTTGCCGACACGCTCAACGGCAACGACGGCAACGACACGATGACCGGCGGCATCGAAAATGACACTTTCAACGGCGGTAATGGCGACGACACGATGACCGGCAGCGCCGGCAATGACATTCTCAACGGCGGCACTGGGGACGACACCGAGACCGGCAGCGAGGGCGACGACACGCTGAAGGGCGAAGGCAACAACGACACGCTCAACGGCGGCGTCGGCAACGACAACCTCGACGGCGGCACCGGCACTGACATCGTCAGGGGCGACGCCGACAACGACAGCCTGAAGGGTCCCCAGGACGACCTGGCCGTAGACACTGTCGATGGCGGCGCGGGCACAGACGTCTGCGAGACACCCGTAGGGGTGGTGCTGTTCCCCGACAGCCTCACCGCCTGCAACCCCTAGCCGCTCTGTCAAAGAAACGGTGTAGAACGCTGAGCCGCGGACCTTCGGGTCCGCGGCTTCGCGCCGCCCGACATTGCCACCTCGCGTCGGACTTGGGCTCGGCATGCCCGATGGGCGTCGGCGCCGTTGCGCATGGGGATCCGCTACCGCGGCTGACCGTTTGCTGAACTGCTGGCGGCCGGGCGGCATTGTTGTCGGGCGTCGCGTTGGAGGGCGCGGTAGACCGTGGATCGCGTGATGCCGAACAGGTCGGCGAGTTCGGTGGTGCTGTGCTCGGCGGCGCGATATAGCGCGACGAGGTGCGCCTCCTGACGCGGATTGAGCTTGGGCTGCTTGCCGCGCAGGCGCCCTTTGGCCTTGGCGACACGCATGCCTTCCGTGGTGCGCAGCCGGATAAGGTCAGACTCGAACTCGGCGACCATTGCCAGCACGTTGAACAGCAGTCGCCCGACCGGGTCGGTCGGGTCGTGCACCGACCCGCCGATGCTGAGCTTCACGTCGCGGCGCGTGATGTCCTGGAGGATGTCGCGGGCGTCAGGCAGCGACCGCGCGAGGCGATCGAGCTTGGTGACGACGAGCGTGTCGCCGGCGCGGCACGCCGCGAGCGCTTCGCGCAAGCCGGGGCGCTGGCGGTTGGTACCGCTGAGGCCGTGGTCAACGTAGGTCCGATCGCTGCTGACGCTCAGCAGCGACAGCGCGGCGCGTTGGGCGCTGAGGTCCTGCTGGTCTGTTGAGACGCGGGAGTAGCCGATCAGCAGCGGGGCCATGAAGCTCCTCCTTGAAGTTGACCCCGTCCGGTCGCGGCTGTTACCGCAGCATGAGCTCGACCAACCACGGCCGCCACGCCGGGCAGGGTCGATGTCCAAGGAGCATTCGCGATCGACGGCGTGCGCACAACGCGCCTGTCTATGAAGCGCTCGACGTCCGTGTCCGCGAGTTGGCTGAAGCGTTCCGTAGCGGGTTCGTCCCGCGGATCTCGAGACGGCACGACGTTCGCCTGGCCCGAGAGCATCTGTGCGACGACGTGCGGCACGCGCCAGGGGCCAGCGAAGGACGCTAGTCTCCCCGAATGAGACGGTCGGCTGCCGTGGGGGCCCTGCTCGCAGTGTCCATGAGTGGCGCCCCGTCGCCAGCGGAAGCCGCTTGGGAGTCGGTCGAGATAATCATGTCGCCGTCGCGCAATACCTGGTGCGACCATCTGGTCGATTACCACACCAGCCGCAACAAGGTCCAATGCAGCGCCGGTGATCTCGCAAGCGCGAAGGGTCGCCGTATCTACGAGTTGGGAGAACGAGGACGTACGCGAGTCTTCACTCAGCAGGGTGATCCCGGCGAGGGCAGCTTTACCGCCGCTACAACCAGTGGCTCTACTTCTACGGAGGAACGGTGAAGCGCCAAGGTGGCAGCAACGAGCTACGTTGCGTCTTCCGGCGCTCCGGACTCTCGTGCGCAAACAGGAGTCGTCATGGCTTCAAGCTACGACTCGGCTACAGCCGACGGTACTGATCACGCCACTTGAGCCCGTCCCGGGGGTCTACATCGCCTCCGTTCCGAGCGTTTAGTCGACTGACTTGGGCAGCGCGAGCAGGCACCTACGATCTCCGCTCACCGATCGGCTTGCGCGACGTCGTGGTCGGGCGCGTGAGGTCTTGACGGACTGGCGCGGTCCTCAACGTGGGAGGACACCATCGCCAGCCGGTCGGCGGACGGCATCGCTTGCTGTGCTGGAACGTCGCTAGCACAACCCGATCAGACGGCGGATGCCAGTCCCTTCCATGTGGTGTAGGACGGCCGTGTGGCGCCGCCTGCCTCGTATTCCTCGCATAGTCCGGAGTCGAAGTACGTGGCCGTGTAGAACAGGTATTGGGTGCTCATCGCGATGCCGGCGCCGTCGGCGCTGTCGCTGGCCATCCGGTCCCAGTTGCGTTGGATCAGCTCGGCCTGCTTGCGTCGCTGGTCGGCGGGGTCGCTGAGCCCGTAGCGGGCCTGCATGTTGCTCAGTGTCGCGCCGCCCTCGGTGAGCAGCAGTTGCGGGTTACTAGGGTCGCCGGCGGGCCAGCCCGCCCAGCGACCGACGAGGCGGCTGCGCATGTCGGCGGCGAGATTCGTGTGGCGCGCAGGGTTCGTGGCCGCGTCGGGTGCTGTGCTGGCTGGGCCTTGGTCGTAGGTCACGTCGGCGTAGTTGTGGTGCGTCCAGGCAAAGCGTCGTTCGGGGAGCACGTCGGCGGCGGCGAGGGTCGTGAGGATCCGCTCGGCGAGGCTGTCGTAGGCGGTGCGCAGGCGGTTGCTGGTCGTCACATCGGCGCTGCCGGGGCCGGCGAGCACGATGTATGAGCGCGCGTCATCTGCGATCTGCTTGGCGGTGAGGAAGATCCGCACGATCGCGTCGTGCAACACGATTGGGCCCTGGCCATAGGGGTCGGCCGTGGGGCTGGGAGCCTGCTGGGGCCACCACCCGAGGTTGGGCTCGTTGCACAGCTCCAGGACGTCGACCGATGTGCTGGGCCACGGCTGGTTGGGGCTGTAGCGCTTGATCAGCAGCGCCAAGAAGCGTCCGAACGCGCCAGTCGGCGACAGGTCGTCGGGGTAGCGAAACAGCAGGCTCTTGGCGCGCGTGTCGGGCTGGCCCGGGGTTCTGCGGTCCGCCATCGTCGCGGCGAGCTGCTCGCTGGTCATCGCGTCGGTGCCGTTGGCCCACGTCGGGAAGCGATACGCGGTCAGGATGATCCGCAATCCGTCGGCGCGGGCCCGCGCGATCTGCTCATCCAATGCCGCCATCCGCGTCACGTCAAGCTGGTCAGCGAACGGCATCAGCGACGGCCAGTCAGCCCACAGCCGCACCCAGCGCGTGCGCGACTCGCGCAGCCAGACGCGATTGTTGCCCACACGGTAGTCCTGCGGGCTGCCCGGATAGATGACTCCGGCGGGACCCAACGCGACGCAGCGACGCAGCCCGGAGCCCATCAGATGCTCACCAGCCCCCAGCCGGCGTCCTGGCCGGGGCCGACCGCGACCGCCACGAGCCCCAGCGCATTGTGCGCCAGTGCCAGCCGCGCGTGCTCGGCGCCCGACGGATGCGTGCTCGTGACGTGCGTGCACGCACGCAAAAAGCTCGTGCGCGCCGCGCGCGGCAGCCGACTAAACGCGGCTGCGTGCGGCCCCCCTTCCAGCGCGTCAAGCACACCGTCCGCGCGCTCGCGCGCGTCGGCTGACCAGCTGGCGTAGACGCCGGCGAAGTGCGCCGCCGCGCCGCTCGCGCACGCCGGATCCAGGCGCAGCGGCGACTCAGCGACGACGGCGGCGACCAACGCCTCATAGATCCCGCGGCGCTGCGCCGTCAACTCGCCAGACGCCGAGGACGGCAACACCTTCCAGGCGCCCCACCGCAGATGCTCCAACGCGCACGCCAGACCAGCCGCCGCGGCCCCACCGAGAATCTGACGACGGGTAACCCCGCGCTCGGGCATCCACCCGAGGCTAGCGCGACACCGCGGCCCGGGACACCATCAAAAAGGTGGTGCGTCGCACCCCTCTTTGCACGAGAAGAGCAACCCGGCTCAGGCAACCGTCCCGGGCTGCTTGTCGACGAAACGGCGCTTTCAGACCGGCTCGGTCGACATAGGGATCAGCACCCGCAGGAGGATCCCCTGCGAGACGGCCTCTCCCCCACCCAGCGATCAGCGCGCTCGCTCGAGGGCGCGGGCGTACCCGCAAGCTGTTGGACTTCGGGTCCGCCGAGGCCCCTACGCGGCCTCGGGTCGATCACCGATAAAGAGAGAACGTGGGTCATTGACCAACCGTTGCCTCTATCGGGCGTTCCAGCAGTGGGACCAGGATGACCCAGCTCGAACGGCCACGGATGGCCCGTTGATATCAAGCACCTGCGATGGAGCGCTGGTCAGGCCAGAAGGTACGCGACGAGTCACGGCCGCTCCCTCAATCGCGCGCATCCCATCCGTGTTCTTAGACTGTGAGTCCAATGAATTCCAATAGCCGCCAGCTTGTCGAGCAACTTCCCCCGGGCGAGCACCGCCTGCACAACACGGACCTACGCAGCGCCTACGGGCTGTCTCGGGTGACGGTAAGAGCGCGCTCTGAGATCGCACGCGAGCTGCGGAAGGCCGGACTCGAGATCCTCAGCGACCCCGCCAATGAGCCGCTGGTCGTGCGCAAGACCGCGCCGGGACAAGCCCGAGTAGACAGCATCGCGCGTCCTTGGTGGAAGCGCCGCTGGGCCATCGCTATCGCGGGCTTGATCGCGCTCATCATGCTCATCGGTGCGCTTTCAGATAACGACAGGACGACTAAGGCAGCTAAGCAACCGTCAGGCGCGGCATCCGAAACCACCACGACGCAGCCACCTACCGAGCAGCAGCCCGCCCCGACCTTGACCGATGCCGCCGAGAAGGTCGACCAGGATCACTACGCTGCGGCACTGGCCATCGCGACTGAACTCAGCGACGAGAGCGAGCATCGAATCATGCAGAAGATCTCTCGTCGCCTGACATATCGCGCGATCAACGCACTCCGAAGCGGCGATCGCACTCGTGCGCGGTTCCTGCTCAACCGAGCGGACGACTACAGCAGCACACCGGAATCGGTGGCTGCCTGGGCGCGCTACGACGCCGCTCAACAGCGCGTCGCCCAACGCCGCGCGACACCTCCTCAGCCGCCACCGGAGACAGCAACCGCCCTCCCTTATGTCGCACCGCAGTCAGTACCGGCGCCCGAGACATCGGGCGGCCCATCGACAACGAACTGGTGCGGCAAGCGCGACGGCGACGGCGACGGCATCTACTGCGAGTAGCTGAAGCAACACTCCGCCAATGTCAGCTCGTACGTTGTCGCGAACGCACTGACATTCCAGGCCAACAGTGCCGCTCGTCGCGCGAGGAGACACGTCTCACGCGTCCGCCGCGCCACGTTAGCCGTCGATCGCAGGCAGTTGAACTCGCCCGGCATCCGCCCCAGTCAGGGATCCGCTTGCGGGCAATGCGGACGCGAGTCGTCTTGATGATGGGCTCAGCGAAGACGCGCGGCGCGTCGCGCTCAAGACACCCTGGGAACTACCGTCCAAGGGGATACACGTCGGGGCGCACGACGCAGGCTTGAGGCTTTGCGCAGCGCAGTGCACGTCGTCTCCCCTATCCCGGCGCCGTCGGCTCGGCGCAGCGTTCTGTCCGGATCGCGCGACGCTGGCGCGTGCACGTCTCCGCGGCTGATCAACCCGGGACATGCAGCATGCTGCGCGCTGTCTGTGCAGTTGGGGAGCGCGCCTGTCGGGCGCCAGATGCGGTCGAGGTGGTTGCTTTGGGCGTGGGGTGCGCGAGCTGATGTTGGCGGCGCGACTTTGTTGTCGTGTTGTCGTTGCAGGTCATGTGTTCAGAGCCGTCGTGTTGGCTGTGTTGAGTGCGATGAGTGCTGTCGTTTCAGCGGGCGTTGCGGTCCCGGTGCTGGCGGCCACGAGGTCTGGTGCGATTCCGCCGATGGTCGCGGCCGGACCCGGAGGCCGCGCGTTGTTGGCCTGGGGGTCGCCGGGCGGCGTGCGGGTGCGTGAGCGCGGCGTCTCTGGCGGCTGGGGGCCGGTCGGCGCGATCTCGGGGCCGCAGGTGTACCCCGAGCTTGTTGCCTGGGGTCCGCGCGATGCTGTGGCCGTCCTCGCGACTGACCAATCTGAGGTTGCGACGGGCCAGCAGAACGCTGTACGCAAGCTGATCGTGTTTCGCCGCGCGCCTGGCTCGCAGAGCTTCCAAGCGCCGAGCATCGTCGCGCAGGGACGGCCGATCGTGCTGTCGGGCGCCGCGGCCGATGCGAGCGGCGCGATCGCGATCGTCGCGCAGCTTGACCAGGCGACGGTGCTTCTGACGGCGGCCGGTGGGGGTGCGTGGGCAGCACCGCAGCAGCTGGCCAGCAGCGAGGCCGCGGTTGCTGTCGGGGCGGGCGGGCGGGTTGTCGTCGCTTACTACGACTGGCAGCGCAGAGGCGTGTATGTGAGGACCGGTCGGGCCGGGTCAGCGCTCGGAGCAGCGCGACTGCTCAGCGCTCGACGCACGCCGGCATTTGACATCGTCACGGCGATTGACGGCGCCGGCAACGCGACGATCGCGTTCACGATCGACGATCCCGACGACCGCCATCGGCGCGCGGCGCTCGTTGTGACGCGGCGGCGACCCGGCGGCCGGTTCGGACCTTTGATGGTGGTTGGCCGCGGCGGACCGCCGCAGCTCGGCGCCGGCTTTGCGAGCGTGCAGATCGCGGCCGCCGGCGCGACAACCGCCCTGTTGTGGGATCCCAATCCGCCCGACGATCCGCATGGCGACGACGGCCGACTGAAAGTCGCGATCGCCCGCGGCGCCGGACGGTTCGCGCGAGCGCAGTCGCCGTCGTCGCCGGCTACCCGCACCACCTGGCTCTCGATGCCGGCCGTTACCGTCAACGATGCGGGCGACGTGCTGCTGACATACGCCTACGCCAACGCCGTGCACGCAAGCCAACGGTCCGTGCGCAGCCCGCGCTTTGGTGCCCCTCACGTCGTCTCGACGCTCGGCAGCGGCCGCATCCGACCAGGCGCGCTGCAGGGGGGCGCAACAGCCGCAGCCGCACTGCTCAGCAATCACCGCCCGCTCATCGTCTACAACAACCTGCAGGGCGAAAACGTCGTCGTGAGCACCCTCAGCGGGCCGCGCCCCGACCTCACCGCACCCCACACGACCGTCACGCTGCCGCCCAGCACGACCGCCCAGCTGCTGACTACCAGCGTGTTGAGCGCAACGATTCGCTGCTCGGAGACCTGCATCGTGCAAGCTCACGCCACACTACGCACCGACACGGGAAGAACCGTCCTCTACGAGGACGGCGCCGACATCGTGCGTCCTGGCGACACCCTCGCCAAGCACTTCGCCTTTGACCCGACCAAGAAGGCCGGGCGCGCCCGCGCCAACGCGCGCGTAACGCTCACCGTCACCGTCGAAAACACCTCCGGCGCAACCGCCACGACCCGCAGGCCCATCAAGCTTGGCGCCCGCCCAAGCGCTAGCGCCGCTTGCGCACGACACTCCTGCGCTGGGAGGCCACACCGACGACGCCACGTTTCTCAGATCGCCGGGGCAGTAAAGCTCCGCCGGGCCTGGCCAGCGATCCCCCTGCGGGACGGCGTGATCCCATCGAGGACTCCCGACGCGCCGGCGCATCCACGCGTGAGGACACTCCGCCGCCGCTTGCGAATCGCGCGACGAGCAGCACCAGCGAGGCGGCCATGCCGCCGCTCGCGACGCTGACTCCACATATCTGACCGCTGTGCCGGGTATGGCGCGAATATGGGGATCATCAATCGGATCGTGACGTTCCTGACCGCTCCGTTTCGCGCCATCGCGACGCGGAGGCGCGGTCGGCGCCAGCCGTAGCCACCGCGTGCGCTGTCGGTTCAGAGGCGACATCAGTGCCAGCGTGCGACCTGGCTGCCGTGAATGCACGGCCTGTTTAGCGGTTGTTGGCTGCTCGCGTCTTAGAAAGCGGCGGTCGGGGTAACGATCGCGCTCGGCCCCGAGCTGAGCTGCGCCGACTCGAAGAATTGACGCGCTCTCTTCCATCAGCGGCGCGCCCGCAGGAGGATCGGCGGATTCTGGCGGTTATTGCAACAGGAGCTCTGAGATCTGTTCGGTGGGCGTGGCGAAGGCGAAGCGTTTGCGGGGTCGGTCGTTGAGCTCGTCGG
>Ga0307502_10000352_pt1 | contig 12194 bp, 12 predicted proteins | sample 16_S_MG_FD_201364 | JGI IMG/M metagenome (GOLD analysis project Ga0307502, IMG submission 201364) | Soil microbial communities from Populus trichocarpa stands in riparian zone in the Pacific Northwest, United States - 16_S | ecosystem: Environmental > Terrestrial > Soil > Riparian zone > Trees... | reverse complement strand
CGACGGCGGCCGGCCGCCGTGGGTCAGCGGGTTGGCGCAGGGCACCGCGCTGCAAGCCTTCTCGCGCGCCGCCGTGCGCCTCGCGGAGCCGCGCTACTTCGAGGCCGCGCGCGCCGGCCTGGGGATCTTCCGCGAGGCGCCGCCCAGCGGCGTCCGCATCGCCACGCCGGCGGGCGCGCACTACCTCATCTACTCGTTCGCGCCGGGCATGCGCGTGCTCAACGCGTTCACCCAGGCGTTGAACGGCCTGCACGACTTCGCCGTGCTCGCCAACGACGCGGAGGGGCGCGCGCTGTTCGAGGCCGGCGAGCGCCAGCTACGGGCCGAGCTGCCGGAGTACGACACGGGCGCGTGGTCGCGCTACTCGACCAAGCGCGAGGCCGATCTCAGCTATCACAAGCTCGCGCGCGACTTCCTGCGCAACCTCTGCGCGCGGCTGACCGAGGATCGCGGCCGGATGATGGCCAGCGCCGCGCAGGTCTCGCTGCGGGCGCCGCCGGGCGCGCCAGGCGGCGCCGCGCAGGTCTCGCTGCCGACGCCGGCCGCGCCAGGCGGACCGACGGGTGGAACACCGCCGGCGCCGCCCGCGACGACGGGTGGCACGCCGCCGGCCGGGCCGCCTGGTGCGCCCGCGCCGGTCGCCGAGCCCGCTCCGTATTGCGAGTCCGCCCAGCGCTTCACGAGCTATCTGTCCAAGCCGCCGGTCCTCAAGCTCGTCTCACGTCTAACTCGGGCCGGCAGGCCCGCGTCGCTGAAGCTGACGATCTCCAAGCCGGCGTTCGTGACGCTGACGGTCAAGCGCCGCGGCCGCACGGTGGCGAGCATGAGCGGCCGGTTCGGCAGCGGCGTACGCGCACTGCGCTGGGCACGCCCGCGAGAGGCCGGCGTCTATTCGGTCGTGCTGAGGGCGACCGACGTGGCCGGCGTCAACGGCTCGGCGGGCGGCAGGCTGCGGGTACTCAAGCCCCGCAAGCGCGCGTAGGGCCTGGGCGCTTTGTCCATGACATGGATGCACAACGCGCCCCGGCCCCCGGCCCGGCGGCGAGGCGGCGAAGCTCGAAAGCTGGGCGACAAGCCCGCGTCCGGCGAACGACCACCGGCCCCGCGCGTACAATCGGGGCGATGACCGCGGACGGCGCCCGCACGTGGATTCTCACCGGCTCGCCCGAGAACTACGCGGCGACGGCCGCGCACGGCTTCTCGGTCATCGGTTGCAAGGAGCGTCGGCGCAACCAGGCGCTGCAGATGGCGCCCGGCGACCGGATCGTGCTGTACCTCACGCGCGTCATGCGCTTCGCTGCGGCGGTCCGCATCACCGGCGAGCTGTACGAGGACCGCACGAAGATCTGGCCCGGCAAGCCCGGAAAGGCCGACCCGTACCCCTGGCGATTCGAGATCGAGCCCGAGCTCGTGCTCGAGGAAGCGGACTGGGTCGGCGCCGAATCGCTCAAGGACGACCTCGAGCACATCCGCAAGTGGCCGGCCGAGCACTGGAAGCTCGCCTTCCAGGGTCAGCTGCGCACCGTCTCCGATGCCGACGCCGCGCTGCTCATGGACCGCATGCAGGCGGCCGCCGGCGTCTCGGCGTGAGCCGCGCCGCGCAGCGCCTGCGCGACGCCGTCCAGGCGCTCGATCCCGATCAGCGATTCGCTGCCGCGGCGGCGGTCGGGCTGCTGTTCACGATGTTCCTGCCCTGGTATGAGAAGTCGGTCGTCGTCATGGGCAGCACGAGCTTCGCGCACGAGACGATCAACGCGTTCGGAGCCGTGTCGTTCGTCGAAGCGGCGATCTTCCTCGTCGCGGCGGGCGTGCTCGTGCTCGTGTTCGCACGCGCCGAGCGCAAGCAGTTCCATCTGCCCGGCGGCGACGGGACGGTCATCTTCGGCGCCGGGCTGTGGGCTGCCGCGCTGATCTTCTACCGCGTCTTCGATCGCCCGAACGTCAGCGGCGACGCGGGCACCGTCGGCATCCAGTGGGGGTTCTTCGTGGCCTTCGTCGCCGCGGGCGCGCTTGCCTACGCCGGCCGGCGCATCCAAGCGGCCCACCGGCCCGAGCCCGAGTCGCGTCCGCGCGATCCACGCCCGTCGCCGCCGCCGCCGCCCGCGGCCGCGGTGCCAGGGGAAGAAGAGACCGAGGTCGTGACGCTGTCCAAGCGACCGACGAACGCGGTCCGCGGTGAGCAACGGCGCGACCGCGGGGTCACGCGCGACGACGCTCGGCAGCTGACGTTCGACGACCCGCCCCGCGAGCCGCCCGTGCGCCCAGGGGAGTTCCCAAGAGCTCGCGAGGGCGGCTGACCCGCGTGACCGGCTCGGGGCGCCCCGTGAGGCCCGCTTTCGGGGGCGCTGGTGGTTAGTTGCGGTGAAAGGTCGTACCGTTGCGGCGGACCGTCAGGCTCAGCCGTTGACGGCTCGTGACCGGCCCGGGGCGTAGCGCGCGGTAGGCGTACTCGACGGTCCGCGTATCGACGTTCATCGGCAGGATCAGCGTCAGCTTCCCGCCCGCGCGCGACTTCAGGCCCGTCTTCAGCAGTCGCCGCTTGCCGTCGCGGATGTGGTAGACGTCGATCCGCGCTCCTCGGATGCCGCGTCCGCCGCGCGTCGACAGGCGGCCGCGGGTAACGACGCGCGTGCCGTAGCGGCTGGCGTAATGGCGGCCGTGGTTGGCGGCCTTGACGAACCACATCCGCAGACGGCCGCTGAGGGCGGCCTGCGTCGTAAGTGACGATCCCGTGGTGATGTTCAGGCGCGGGAACTGGGTCGCCGCCAACACGTCGCTCTGGTTTCCGGCGGCGTCCTCGACGGCGATCTCGACGGAGTGCGGACCGGCTGGCAGCGAACGGGCGTCAACGCTGGCCTGCGCTGCGGTGACCGAGGCCGGACAGGGAACCGGAACATTGAACTGGTAGGCGTCGCTGTCGTTTGGACTGACGTCGGCGCACGGAGCCGGCGCAAGCGGCAACGCCTGCGACGTCTTGCCGTCGACCTTGATCAGCGTGCGGTACACACCGCCACCGACGTCCGCGCCGTCATAGCTGACGCGCAGCGTGCCGGAACTCTCGCCGTCATCGATCACCCGCGGATTGGTGACGACGGGAGCCGACGTGTCTTGCAATGCAACGTACAGCTGAGTGGCGTCGACGCTCACCGGCCGGGTGCAGGTCCGTGCGACGTTCGTGCACAGGATCCTGAACTCGACATACGAGCCGTTGAGTCCCTGCTTGTCAAACGGCACGGTCAGATCCGCAACACAGCTGGAGGTCAGCGATGGCTCGCAGCTCTCAAGCAACTGATCGTTGGTCTCCAGCAGGTAGGAAACGTCCTTGGCCTCGAGACTCGGCCCAAAGCCATGCGTCGTGCGTTTGGCCAGGACGCGGACGATTCGCGTGCCCGGCGGCGCGGTAAATCGCCAGCCCGCCGTCGCGTTGCCTGCGGGCGTTGCGGCCCCCAGGGCTGCGCTGAGCTTGCCGTTCGCTGTGCCGCAGCTGTTGGCAGTCGACCCGCCAGGCGTCGACGCGCCGATCCAACCCGCGGCGGCGTTTGGCTGACCGAGCGGGTCAGTGCACGACGTGACGAGGTAACTATCAGCGCTGGCAACAGTAGGGGCCAGCAAAAACAAGCCCACCGCACCGGCGAGCACACGAAACGATCGCAACATCAGACTCTTCCCCAGTAGCCGTGGCGACCGTGCCGTTGAGCGCCCCAGCCCTACCTTCAGGGCGCCAATCCCTTAGCCGCGGACCCTCTCACACGCCCTATACGGCACGCGCCAGTAGCCGAACCCCGCACCACCCGCGCGTAATGATCGCGAGCTGATCTCGACGTGGGGGCGGCGCCTGGGAGGCGAAGCGACGCCGACGCTGCGCGCGTCGAGCGATCTGCGCCTCGACGTTGTAGGCGGTGGCGCAGAGCCCGGCCGCTCAGCAGCCCCCCGGCGCATCACAGGGCCGCAGGTCCTTCCCACTGCCCTCGTAGGACACATACGCCCCGGCGATCATCAGTACCGTCGCGATAAAGAGGATCGCGATCCCGGCGACGACGGTCTTGCGCGAGCCGGCCAGGTGGCCCACGATCCCGACGATCGCGCCGAACGCGATCAGCGCCGCAACCGGTGCCGCCGACGGATCAGAGGCGCCGAGGATGAAAACGGCCACGCGTAAGTTCCTATCATCCATAGAACATGGCCGCCGCCCCCGAGTCCGTGCAAGCCGTCGCCGAGGGTCTGCGGGAGGTCGGGTACCTGCCGGCGCAGGCGACCGCGCTTGTCTCGTTTCTCGCCTGCAAGCTCGGCAAGCCGATCCTCGTCGAGGGTCCGGCGGGCGTCGGCAAGACCGAGCTTGCCAAGGCGCTGTCGAAGGTCCTCGACCGCCGGCTCGTCAGGCTCCAGTGCTACGAGGGCCTCGACGAGGCCAAGGCCCTATATGAGTGGAATTACCGCAAGCAACTGCTGCGCATCCAGGCTGAAGGCCGGGCCACCGGCTGGGACGAGGTCCAGGACGACATCTTCAGCGAGGAGTTCCTGCTCTCCCGGCCACTCATGGACGCGATCACCTCCGAGCAGCCGATCGTGCTGCTCATCGACGAGATCGACAAGACCGACCAGGAGTTCGAGGCGATGCTGCTCGAGCTGCTGTCGGACTTTCAGATCTCGATCCCCGAGCTCGGCCGCGTCGAGGCACGCACGCACCCCGTCGTGCTACTCACCTCCAATAACTCGCGCGAGCTGACCGAGGCGCTCAAGCGCCGTTGCCTGTATCTCTGGCTGGACTATCCGCAACTCGAGCACGAGCTCGCGATCGTCCGTTTGCACGTCCCGGAGCTGCAGGAGACGGTCACGCGCAAGCTCGTCGAGATCATCGGGATGGTGCGCGACCTCGACCTCAAGAAGCCGCCCTCGATCGCCGAGTCGATCGACTGGGCGCGCGCGCTGCTGCTGCTCGGGGCGCAGGACATCGACGCGGCGGTCTTCCGCGAGACGCTGTCGGTGATCGTCAAGCACCGCACCGACCTCGACGTCGTGGCCGAGCGCGTCGGGGTCAAGCTCGATCCGGCCGCCGGCCTTGCCGCCCGTTCGCGCGCCTGAGGGCGCCGGCCCGCCGGGCATCTCGGCCCGGCTGGTCGAGTTTTGCGAGCAGCTGCGCAGGGAGGGCGTCGGCAGCGGAACCGCCGAGCTGCTCGACGCGTTTGCGGTCCTCGCGCAGATCACCTGGACAGAGCCGCAGGACTTTCGCGAGGCGCTCGCCGCGACGCTGGCGAAGTCGCAGGAGGACCGGCGCATCTTCGAGCTCGTATTCGAGCGCTACTTCTTTCGCGCGACAGAGGCGGCCGCGATTCGCGAGAACGTGCGCGAGAGCAATCAGACAAGCGGGGACCTCGCGGAGCTTGGCGAATACATCGACTTCGACGAACTACGCCGCCGGATCGCCGCGGCCATGCGCGAAGGCGCGGAGGGCACGATGCGCGACCTGGCGCGGCTCGCGATCGCGGCGTTCGGCCGCCAGGGCGAGGGGTCGGGCGTCATCGGCGTGGACGTCCAGCGCATCCGCCGCGCGCTGGGACTGCGCAGCGAGCCGCAGCGCGACCTCCCCGAGGACGATCCGCGCCGCGACGGCGTTCCGCGCGACGCGCTGCGGCGCTTCGAGGCGCTCCTGCGCCGCGAGCTCGAGCGCGGCCAGATCGAGCGCACCGAGAAGCTGCCGCCGTCGCGGCCGCTGAATGAGCTTGACCGGGCGCTTCCGTCCGGCCCGCTGCAGGACCTCGCGGCGGTGCATCGCGTCGTCGCACAGCTCAAGCGGCGCTTGAAGACGCAGGGCCAGGAGAACCGCGGCCACAGCCACCACGCCCACGTCGACGTGCGGCGCACGATGCGCGCCTCGTTGCAGACGGGCGGGGTCCCGGCTCAGCTGCGGTTCAAGCCCGTGCGCCCGCGGCGGCCGGAGATCTACGTGCTCTGCGACGTCTCGACGAGCGTGACGAGCGCGTCGGTGTTCTTCTTGTCCGTGCTGCACGCGCTGCACGACTCGTTTCGAAAGATGCGCTCGTTCGTCTTCATCGAGCGCATCAGCGAGGTGACCGACGTCTTCGGGCGCGAGCGCGACTTCCGCGCCGTGTCGGAGGCCATCGGCCGCGATGCAGGGGTCGCTGACATCAGCGGCTACACCGATTACGGGCGCGTCTGGTCGGAGTTCCGCACGCTCGTCGAGGACGAGCTGCATCCGCGCGCGACCGTCATCGTGCTCGGCGACGCGCGCACGAACGGCCGCGACCCGCGCGCGGACATCTTCGCCCAGGTCGCGTCCGCCGCCGGCCGAACGTTCTGGCTTAACCCCGAGCCGCGCCTGTACTGGAATTACGGTGACTCGGTGATCGCGACCTACGAGCGTCACTGCCAGGCGTTCGAATGCTGGACGACGGGCCAGCTCGAGGATTTCGTCAAAGCGTTGACGCGCCCCGTACACGCGGCCTGACGGGGGCGCATGCGACGGCGCGCCGCCGGGCATGCCAGCGTTCGTTATGGATCCCGCCCGCATCACGAGCTACCGCGACGGGCCGCTGCTCGTGCGCGGGCCGTTCGTCCTCGAAGACCAGGACGGCAACCCGATCGAAACCAAGCGCGCCGCAATCGCGCTGTGCCGCTGCGGCAAGTCGCGCACTCGCCCGTTCTGCGACGGCAGCCACAAGCTCGTGCGCTTCCGCGCGCCGAGCGGCCTGGAGTCCGGGCGCGAGCCTTCTTAGCGTAGCCAGAAGCGAGATCTCCCCAAGCACCCCGAGCGCCGGATACGTCCCGCTAAAACCACCCACCCGCCTACACAGAAAAACGGACAGTGTCGTCCGTCGCAATGGGTGGGTTACGTTCATGCCTACTGTGGGCGGAACTCCTGATGGCCTCAAATCCTGGCTCTTGTAGCAGAGGCAGCAGTCGGTTACAGTCGATCCATCACATCGTGGGCCAGATTGGTCCGCGTCGACGCAAGGGTCTAACGGATGGACGAGCAACCGTGAGTCCGTACCCGGAGTTCGTAGCGATGACGAGAGCGTGAACGTTGGTGGCTGAGCTGCAGCTGTGTGTGGTCAATGCGGCCGGACAGCTGTGGCACACGATCGCGCTTCGCCAACGGTTCATGGCAACTCTTTGGCGACGTCGAAGGCCAGACCGGCGAGGGGGGTGACTTCGAGTCGTGGCCGTCAGCGGATCCCAACCCGCCTCCTCACTCTTCGTCCGCCGCGACATCTGGGAGCTCGAGAAGAACGAGGCGTTCGATCCCATCACTCTGGCCTACGCCAAGGCGGTGAAGGTCATGCAGGCACGGGCGGCGACTGACCCCACCAGCTGGACCTTCCAGGGCGCGATCCATGGCGCCTACGCCGCACCACCGCCGGGCGCCGGCTGGAACCAGTGCCAGCACCAGGGCTGGTTCTTTCTGCCGTGGCACCGGATGTACGTGTACTACCTCGAGCGGATCGTCCGCGCGGCCGTGAAGGCCGCCGGCGGCCCGGCCGACTTCGCGCTTCCGTACTGGAACTACAGCAAGCCGTTTCCGGCCAACACGCTCCCGATCGGGTTCCGCACCACAACGTTGCCCGATGGAACGGCCAACCCCCTGTCGTTGGCGTCCCCGAAGCGTCTTCAGGCCATCATGAACGGAGGCCAGCTCAGCGCGACGGTCACCAACATCTCGATCGCCATGGGCAAGACGAGCTTCACCACGCCCGCGCCGGGCTTCGGCGGTGGCAAGGTCGGACCACAGCACTTCGGCAACTTCAACGACAGCGGCGCGCTCGAGCTGACCCCGCACAACACGATTCACGTGGCGCTCTGCGGGCAGGGAAGTCTCGTCGGCCAGTGCCGGGGCGGCTTCATGATCGATCCCAACTGCGCCGCGCTGGATCCGATCTTCTGGCTGCACCACGCGAACATCGATCGCCTGTGGAACAACTGGCTCGCACTGGGCGGAACTCGCGTCAATCCGCCCGACAGCTCATGGAAGAACGCGTCGTTCGCCTTCTACGACGAGAATGGGACCAAGGTCACGCTGACGGGCTCGCAGGTCCTCGACAGCGCCACTCAGCTTGGCTACGTCTACGATGACGTAGCCTCATTGAAGATGGCTTCGCTGCCGCCTGAGGACGCACCGGAGCCCGGCGGCCCGCCGGAGCTCGTCGCCGCGACGCAGGAGCCCGTAAGGCTCATGGGCGGCCCGGCAGCGGTCACGATCAGCGCGCCCGACGAAACCCAAGAGCTGCTGCGCACCGCTGCCGCCCCCGGGCCCGAGCGAGTGCTCGTCACGATCGACGACATCAAGGCGGACATCAACCCGGGTGTCGTCTACGCGGTCTTCCTAAACGCTCCCGGCGATGACGGCGATCGGCTGAAGTACCACATCGGCAACATCGCGCTGTTCGGGATCGAGAAGATGAACGACGCCGACGAGCGACACGACGGAGCGCCCGGCTTCCAGCATGTCTTCGACGCCACGGAGGTCGCGGGCCGGCTCGCCGAAGAGGGACGGTGGGACCCCTCCGCCGTGACCGTGACGTTCGAGCCCGCCGAGGTGCTGCCGCCGCCCGGTGAGGAGGACACGTGGGATTCGGGCGAGAGCCGCAAGAAGTCCGCGGCGCCGCCGATCGAGATCGGGCGCGTGAGCATCCTCGTCGCCTAACGACCCCGTCGTGGATGGTGTCCTGAACGCCCTCGCGCAGCGGCTGGCCCTGACCCTGCGGTGGCGACCGGAGTGGCGGGTTGCCGCCGTCGTCGCGGCGACGTGGATCGCGCTGGCCGCGGGCCTGGGGACGCACGCTTCGCATACCGGGACGCACCACGCGGCGCTCGCCCCGATCGCCGGCCTGCCCGGATGGTCACTCATGGTCGTCGCGATGATGGTCCCCGTGACGCTGCCTGCCATACGGCACGTCGGCATGAGCAGCATGCGTTCGCGGCGCCAGCGCGCGATGGCGATCTACACGATCGTGTACGTCGGCGTGTGGGTGCTGTTCGGAATCACGGCGCTCGGGACCGAGCACCTCGTCCGCGTGCACCTTGGGATAAGCCACACGCTGCTGCTCGCCGCCGTGCTCGCCGTCGCGGGCGCCTGGCAGCTCACGCGCGCCAAGCGACGCGCGCTGTTTGCCTGCGGGCGCACGGTGCCGCTGCCGCCGCTCGGCCGGCGGGCCGACGCGGGCTGCACGCGCTACGCCGTGCTCCAGGGGTGGCGCTGCGTCAAGTCGTGCTGGGCGATCATGCTGGTGATGGTCGTCGTCGGCCATTCGAGCCTCGTCTGGATGCTCGCGCTGACCGCCCTCGTCGTCGCCGAGGAGCTGACCGTCAGCGGCCGGCGCCTCACGCGCCCCGCGGCGGGCGCGCTTGGCGTGGCGGCGGTGGCCGTCGCGCTCGGGCTGTGACCAGGCGTTCGGCGCGAGTGACTCCCACGAGCCGTGCCACGCTTGAGCACCACGCGTGAGCCGTCCTTTGACTTGCCGCTGCGATGATGCATCGCTGCGAGTAGCGCATCGTCGGACCGTCGCTGCCGACGCGATGGCGGCGGCTATCGCCGAATGTGGTGCAGGATCGGGGTTAGCGCCTACGCCTCGAGCGGCGCCGCCAGCGGGGTGCGCAGCGAGCTGACGCCACACTCCCAGGCACCGAGGATGTGGCGTTCCAGACGCGCGTCCAGCTCGACGAGCGTTGCCGCACCCCAGAGGATGTCGGCGGTCAGCTGCGGCTGCTGGCGCGCGAGACCGCCGGCAAGATCGACCGCGGCGATGTTCTCGTGGATCGCGTCGGCCTGCACGTGCTCGTCGAAGAACGCCGTCGCGCGTTCGCTGCAGCCGAGCCGGCGCAGTCCGGCCGCATAGCGACGGTTGGGAATCGAGGACTCCATCTCGAACAGCGCGAGGTGGCCGATGACCGCGCCGCGCCAGCGGCGGTGCAAGCCGAAGAGCGACATGAGGTTGGTGGTCGCCAGCGTCACGCCGGGCAGGTGGTCGATGTAGGCGCCGTAGCGGGCGTCGAGGCCAAGCTCGTCCATCGTGTCGGCGAACAGCTCGGCGTGGATGCATTCGGCGCGTCCGTTGCCGTACTCGTCTGCCTGGATCTGCACGAGCGCTGCCTTCGGCGGGCCGTAGAGGCGCGGCAGCGCCCACGAATGCGGGTCGGCCTCCTTGAGCTGGTAGGCCGAGCGGTGGGCGACGAACTCGAGCAGCTGCTCCAGCGACGCGTGGCGTTCGAGGAAGCGCGACAGCGACGGCGCGTCGTTGGCCTCGGCCACCGCGCGCAGGGCGAGGTCCATCTCCTCGGGCGCGGGGGGCGTCACTCGCGGCGCGGGCACGGCAGCATGCAGCGCGACCTCGAAGCAGGCCTCGAGCTCGCGGCGCAGGGCCAGCAGACTCGGCTCCCACTCCCACTCGTCGGCCACGCCGGGAAGGCCGCGGTAATGCATCTCATAACAGAGGTAGAGCGCTAGCTGCAGATCCTCGTCGGCGAGCGGGTCCGCGGGCGCGGCGACCGGCGGTGCGAAAAGCGGATGTACCGCGCGCTGCAGATCACCGAGCAGGAGCTCTGAAATATCGCCGCGCGGCTCAGGGAGGATCAGCACGCAACGCGTGAGTACCCCGCGGCAGGCAGCGGCGAACGCCTGGGCGACCGGCACCAATCCGCCTGATCAGACGAACAGCAACCGATCAGCGAGCCAGGCCACCAGACCGCCGAGGCCCTCGCTCGCGTCGTGCACAGCGATCCCCCGCGCGCCGCTCAGGGCAGACGCCGCCCCGGCGACGGTCCGCTTCGGCGACGTGACGCTCATGAGCTGGGCGGTGACTCAGCTCGAGCTTGAAGCGCGCGTCTGCGCCCATCGCGGCAAGCGACTGCGCCGCGCAGGGAGCGAGGTCGAGCGTGACCGGATCGAGCAGCATGAGCTCCTCACCCAGGCCGATCGTGGAGGGACGCTCGATGTCGAACGTCGCCCGCTGCCGCGCCGATCCAGCGCGTGATCGATGGACCGCTTGAGAGGGTCATGAATTCGCGCCGGTCCTCCGTTCGGGTACCCGCGGCTGGGCGTGTCACTCACCCTGGCCGGCAGTCTTCGCCCGGCCCCGCCGCGCGCCTGCGAAGGCCGCCGAGCGGGTAAGCACCCGGAGATCCGATCGAAGGGAGTTTCGATGCCACCTGCCGGCGTGAAGAAGGGCACCAAACGCGGCCGCCAGTACGAGCACATCAAGGACAGCCTGAAAGACCAGGGTCGCTCGGAGGACGCGGCCGAGGAGATCGCCGCGCGGACGGTCAACAAGGAGCGCGCCCGGGCCGGCGAGTCGCGAACGCGCTCACGCTCATCGGTCAAGGACATCTCTTCCGGCCGGCGCGGCGGGCTGCGCTCGGGCACGAACCGCGAGAAGGGGCCGACGCGCGACCAGCTCTACAACGAGGCCCGCCAGCTCGGCATCGAGGGACGATCGAAGATGAACAAGGACGAGCTCAAGCGCGCCGTCGCTCGCAAGAAGAAGTAGGACATGAGCGGTCGCTGGACTGCGCCGGCGACGTCAGGACGCTCACACGTCTCGCCGAGGACGAGCTGGAGCCGACCGCCCGATCCCGACGAGGTGCGCCGTGCCCATACTGACGACACCGTGCCCTTGGATATGCCGTATTCGGCACCGATCTCCGCTCGCGTTCGCTCCTCGCGTCGTATGGCGCGTACCTTCTCGTCGGTCAGCTTTGCCGATGCGACCTCTGTACCGCGTACTTGGTGGTCGACGAGGTGGGGATGCTTAGGCGGGGGTGAGACGGCCGCTCGGCGCTCTCAGATCAGGCACGCAAGCTCAACGAGCGCGAGACGAGCCTCATCAACCATCTCGTCGTCGGGCCTCGCTGTGAGAACAGCCGAAAGGACTGCACCTAGCTTGTCCAGCGCCTTCTTTTCGCGCAGAGCGTTCTGGTCGTCGCTCGTGCTCATGGCTGCCTCCGTGCCTAGTTGGGCTCATATGTGGTTAGTCGAAAGAGCCGCACCACAAGCGAGCGTTCGGCTTGAGTTATCGGCGCGGACGTTCGGAGCTTCAACGCGGGTACTTTCGGACTGCTCGACACGTCCCCAAATCCGGCCGGTGCGCGCCCGGTGCCGAAAATATGGCTCTGCTACGGTGGATCCGCTGATAACCAGGGGGGCTGGCGGCAGGCCGGCTGAGATAGCGTCCACCGTGCGGCGC
>Ga0307502_10000351_pt1 | contig 12231 bp, 15 predicted proteins | sample 16_S_MG_FD_201364 | JGI IMG/M metagenome (GOLD analysis project Ga0307502, IMG submission 201364) | Soil microbial communities from Populus trichocarpa stands in riparian zone in the Pacific Northwest, United States - 16_S | ecosystem: Environmental > Terrestrial > Soil > Riparian zone > Trees... | reverse complement strand
GAGTGGACCATCCTGGGCGCCTCGCGCGGGGAGGCCGGCATCCTCGGCGAGGGCATCCGCCAGGCGCTGCTGCGCGACCCGACCTACGGGCCGGCGCTCGACGCAGCGAACGCGCTGGCTCCTTGAAGCCCCGCTCAGCCGGCCGATGAGTCGCCGGGCCCCACGCCGTGCCCGGTGAGCACCGAGCGCCGCTCGCGGTATTCGTCGTCGTCGATCTCGCCGCGCGCGTAGCGACCGTCGAGCACCTCGAGCGCGGTTTCGCGATGGCTGTGCACGCGCGGCGGTCCCCACCCGCCCCTGGAACGCAGCAGCAGCACGACGCCGGCGATGACGGCGATCCAGAACAGCGGTACGAAGACGATCCACCAGCCGGGACCATCGTGGTGCCAGGCGGCGAAGATCGTGGTGGACAGGGTCTGCATGGTCGTGACTCCTTCTGAGCGGTTCGACCGTCGATGCTGGCAAGCGACAGGCCCGGTGTCGTCCGGCAGGCGACGGCACCTGATCTACGCACGCGGGCGTAGAGCTCGTGGGAGGATCGGCCTGTGAGCAGCGCCGACGACCAGTGGCGCAAGGTCCTCGTGACGGGACACCGGCCGCTGGTGGTCAGCCGGCACGTGTGGCGACACGTGCCGTCGGCCCCACGCTGCAAGGTCTGCGCGAGCCCGTTCGGTGGCGTCGGCGGGCGTATGGCACGTCTGGCCGGCTACTCACGCTCGCGGAAGAACCCCAACCTCTGCGCGCGCTGCTGCGACTCGCTGCCGCTGGGCGGGGCCGAGGTCGACATCGCCGTCCTCTTCGCCGACGTGCGCGGCTCGACCGCGCTCGGCGAGCGTACGAGCGCGAGCGGCTACGCCGCACTGCTCAACCGCTTCTACGCCGTGGCCACCGACGCGCTCCTGCGCCACGACGCGGTCATCGACAAGCTCATCGGCGACGAAGCGATGGCGCTGTTCATCCCCGGCGTCGCGGGCCCCGATTACCGTCGCAAGGCGGTCGAGGCCGCGATCGACGTCCTGCAGGGCGTCGGCTACGGGTCAGCCGCGGGACCGTGGCTGACCGTCGGCGTCGGCGTCAACGCCGGGCAGGCGTACGTCGGCAACGTCGGGACGGCGGTCGTGGACTTCACCGCGCTGGGTGATCCCGTCAACGTCGCGGCGCTGCTGCAGGAGACGGCGGGCAGCGGGGAGATCGTGGTCGCCGCCGATGTGCACCAGCAGATCGACGCCCTGCTGCCCGGCGCAAGCCGACGCACGCTCCAGGTACGTGGCCACGAGACACCCGTCCCGGTGCTCGTCGCCGGCGTCTGACGCTTCGTCGCCGGTGGTCTAGCGGCGTTGGCTGCGAACGAGGTCGCGCAGCCGGCCGACGGCGATCGCGTTGTCCGGATCCGCGGCGATGGCCTGTTGGAAGGTCTGCTTGGCCTGCTCGAGCAGTCCCATGGCCTCGTAAGCGCGCCCAAGGCGGTTCAGGGCGACGACGTCATCGGCATCGTGTTCCAGGATCGCCGTGTTGATGGCAATCGCTTCCTCCGGACCGGTCGCCTCTGCGGCGAGGTCCTGGAGCTCCTCGAGGTCGTCGGGCAGCTCGGAGCGTCGCGCGTCGATCAGAGCGCTGCTCGCGGCCTTTCGACGTTCGATGGCCTCGAGGTGCGGGGCCAGCCGCTTCAACGCTGCTGCTCGGTCCGCCTCGGTGAACAGGTGCGCGTATGGCTTGTCCGCATCGGCGACCAGCGCCTCGCAGGCCAGGTCGAGCGAGTCCGCTGCCACGAGCTTCTTGTAGCCGTCGCTTGGCGCCTTGTAGACGTAGTGCCTGACGTACTCCGCGACCGCCAGCTCTCCGCGGTCGATCGCGTTCTGCAGGCCCCGCTTGTAGTACGCCGGGTTGTACGGCTTTCCGCCGTTGTCCTTGACCCCCCGGGGACCGAGCTGGTCGATCTGCCATTGCAGATCGTTGACCAGCGCGGCTATCGCCTCGCGCTCATCCAGGGCGTCGCGGTCATCCACGCTGTCTGCGACGTCGGGCATCACACTAAGACTAGTCGGTTGCCGGGGAGTCGCCGGCGTCGGGCCAGGGCGTCTCGGACCGAACGCCGTCGCCGCCCTCCGGCTTCGGTCCGCCCACGGCGATCAGCTCGAGGCCATCAGGGCCTGCTTCGAAAGCGCGAACGACCTCGGGGGCGACGCGAATGACGTCCCACTGGCGGATGTCGCGCAGCTCGCCGTCGAGCCGGACGCGGCCGCCGCCGGCAACGACGACGTAGGCCTCCTCCTGCTCGCGGTGGCTGTGAGCACCGGGATTGCGCGTGTCCGGGGCGTAGCTCCAAAGGCTCACGCCGAGATCCCGGGAGTCGAGGTACTTGCGACTGAAGCGCCCCTGCAGGCCGGGGACCCTCCCTTCGACGGAGTCGTCGATCTCGAGCAGGTTCACGATCGCGTAGCCGGGCATGGGTTCTCCTCGATCAGCTCTGACACACGGCCGCCGTCAAGCGAACGGCCGCACTGGATTGTCGCCGTCCCACGCCAGCGACGCGGCGTGGAAGCGCGTGAAGGTCGCGTCGGTCGCGGGGTCCATCTCGATCAGCTCCACGTAGCCCGGGAGCTCCGCCGTGGTGTCCACGTAGCCCACCCGGCCGCCGGTCGGTACCCAGGTCTCGAACGCCAGCTCGTGGCCCTGCTCGCGGTGGCGCGCGAGGTCGGCGTCGTAGTCGAGGGTGCCCACGCCGAAATGATGGAAGCCGTAGCCGTTGCGCGCGATCGCCTCGCGGTACACGGACGGCCTGTCGTCGTTGGGCGCGATGAGCTCGATGAGCATGTGTCCGGCGAAGCCCATCGCCAGGGCGACATCGACGTCGCCGGGCTCGCCGCGGTAGGACCCGCGCTCGCCGGTGAAGTGCTCCAGCAGGAACCACGGCCCGACCTCGAGCTGCTCGACCCACCGTCGCATGCTCGCGTCGATGTCCTCGACGACGTAGGCCATCTGGAAGACGCCGGTCTGCGGCTGGCCGAATCCGAGGAGCGACATGCACTTCCTTCCGCGTGGATCGGTGGTGGACGGCGCCACGGTACCGCCGGGACCACGGAGCAGCAGCGTTGCGTCAGTCGCCGCCGGCAGTGGCGGACGCGGCGGCCGTCCGCGGGCGCTCCGCGTCTCCGGTGACGGCGTAGAGCGTCCACTCCCCCGGGACTCCCTTCAGCGCGTGGGTCCCACGGCCCTCGAATTCGAGCCCTGAGCCGACGACCAGATCCTTGACCGTGCTCGACGTGAGCACCTCGCCCGGCTGTGCGGCCGCCTGGACGCGGGCGGCGAGGTGGACCGCCATTCCCGCCAGGTCGTTGGCCACCACCTCGCACTCGCCGGTGTGGACGCCGGCGCGCAGTTCGAGCCCGATCGCCCGCGCGGTCTCGCGGATCGCCAGCGCGCAGCGCACCGCCCGCGCCGGACCGTCGAAGGTGGCGAGCACGGCGTCGCCGAACGACTTCACGAAGCGGCCGCGGTGGCGTGCCAGCTCGCGCTCGACGAGCTGGTCGTGCTGGGCGAGCAGCTCGCGCCAGCGGCGGTCGCCGAGCTCGGCCGCATGCTCGGTCGATCGCACGATGTCGGTGAACAGGACGGTCGCGAGGATCCGCTCGCGAGCCGGCGCGGCCGGTCGTCCGGTGACGAACTCCTCGACCTCGTCCATCATCGCGTCCTGGTCGCCCGCGATGAAGAGGTGGTCGTCGCCTGCGAGCTCGACCTCGCGCGCGTTGGGGATCCCGGCCGCCACGGTGCGCGCGAGCGCCGGCCGTATCAGCCGGTCGCCGGAGCGGTAGAGCACGAGCGTCGGCGCGCTCACCGATGCCAGCAGCGGCCGCACGTCGAGCTCCTGGTACATCAGGCCGATCGTCCGCACGGTCCCCGGGCTCGTGCCCGAGCGCAGCAAGCGCGCCCACCAGTCCTCCACTTCGCGATCGCCGGTGAGGCTCGGCGCCCACAGCTCGAGCGCGGCCGGCTCGCCCCACTCATCGATCATCCGCGTCACGAACCCCCGCAGGACGTCGGGCGGGATCCCCTCCGGGTAGTCCGGCGCCTGAGAAAGGCGGGCGAAGGTCCCGTACTGGACCATCGCGCGAACGCGCTCCGGGTGGCTGGCGACGAGCATCGTCGCCGCCGATCCGCCCTCCGAGACACCGAAGACCACGACCCGCTCCGCTCCGACGGCGTCCAGCACCGCCAGCGCGTCGTCGACGACGTTCTCGAGCGTGTAGGCGCCGGCGTCGCGGTCGGAGAGGCCCATGCCGCGCTTGTCGAACGAGATGATCCGCGCGAACGACCCCAGGCGCTCGAAGAACCGCGCCGCCAGCGGCAGCTCGAGCCCGATCTCCAGGTGGCTCACGAACCCGCCGATGAACAGCACGTCCACGGGCCCGCCGCCCCCCACCCTGTAGGCGATCGACACGTCGCCGTTGCGGGCGTAGCGGATCGGCTCCCAGGCCAGCACCGCGCCAGCCTACTGCTGGTCAGCGGTCGCGCAGCACGACCGCGACGCTGGTCGTGACGGCACGCGCGCCCGGGGGCGTCACGACGACTCGCAGGGCGACGTCGAGGCGGTGACGGCGGTGTAGAGCGCGCCGCGCGGCTGCGTTCAGCGCCACCGCGAACGATGTCTTCCCCGTACCCGTCGAGCGTCTGCTGTGCGACCCGACGCGCACCCGCCGGACGTGCTTGGGACGCTGCTCGGCGAGCGCCCGATTGGAGATGAACGCCGTGACGACGATCTGCGACCGGCCGGCGGGCGTCGTCACCGCGCCGCGCAGGACCGCGCCTCGCTGGCGGCGGGCAACGGTCACGCGGGGTGCGAGCCGCGACGCGGAGCCACCGGACCCAGCCGTCGGTTGGCCCGGCGTCGTGGCCGCGGGACCCGTCCCGGTCGTCGTCGCACCGGTAGATGTTGTGCCGGTCGTCGCGCCGGTGGACGTCGTCGGAGTCGCCTCGACGACGACCGCCCCCGTCATGGAGCTGTGCTGGTCGCAAACGAACGTGTACGTCCCTGGCGTGTCGAAGCGGCATGTCCCGCTCCACACCGGACTGGTCGGCACCGCGGGCAGCGGTGGCACCGCGCCCGAGTTGGTCCCAGCGGTCTGCGTGCACGAGGTCGGGCTCGAGCTGCCGGTGAAGCGAGCGTTGTGGATGCTCATGCCCGACGGGTAGCGGAACGCCACGGTGCCGCCCACGGCAATCGTGGCCGTGGTGTCGTCCATGCTGTCGGTGACGTACCAGTGATTGTCCGTCGCCGTGAAGCTCGCCGTCTGCGGAGCCGCCGCGTCCACCGCCGCGTCCACCGGCGCGACGGCGGCCACGGCGAAGGCAACGGCCGGCCCGGCAGCAAGAGCGGCCAGGGACAGCGACAGATGGCGCGCGCGCCGGCTCACCGTGAACGTCCTCTGCGGCGACCATACCGCCTGCCTTCAGCGTCCGGCCAGAATCGTCGCGGCGAGCGCGATCCGATGGTCCTTCGCCCACGGCGGCCCCAGCGTCGCCCGAGGTCCCTGCAGGACCTCGTCGGTCCGCTCACCCAGCATGCTGACCACTTGACCGACCACAGCCTTGGCGTCATAGAGGTGAACTTCCCAGTCACGAGCGTGTGCGAGCTCGGAGAGCACCTGGCGATACATGATCGCGTCGGCGCGGGCCTCATATGGTGCGCGACGTTGCACCGCGATGTCGTCGGGGAAGTCCGGCGGCCACGTTCGCAGCGAGATCGAGCGGACCGGCGCGGGCAGCGCGGTTGCGATCTCGTCGAGGGCAGCTGACGTCGCCCGCACGACGGACGCTCGCACCTTCGCGACCAGCGCGACCGTAGCGGCGACATCGAGACGCCGGCTCTCGTAGTGAATCGGTGCCTGCGACAGGCCGGGTTCGATGAGCGCGATCCGCCGGCGGTCCACCACCTCGTGGTCGGCCGACGCCGTCACCGCGATGGCCCAGCCGAGATGATCCGCGATGCCCAGACGCATATGTCTACGAGACGCCGCGGAAGTAGTCAGACAGCGCCTGGCGCTCGGCGTGCGTGTCGCGGCGTGACTGGCGCTCCGCGGCCCGCTGGTTGCTGTCCGCCGTGGGACCACCCGGAATCTCCGGCAGACCGACGACTCCGTCGATGCGCACGCCGTGGAGCCCAGCGCAGAGTGCGGGGAACCGGTGAGCTTCGAGGCCGTTTACCGCGACTTCGGTTCCCTGACCGTAGATGCACACGGCGGAGCCGGGCGGGGCGGCCAGCAGATCGGCCTTGAGTGCTCGGCGGTTCTTGAACCGGGCGTATCTGACCCAGGGTCCGAGCATCTCGCAGTCGAGGAACGTGTCCTGGTCGGCGTGCGGCCACGGCGCATGGGACGGCTCGACGGTGATCGAGGCGCAATCAGGAGGCCAATTGACGAGATGGCGGATCTGGTCGGCTCCGCGCCGTGGCCACGGATGCGTCGTTACGACGATCGTCGCAACGACCGTGACGAGGATCGCGGCAACGAGCACTGCTCGTCGGCGCGCCGGGCTGGCGAGCCGTCCGGGCACCGCTCGAGGGTACTCACCGATCCCGGCCGTCGGGCTCCCGGGTTGGATCGTCCCTCTCCTGGACAAGTGGAGAGGGCGCCGAGCGCCCACACAACCTCCGGGCCGGCAGCTATCAACGGGACCGGCACACGCATGCGCGATCATCAGCGCATGCTCATCCTCTGCTACGACGGCTCTGCCGACGCCAAGGCCGCGATCGATCGCGCCGGTGCGCTGCTGAAGAGCTCGCCCGCCCTGGTGCTCGCCGTGTGGGAGCCGTTCATCGACGTCATCGCGCGCGCCGGCCTCGGCATGGCCTACGGAGCACCGAGCTGGGACGGCGACGAGGTCGACGCGGCCAGTGAGCGCAACGCCACCGCACTGGCAGAGGAGGGCGCGGCCCGCGCACGCGAGCTGGGCCTCGACGCCCAGCCGCGAGCGACGGCGAGGGACGGCAGCATCGCGGGCGCGATCCTCGACGTCGCCGACGAGCTCGACGCCGAGGCGATCGTGCTTGGCAGCCGCGGGCTGACCGGGGTCAAGTCGCTGCTGCTCGGGAGCGTCTCGCACGCGGTGCTGCAGCACGCCGACCGGCCGGTGATCGTCGTACCGTCGCCCGAGGTCATCGAAGCGCGAGCGCAGCATCGCCGCGACCGCCGCCCGTAGGCCCGATCCGATAGGAAGGTTGCGCGATTCCCAGACCAAGGGTGTCTGTCCGGCGCGCCTTCGCTGGCGCAAGATCGACGGGCAAGCCAGGCAAACACGGGAGGCAGCGCTGATGGCAACCGGCACTCTTACAACCCACGCAAGGGTTCTTACGGCAGTCGGCGTTACCAGCCTCGCGCTGATCGCCGTCAGCCCGGCCGCCGCCGTCCACCGCGGCTACGAGCCATCCGACATCACGATGACGGCGGCGCAGAGCAGCGCGGGCAGCGGCGCGGACTGGATGGACATGTCGGAGCTGAAGGTGTACGGGGCCCCTGTCCCATGAAGGGAACATCAGTGTGGGGCCGTCAGTACCGGCTCCTCGTCGGCGTCAGGTGACGGCGCCTCGCGTGTCTGGAGCACGATCGCGCCGATCACGATCGCGCCGCCGACGAGCGTCAGCGTGCCGGGGCGCTCGTCGAGCGCGAGCCAGACCCAGACCGGGCCGAGCACGACCTCGAGCAGCGTGATCAGCCCGACCTGCGCGGCGGGGATCAGGCGCGCGCCGACGGTGAGTAGCGCGAAGCCCAGCCCGATCTGCCCGATGCCCAGCGCTGCCAGCCAGGCCAGGTCGTCGCCGCTGATGTCCCCCGGAGTTGCGAACGGGAGAAACGCCGCCACGAGGATCGCCTGCGAGAGGCAGGTTGCCGGCGTCATGGACACCTCGTGCCTCCAGCGGGTGATCACGATCATCGCCGAGAACGCCAGCGCCGCCACGAACGCCAGGCCGTCGCCGGTCAGGCTGGCCTCGCCCGGCGCGCCGAGCATCACCGCGACCCCCGACAGCGCAAGGACCATCGCCAGCGCCGTACGCCGCGAGATCGGCTCGCCCAAGGTCGCCCAGGCGAGCAGGGCCGCGAGCACCGGGGCGACGGCCAGGATGAACAGGACGCGCGCGACGCTCGCATGATTGAGCGCGCTGATGAAACAGCCCGACGCAATCGCGACGCACAACGCCACGGCGACGCCCGCGCCGCCGACGGATCTGAACCCGCGCAGCACCTGGCCGCGTTCGACGACCGCGACGTAGCCCAGCAGCGCAGCCCCCGCGAACGCCGCGCGCCCGAAGACCTGCGTCGACGTGTCCAACGTGAGCTGGCGTTGGAGGACGCCTGCCGTCGACCACGCGACCGCCGCGAGGGCCACATAGATCTGCCCCCGCCGCCGGCGCCCCGCCTCTTCCGACACCACCGCCGCCGACGCCACGCCGCAGAGTCATAGCGGATGGCCACCCAGCCAAACGCGACCGGAATGCCTCACCCGCGCGAGGCGTGCCGCGCCTCTGCTGGTCGGCGGTGTCAGTCCGACTCGTCGCGGGCGCGCCCGTAGCGCTCGTAGATCACGCGCGAGCCGAACGTCGTGGTCTCGATCAGGTTCAGCGCGATGTCGTCGGTGACCGGCGGCAGGAACGGCGTGCCGCCACCGACGACGACCGGATAGCGGAGTGATCGTGACGACGTTCACCATTGAGCTTGACATCGGGCTCACCTGAGGACGGAGTTGACGATCGCGGGTCGGCCGGCGCCCTGGAAGAAGATGCCGGGCAGGCCGGCGGTCTGAAATCCGTCGCTGCGATTGTGCCGCAGGACGCTGTCCTTGATCGCGAGCGTGCCGGTGCGATCGTTGCTGACGAAGAAGATCGCCCCGCCGCCCTCGGTCGCGTGGTTGTCGGCCAGGTGGCTGCCGGTGATCGTGAGTCTGAAGCGGTTGCCGTCGTTGTAGATCGCGCCGCCGCTGCCGCCGCCGGGCGTGCCGGGTGCAGATGGGTTCGCGCCATGCCCGATCGCTCGGTTGCCGACGAACCGGCTGCGCGCGACGTTCCACGAGACCCCGATGCTGCTCAGCGCGCCCCCGTTGCTGCACACGTTGTCGGTGAAACGACTGCCCACGACCTCCACCGGGAGGGCGTGGTATTCGGACAGCACGCGCACCGCTCCGCCTCCGACGTCGGGCCCGCTGCGCTCGCAGCGGTTGCTGATGAACGTGGAGTTCACGATGCGCACACGCCCGCCGCGCGCGAAGATCGCGCCGCCCCCGCCGCCGTCGAAGTCCTCGCCGCTCGAGTTCCCGTTCGCGAAGGTGAGGTTCTCGACGACCAGCCGCGGGGTGGCCTGGTCCTGGCAATGCGAGGTCGTGAACACCTGGGCGGGGTCGCAGGTGTCCATGTACAGGATGCGACGCTGGCCGGCGCCGCTCAGCGTGACCAACCCGCCGCCATCGAGGACAACCTCGCGCCGGGAGTTGAGGACCTTGGCCGTCGCGCGCATCCGGATCGTCACCGGCTTGGGCCCGCACAAGAACCTGATCCTTCCCCCGGCCCGGACCGCGGCGACGACGGCCGAGGACGTGCAACTGCGCGCCGTACCGCGTCCGATCACCCGTGTGGAAGCCGCCGGCTCGGCCACGGCAACCCGCGACGATGAGACACCGGGCTCGGGCCGAGACGACGACGCCTGCGTCGAGGCGGGCCCAACCCAGACCACGAGCGCGCTCACACACGCCACGCCAGCCGCACGACGTCCCATCGCGCGCATGGTAGGACCCGAGCCCGGAACGCCCCCACCAGCTGGCGATCACGCCGCCTGGGCGGCTTCTGCGTCCTCTCGCTTGAACAGCAGATCGATGTCCACCCTCACATCCCAGCCGACGGCGTTGCCACCGCCCGGCAGCTGCATCTGCCAATCGAATCCGAACTCGCGGCGGTCGAAGCTCGTCTGGAGCGCCAGCCCCGCGATCTCGCCGAAGCTGCTCGGTCGCGGTGGGGCGTAATGACCGCTGGCGGTGACCGGGCGCGTGACGGCCCGGATCGTGAGCTCGCCGTCGACCTCTGCCCGGCCGTCGCCGTCGAGGCGAACCTCCGTCGAGCGGAACGTGATCTCGGGATGGCGCTCGGCGTCGAAGAACTCCGGCCCGAGCACGCTCGCCCTCATCGCCGCCGGCTCGACCACGGAGATGGAGTCGACGCGCGCGGACCCCTCGAGCGCCAGAGCGTCGCCGTCGCCGTCGAGCGTTGCCGCGACGTCCGAGAGTGACCCCCGGTACCAGAAGACGCCAGAGTGGCGTACTGCGAACGCAAAGGTCGAGGGCTCCGGGAGGGCGCGGTAGGTGCCCGAGAAGGGCTGGGCTGCGACTGTCGACATGAGAACTTCTCCTGAGTCGTGTTCGGCTGTTCGCAGGTCTGACAGCGCAGCCGACCGCCCTGTGACAGCTCAGAGATGGCCGAGCTTGTCCGGGTTGCGCACGATGCGCACGGCCTGGATCCGGCCTTCGACGACATCCACCGTGAGCACGCTCCAGACTCCGACCTCACCTTGCTGCTGGGGAATGGCCCGAGTCGCCCGGGCGCGCTTCACGAGCGCGGCGAACTCCTTCGCGTCGACGTCACCGGACTGCAGGAGCGCCAGCTCCTGCTGGGCCGCGAGCCGCTCGGCCTCCCCATATTGCGGCTCGCGCGGGCCTCGCAGCAGGCGGCCGGGCTGGCCGTTGACCCTCACCCGCCGGTTCTCGAACTCGGCGGAACGGGGGCGCACCTGAGCCACGGCGGCCATGAAGCGCGCGATGACCGCAGCGCCGAAGAGCGGCTCCTGCGGCGCCATCGCCTTGCCGCCGCTGTCGGCGTACAGGACGGCGTCCTTGGCGAGCAGCTCCTCCAGGGCCTCCAGGTCGCCGTCCTCGGCGGCCGCGAGGAACCGTTCGAGCAAGGCGTCGCGGGCGGCCTCGTCGGCGTCGAAGCGCGGGCGGTTGCCCTCGAGATGCTTGCGCGCCCGCGTCACGAGCTGCCGCGAGTTCACCTCGGTCATCTCGATGACGTCGGCGATCTGCGCGTAGTCGTACGCGAACACCTCGCGCAGCAGATACGCCGCCCGCTCGACCGGCGTCAGCCGCTCCAGGAGCACGAGCAGGGCCAGCGAGAGCGAATCCGCGAGCTCGGCGCGCGACGCCGGGCCGGGCGCGGGGTCCTCGACCAGCGGCTCCGGCAGCCACGGCCCGACATATGACTCGCGGCGAGCCCGCGCCGACTTCAGGACGTTGATCGAGAGCCGCGTCACCACCGTCGTGATCCAGGCGGCCGGCTCTGCGATCGGGCCTTCCTGGCGCGTCAGGCGCAAGAGCGCCTCCTGCGCCACATCCTCGGCCTCCGACACGCTGCCGAGCATCCGGTAGGCCACACCGAAGCCGTGCCGCCGCAGCGCCTCGAGCTCCTTATCGCCCATCGGCGCACGCCCAGCCTCGATGTCCGCCGCGCTCATCCGTTCCTCCTGCCATGCAAGCCGTTGTCTCAGCACTCTGACAACGAACACCGGCCGGCTGTGACATGCCGGCGTCTAGCCCGACCCGTTCAGCGCCCCCCACACCCGCAACGGCGTCATCGGCAGGTCGCGCAGGCGCAATCCCGTCGCCGCTGCGATCGCGTTGGCCACCGCCGCCGGCACCCCCACGACCGGCGGCTCGCCGACGCCCTTGGCGCCGAACGGGCCGTCCGGGGCCGGGACTTCGACGATCTCGGCATCGATCGGGGGCACGGTGTCGATGGTGGGGACGGCGTACTCGACGAAGGAGCCGGTGCGCAGCTGACCGGCGTCGTCGTAGGCGAGCTGCTCGAAGAGCGCCCAGCCGAACCCCTGCGTGACACCGCCGACGAGCTGGCCGGCGACCAGCGCGGGGTTCAGGGCGCGGCCGACGTCCTGGGCGATGACGTGGTGGCGCAACGTCACCGCGCCGGTCTCGCGGTCGACGCGCACGTGTGAGAGGTGGGCGGCAGCGCCGGGCGCGCGGCTGGTCTGCGCGGTGCCGCCGTAGCCCTCGACGGGCGCGTAGGGGCTGCCGAAGCTCAGCACCTTCGAGGCGAGCTCGGCGACCGCCACGCCGCGGTCGGGGGAGCCGACGGGGCGCACGGCGCCGTCGACCAGCTCGAGGTCCTCGGGGGCGATCTCGAGCTCGGTGGCAGCCACCTCGAGCAGCCGCTCGCGCGCCTGCTCGGCCGCGCGCTGCACCGCG
>Ga0307502_10000350_pt1 | contig 12238 bp, 11 predicted proteins | sample 16_S_MG_FD_201364 | JGI IMG/M metagenome (GOLD analysis project Ga0307502, IMG submission 201364) | Soil microbial communities from Populus trichocarpa stands in riparian zone in the Pacific Northwest, United States - 16_S | ecosystem: Environmental > Terrestrial > Soil > Riparian zone > Trees... | reverse complement strand
TCGAGCGCTCGCGCCCCGGGCGCGTGACCCTCGCCGCCTCGCCGTCCTCGTTCTCGGGCCGTTCGCTGCGCGTGCACCTGCAGTGCTCGAGCGACCTGCGCCGGGGATGCGCCGGGAGGGTGACGGTCCGCCTCGGCCGTCGGCTCGCGGGCCGCCGGCGCTTCGCGCTGCGCGCGGGCGAGGGCGGCACGGTCCCCGTCGCCCTGCGACGCTTCGCGCGGCGGCGACTGCGCGACGCCGGGCGCCTCGGCGTCCAGCTGCGCGTCGACACCCGCGACGCGCGCGGGCACCCCACCGTCGTGCGCGCGCACGCCGACGCAGTGGTCGGCGCCCGACCCTTGCCCGCAACCCCGCCGCGCCCGGCGCGTTGAGCGCACATGCGATGGATGGCGCTTCTGGCGCTCGCGCTCGCCGTCCCGTCGGCCGCCCAAGCGTCGACCGTCTCGCTGACGGTGCGCAACGTCCCCGGCTACAAGGGGTCCGGCTACGACGAGGCCGTCGTGACCGTGGCTGCGGCTCCCGCTGAGGCGAACGACGTCGGCGTGCGGCTCCAAGACGCTGTCGCCATCGTGACCGATTCGGCCGGGGCGCAGCCGGGGCCTGGGTGCGCGTTGAGCGCCGGCGGCGACACTCGCTGTCCGGTGCCGTCCGGGGCGACGGTCGTGCGCGCGGAGGTGGACAGCGGGGACGCAGACGACACGGTGGCGATCGGGCCCGGCGTCGGCGCGACGGTGCAGCTCGGCCCGGGGAACGACCGCGCATGGGTGTCGGACCGGTACTTGGACGGCTACTCGGTGCTGCACGGCGGCCCGGGCGACGACGTGCTCGCCGGTGGCGATGGGTTCGATGTCCTCGATGGTGGTCCCGGTGCCGACCAGATGAGCGGTGGCGCCGGCCACGACAGCGTCTCCTACGTCGACCGCAATGCGCCGGTCAGCGCCACGATCGGAGGGCCGGGCGGCGAGGCCGGCGAGGGCGACGTGATCGGCCCGGACATCGAGGAGATACAGGGCGGCGCCGAGCCCGACGTCCTGCGCGGCGGCCCGCGCGACGACGTGCTGTGGGGCAGCGGTGGCGACGACGACATCGACGGCGGTCCGGGCAACGACAACGTCAACGGTGGGGACGGCGCCAATCGCGTCGCCGGGGGCGCCGGCGACGATTACGTGTTCGCGTTCGGGCCCAGCGTGCTGCTCGGCGGGCCCGGCGACGACAGCATCCTCGGTGGCCCCGATCCCGACGTCATCGACCCCGGCGCGGGACGCGACAAGGTCGGCTCCCTGGGCGGTGCCGATCGGCTGCTGCTGCGCGACGGCGAGGCCGACGAGGGGTACTGCCCGCGGTCGGGCTCCGCCGTCGCCGATGGGCACGATCTCGTGTTGCACTGTCCGACCGTCGACCGCATCGGCGCCGGCCACGTGTTCCTGCACATCGAGCAGACGGGCTCCACGCGCCGCTTCTATCGCGTGCACCTGCTCTGCTCGAACGACCTGCGCCCGAAGTGCGCCGGCGTCGTGCGCCTGCTCACGGGCGGACGGCCCGCCGGCCGCGCGCGCTTCGCGGTTCGCGCCGGCCACGCCCGCACCGTCAGCATCGAACTGCGCGCCGGCGCGCGCCGGCGGCTGGTCAGCGCGCGACAGCTCGCGCTCGTCGTCCGCGTCGACACCCGCGACGCTGCGGGCCGCCCGGTCGTGCTCCGGGCGCCTGGCACGGCCCGCGCACGGTGATCGCAACGGAGCCCGGCATATGCTCCGGCGATGAGCATCACGCCGTCCGCCCAGTACTCGCTGACCATCCGCATCGAGATCGCCCACCGCCCGGGCATGCTCGGTCAGGTCGCTAGCGCGATCGGCAAGGCGGGCGGGATCATCGGGGCCGTCGACCTCATCGAGGTCTCCGAGGACAAGCTGCTGCGCGACATCACCGTCGATGCGGCCGACCAGGAGCAGTGGGAGGCGATCACCGCCGCCATCGACGCCGTGGACGGCGTGCGCGTGGTCGACACCACCGATCGCACCTTCCTGCTGCACGTGGGGGGCAAGATCGAGCAGCGCAACAAGCAGCCGCTCAAGACGCGCGACGACCTCTCGATGGCCTACACCCCGGGCGTCGCGCGCGTGTGCATGGCGATCGCCGAGGACCGCGACAAGGCCTTCCAGTACACGATCAAGCGCAACACCGTCGCGGTCGTCTCCGACGGCACCGCCGTGCTCGGCCTCGGCGACATCGGCCCCGAGGCGGCCATGCCGGTCATGGAGGGCAAGGCGATGCTCTTCAAGGAGTTCGCCGGCGTCGACGCCTTCCCGATCTGCCTGGACACCAAGGACCCCGACGAGATCGTCGAGACGGTCGTCCGCATCGCGCCCGGCTTCGGCGGCATCAACCTCGAGGACATCTCCGCCCCGCGCTGCTTCGAGATCGAGGACCGCCTGAAAGAGCAGCTCGACATCCCCGTCTTCCACGACGACCAGCACGGCACGGCCGTCGTCGTCCTCGCGGCGCTGATCAACGCCTGCAAGCTCACCGGCCGCGAGCTCGCCGGCCTTCGCGTCCTCGTCACCGGCCTGGGCGCCGCCGGCGTGGCGGTGACCAAGATCCTCATGGAGGCGGGCGTGCGCCACATCGTCGGCGCCGACTCGAAGGGCCTCGTCTCCACCGAGCGCCCGGACTACGCCGACGGGACCATGAACGCCGTCAAGCGCTGGTACGCGCAGAGCACGAACCCCGATGCGCTCACCGGCGCCCCGGCCAACGCGCTGGAGGGCGCCGACCTCTTCATCGGCCTGTCGGGCGCGCGCATCTTCCCCGCCGAGGAGCTGGGCCGGATGAACGCCGACGCGATGGTCTTCGCCATGGCCAACCCCACGCCCGAGGTCTCGCCGGAGGACGCCGCGCAATACGCGCGGATCGTGGCGACCGGACGCTCGGACTACCCCAACCAGATCAACAACGTCCTCTGCTTCCCCGGCATCTTCCGCGGCGCCCTCGACGTCCGCGCGCGCGCCATCACCGAGGAGATGAAGATGGCCGCCGCGCAGGCCATCGCGCGGATCATCCCCGAGTCCGAGCTGCGCGAGGACTACATCGTTCCCTCGGTCTTCAACCGCGACGTCGCTCCGGCGGTTGCCGCCGCGGTGGCCGAGCGGGCGAAGGAGCAGGGTGCCGCGATGGCGGCCGGCGACACGATCGGCTTCGCCGCCATCGACGCCGAGCGGATGCGCGCGGGCTAGGACCGCTGCTCGTCGCCGCGCTTCGCGGTGAAGCAGAACTGGATGCAGGCGAAGTAGAACTCCCCGCGCGCGCCGAGCGCGCGCTGCTCGTCGGCCCACGCCTTCGCCTCGTCGGGGCCCAGGCGCCCGGCGCCCGCGACGTACCTCTCGATGAGCCCGAGCGACGCCCCCGCGTAGGTCTCGGGGCTGAGCTCGTTCGTGACGAAGACGTGGCCTTCGACGCCGACGTCGACGAAGCCGGCGGTGCGCAGGTGGCGGGTCAGGGTGCGGGGCAGCGACGGATCGGTGAGGTGCTCGTCCCACGCCCGCAGCGCGCGCGCCATCCGGCCCGGATCGGTCGAGTGCCATGACACCGTGGCCCAGTCGACGTCCCACACCACCAACCGCCCGCCGGGCTTCAGCGCGCGGTGCATCTCGGCCAGCGCCACGCCCGGCTTGGCCACGTACTCGAGCACCTGCACGCACAGCGCCCCGTCGAAGCTCTCGCCGGCGACCGGCAGCGAGGTCGCGTCGCCCTCCTGGAAGGTCACGTTGGGGCGCCCTTCGCAGCGCCGCGCCGCCACGGCGAGCATCTGCGCGCTGCCGTCGATGCCGACGACCGTGCCCTGCGGCCCGACCTGGTCGAGCAGCTCGGCGACGTAGAAGCCGGGCCCGCAGCCGACATCGAGGATCCGTTCGCCCGGTTGAGCGCCCAGCGCGCCCTGGACGAGCTGGCGCCGGCGCAGGACATCGCGCGTGCGATACAGCTGCTCGAGTTGCTCGACCAGGCTCTCGTCGAAGACCAGCTGCGCCATCGGCTCCCCTCTCGGAGAGCCGAGCCTATCCGGCTGTGCCCTTCGCGGCGACCGTGGCCGGCGAGTCGACGAACAGCGGGCAGTTGAAGCGCCCGCCGTCGACCGGCACGGGCGCGAACGGGTCGGGCTTGGCCGCGGGCGCGCGTACCGTTGCCATCTCCGCGGCGTGGCCGGTGCCGCCGCGAAGCAGCCGCAGGACCTCGATCCCGCGCTCGTTGTCGATGACGTAGGCGTAGCCGCGGTGCCAGCGCACGTCCCACACGACCGAGCTGGGGTTGGTGGCCGGATCGGTGGCCTGGACGCGGAAGTAGGCGATCTGGCGCGGGTGGCGCGCGTCGGAGACGTCGAGCAGGCGCGTGCCCTGGCTATACCACGCCGAGGCGAGCACGCCGTCCTGCAGCGAGAAGTAGTGCGCCGAGCAGTCGTCGGTCGCCGCGGTCGTGTCGGGCGCGCCGTCGGTGGGATGCCAGGTGGACAGCGCCTGCATGCGATAGGGCCGCTCGGGCGTGGACGCGGTCGCCTTCGCACCGCCCCACGAGTCGGTCAGGTCGGAGAAGACGATCCGCCCGTCGGTCTCGCAGCCGTCGTTGAACTGCTCCTCGGTCCCGATGAGCACGTTGCCGCGCTTGACGCCGGCGGCGCGCACGCGGCCGTCGACGGGGCGCAGCGAGTTGTGCATGAACATCACCGGGTCGGCGGTACCCGCCACGCCGCCGCCGGCGACGAGGACGGGTGCCCACGGCGCGGCCCACCGCCAGCGGCCGCTGTCGGGGTCGCGGTGGCGGCCCGAGGTCGCGTAGCCGCGGACGCCGCCGCGACCGCTGACCCACGCGATGCCGGCATCGTCGACCTGGACGTCGTGCGAGTAGTCCGTCGCGCCGTCGTTGCGGTGCAGGTCGATCGGGTTCGGGAAGCCGCGCGGGTGGTTGGCGTCGCGCAGGTCGGTGACCCAGATCGGGCGCCCGTCGCCGCGCCCGCCCGGCACGAAGGGCCCGAGTGCCAGCTGGTCGTTGCGCCGGGCGGGGCCGCCGGTCCACACGAAACGGCAGCCGGCGATGCACGTTGAGGTGTGGCCGGTGGGCAGCTCGATGAACTCGCCGACCTGCGTCAGATGCGAGGGATCGGCGTAGGAGACGAGGTAGATCCCGCTCTTGCAGCCGGGCAGCCGCGTCTTGCTGACGTTGTCGCGCGCCGCCGGGTCGTCGGGGCAGCTCGCCTGGTCGACGTTGCTGTGGCGCGGATCGACGGAGACGATCACGAGCTTGCGGGCGCGGTCGATGTCGACGTCCTCGTTCTCCCAGAGGCCGTTCGGGTTCAGCCCGGCTGGCAGGATGGTGCTCAGCTCGCGCGGGTTGCGCGGGTCGGAGAGGTCGAAGGACTTGATCCCCCAATCGCCACTGGCCAGCATCACCTCGCGACCGCCCACGCGGTCGAAGTTGGCGCTGATGATCGTCCCGGTCCCCGCCACGCGCGTGACGTACTCGAGGTTGTCCGACAGCACCGCGCCCGGCGGCGGCTGCGCGGCGCCCGCCGCGGCGGGCACGACGAGGAGAAGGAGCAGGACACAGACCGCGGCCCGTCGCATGAAACCGCCCGTACCCCCGGCCACTGCGGTGAAACTTGAGCCGTCCGCACTGCGACGGCGTACCCCACCCATGAACGTCACCCTCACTGGCGCCACCGGCCTCATCGGGGCCGCGATCGTGCGCGCGCTGCAGGCGCGTGGCGACGCCGTCACCGTCCTCTCGCGCGATCCCGAGCGGGCGCGCGCGACGCTCGCCGACGTCGACGCGCACGCCTGGAACCCGCTCGACGGGCCCGCGCCGGCCGCAGCGCTCAGCGGGCGCCATGGGGTCGTGCACCTGGCCGGCGAGAGCGTGGCCCAGCGCTGGACCGACGGATCGCGGCGCGCGATCCACGACTCGCGCGAGATCGGCACCCGCAACCTCGTCGCGGGTCTGAGTGCCGCCGAGGCGCGCCCGCGCGTGCTGGTCAGCGCGTCGGGCATGAACTACTACGGCCCGCGCGGCGACGAGCCCATCACCGAGGACGCCGCGCCCGGCGACGACTTCCTCGCCCACGTCTGCATCGCATGGGAGCGCGAGGCGGCCGCCGCACGCGAGCTCGGGCTGCGCGTGATGATGCTGCGCACCGCGGTGGTGCTCGACAAGGACGGCGGCGCGCTGTCGAAGATGCTGCCCTTCTTCCGCCTGGGCATCGGCGGCCCGGTGGCGGGCGGGCGCCAGTACCTGCCCTGGATCCACGCCGACGACGTCGTCGGCCTGTACCTGGCGGCCCTGGACGACGCGTCGTGGGACGGCCCGATCAACGCGTGCGCTCCGGAGCCCGCCACCAACCGCGACTTCTCGCGCGCGCTCGGGCGCGCCCTGCGCCGTCCCGCCTTCGCTCCCGTCCCCGGCTTCGCGGTGCGCCTGCTCTACGGCGACATGGCCGAGATCGTCACGACCGGCCAGCGCGCGGTGCCGATGCGCGCGCTCGAGCACGGCTACGCCTTCCAGCACACCGACCTCGAGCAGGCCCTGCGCGACGCGGTCGGCTGATGGTTGGAGCCAGCCATCAGGGTTAGGGTCGCGAGGTGACCGAGATCGACCGGCGCCGGGTCGCCACCGTCCACCAGGCCGAGCTCGAGCGCTTCGCGCGCGAGCATCCGCGCTCGCGCGAGCTCTTCGAGCGCGCCCGCGGCTCGCTGGTCAGCGGCGTGCCGATGACGTGGATGGCCAAGTGGGCCGGCGGGCACCCGGTCTACGCCGCGTCGGCGCACGGCGCGCGGATCGAGGACGTCGACGGCAAGGTCTACGTCGACTTCGCCCTGGGCGACACCGCGGCGATGGCCGGGCACTCGCCGCCGGCGACGGTCGCCGCGGTCACCCGCCGCTTCGGCGAGCGGGGCGGCGCCACGCTGATGCTCCCCACCGAGGACGCCGCCTGGGTGGGCGAGGAGCTCGGCCGGCGCTTCGGCGTGGCGCTGTGGAGCTTCGCCCTCACGGCGACCGACGCGAACCGCTGGGCGCTGCGCCTGTGTCGCGCGATCGCGCAGCGCCCGTACGTGCTCGTCTTCAGCCACTGCTACCACGGGTCCGTCGACGAGACCTTCGTCACCCTCGACGGCGTCCGGCCGCGGTCGCGCGCGGGCAACGTCGGACCTGCGGTCGATCCGACCCTCACGACCCGGGTGTGCGAGTTCAACGACCTCGAGGCCGTCGAGCGCCTGCTCGCCGACGGCCAGGTGGCCTGCGTGCTGGCCGAGCCCGCCCTCACGAACATCGGGATCGTCCTGCCCGACCGGGCTTCCACGACGGCCTGCGTGCGGCCTGCGACCGCGCGGGGACGCTGCTGATCATCGACGAGACGCACACCATCAGCGCGGGGCCCGGCGGCTGCACGGCGGCGTGGGGACTGCGGCCCGACGTCGTCACCATCGGCAAGGCCATCGCCGGCGGCATCCCGATCGGCGCCTACGGCGTGAGCGCCGCGCTGGGCGCCCGCATCGACGCGCTCGACGACGCCGACCTCGTCGACGTCGGCGGCGTCGGCGGCACGCTGGCGGGCAACGCGCTCTCCCTCGCGGCCGCCCGAGCGACATTGGACGAGGTCCTCACGGCCGAGGCCTTCGACGCGATGTTCGCGCTGTGCGACCGCTTCGCCGCCGGCGTGCGCGGCGTCCTCGCCGACCGCGACGTCCCGTGGTCGATCGTGCAGCTCGGCGCCCGCGCGGAGCTGGCCTTCACGGCCAACCCGCCGCGCAACGGCAGCGCGAGCGCAGCCCTGCACGACGCAGAGCTCGAGGACGCCCTACACCTCTTCCTGCTCAATCGCGGCGTCATGATCACGCCGTTTCACAACATGGCCCTGATGTCGCCGGCGACGACCACCGCCGACGTCGACCGCCATACCGAGGTGTTCTCCGAGGCCGTCGCGGCACTCGCGTGAGCGACCCGCGCGCAGCCGCGTGCGGCTGCCCGTAGCGCGCACACCCCGGCTCACCCGCCCCGCGGACGCCTGCCACCCACCGCGAAACGCATCCCGGCCTCACGGACACTGAGCGCCGCACAACAGAGCACCCCAGAACGAGGGAAGTCGGTAAGAAGCCGCGCCTCCGAGACTGACCACGCGTCTCGCGCCCTCATGGATACCTGCACCCGGACCCTGAGCCTGTCCCCCCCACGGGCTCAGGGTCCTCACCCGCCCCTCGGGGCCGGCGAGGATCGGCCTACTTGCGCTCTTCAGCGAGGTCGGCGGCCTCGATCGCGGCCGCCTTGCGCGCCTGCTTCTGGCGCCAGGGCGACTCGGCCTTGGCCGGCACGAGGATCCAGATGATCAGGCCGACGAAGCTGAGCAGGAGCCCGGTGCCGAGGCCCCACTTCTCGCCGTAGCCCTTGCGCTTGGACAGCTCGCTGGCCGCGATGGCCGAGGCCAGCCAGATCATGAGCAGATAGAAGGCCTTGGCTCCGACGTCGGCGGCGATAATGAGCACGGCCATCACGCTCCCAGGTAGGCGGCCTGCACGCGCTCGTCGTTGCGCAGGTTGTCGGAGGTGTCGGTGAGCGCCACGTGCCCGGTCTCCAGCACGTAGCCGCGCGCGGAGACGTCGAGCGCGTAGTTCGCGTTCTGCTCGACGAGCAGGATGGTGACGCCCTGGCTGTTGAGCTCGCGCACGACGTCGTAGATGCGGTCGACGATCACCGGGGCAAGGCCGAGCGAGGGCTCATCGAGCAGCAGCAGCTTGGGCTGGGCCATGAGCGCGCGCCCGATGGCCAGCATCTGCTGCTCGCCGCCGGACATCGTGCCGCCCTTCTGGCGCTCGCGCTCCTTCAGCCGCGGGAAGAGGTCGTAGACGCGGTCGATGTCCGCGCGGATGGTCTTCTGGTCGCGGCGGGTGAAGGCGCCCATCTCGAGGTTCTCGAGCACGGTCATGCGCGGGAAGATGCGCCGTCCCTCGGGCGACTGGGCGATGCCGATCTCGGCGACCTCGTGGCCGGCCAGGCCCTGGATCTCGGCGCCCTGGAAGACGATCCGGCCCGTGCGCGGCGGGACGATGCCCGAGATCGAGCGCAGCGTGGTCGACTTGCCCGCGCCGTTAGCGCCGATGAGGGTGACGATCTCACCCTCCTTGACGGTGATCGAGATGCCCTTGAGCGCCTCGATCGAGCCGTAGAAGGTGTGGATGTCGTCGACTTCGAGCAGCGGCGGGCCACCGTTGGTCGCGACCGGCGCAGGGCCCGTGCCGGGCTCGTCGGCGCTCACGCCTGGCTCCCCAGGTAGGCCTCGATGACCTTCGGGTTGGCACGCACTTCCTGCGGGCCGCCCTCGGCGATCTTCTCGCCGTGGTCGAGCACCGTGATGCGGTCCGAGACGTTCATCACGACCTTCATGTCGTGCTCGATGAGCAGCACCGAGATGCCGCGCTCGGAGCGCATGGTCTCCATGAGCTGGCGCAGCTGCTCGGACTCGTTCGGGTTCATCCCGGCCGTGGGCTCGTCGAGGAGCAGGAGCTGCGGATCGGAGCCCAGCGCGCGCGCGATCTCCAGCCGGCGCTGGTCGCCGTAGGGCAGGTTCATGGCCAGCTCGTTGTGGCGCTTGAGCCCCACGAAGTTCAGGAGCTCGCGCGCCTTGGCGTAGGACTCCTTCTCCTCGCGCCGGTTGAACGGTGTGTGCAGCACCATCCCGGTGACGCGCGAGCGCAGCCGGCCGTGCATCCCGACCTGCACGTTCTCGATCGACGTCATCGTCCGGAACAGCTTGATGTTCTGGAAGGTGCGGGCGATGCCGGCCTGGGTGACGAGGTCCGGGCGCTTGGCGGTGATGTCCTTGCCATTGAAGTGCACGCGCCCTGTGGTGGGCCGGTAGAGCCCGGTCATGCAGTTGAAGAACGTCGTCTTTCCCGCCCCGTTGGGACCGATGAGCGAGACGATCGCGCGCGCGGGCACCGTGAAGGTGATGTCGTTGACCGCGACGAGGCCGCCGAAGATCTTCGAGATGTTGGACGCCTCGAGGATGGTCCCGCCGCCGTTGGCCGGGGCGGGCGCAGGGGTCTGCGCAGCCTGCTCGGTCATCGGTCCTCGCGGACGTCGTAGAGCGTGTGGTCGGACTCCGCCCCGAGGTGGTCGGCCTCGTCGATCTCGCCGTGGAGCTCGAGTTTGCGTCTGCCGGACGGGATGAACCCTTCGGGACGCAGGACCATCATGACCAGCAGGAAGAAGCCGAAGATGCCGAAGTTGATCGACGTCACGTCGAAGTCCAACCCGAACTTGTCCGGCACGCCGTTGAGCTGTTTGAGCCCGTAGCGGTTGAACATCGACAGGGCGATGGCGCCCAGGATGACGCCCCAGATGTTGCCCATGCCGCCGATGATGACCATGGACAAGATCAGCACCGAGAAGCCGAACTCGAACTGGTCGACGTTGACCGTGTTGTTGTAGGTGGCCAGGAAGACGCCCGCGAAGCCGCCGAGGGCGGCGCCGAGCGCGTACGCCCACAGCTTCGTGCGCACGAGGTTGACGCCCATGGCCGCAGCGGCGACCTCGTCCTCGCGCACCGCGATCCAGGCGCGGCCCATCCGCGAGTCGCGCAGGCGGCGGTTGAAGAAGATGACGAGCAGGACCATCGCCAGCCCGACGAAGTAGATCGGTTTGAGCTCGAGTGGATATTTGAACTTCTCGTCGGTCCAGGGGAAGTTGACCTTGTCGATCGGCGTGATGCCCTGGCGTCCGTTGGAGAAGTCGATGTTGCCGATGCCGAAGATGCCGCTCGTCGCGTTCTCGAAGATGCGCGGGACGATCTCGCCGAAGGCCAGCGTCACGATGGCCAGGTAGTCGCCGCGCAATCGCAGCGTCGGGGCGCCGAGGATGACCCCCCACAACGCCGTGAAGACCGCGGCGATGAAGATGATGAAGAAGAAGTTGACGTGGATGCCGGGCAGGTTCGAGCCGAAGGCCGACTTCGCCGGCGTGAGGATGTGGATCCCCTTGCCGCCGTTGACGTCGGGGAACTGCTGGGAGCCGAGCCAGCCCATGACGAACGCGCCGATGGCGAAGAACGCCACGTAGCCGAGGTCGAGCAGCCCCGCGAAGCCGACCACGATGTTCAGGCCCAGGGCCATGATGATGTAGGCCAGGGTCTGGATCGATGCGTCGAGCAGGTCGTCCGGCGTCGCCAGGAGCTGGTCGAGGATGTAGGGGTAGAGGATCGCGAGCGCGAGGAAGACGATCATCCACGCCCACGTGGGCAGCAGCCGCCGCAGGCCGGTGACGTTGGTGCGCAGGGAGGCGGCGGCGGTGCTCATCCCTCGCGCGTCTCCTCGCCGAACAGACCCTGCGGCTTGAAGACCATGATCAGGATCAGGATCGCGAACACCACCGCGGGGGTCCACACCTGCCCGAAGTGGGTGTCGGAGATCGACTGGATCACGCCGATGATCAGGCCGCCGACGACCGCGCCCTTCAGGTTGCCGATGCCCCCCATGACGGCCGCGGTGAACGCGATGAGGCCGGCGGTGAAGCCCTGGTTGAACTGGATCGTCCCGTTGTAGAGCGCGTAGATCATCCCGGCCGCGCCGGCCAGCAGGCCGCCGAGCAGGAAGGTCAGCGAGATCGTGCGGTCCACGTTGATGCCCATGAGGCGCGCGGCGTCGGGGTCCTGCGCGGTGGCACGCATGGCCTTGCCGTAGCGCGTGGAGCCCACGAACCACACCAGCGCGATGAGCAGCGGGGCGGTGACGACGACGGCGAAGACGTCGGAGTGCTCGATGGCCACGCCGAAGACGGAGAAGTAGTCCTTCTGGGACCCGATGAGGTCTGGGGAGGCGTCAGGCTGCGGTCGCCAGAGCAGGCCGACGTTCTGCAGGATGAAGCTCATGCCGATGGCGGTGATGAGCGGCGCCAGCTTGGGCGCCCCGCGCAATGGCTTGTACGCCACGCGCTCGATCATCACGTTCAGCGACCCCGAGGCCAGCATCGCCAGCGCGATCCCGATGAGCATCGATCCGAGGATCGCGATGATGTTGTTGTCGGGCGTGACGCCGAGCGTCTGCCAGATCGACACCGAGACGAACGAGCCGATCATGAAGACCTCGCCGTGGGCGAAGTTGATCAGCTCGATGATGCCGTAGACGAGCGTGTAGCCCAGCGCGATGAGCGCCCAGATCGTGCCGTTGGACAGGCCCGTCTTGACGTCGTCGAGCGTCTGCTGCGGGTC
>Ga0307502_10000349_pt1 | contig 12269 bp, 9 predicted proteins | sample 16_S_MG_FD_201364 | JGI IMG/M metagenome (GOLD analysis project Ga0307502, IMG submission 201364) | Soil microbial communities from Populus trichocarpa stands in riparian zone in the Pacific Northwest, United States - 16_S | ecosystem: Environmental > Terrestrial > Soil > Riparian zone > Trees... | reverse complement strand
TCGCGATTCTCGTCGGTGGGCGGCCCGTCGCCCAGGGCACGCGCGCGGAGCTCAAGGCGCGGATCCCCGGCGGCCACATCGGCCTCACGTTCGCCGACCGCGGCGCGTACCGCGCGGCCGCGTTCCTCTTGGCCGCCTACCTCTACAACCGCCGGCCGCGCAACTGAGTATCCCCACGTTCTCGAGGACATCGGGAGCCCCAGTTCTCTTCCGGGAAGTCGCGCTTTCCACGCAAGCAGCAACGCCGGCAACGGGACGGTCGCGGCCAGGCTCCGGGAGCCGAGTCCGTTCAGCGTCGCGATGAGCCCCAACGGCGACCGCGCCTACGTCACCAGCCTCGGTCCTGGCAGGGTCACAGCCATCGACGCCAGGACCCATCGGGTCTCCTCCACCGTGTCCGACGGGCCATCCGGCACGGACCCGTTCACCGTACGGGCCACCGGCGACGCCATCTACGTGGCCAACCAGGGAGCGAACACGCTGTCGATCATCGACCAGAGCACCTTCAAGGCGACGGCCACGATCGCAACCGGCAACAGCCCCTACGGCATCGCCGTCGTCCAGCGCGGGCGTACGAACGGGTAACGGCTCATCTTGGATCTCGTCCATGGAGCGCTGGGCCGGGTGCGCGTCGAGCAGGAGCGAGAGCACGGCCTGCTGGACGCGATCTTCCTCGGGCCTTGCGCCCGCGTCAGATGCGTTGCTCACATGAAGATGAATCGCAGGGCCGCGGCGCTTGCGCGCACGACATCGCCGTCGCGTTGAGCCACGCGCGTCCCGACGAGAGCGTCAACGGCGGCCTCGCCGTCGTGTCGTGGCTCGTGGAGCGCATGGGCCAACGAGGCGACCTCGGCGCCCTCGGGCGGCGGGGAGGTGAGCAACTCGAGCAGCACGCGGCGCTAGACATCGTGCTCGTGGCTGCCGAGCAGCGCCCGCCGCGTAGGCCCCGCCCCCAGCGTCCGCTCGATCACTCGGTTGGGCCGCCGCCTTCAATGGCCCTCGAACCAGGGGCGGCGGTGGTTTACTCAGGTGGGATGCTGATCGGGGCATCGGGCCGGATCGGCCGCGGCGGCGGCGCTGGAGCGCCGGCCACGTCCAGGAGGCGCTCGTGATCAGATCCGCGACGCCGCCTGTGGCGCGAGTGAGGCGAGCAGCGTGGCACCGGCAGTGAGCACGCCCGGGATCGATGCGCGATCACAGGGTCACTTGGGCGCACGCCGCGTTCGAGGCGGGGATCGGGATCGTGGCGGCGATCACGGTCCCCTCGCCGGGAGGGCTGTCGATGTGCAGCACGCCGTTCAACGCGGCGGCACGGTCGTGGAGCCCGAGCAGCCCCGAGCTCCCGTCGGTCTGTGCGCCGCCGACGCCGTCGTCGCGGACCGCGAGACGCAGCACGGTGCCGTCGACGAGGACCGCGACATGCGCGCTGCTGGCGCGGGCGTGCCTGGCGGCGTTGGTCAGCGCCTCGGCGACGATGAAGTAGGCGGTCGCCTCCAGCTCTGCGGGCAGTCGTTCGGCGGTGACCTCCACCGCCACGGGCAGGCGGACGCGCGAGACGAGCGCATCGATCCCGGCGCTCAGCCCGCCGCGGCTGAGGGCGCCCGGCAGGATCCCATGCGCAAGCTCGCGCAGCTCTTCACTCGCGCCCTCCGCGTGTACGAGCGCCTCGTCCAGCAGTTCGACCGCCGGTCCGGTAGCGTGGCCGAGCTCCTGTCGCGCCAGCTTGAGCGCTATCACCGTGCTGACCATGCGCGCCTGCGCGCCGTCGTGTAGGTCGCGCTCGATGCGGCGGCGGGCCTCGTCGCCGGCGGCCACCACGCGAGCTCGCGACGCGGTCAGCTCTGCCCGGCCCTCGGCATTCGCGATCACGACGCCGATGAGCTCGGTGAAGTTCGCCATACGCTCCTCGCTGTCAGCGGGCAACCGCTCGCGCCTCGTCGACGCGACCACCGCCCCCCACAGACGGCCCTCGACGATGATCGGGCTGGCTACCGCCGAGCGGTTTCCCACCCGACGTAGGTACTCGCCGATCGGCCCCGACGCCGTGCTGTAGTCGCGCTCGTCCACGCGGGCGGACCGACCGGTGCGAAACACCGTCGCGATGGCCAGGAAGTCGTCGAGCTCCAGGCGCATGCCTACCCCGAGCTCGTGCATCCACAGCCCGTGCCCGGCGACGACCGTGGCGGTGCGGTCGGGCTCGAAGCGCGCCACGGCAGCATCCTCGGCGCCGAGGAGCGGACCGATCTCCTTGGCGACCGCCGTGAAGATCTCGGCCGGCGGCACGTCGTGCGCGACGGCCGTGGCCAGGCGACGCAGCGCCGCCTGCTCATCGGCGAGCATGCGCAGCTCGTCGCGCGGGTGGCGACGTGGCGCGCGCCCATCGAGCTCCCGCACGATGAAGGCTTCCTCGCGCCCGACCGGCTCCGCGTAAGCGCTGCCCCCTGAGGGAAGGGCGAGCTCGCCTCCGCCGGGTGGCGGCTCGAGCCGGGTTCCGTGCAACCACCCTCTTGGATCGTCGGCGACGAGCCGTCCGGTTGGGGCGAGGAGCGCGCGGCGCTCGCCACCGCCCGTGATACGGCCCTGGTAGCGCGCGCGCAGCCGGTCGTCGCGCTCCTCCAGGCGGTAGCGCAGATGGCCTTCGACGGCTCTGGCGGTCGTCATGACGACCGCCAGGCTGTGCGGATGAACGTTCCTTTCGAGGCCGGTGAGGTCGATGACGCCGAGCAGCTCGCCCGTCTCGGGGTCGTGGACGGGGGCCGCCGAGCAGGTCCAGGCCTGGACGACTTCGATGAAGTGCTCGCTGGCGAAGATCTGCACCGCGTGATCCGCCGCCAGCGCAGTCCCGACTGCGTTGGTCCCGGCGCCGCTCTCGCTCCACAGGGCGCCCTCCGTGAAGTTCATCGAGTCGGCTGCCCGGGAGCGAACTCCGGCGTTGCCCTCGAGCTGGAGCAGCACCCCAGCCGCGTCGCTGACGACGATCAGGTGCTCTGACTCGTCGGCGATGCTCGCCAGGCAATGACCGATCAGCGGCGCCGCGTCCGCCAGCGGATGCGCCTCCCAACGCTGGGACGCATCGTGACGATCAGCGGCCACCGGCGCCAGCCGGCTCCCCGCGGGGTCGACTCCCGCGTCGAGCGACCGGCGCCATGAGTCGGCGACCGGCGCACGCACCCCATTCACCCGGCCCCCGCTGACGAACTGCTCCCACTCGCGCCGCAACTCGCGCGCGCGAAGAGCGGGCGGCGTAGCCGCGTCGATGGCCAGCCATGGACTAGCGGGCATCTCCTCCACCGATCGAGTCAACCGTCTGGTACCTGGCCGAGAGCCGGCTGCAGTGTTGGTAAGCGGCGCGGAGCCGAACCCAAGCAACGCGCTCGCAGTTCGCGGCGCGCGCCCTATAGCCACATCCTCACGGTGAATCCTGCGGGCGAGTGGAAGCACTCGAGCCTCCAGGTCAGCTGGCGCGCAACCCAAAGGCCCGTCCCTGCTCCCTCCCGCGGCGCGAGGTAGCCAGCCACGGGATCGTCGAAGCCGCTTCCGCGGTCGATGACCTCGCAGACGAACCGTCCGTGCGCGCGCCCAACGCGAAGCGCCTCGATGCCCGCGCCGTGCCGCATCGCGTTGGCCGCGACCTCGGTGCCCGCAACGAGCATGTCGAGCGCCCTGGCTTCCGGCACCTTCTCGGCCACCAGTTCGCGCGCGAGCTGCTCGCGGAACCGCTCGAGATCCCCGCCGGGGGAGAACGCGCGCAGCTCCGGGAGCGGCTCGGGCTCCGGCGTGATCCTCCGCACCACCTCCCGAGGATCGCCGAAGTGGTCGCTTTCACGCCATCGGTCGCCGGTGAGCACCTCGGCGTGCGTGCTCAAGACACCGTCCACGACCCTGTCCGGCAGTCCGCGTGTGTTGTACGTGCACACCACCCAGACGGGCAGATGCGCGTAGGCCAGGTTCGTGATGGCCTCGTAGCCCATCCACTCGTCCCAATCGCCGAGCGCGGGACTGAACTGGAACTCGGCGAGGGCGCGTACCGAGGGCGCCTTTCGGAGCTGATCGAGGAACGTCCCGTAATAGGCCGCGACGGCCCGCGCCGGCCGCGTGTACGTCGCGCCGACGTCGACGAAGGCGACCCGCTCGGCGTCGGGCCCGAGCGCATCGCGCATGACGGCGATCCAGTCGCGGCTATGGGCGACGATGCAGCCCTCCCTCGCGTCCAAGCCGTCCCTGATGAACGCTACGGAGCGTGTGACGTACTCGTGTTCTGCCTTGTAGAGGAAGGCGCTGTGACGCAACGCGACGTTTCCAGAGCTCATGGGTTCTCGAGTACTGGTAAGCGCCGATGCCAGCGGATTCAAGCGACGTCGCCAGTGGCGGTGGGCGGCCGTGCAGTGGCCTCGCGAAGCTTCTCCAACGCCTCCTTCTCGATCTGTCGGATCCGCTCGGCGGTGAGCCCGAGATCGGAACCGATCCTGCTCAGCGTCTGCGGGGCCTGGCCGAGTCCGTAGTGGCGCCACAACACCGTGCGCTCGCGCTCGTCGAGCCCGTCGGCGAGATCGCGCACCGCCTTCATCTCCATCTTGTCGAGCACCTGCTCGTACTCGCGCTCGGCGCCCGGGTCGGCGACCGTCTCGCCGAATGTCGCCGTGGTGGCCTCGTCAGAGCCCAGCGGCTCCTCGAAGCTGCGCGGCGCGCGATCGATGGCCAGCAGGCTTTCGAGCTGCGCTCGGGTGAGACCCGTCGCGGCGGCGAGCTCGGCCCCTGTCGGCTCAGCGCCGTGGGCCTGCAGGTGATGGCGGCGGGCAGCCTTGACGCGCGCGAGACCGCGGACGGCGTGGTCGGAGAGGGCCACCGGCCGCGTCACCTCCGCGACCAGCTCCTGCATGGCCTTGCGAACCCAGAAGGACGCGTAGCCCCAGAACGGCGTTCCCGTGCGCGGGTCGTAGCGCTGGGCGGCGAACAGCAACCCGGCAACCCCCTCCTGCAGCAGCTCGGTGCGGTGCACTCCGCCGCCGCCGTCGAAGCGACGGGCGACGTTCGCGATCGCCGGCAGGAAGGCATCCACGAGCCGGCGGCACGCAGCCTCGTCCCCGCGCTCGGTAGCCACGACCAACTCCCGCTCACGCTCCGCTGATAATCGCGCCAAACTGCTCCCCAAGGGCGCCGAGGGACATCACGGAGTCTGCCAGCCGAATCAGTCTCGAGGCAAGCGGCAGCGCCGACGGATCGCGCATTCCGATCGGCTCTGCGGGCGCGCCTATCGCCGGCCGCCACCGGCGCCCTCATGCTGGATCGCATGAGCGCAACCCGAATCACGATCGCCGGGATCCCGATCCCCGACAGCGCGCTCGCCCGCGAGGCGACCGAGTTCGTGCAGGACGCGTCGACGCAGCTCCTGTTCGACCACTCGCGGCGGGTCTTCCTGTGGGCCTCGCTGCAGGGTGAGAAGCTCGGCCTGGACTACGACCCGGAGCTGCTCTACGTCGGGGCCATGTTCCACGACGTTGGCCTCGTCGAGGGCCACCGCTCCGAGCACGAGCGCTTCGAGATCGACGGGGCCAACGCCGCCCGCGCCTTCCTCGAGCGCCACCGCCTGCCCGAAGAGGGCGTCATGACGGTCTGGGAGTCGATAGCCCTGCACACCACGCCGGAGGTCCCGCGCTACAAGCAGCCCGAGGTGCGGCTCGTGACCCTGGGCGTGGAGTACGACGTGCTCGGCCTGCACTTCGACGAGCTCTCGGGAGAGCAGCGCGAAGAGGTCCTGGCGGCCCATCCGCGGACGGGCTTCAAGACCGGGATCGTCGAGGCCTTCTCGGCCGGCATGCGCGACAAGCCCGAGACCGCATTCGGGACGATGAACACCGACATCCTCGAGGCGACCCTGCCCGGGTACGTGCGGCCCAACTTCTGCGACTACATCCGCGACTCGCGCTTCGAGACATAGCTCGACCAGGAGCGCTCGGGCTAGCCCGGGAGGGGGATGTCCGCGGCGACGAGCGTACCGCCGTCGACGGGGCTGTCGACCCGGAGCTGCCCGTCGAGGACGGCGAGCCGGTCGGCCAGCCCGACGAGGCCGCTGCCGTCGGGTCGCGCGCCGCCGACGCCGTCGTCGCGCACCTGGAGCTCGAGCGTGCTGCCCTCGACGTGCGCCCGCACGGTGGCACCCGTTGCACGCGCGTGCTTGGCGATGTTGGTCAGCGACTCGGCCACGACGAAGTACGCCGTCGCCTCGACTGGAGCAGGAAGCCCGTCCACGGACACGGCGACCTCGACCGGCACCGGCATCCGTGCGGCCAGCGCCTCGACCCCCGCGCGCAGGCCGCCGCGCGTGAGGACGGCCGGGAGGATCCCGTGAGCGAGCTCGCGCAACTCGACGTTCGCGCGCTCCGCGTGTTCGAGCGCCTCGGCCACGAGCTGGGACCCACGTTCGTGCTTCGGCTGGAGCGCGCGGTGGGCCAGCTTCAGGGTGATGATCGTGTGGACCAGGCGCTGCTGGGCTCCGTCGTGCAGGTCGCGGACCACCCGCCGGCGCTCCTCGTCGGCCGCTGCGGCGATCCTTGCCCGGGAGGCGGCTAGATCCTCGCGCGCCTGGATGCTGGAGATCGCGGTCCCGACGAGCTCCGTGAACTCCGCCATGCGCTGCTCGGCGTCGGCCGGGAACTGTTGGCGCTCCGTCCCGGCGCCCATCGAGCCCCAGAGGGACCCCTCGACCATGATCGGGACCGCCACGGAGCACCGAATCCCCGTCCGTTGGGGCACATGGCCGAGGAACGCGGAAGCGTGGCTGTAGTCGTCGACGCGCGCCGACTGGCCGGTTCGTATCACCCTGGCCAAGACCATGCCCGACTCGAGGTTCAGACGACTGCCCAACGGCGTCTCGTCGCTCGCGCGTCCGCTGCTGGCAACGACGGTCATGGTCTCGTCGGGCTCGAGTCGCACAATGAACGTGGCCTGCGCTTCGAAGAGCCGCTCCAGCTCCGCGGCGACGGCTGAGAAGACCTCCGCCGCAGGCACGCCCGTCACGACCAGTGTCGCCACGCGCCGCAGCGCGGCCTGCTCGTCGGCGAGGCGCTGCACCTCGGAGCGGGCCTGGGCGTTCGCGATGGCGGTGGCGACGAGCTCCGCGAAGTGCATGAGGCGCGACTCGGTGTCCGTGGCGAGCGGCTGGGGTTGTTTCGTGTGGACGGCCAGGGCGCCCCACAGGCGCCCCTCGACGAGGATCGGGCTGCCGACCGAGGACCTGATGCCGCTGTCCCGGACGAAGGCGGCGATCGGCCCGGGAACGTCCTTCCAGTCGTCTATCCGCGCGGCTTGGCGCGTCTTCGTGATGAGCGCGGCCGGATCGCCTTCCTCGATGGGCCAGCGATTCGAAAGAGGTGGGTGCTCCCCCGCCGCCGACCAGGCGGCCACGGGAGTCACCGTGGCATCGGTCTCGTAGCGGATCATCCCCGCAAGGTCCGTGCCGAGCAGCCTGCCGACCTCCTCGGTAACGGCGACGAAGAGCTCGCCCGGGGGCACACCTTGTGCGACGAGCGTCGCCACGCGCCGCAGTGCGGCCTGCTCCTCCGCGAGCCGCGCCGTCTCGGTCCGTGCTTCGGTGTTCGAGATCGCCGCGGCGACGAGCTCCGTAAAGGCGGCGATCCTCGATTCCGTGTGCTCCGCGAGCGGCTCGTCCTCGTTCGACGACGCGATCATCACGCCCCAGAGCTTCCCGTCGACGACGATCGGGGCGGCCACCGACGCTCGGATTCCGAGCTTCTGAACTATGGCCGCGCTGTGTGCGGAGGTGTTCTCGTAGTGGTCCTTTCGCGCCGGCCGACCAGTCGTGAACACCAACCCCGAGACCGTGGTGGGGTCAAGAGGACTCCAGGTGCCCACGGGCATGCGAGCTTCGTCTCGGCTCCAGCTGCTGACCGCGGTGACCGTGCCATCGGCGTCGTAGCGCCCCATGTGCGTCGCGCTCACATCCAGGAGCTCGGCGACCTCGCGGACGACCGCCGCGAACAGCTCCTCTGGCGGTGCTCCGCGCGCCACCAGCGTCGCCACACGCCGCAACGCCGCCTGCTCCTCCGCGAGCTGGGCAAGCTCGTCCTGCCTGGCGGTGGTCGAGAACGCCGCAGCGAGCAGCTGCGTGAACTCGACGAGCCGATCCTCGATGTCGTCCGGCAGGGACGCGCCGTCGGTCGAGTCGCTCGACATCGCCCCCCACACGTGCCCGTCGACGACGATCGGGGCGCCGGCGCAGGCGCGGATCCCCGTTTCGCGAGCGGCCGCGGCGATCGTGCCCGGGAGTTCGGCGAAGTCGTCGATCCTCGCCGGGCGGCCGGTCTCGAGGACGCGGGCGCAGATCGTCGGACCGTCGAGCGGCCAGCGCGTGCCGGCCTCAAACGGATGCGGCCGGTCGCTCCAGGCGCCGAGCACCGTCGCGGTTCCGTCGGGCTCGTAGCGCCACACCGCGACCAGCGGGAGGCCGGTGACGTGGCCGACCTCTTCGGCAACCGCGGCGAACACGTCGGCGGACGCCGCGCCGGCGGCCACGAGCGTGGCGACCCGTCGCAACGACGCCTGCTGCAGTGCCAGCGCGGAGTCGTGCTCGCGCAGCGCCTGTTCGGCGGAAAGGCGGTCCTCGATGTCGGTGAACGCCACGACCGCGCCGCGACCGTCCCGCATCTCCAGCGGCACCGAGACGTACGACACGCGGAACATCGAGCCGTCGCGGCGGAAGAACCCGTCCAGATCGCTCGAGACCGTCTCGCCGGTGGTCCGGGGGAGCAACATCGGGCACTCTGCCGCCGGAAATGGCGTGCCGTCGGAGTGCTGGTAGTGGATGGTCTCGTGGCTGGGCCGCCCGAGCAGCTCGTCGGCCCGCTCGTAGCCGAGCGCCGTGACCGCGGCCGAGTTGGCGAACCGGATCACGCCATCGTGATCCACGACCCAGATCGGCTGCGCGGCCGCCCCGAGTACACCGCCGAGGAAATCCTCGGTATCGACGTCCAGGCCGGCGATGTCGGTAAGGCGTGACACGAAGGGCCCCGTGAACGATCGAGTCTACGCCGGCTCGAAGTGGTCGACCGAGGCAACTGCCGCTGCCGTGCTGTGATGCGAGAAGCTGAGGTTGTCAGCTCGAAGCGGGGCCGGGCGACTCGTCGCCGAAGCTGCCCTCCCGGTGCTTCTCGGGGTCGTCGTCGCCGAGCACCTCGACGCCTTCGCTGAAGCGGCCGGCCTCCTCGTCGGCAATCGGCGGAGCCTCGCCGTCGCTGAAGCGCCCCGGACGCACGCCCTGCGGGAAGTCGTCCGGGTCGGCCTGGCCATCGGCGAAGCTTCCCCGCGGGAGGTCGCGGGCGTTTTGCCCCGGTTTTCGGGCATGTTGGCTCCTTCCGGAATGGAGTCGTTGACGAGCAGATCGCCGGCGAGACGCACGACGGCCGAGACGTCGCGGTCGCCCAGGCCGTCGGCAGCGGCCGGAGACCAGCGCTCGAGAAGGGCGTCGGTGAGCGGAAGCTCCAGGCCTCATGCTGGCCGCATCGCGGGCCAGCACGACGTCCTTGACCGCGTCGCGCAGCGCGAACTCCGTCGACGCGTCACCGGCGAGCATGACGCGGCCCTTGGCGATCACGAACGCAGCGGCGAGCGGTCCGTCCTCCACGGCATCGAGAAAGCTCTGCGGATCGAGCTCGAGCGCGGCCGTCAAGGCGAGCGTCTCGGCCAGTCCCTCCACCAGGCAGGCCAGCCAGTTGTTGAGCGCGAGCTTCAACCGGCTCCCGGCTCCGGCGTCGCGCAGCCACACGGTCCGCCGGCCGATCGCCTCGAACACGGGCGCCACCACGTCGCGCACGGCTTCCGGGCCCGAGGCCAGCACGAGCAGGTCGCCGGCGCGGGCGACCTTCACGCTGCCGGAGACCGGCGCGTCGACGAGGCGACGCCGCGGGAGGCCGCGCCCGCCGCGAGGAGGTCAGTCCATGTTGGGGAGGTGTTCAGGACGGGCGGGTGGGGCTGGGACGGCGCCATGGCTGACGACGGCTCGTGTAGCGCGTGATCGCCCAGGCGGCGAGGAACAGCCCGCCGATGCCGGCGCCGAGGAAACCGTCGGCGAGGTCGGTGATGGTGTCGGTCTCGCCGATGAACAGGTGCTGGCCGAACCAGTGGTCGACCACCCACTCATAGATCTCGTAGAAGCTGGCCGCGGTCACCCCGAGACACATGGTGATGAGCGCCATCCCCAGAAGCTCGGTGTCGCTCCCGACGCGTTCGGAGGGATCGGGGACGACGTCCAGCCGCGCGAGGCCGATGTAGAGGATCGGGGCGAGGCTCATCGGTAGCGCCGTGCTCGTCGTCGCCGGCGTCCTCATCTTCGGCATCGACTGGACGGTCCGCAGCCTCGCCACCTTCCTCGGCGCGCTCTTCATCGTCCAAGGATCGCCGAGGCCCTGACAACCGGCATCGACGCCCGCGTCCGGCAGGCCAACGTCATCACCGGCCTGCTCCCGATCGCCACCGGCATCCTCATCATCGTCTGGCCCGCCCCCGGCCTCGTCGCCGTGGCGATCGTCCTGGGCGCCTGGCTCATCGTGGCCGGCGGCATCACCGTGACCGGAGCGTTCGCCGCACGGCGAGTCATCCCCGACTGGTGGCTGCTGCTCATCCTCGGGCTCCTCGAGATCCCGCTCGGCGTCTGGCGCTGGCCAACCCCGGCGCCACCCTCGCCGCGCTCGTCACGGTTGCCGGGATCTGGTGCGTCGTCCTCGGCGTCATGCGGATCGTGCTCGCGTTCGAGATCAAGCGGTTGCCCGACGACGTCGACCAGTCCTTCGGGTCGTCCGTCACCAACGGCCACACGCAGGCTCCCGCGGACGCGGGTCGCGCCGCGGCCACGACATGAGGAGTTCCCCATGCCCGACTCCGGATCACGTTCGTAGGAATTCGTTTGGATGGCGTGCACGCACCGGCAGTGCACTCGGCGCCTCTCGATGCTCGATCGCCCCGATTCTCGGTGGACGATTGGTGGACAGAAGCCTGGCGAAACGCGGCGAAATCTGGGACAGAACCCATCCGGCGTGGACCGGCCGTTTCGCGAGATTTGCAGGAAGAAGTCCGGCCTACGGTTCGATCAAGGCCTGCTTGCCATGCAGAAGGTCGAGGGTTCGAGTCCCTTCAGCCGCTTGGAATTGCCTGCAAATCGATGCTTTTCTGATTTCCGGGCTCGCCAATCGAGGTACTGACGGACACGCAGAAGGTCCGGGGTTCGAGTCGCGCCACTGCTGTCGCGACACCGTCCGGACCCTCGAGACGACGGGCTTCCGGATCCAGCGGGTCGACAGCTTTGACCTCGGCCCATCCTGGATGTTCACCAATCCGCACGTCCTCGGCCTCGCCCGTGCACCCGCGGCCGAACGAACCCGGAGTCCTCAACCGTGAGATCAGTGATCTGTCCGACCTGCCGGGCGGAGGCGGAAGGACTGGCGCGCGCGTTGATCGCCGAGCATGCAGTCGCGCCCGGCCGCGTCGACTTCCGGGTCGTCACGCGAGACGTTGCCGCGAAAGCCGCCCGAAGCGCCGCCGATGGAGCTCGACCCATACGAGGCTAGACGGACCTGCCACTGCGCGACGTGATCGAACGCCCGAACCGCCACCCAGACCAGTCCGAGCGCGCCGCGACGGCTTAGCGCCCCGCGACCGGCGACGAGCTACGCTCTTGAACATACCCCTACGGGGTATGATCCTGTCGACTTCTCGCCCGTCCCTCCCGTGATCCTAGGCCGATGCGTTCAGAACTTCACACACCAACGAACTCAACCGAGAGCATGACGACGGCGACTGTGGTGCTGCACGTCGGCGGCCTGAACTACGCCTCAGAGAAGGCGGTCGTCGAGCAGGTTCTCGGACGCCGCCCGGGCGTGCGGTCGGTCGACGCCAACCCGGTTGCCCAGACGGCGACCGTGGTCTACGACCCCCACGCCACGACCCTAGAGCGGCTGCGCGGCTGGGTCCGCGACTGCGGCTATCACTGCGCCGGGCAGTCGGTGCCCGGCCACGTCTGTGACCCGCTCGTCGCGCCCGACCACGGCCCACACGGTCATGCCGCGGCCGAGCGCGCGACTGACGCCCACGGTCACGGCCACGGCGGCCACGCCGGCATGTCCATGGATGCCATGGCGCGCGACATGCGTAACCGCTTCCTCGTCGCGCTGGCCTTCACGATCCCCGTGGTCCTATGGAGCAACGTCGGCGAGAACCTCCTGGGCAGCGAGGTCGCCACGCCGTTCGGTATCGACCGC
>Ga0307502_10000348_pt1 | contig 12275 bp, 13 predicted proteins | sample 16_S_MG_FD_201364 | JGI IMG/M metagenome (GOLD analysis project Ga0307502, IMG submission 201364) | Soil microbial communities from Populus trichocarpa stands in riparian zone in the Pacific Northwest, United States - 16_S | ecosystem: Environmental > Terrestrial > Soil > Riparian zone > Trees... | reverse complement strand
CACGACGTGGAAGATCGAGAAGCGCACGGCTTGCTGCAGCGCCGCGTCGCCGTCGACCTCGACGTCGGCGCGGTCCCACACGTCGTCGAGGTACGAGCGCTGGGCGACGCAGAGTCCTGCCCAGCCGGTGTGCATCGCGGCCGCAAGCGCGGCATCGACCTGCCCGCGTATCGCCGGCAGCGAGCGGCTGCTGGACCATCCGTAGGCGAGGAACTTCACAAGCCTGAACCGTTGGCCGGGCTGGAGCTCGGTGCTGATCGTCACACGCGCGAGGTCGGCCTCACTCTCGGCCCCGGTGACCGTGCCCTCCGGCCCCTCGACGGCGTGATCCATTCCAGCCGCGATCCGCAACCGGCTCGCGCGCGTGATGTGGGCGAGCCCCGCGCGCAGCTCGTTGTGGCCATGAGCCTCCGGCTCCAGCGGGGCGCGCAACGCCGCCGCGGCGCGCGGGTCGTCGGTCTGCTCGGGAACGGGCTCGTTGGCGATGAGCTCTGACTGCACGACGATCCGCGCCGGCACGTCGACCGGCTCGACCTCGTAGAGGATCGCCGCGACCGCGCGCTGGACGAACGAGACCAGGCGCGTCGAGCGCACGATGATCGCCTGGCCGGCGGGGGAGACCCAATGCACCTCGCGCCGCAGCACGCCGTCGCGCAGGTCCAGCACCCGCTCGTGGCGCTCGACCGACCCGTAGCGCAAGTCAAACGGCTCGTCGTCGACGAGCAGGCGTATCACCTTGCCGTCGGTGACGTTGATCATCGTCTCGCCCGACTCCGGATAGCCGTAGGCGGCCTCGGCGTAGGGCAGCGGCCGGATCTCGTGAAAGCCGTTGAGGTAGGTCCCGGACAAGCCTGCCGGCTCGCCCTCGTCCAGGTTGCCGCGCAGGCCGATATGGCCGTTGGACAGCGCGAAGACCGACTCGCTCTGGCCGAGCAGATCGAGGTTCAGCTCGCGCTCGGGGATCGACCACGGCTCGACGGCGTAGACGCCGTCGCCGATCACGCGCCTGCCTCCAGCAGTTCGGCGAGGTCTTGCACGACGATGTCGGCGCCGTGACGTCGCAGCGCCTCGGCTTGACCGGTGCGATCCACGCCCACCACGTACCCGAATCCGCCGGCGCGACCCGCCGCGACGCCGGCGAGCGCATCCTCGAACACTGCTGCACGCGCAGGCTCGGTGTCGAGCTGGCGAGCACCGAAGAGGAACATGTCGGGCGCGGGCTTACCGCGCAGCCCCTCTCGTTGCGCCACGACCCCATCGACGACCGCCTCGAAGAGATGCTCGATGCCGGCGGCCTGCAGCACCTCCCGGCAGTTCGCGCTCGAGGAGACGACCGCCCGCCGCAGGCCGGCATCGCGGGCCGCCTGCACGTAGCGCACCGAGCCCTCGTAGACCTCGACGCCGTCAGCGCGGATGAGCTTCAGCACGAGCTCGTTCTTACGGGTGCCCAGAGCATGGATCGTCTGCGCCGTGACCGGGTCGTCGGGCGCGCCCTCGGGCAGCTCGATTCCGCGCGAGCGCAGGAACGAGCGCACGCCGTCCAGGCGTGGCTTGCCGTCGACGTACTCGTCGTAGTCGCGCGGCAGCTCGAACGCGGGTTGGTCGCGGGTGCGCAGGAACTCGTCGAACGTCGTCTTCCACGCGCGGGCGTGAACCTCCGCCGTCCGGGTCAGGACGCCGTCGAGATCGAATAGGCAGGCGGTGATGGTGTCGGGTAGGCCGAGCATCGGTTGCGCGTCCGGGTAGGCCCGCGGTCAGCGCGCCGCACACGCTAGCGGCGCGGAACGACAGTCCGCTGAACCTAGTCTTGAGGCGAGCGCAATGCGTGCCCGCAGACGCCGCCACTCTCCCACCTGGGTCCAGGCCGCCCTCCGGCTCTTGTGTAGTCGCTGGAACCTGCCGATTGCACAAGCATGTCTGCCCGCGCTGATCGCGACCGTCTGGCGCGCGAGCTGATAGTCGCACGCGAGCGCATCGCGCAACTCGAAGCCGAGGCCGCTGGTCGCGGCCGGGACGCGCTCACGGGCCTGATCTCGATCGAGTTGTTTCGCAACCAGCTGACCGATGAGCTCAAGCGAGCACAGCGCCACGACCTCTCGGGCTCACTGGTCGTGCTGCAGGTCGATCGGCTGGCGGACGTCCACCGCGACCACGGCTTCAGGGCCGGCGACGCGTTGCTGCGCGGCATGATCGGCGCGCTACGTGATGGCACACGGGCGCATGATCTGCTGGCCCGCACCGGCGACGCCGAGTTCGCGCTCCTGCTGCGGCACATCGACGAGCAGGCGGCCGGTTCATGTGTGGCGCGCATCCTGTTGCAGTGCGAGTGCCTGGAGGTGGGTCGCATTCGCGGCATCTCGGTCTCGGCCGGCATCGCTGACTTCAAGGGAGGCGGGGACGCCGTCGCGCTCTTCGACCAGGCGCGGCGAGCGCTCCAGGACGCGCGCGCCGCGGGCGGCGGACGGGCCGTGGTCGCGTCGAACGCCCACCCCTCGGGGCCGCAGCTCGTCGAGGAAATTCGGCGCCGTGACGCGGTCGACGCACTCGCGGTCGCGTTGCTCGAGCGCGACCGGTACACCGGCGAACACTCGGAGTCCGTCGTGGCGATGGCCGGCGCCGTTGCCCGTAGCCTCGGGCTATCGCAGGCGCAGGTCGACGACGTGGAGTCGGCGGCGCTGCTGCACGACATCGGCAAGGTCGCCGTGCCCGATGCCATCCTCAACAAGCCCGGGCCGCTGACTGCCGAAGAGCGTGCCGTGATGGCCGAGCACCCGGTGATCGGGGAGCGCATCCTGCGCAGCATCGGCGGGTTCGCCCCGGTCGCCGAGATCGTGCGCCACGAGCACGAGAGCTTCGACGGGACCGGCTATCCGGACCGCCTCAGCGGTGATCGCATTCCGATCGGAAGCCGCATCATCCTCGCTTGTGACGCCTACCACGCGATGACCAGCGACCGTCCCTACCGCGCCCGCATGTCCCACGGCGAGGCGTTTGCCGAGCTTTCGCGCTGCGCAGGCCGTCAGTTCGACCCCGACGTCACCGCCGCGCTGATCGGCTTCTTCTACAACGAGCGTGCGGGGCGCCCGGCACTGCGGGACTGAGCTGGTGGGCCGGGGCGGCGCCGGCCCGGCGCTCCGCCGCGGCTACGAGCGCTTCTGGGGCTTGGACCATTCGGCCTTGTGTTCGCGCTTGGCTGCTTGATATGAGGCGAGCGCCGCAGCGGAGTCGACGTCACCGAGCGTCGGATGCCACGGCACGAGATCGCGTGCGGCTTCGACGCCGAAGCGCTTGGCGAGCACGGCGCCCAGCGCCTTGATCTTCATCTCGCCGAAGCCGGGAAGGGCGGCAAGGTTGGCCCGCAGCGCGTCCGCGTCAGCCGCCTCGGTCCAGACGCGCGCCGCTTCGCCGTCGTACTGGTCGCGCAGATGCGCGGCCAGGTCGTGCACGCGCTGGGCCATCGACGCAGGGAAGCGGTGGATCGCCGGTCGGGTGCGGAACACCGGCTCCAGATCGGCCGCCAGGAGCGTGTCGGCATCCAGCGCACCGAGGCGCTCCTTCAGTGCAAGCGGTCCGGCGAACGCCTTCTGCACGCTGACCTGCTGGTCCAGGACAAAGCCCACCAGCAGCGCCATCGGGTCGGAGGCGATCAGCTCGTTGGCCTCGTCGGAGTCCGTGAAGTACAGGCGTTCGGGCACGGGCCGATCGTATCCGTCCACTCGGCTGGCCGTGCTTACGCAGGGGTACTGTTGGATCGTGCCCTCGAGTGACTTCTCCTGGTTTCCGATGCCGCGGCGCGATCCAAAGTCGCAGGCGGGCGCCGATGGCGATCACTCGAAAGCCGAGTCTGGCGAGGTCGCGAGCAAGTCGCCGAGCGCCGAGGAGATCGGCAAGGCCGTCGTCGACTGCGGGCTGTACGAAGGCGGCGAGCGGCGTGGCGGACGGATCGACCTCGAGACCGCGCTCAAACAGGCATCGGAGTGCACCGACGGCTGGATCTGGATCGGTCTGCACGACCCCAGTCCGGAGGTCGTCGAGACGGTCGGTCAGCATTTCCAACTTCCGCCGCTCGCGGTCGAAGACGCCGTCCACAGACATCAACGCGCGAAGCTCGAGACGTACGGCGACGGCGACATCCTGTTCATGGTGATGAAGACCGCTCGCTACGTCGACCACGAGGAACTGGTCGAGATCGGCGAGGTCATGGTGTTCGTCGGCTCGCGGTTCGTCGTGACGGTCCGTCACGGTGAGGGCAGTCCACTGAGCGACGTTCGCAAGGACCTCGAAGCGCACCCTGACCTGCTCAGCATGGGGCCGAGCTCGGTGCTGTATGCGGTCGCCGACCGGGTGGTCGATGACTACGCCGCGGTGATCGAGGGTGTCGAGGATGACATCGAGGAGGTCGAGGCGGAGGTCTTCTCCGGGGACGGAAGCAATCCGGCGCAACGCATCTACAAGCTCAAGCGCGAGGTGCTCGAGTTCAGGCGGGCCGTCAACCCGCTGGTCGGTCCGATGCAGCGCCTGACCGACCACCAGACCGGCCTGCCCGTCGACCCGCGAACGCGTGACTACTTCCGCGACGTTCTCGACCACCTCATGCGCGACTCAGAGCGCATCCAGGGCTTCGACGATCTCCTCAGCGGCGTGCTGCAAGCCAACCTCACCCAGCTCACCGTGCGCGACAACCAAGACCTCCGCAAGCTCTCGGCATGGGTCGCGATCATCGCCGTGCCGACGATGATCTTCGGCCTCTACGGCATGAACTTCACGCACATGCCCGAGCTCGAGTGGCGCATCGGCTACCCGCTCGTCCTGATCGTCATCCTGATCGTCTGCGCGGCGCTGTACCGGCGCTTGAAGCGCACCGGATGGCTCTAGCTACTTCGGCGTTCCCTGTCCGTCGGCGCGAGCAGCAGCAGCAGGACGCACACGAGTGCGACGTCATAGACGATGACCGTCCCGAGGTATTCCACGGGTACACCGAGCGTCAAGATCAGCCCAGCCGAGATCACGAGCAGACCGAGGAAAACATTCGTCGCGGCCCTCGTGCTCGATGACGATCTCATGCGGCGATCGTACGCCACGCGCACCGCCGATCAGGCCACGCATTCTCATCGGCATTTCAGCATTCGTGGCTAGCGTGGCCTGGTCCATGATCGAAGGAGTCTTCGGACGTGCTGAAGCCACTGTTTCTCGTACTCGGCGTCATCGTCGTTGCGGGCGCGCTGATGCTCGGTGGCTGGGCGCTCACCAACGGGACTCCGGCTGCGCCGGTGAGGCCGGCTCCGGCTGCCGGCGCGGGCGCCGATCACAAGCGCGACGCCACGAGCGCTAGCAGGGCGAGGGCCGGCGCCACCGGGCGCCAGGCTGGACGGGCCGCGCCGGTATCGGGCCGCGCGCAGGCTGGGGCGATCCCCGACAGCTCGGCGAAGGCTGGTACCGCGCAGGCGCCGGCGGTCCGACCGAGCAACGACGGGCCGGGAGATGACGACTCCGAGCGGGCCGGGCGCAACAGCACGGCGCAGGCCCGGCGGCAGCGCGAAGAGCAGGCCCGGAAGGCCGAGGAGCGCAAGCGGGCGGAAGCCGAGCAGGCGCGGCAAGCGGAGGAGCGCAGACAGGCCGACACCGCCAGGCGGGCTGCCGAGCGCCAGCGCGCCGAGCAGGCTCGACTGGCCGAGGCCGCCAGGCAGGCCGAAGCGGCGAGACGGGCAGGCGCCAATCCGGCCGCCGGCGAGCCGGACGAGCAGCGCACTCACGACGGGATCGAGGACTAGACGTGCCCGCCGCTTCATAGGTAGTAGACGACGCGCGTGAGAAGCACGTAGGCACAGAACATGAGCGTGGCCAGACGTAGCGGCCGGCTGGGCGCGATCGCCGCGAGCGGCAGGAGCCACACGACATACCACGGTGTGAGCCATGCCGACGTCATGAGCGCGGCGAGCGTTGCCCAGCCCGCGCAGGCGATCCAGTTGGCTCCCCGCCAGGCGCGCAACAGCAGCCACAACACGGCCAGCACGAACGCGGCGCTGCAGGCGGCGCGGACGGGTGGGGTGAGGCCGTCCTGCCCGAGCAGCACGCCAAGCTGATTGGGGACGCTGTGGAGCGCGACCAGTTCCTGTTGTGTGAAGAGCTGCGCCACGAACTCGAATTCGTGCTTTCCGATAATCGCCAGTCCGGCAAGGCCAACCACGACGACAGCGGCGAGCGCAGCGGTGAACGCGCGTGCGGGCCGGTGCGCGCCGGCGATCAGGAACGGCGCTACGAGCCCGGCTGAGGCTTTCGTGAGCGCGGCCAGAGCGATTTGTGTACCGGCGGCGCCGTCGCGCTGGTGCAGCACGGACGCGATCGCGCCGAGGACGAGCAACTGCATCAACAGGTCGTTGTGCGCCCCACCGACGCCATACACGACGAACAGTGGATTGAGGCCGACGAGTATCGCCGCGCGTCGCGGCCGCTGGCCGGTGCGCGCGGCCAGTCGCCAGACGAGCGCGACACAGCCGAGTCCCGCGACCGCAGCAAGGACCTTGTACACCCACAGCGTGACCGCGACCGACAGATGCGCGAGCGTGTAGCTCGCCAGCGTGAACAGCGGCCCGTACGGGCTGGGGATGTTGTGCCAGCGCACGAATTGCGCGACGTCGTCGCCGGGCGCGCTGAGTGCGCCGTGGGTGTAGGGGTCCAGCCCATGGATCGCGCCCAGGCGGGCGTAGTCGATGTAGCCGAAGACGTCGGCTGAGAACAGTGGCGGCGCGAGGAGGAAGACGCCATGCAGCGCGACGATCACGGCGATCACCAGGCGCGCCGGGATCTGCTCGGCGCACGCGAGCGCAACCAGATAGCCGGCAAAGAGCACCACGAGCAGGACAGCGCCGTCATGTGGGTCCAGGCGCAGGCCCAGGTGCGCCAGCGGGCCGCGCATCCAGTCCGGAAACCCCGGCCTGGCGGCGGGGACGAAGAAGTACAGGCGCTGGCCGGCGGCCCCGGCGCCCAGGACGACGCCCGCGACGAGCATCGCGGCGAGCGCGACCGCGCCCAGCGCGCGACGCGCCGCCGCCGGCGCAAGGGCCGTTGCTCGCACCGGGTGGGCCGGCACCGCGTGCTTGACAAGGCCGCTCACGCCACTTCGCAGGATAAAGACGCCGCGGCTTGCCACTGGCCAGGGGGCCCGACCTGACCTGGGCGAGCGGGACGTCCGGGACTACGCCGGCGCGGGCTGCGCGACTGGGGCTTCGATCCGGTCCTTCTTGGTGACCGACAGGAACGCGACGACGCCGGCGATCGCCAGCAAGAACAGCACGCTGGTGATCGTCGTACCCAGACCGAGTCCGCCGTCAGCGCGAGGTTGTGAGAGATAGTCGCCCAGCGACGCCCCAAACGGCCGCGTCAGGATGTACGCCAGCCAGAACGCGAGGATCGCATTGAGCCGCAGCACGCGGTGAGCGAGGAACACCAGGCCGATCGCCGCGCCGAACACGACCGCCGACTTCCAGTAGCCGAGGTTGACCTTCTCGGCGAGAAGATCGCCCGCCGCGGTACCGAGCGCGAACGTGAACAAGACCGTCAGCCAGTAGAACGCTTCGCGCCTGCGCGTCACGATCGTATGGATGGACAGGGTCTTCTCGCTGGCGAACCACGCCGCGAACGTCAGCGCGAGCGCAATCGCAAAGCCGATCGTGCTCGTGGTCAGCGCGATGCCGAAGTTGTCGACCATGTTGTCGGTAATCAATGTGCCGACCACGCTGATCAGCACGACCGCGAGCCAGTAGACCGGGGGGACGTACAGCCTGAGCCTGAACTGGAAGACCAGCACGATTGCGAGGATGGCACTCACGACGTACGTGGTGTTGGTCAAGCCGAAGTTGAGGTTCACGTTCAGATAATCGGCGGCGGTCTCGCCTACTGTGGTGCACAGGATCTTGATGATCCAGAAGTAGAGGGTGACCTCCGGAACCTTGTTGAGCATCTGCCTGACGCCGGGTTTCTTCCACGGCCGCGCTTCGCTCGGTGGCTGTGTACCGTTGTGACGAGCCGGCTGGGCTGGCGGCGATTCGCTGGGAATAGTGGTCATAGCAACCACGATGTCGAAGGTCGCCTGAACGTTTCCTGTATGCGTGTCCCAGGCCATGTAGGACCTCGCCAGGCCCTCCGCGATCCCTGTCCTTCGCGGCGGTACGTCATCCTGAAGCGGTGCAGCCGACAGTGCTCGTCGTCGAGGACGATCCCGAGCTTCGGCTTCTCCTGGCGCGCGGCTTGCGAGAAGAGGGCTTCTCCGTCGTCGTGGCGGCGAACGCGGCCGCCGCGATGGGCTATGACCAGGCTGACCTCGATCTTGCGGTCATCGACGTCGGTCTTCCGGACGCGGACGGCCGCGACCTCTGCCAGGCCCTGCGTGCCCGCGGCTTCGAGGCGCCGGTGCTGTTCCTGACGGCGCGCGATGCGATAACCGACCGCGTCTCGGGGTTTACTGCCGGCGGCGACGACTACGTAACCAAGCCGTTTGCGTTCGTCGAACTGGTCATGCGCTTGCGGGCGCTGCACCGTCGCACGAGTTCGAACGGGCCGCCGGAGCCGGGCGGCCAAGACGGCATTCGCCTCGATCCGTCGGCCCACGCGGTGACTGGTCCCGGCGGCAGCGTGCAGCTCACGCCGACGGAGTTTCGCCTGCTGGCCGCCCTCGCCGGGCGCCCGCAGTCAGTGGTGCGCCGCCGGGAGCTCGTCGGTGCCGCCTGGCCGGACGGGGCGGTGGTCCACGACAACACGCTGGACCAGTACGTCGTGCGGATACGGCGCAAGCTTCGAGAGGTCGCGCCGAACGCTGCGATCGTCACGGTCCGCGGAGTGGGGTACCGGCTCGGCTGATGCGCCGACCGCGGACTCTCAGGACACGGGTGACGGTGCTGACCGCAATCGCGGCGGCGGCCGCTGTCGCGCTGCTCGTGGTCGCGTTCAACCTCGTGCTCGCGACCTCCCTCGACCGCGACGTGAACCGCACGCTGCGCGCGAAGGCGGCGGCTGCCGCGACGACGACGTCGGTGACGTCCGGGCGCATCGTCGTCCGCGATTCGCCCAACGACGCGGCGATTGATCGGGAGGTGTGGGTCTACGAGGGAGGCCGGGCGATCGTGCGACCTCCGGGCAGCGAAGGCTCGCAGCGGGCGGCCGACGCGCTCTCTCGCCGCCCCAACTCGTTCTCGGAGACGCCGGAACACGAAGCGCGCCTGCACAGCGTCGCACTGACCGACCACGGCCGCCAGGTGGGCTCAGTCGTGGTGGCTGAGACGCTTGAGGCATACGAGCGATCGACCGACATCGCCCTCGCTGGCTCGGTCGCGCTCGGCGGCCTGTTGCTGGTGGTCGTCGCGCTTCTCACCTGGGCGGCGACAGGCCGTGCGCTCGCCCCCATACGCGAGATGACGCACGCTGCGGCGGACTGGTCGGCTCACGACCCTGAGCGGCGCTTTGGCCGCGGTCCCCGCCCGGACGAGCTCGGCGAGCTCGCATCGACGTTCGACGCGCTATTGGACCGGCTGGCCGCGAGCCTGCGCCACGAGCAGCGCCTCTCCGCCGAGCTCTCGCACGAGCTGCGCACGCCGCTCGCGCGGATCGCGGCGAAGGCCGAGCTCCTGGCCCGCCGCCCTCGACCTCGCGAGGAGCTCGAGGAGGGGCTCCGGGCGATCGCCCTCAACGCTGACGAGATGCGTTCGATCCTCGACATGCTCATGACCGCAGCGCGCGCCGATGCCGGCCTCGAGCGAGGACGTTCGGCGCTCGGACCGCTGCTCGACCGCATCGCGGAACGCTGGCGCCCGCTGCTCGCAGCCCGTGGCATCGCCCTCGATGTCGGTGCGCCGCCCGATGTCGACATCGGGGTCGACACTGAGGTCGCCGAGCGAATTCTCACGCCCCTGCTGCAGAACGCCGAGCGCCACGCCGTCGCGCGCGTGTCGCTCAGCGTCGAGCGGGCGGGAACGTCGGTCCTGGTCCACCTCGACGATGACGGGACCGGCATCCCCGAAGAGCTGCGCGAAGCCGTGTTCGAACCAGGACGGACGGGCACCAACGGCGACGGAGCCGGCCTCGGACTCCCGCTCGCCCGCCGGCTGGCCCGCGCGACCGGCGCGGAGGTCGAGGCGGTCGGCCATCCGGATGGGACTGGCGCGCGGTTGCGGGTGCGGCTTCCGGCTTGATGATGGAGAGGCTTGATGCAACGCTGCGCCGGGAGGTACGAGTGAGACGTCTGGCTTTGCTCATTGCCGTTGGTGCTGTGCTGACCTACGCGGTCGTCGGCACCTCGGCCATGTCGGCGTCCAAGAAGCTGCCCAACGTCGTCGGGATGAACCATCAGGCCGCTCAGGATCGCCTGCAGGCCGCCGGCTTCTACAACCTGCGCGAGCGCGACTGCACAGGCCGCGGCCGGCTGCTGCTGTACGACCGCAACTGGAAGGTAAGGCGGATGAGCCCGAAGGCAGGCAAGCGCGTCTCGACCTCACGAGCAATCACGCTCTGTTCCGTGAAGTACACGGACTAGCAACCAGCTGAAGGGACCAGGGCCGGTGCGACCGCGGAAACAGCCCGTCTGGTCAGCGCAAGCTGCCTGGGGGCGCGAGCCGGCGCGTCGGCTGACCGGTGATCTCAGCGATGCGGTCGTAGTCCTCGTCGTAGCGCAGGACCGGAACGCCGGCGGCTTCCGCGGCCGCGGCTATCGGAAAGTCCGGGCGCTTGTCGGAGCGCTGATGGGCTCCACCGCGGCCGCTGAGCTGCTCGTACCCATAGCGCACGGTGCCGCTGGTCCTGTGCAATCGGGCTGTCTGGAAGCGCCGCGAGCTCTTCGCGGATCTCCGCGAACTCCTCTGCGTTGCGGGCGCTGTACAGCAGCTCGAGGCGGACCATGTCGCACGTCGCAAGCTCGCCGTCGACCAGTGCGGCGTCAAACGCATGGCGCAGCTCGGGATACGCGCGCCGGACCCAGGCGCTCGTGTCGGCGAGCTCGGTCAAGCCGTGCGGCCAGCTGAACGACGCATCGCCTCCAGCGACTCCGGCGTCAGGTCCTCGAAGTCGCGGCGTGCGAGTCGCGCGCAGCGGGCGCGAGCGATCACGTCACGCAGCGCCTCATGGACGGTGTCGGTCGTCCGCTGCGTGTCGAGCTCCTGCGCTGCCTGTTGGACGAGATCCATGTCGAGGTTGATTTTCGTGCGCTTGATCACACCGGCACGGTACACCTCTGCTTCAACACGTCATATACCCGGCGGCGCGCGCGCCGTCTCATGCCGCGGCGCTCCCAGTCGCGGCCGCTCGCCCGGGTGCAACACGCGGATCGGGCGCCGCTCGGGCGGTCGCCTGCGTACCGTACGCCCGGGACTTCGCGGGCGAACGACTCACTGGGCGAGGAATGGCCTTCGTACGACCTACCGTCTACGCGCGGGAGACGGCACACGCCGACGGACGCTCGGCGTCGCGGAGCAACTCTGCCACGACGTCGTGCGGGCTCTTGCCACGCGCCTTGTGCAATTCGCTCAAGCCGGTGGGCGTCCTCGCCCCTCGACGCTGACGAGGATGCGCAGCGTCGCATCGGGGTCACCCTCGCGGTGCTCGACATACGTCGAGTCGATCATCGCCAGCACGGCGTCGAATTCGCCAGGCTGAAGATCATCGGCTGTCCATGGGTCGTTGCCCATCGCTCTAATGCCCCTAACAACGTCAGAGCGGTGTACGGTCCCCCGATGACGGAGCACAACTCAGAGGCTGAGCGGCTAGGCCGGGTTGGCGTAGATCGGGAGAGCCTCCATGCCCTCATCCACCGAGCATTCTTGTTGGCGAGGGATTCGGGCAAGGAAGATTGGCACCGCATGTACGCAGGGGTGCTGAAGAACCGACTGCTGCTGCTCACGAATGGGGAATTCGATGAGGGTGAGTGGGGCGCGGAGACTTTTACGTCGCTGATTGAGTCTCTCCCGCAGCTGTTGAGGCTTGACCGGAGCGTCCGACCACCCATGGTCGAATTGCTTGAGCCGGACGCGCTGCAAGCAGCGCCCACCGACGCTATTCCGAGCATTCCGACTCGCGGCGGTGAGGAACGCGCGACAGAAGCGGGGCATGGCTCTGACTCACGACGCTGGAGGATCCGGAAGGATCTTTGGGATGCCGTGCTGGGGGTCCGAGATCCCAGTGCCTTCATGTGGGACGGCCGGATGGTGATGCGTATTCCCCAAGAGCAGGCAGCAGATCACGAGAGTACAAGGCTCCCGACGCTAACAGGCCCTGACCTCGACGCTTGGCAG